>Ga0082212_10008493_pt1 | contig 13400 bp, 19 predicted proteins | sample TergutNt197P3_FD_71548 | JGI IMG/M metagenome (GOLD analysis project Ga0082212, IMG submission 71548) | Neocapritermes taracua P3 segment gut microbial communities from Petit-Saut dam, French Guiana - Nt197 P3 | ecosystem: Host-associated > Arthropoda: Insects > Digestive system > Gut ... | reverse complement strand
CACTGCTGTTTTTTTCTTGTATAAATAAAACAAGTAATGTGTTGGATTCTAATGCGAATTTGGTAAAAGACTCATTAGAAACAAATGATTATGTGAATCCGTATGCGATAAGATATTCACCAAAAACAGATGTCGGCATACTGGATTTATCTATATTTTCATTAGAAAATGTAAAAAAGACGTTCGACCTTGACGAAAAAACCTCTATGGTAAAAAATTTTCAAAGACTAACCGAAGAGCAAGCAAAAGCATGGATAGAGCCAATACCCGACAAAACTTCTTATTTGTTTGAATATCCTACCAGTTATCGTGCTGTCGCAATTCAAAAAGCAACGGATAAATACTATTTGTTGCTATTGATGATATGTGAAATTGAAAGCGAAAAAAATCCTTTTGAAAATACACGTAATACTCAATTTATTGTAAGCGTGGACAAAGAAGGAAAGTACATCGACGCTTTAGTTGTCGCGTGTGGAAAAAGTCTGAGTAATTGGGATATGGAATTTGATGAAGATAGAAATATTTATACATTCAATACATTAACTACAAGTTTTTTTGATGACGATTACATAAGAGTTATTGATTGGAGTAGAGTGTCAAATTTACCGGGTTCATCTGAAGCAGAAGATTATTGGCTAGAATGGTATAAAACTATATATTCGGTAACAGAAGATGGATATATAGTAATATCAGAGCCAAGGAGAAAAACTGCAGAAGAAAGATAGAAAACTATGAAACAGTTATCAATTTTTCAATCATTTATCATTATTTTGATGTATTTATTACATACAGGCAGTACAAGTAAATCTGTAAATAATGAGATTTCTTTAAAGGATAAATGGACTTTATCGGAGTTAGAAATTAAAGAAATAAAAGAGGATACTTTGTTGATTGTTTCTTTTGATCCTTTTTTATATTATCCATTCGGAAAATTTAGAGACATAGATTCTTTGAACAAAAGATTATCTGATTTACAACTGAAAATTTCGTATGATGATAACAGAACAGATTTGAAATATTCTCAAAATGAGAATAAACTATATTTCCTCAAATTTGCGTTTGATAAAAATGCCGATGAATTTGATCCAGAGCATGAGTTTATACAAATATATAGCATCAATATAGTAGATAGTAGTGTTGTATTAAATAAATCATAACATACACGTAGGAATAAGTAAGCAAATATTATTACAGATGCTGAACATACTGGATAAATACAATTTTGAAGATATTAAAACAATAGAACTTGTATCTGGGTTAATGGGTATGTGGCATTACTATGTTTTTGATAAAAAAGATATGCTTTCTAAAATAATTATTAAAACAGATTGTAATTTGGTGGTGCATTAAAAAGTATGCTTTATATATTATGAAAAAAATGTCTTTATTTTATTGATTCACACACTGCTGTTTTTTCAGCAATTTAGGGAGAAAAAAATTAAGTAAAAAAACAATGGATGGAAATTCAGAAACATTAAATACCACAAAATGATGAAAAAAAATAATACAACAGTAGTATTTTTGATACTTACGTTATTCCCAAGTTGTTCTTTCCTCAATGTGGAACAAGAACAACAACAAAGCCTAAACCTTATGAGGCAACATGAGTTAGAAATCACGAAAACTGATAGTGGTTATGTGGTTTATAATTATTCAAGTTGATGGGGTGATGGAAAAACGGTTGCGCCAGTGTCTATTACAGTTCAAAACGATTCACTTATATGGGCAGATTGTTTTGACCCTCCTGCAAGACTTTGTCTAAAAAAAGTAAATATAGAAGAATGTAAAAATGGGGCGTATTTTTTTCCAGTAGGCAATCAATTTCTGTTTACATGGTACGATAAAGAAAATCATATTTACAATCCGTACGTAAAAAAAAAATAATTAATTTTAAAAGCAAATAATTTATGAATACAAATATAGAAGATGATATACTAATTGCAACGCCTTTTGATACGGATACTATTAAAGCTGAATTAAAAGTTGAAACAAGTTTTGGGAGCGAGGTTTACGATCAGAGACAGCCTAGCGAGCAGGCTCTGCCATTTGTAAGGTTAATGTTTCATGGAGGCGCCAAAAGAGCAGATCATAATAATACATTTGAAAATGCTGCACAAAACGTCAATAAAGACTATGAAAACTCTGCAAAAATATATAGGATAAATACAGCACAGGATATTATAAAAAAGATAAATGAACAAAAAGATAATAGTATTCAATCTATTGATTTTTTCACTCATGGAGGAAAGGAAGCTTTATATTTTAAAAATTCTGGGATATTTAATTTAAATAATAGCTTGTATATAAACAAAAAGAGTGATCAAGGTGGTTGGCTTGGAAATTCAGGGAGCCTTGATGGTATTAATTTTTCTAAATTTACCAATGATGCCAAGATTGAGATGCATGGATGTAATACAGCATCCATAGATGGAGAAAATGTTGATGATGAGAATTTTGCTAAATATTTTTCTCAAAAACTCTTTGATGCAGGGAAAAAGAATGCAGTTGTTATTGGACATGTAGTAAATGCAAATCCTAATAGAGATAGTTCTGAAAAAAGTGATTATAGACATGGTGTTAGAAGAATTTATCACGGAGGACAGATATTGTTTAGGACTCAAAAAGAAGGACGTATAACAGCTAATATGATAAATAAATATTTAGAATTAAAAGAAAAACAAAGAGAAAAATATGATGGATCAAAACAGAAAGAATAAAATTCAGTATATAATTATAATAATTTTGAGTATTAGTGCAATTCTATTGAACCTGGATAGAATTAGGCTATATCAGAATATTAAGGAAATGGAACTTAATAATAATTTCTATGATCGGACAATTGATGAATGTTATGTGGAAGTAACCAATATGTTATATGCATGTGGAGATTTTTGTCCTAGGTTATTTAGAATTGACAAAGTGATACATTGTGAAGGAGATTCTCTATTTTTTATCAATAAAGAAATGACAGTAATTTTTCTGAAAGATCAATCGAAAAGTACAGTAGAATCAAGTTTAACTAGGAAATTTATTTTTAAAGGAAGAATACAGTCTAATAACTTAGGTTTATTACGGATGTTTGTTAATGATGTTGTTTTAATTGATTATGAATAATAATAGTATAGTTTAATGTAGATTCCGTCGAAGCGTGCTGTCCGTCCTCTTTAAAATATTCAAAAGAAGCAGTATTCCCATAATAAAGAACTTGTCAAACAAAATATTCTCCGCAACAAAAAGAAAACACAGCCAAAATGACAACCCTTTTTGAACATCATTACCTAAGATGTTTTATTTGCATTACCCATATTCGCATAAGTTTATTAAAAACAAATATACAACCATGACTCAAAATACAGCAACAAATAATTCATCCTCAGGAGGAGCAAATAGCACTTCTCCCATATCCAACGAAATAAATAAATTTTGGAACGGAGGCTCAGGGCAGCAAAACACCTATTTGCGTCCCGTGATTAATTTCAACGCCGGTATTATAGGTACCATCACATTTAATGATAACGATAGCGCTGAAGATCAGGATGAAATTAAAAACAATTTAGAAAAACAAATGGTGGAAATCCTATCCGAAGCCAACAACAGTGTCGGCAGCAGATAATAATCAGATAACCAAATTTAGAAAAAAAATTAGGGGAGCCTTTCGTTCCCCTTTGGCCATTTCTATACAATCCCTTTATTAGTCTTACCACGTGTGTGTTTCTCTGGAAAAGAAAACACAGTCAGAATGACAAACCTTTTTGAACTTCATTACGTAAGATATTTTATTTGCATTACGATTGCGTGCATTTGCAAATGCGCCCATATTAAATGCAAAAAATATCAACAATGAATCCAATAAAACTATTAAATGATAAAACATCCGTTGCCCTTCAATCGCAAGTGGCGCTGGGATTCGCTTTCCCTTCCATCATACCCATAAAAGGCAAAAGCACCATTTTAGGACCGGGTCAGGTAGAGTTACAAGGAACAGATACAGCCGTTTTAGGACCATCTGACGATAAAATACAAGAAACAGGTGTAGTCATTTTAGGACCATCTGGCGATAAAATAAAAGAAACAGAAGCAAGTGTTTTAAACTCCTTTATGTTTCAGTCGAAAGTAGATCTTCGCCTCGAAAATGAGTCTGCAAAATTCATACTTCCTTTCGATCCGATTATAAGTGTGAGCGGCCAAAATAAAATTACTCGGCGATATGTAGCAAAAAGCAAAACCAAAGGTAGTATAAAAGAATTATGGAGTCAAGACGATTACAATATATCCATTTCAGGAGTATTAGTTGCCGACGAAAACAAAAAACTTAACGACTATATTAACGAACTGCAAAAATATTGCGAAGCAAAAGAAAGCGTACATATAACTAACGATGTGCTGAACGGTGGATTTAGAATAACCCGTATTGCTATTGAAAGTTACGATTTCCCATTCACAAAAGGATTAGATTATCAATCATTCAGCATCAAAGCCTATTCGGACGATGCGTGTAATTTATTAGATTAGAGTCGATTATGTATTACATGACATTTGACATAAAAATTGGAGAATCTAAACTCAATATGATAGACAGAGTTTCGATTAAACGATCAGTATTGACACTTGGCAATACAGCTGCCATTGTGCTTCCCGGAACTATGCACAACAAAGAGCTTGATGTCAAATCCAAGCTGAAAATCCAAGATAAAGTTACCATTAAGCTGGGCTACGATTCTAATTTAAAAACAGAATTTGAAGGATACCTTACCAAAATTACAATAGAAAACGGTACCATTCAATTAGAATGTGAAGACGACTTGCAGCAATATCGGAAAAAAGTAAAAAACAAACAATTTTTGGCAACAAGCGTAAAAAATATCTTGGAATACGTTACTCAAGAAGTTTCTTCGGAATGTAAAGTAGTATGCAGCAACGATATACAATATGAGAAATTCATCATACACGAAAAAACCGGTTACGATATACTAAAAACGATACAAAATGACCTCTCGGTCAATATTTATATCAAAGACAAAGAGCTGCATGCTCATGCCATGGGAAGCAAAACACATGGAGACGCAACGTATAATTTTGCAACCAACATAGAATCCGATAACCTGAGATACAAGACAAAAGAAGAACGAAAAGTAAAAGTAAAAGTAAGTGGCGATGAAAAAGATGAAGAAGGAAAGCTGATAATGGGTGAATCTGGGAGCGACGAAGGTGACGAAGTTTCTCGGAAAATTTCGGGAATGAGTTCGGCAAACCTCGAAAAAATAGCCAAAGAAATACACGGCAGAAGCTCGTTTGATGGCTGCGAAGGTACTTTCAGAGCATGGTTAATTCCCTATTGCGATGCCGGATATGAAGCAATCATTAAAAACGATGAAGATAAAAAGAAAGAAGGAACATACTATGTAGCAGCAGTGGATACAGAATTTTCAGAATCGGGAGCAGTACGTACCATTAGTTTAGGTAAAAAAATGTAAGCATGGAAAATATAGGAAGAATAAAAGACCTGATAAAAAACATTGGCGGAGGAGAAGAAAAAGCAGCATTCTTTACCGCAAAAGTAAAAAGCGTAAAAGGAGATACCTGTACAGTACTTATTGGCGATTTGGAATTAACCGAAGTCCGTTTGAGAGCAGTCATTGACAACGATGATGATGACACTTTACGTATTACTCCTAAGAAAGATTCCATGGTATTAGTAGCCGATTTAAGTGATGGTGCAATGCGCGACTTGATTGTAGTTAAATACACACAAGCAGAAATGGTCGAACTAAAAAGAGGAGAAATTGATATTAACATCACTGGTGGAGATACCAATGAAATACGTGTAATAAATAAAAAAACTAAGATTAATCTGAAAGAGGATGAGATAAACATACACAATGATAAAATTGAGGTTAATCTGAAAGATAATAAGATAAACGTAAATAATGGTTATAGTCTTTTAACAGCTTTTGAAAAATTAATAGATAAAATAAGCGAGATACAAGTAGCGACAGCAATGGGACCAGCACCGCTGCTACCACTACATCCTATTAACTTGGGCATAATAAAAACCGAAATAAAAGGACTTCTATATTGATAAAAACAACAATAACATGAAAAAAATAGGCATACAAATAACAGCAGACGGAGATTTAGCGCTGTCGGAAGATGGTGAACTTCAAATAGGCAATACACTATATCAAAACCAATATATGATATTAAAAGCACAAAAAGGAGATTTCAAAGAATACCCTCTGTTGGGAGTAGGAATAGACGAAATTACCAATGATGAAGACATACCCGAATGGAAAAAACGTATCAGAGAAAATTTTACGTACGACGAGTTGATAATAAGCTCGCTATCCATTGCAGACAATCAAACTTTTATAGTAGCAGATTATGAATAAAAAAGTAACAATAAAAAGGCGGCAAAGCTTACAAGACATTGCCATACAAGAAGGCGGAAGCATGGAGGCGCTGTTTACAATTGCGCTACAAAATAATAATATATCCATAACAGATGACAACTATTTGGCAGACTTGGAAGATGTAACAGTTGATTTCACCGTCACCTCTGAAGCCAATTTGGGAGACTCAGATGATGATATAGAAGACTCGAAAGATGTACCGGTTAACCTCATCATTACCTCCAATACTGTAGTTAATAAAAGACACGTAAATTATTATGCAGGACACGGTATTAAGCCCGCCACAGGTATTACGGACGATGAAGTAAATGCCATTCTTCCCGATCCGGAAGGAATAGATTATTGGACGGTAGCAGAAGATGATTTTATAGTAGAAATAGAAGACGAAATAATAAAAATAAAATAAAATATGAAACGCACAATAAAAGAAATAAAACAAGAAATGCTGGACATGTTTGTCCAAGATGACGATATAGCATACAAATATGGTCTTGATCAAGAAAAAGATTTTGAAGACCAATTTTCCATAGCATCGATCGAAAATACTATTTTTTACATCGTAGCCTGTGCCATTTGGTCTGTTAAGAATCTGTTTGAAATATTGAAAACAGAAATAAGAGAAATACTCGATTTGCGTACGCCACATACCATAAAATGGTATCACAATAAAGTACTGCGCTTTCAATATCCGAGCGAGAATCTGGTAAAAGATAAAGACTATTACGATAACACAGGCATGACTGAAGATGAAATCGCAGAAATAGAAAAAATTAAATACTGTGCTATTGACGATTTAATAACAGAGCTGCAAGTAAAAATAGCAGCAGAAGACGGAGATGGTAATCGCCAACCTCTCGGATTTGATGAAGAAGATGGAGGTAAGAATATAAGGGATTGTTTAGAAAGATACCTGAATGAAATTAAAGATGCCGGTGTTAAAATAAACATTATAAATTTAGATCCGGATCTATTCTCTATCGATGTGACAGTATACTACAATCCACTTTATCTCTTCCCCAAAGATAAACTTGTAGAGAAAGCAATTAAAGATTTTATAGCCAATTTACCGTTCAACAGCACAATATCGACAACAAAGTTGGTAGATGCTATCCAAGCAGTAAAAGGAGTAGAACTCGTCAATATAAAATCATGTAAGATACAATATCAGCATGGAGAATACAAAGGTTTGAAGGAAGATCTGGATGTACAAAAGATACCGATACCGGGTTATTATGAAATAGATAAAGACAACGAAGATACCGATCTGATAGTTAGATATATACGCTATTCAAATATGAATTTCAATACAAAAGACGAAAAAGACTATTATGAAAATATATAAAATAAATTTTAAAAAGCTGATATTTCTGCTGTTACCCACTTTCTTGCGGAAAAAAAATCTGGTCAGCTTTATAAGAGATAGCTTGCATCCACTGAGTGACCTATACAACATGTTTTTAAAGTTTAGAAATCGTACGCTGGATGAATTGAGCTGTAACTCACAAAAATGTCATTTACAAGGATTTTTAAATGATAAGTTTGATGACCATCACCGAGACATATACATAGCAGATATGCAAAGATATGAGCCCGTTCTTATATATCAAAAAAAATGTAATAAGCCTGTTCCCATATACAAACGTGAAGAGGGAAAACCAAAACTAATTTCTCGCTCTACCGAGAGATTTATGAATAAAGGATTTATCGTGTTTGTTCCGAAAGATATTTGGGTGCTTGAAGAAACAAAAAACAAACTAAAATCTTATGTAGAGAAATATAAATTAGTAACAACCACGTATGAAGTAAGAGCGATAGAACGTCCCGGTGTAACAATCTCTTATGATAAATGCTCACCGAAGCACAAACAATGGCATAAGTGTGAATTGCCGATTCACTGTAAATTCCGAACAGAAAGTTGGGGCGAATATGAACTGGATAATAAGTGTAAAAAATGTTCTGATTGCCCATTTGGCTGGCATGAATATGAAGAAAAAAATGAAGATGAGCATAAAAAAAAGCATAAGCGTAAACATACAACCATTTAATAATTAAAAAATTTAATAAAATAGAATATGAATAAATCTTATTTTTTAGAGGAAAAAGTTTTCCCACTCGAAAGCGAGCGATTGGACGAAATGCAGCAGACATTCGGAGAAATTTCCGATGCAATGGCAAAATTTTTCGGTGACGACATCATTATCAGCGGCATGAAAAATGAAAATGGAATGATAACCGATGGCTACTTTGTAGCACAAGGACGTATTATAAAATTTAAAAAATCTAAATTCCAACCATATATTCAAATACACAAAGAAACAATTAGAACTGATGCTGTAATTGAGAATAAGAAAGAATTTTTCGATGTATATTATCGAGAATGGGGAGAATGTGCAAGTAACTATAAAAAAGACACCGAACATTATTATTTCGATCGATTTCAGTATGCCGACACAGCCCTATACGGAGAAAAAAAATACGGTACAGGCGAGCAATGGACAGGCAAGTATTGGTTGAATAATGAAAAAATTTATTGGAAAACATTGGATTTCGGAAGAATATCTTCCTCCAAATACCTAAGCAATCCCATTCCCGGTCTAAAGCTTGTAATTAAAGTAGAAGGATTTGGCTGTGATTTGCAAAATGGAGTAGCCGTAAATCACATACAATTCCAACCTCGACTCGAAAACAGCTATTATCCGTACTATAAAGCACCTTACAACTATACTACATTTCCCGCTTCATTTTCGTTCGGAGCAACCTTTAAAGTTACCGGTCATAGTGCGGAAGTAACATACGCAGCTAATGAAAACGGACGCGCCCAAAACTATTTGACAGTTTATTATACAAAATAAAAAAAAATAATCGATTATGTGGGACATCAGAAAAACAATATTTCAGAATCTGTGGAATCGAAAGTTTATACTTATCGAAGACAAAAGAGAAAACCAAAAGCTGATTAATGTTATTATGGCCGAAGCAGAATACCTGCAAATGGACTGTGAACCTCATAGAGGCGACGATTCTATAAGTATAACCGTTACCGATATGCAAGGAAACCGAGATAACGGTAATTTTTTCGGACTCGCAGAAATGAAAAGAGTTGAAGACGTAAGAAATGATATAAACTACTGCATAATAGGAGATTTAAATTATGAATAAAATAAAACTTTTCCATTCCGTATGGAGCAAACCGCAAGAAGAAGCATCACGGTGGAATTATTCCAAAGAATGTCGAGAATATGTAGAATTATTAGTAACAGCCACTTCCGTATCATTCGCCAAAAAAAGCGGATGCGCCATATCGTTGCAAACCGACAATATAGGTAAGAAAAAATACGATTGGCTGCCTTACGATGATGTTCAAACCTCACTCGAAGGACACGATTACAGCCCACATTTTTGGGCTTCCGGAAAAGTAATGGCACAACAATACGAACCCCTTGGAAGTATTCAAATAGATACCGACGTATTTATAAAAAACCAAGGAACAGTCGGTATGTTGCAGCATTTCAACAATTACGATCTGATTACACAAAATATCGAAACCAACTACGAGTGTGGCGACAGAGCTGCATATAGCTCATTTATAGAGATGCTCGAAGGAACCACATTGCCCGATTTACCCGAAGCCGATTTTTCGCCCGGACATTGCAATGCCTACTGCTGTGGAACTGTTGGCTTCAATAGTCAAGAATTAAAAGATTTGTATATAGACGGATACAAAAAAATATATCAAAAACTCATTACAAATCCTGGATTAGATGCAGTAGCAAAACAGAACTGTATGGATCTTTTTTGCGAGCAATCGTGGCTATACCAAGCCGTAAAAGCCAAGAATGCTAAAGTTTTCTGCTTGCTCGAAACATTGGCTGCTTCCCAATCAGCAGTCAACATAGGCTATACACACCTCGCATTCATTTCAAAATACAAACTCGAAGTAATCGAAAGAGTAGAGCAAATGCTGCTCGGAATAGCTCCCGGAATATACCGTAAAGTAATAGAGATAAAACCCGATAACCTGAAGGTTACCAATACCAATCATTAATTATTAAAAATATCACAACAATGAATAGATTAAAACTCAAAAGTTATTTCAAAACAGGAAAGAAGCCTACACAAGAACAATTTGAAGAATGGATAGACGCTTGCTGGTTTAGAGGAGAAAAAATAAATATTTGCGATGTTAAGCATTTGACTCGTCTGCTTGCGCAAAAGGCAGATGTGGAAAATATTCAGTTCATAATCGATAACCACATCGGAGGAATAGTAGAACTGCCGGTGCATTCACTATGCGGTTCGGCAAATATCACCGAGAAACTTGAAATTGCAGGCGTAGCATACAACAGAAATTGTTCCTCCCTATATTTCATGGACAAACAAGACATAGATAACACCTTAATTGTTCATCTTCGAGAACTTGATGAAGAGGAAGATGACGATTTCGAAGTTGAACCTATTTCCTTGGAGAAATTCTACAACACGAGTGTGTACATCTTTGCGTCCGAAATAGAAAAAGGAAGAAAAGTGGACGTATCATTAGCATTACGAAATGTTATAGAACCTGTTAAAGAACCCGAAGTAAAATAAATACATTTTTTATTCAAATTAGTTCAAAAATTATGAAAAAATACATTCCGGTTATACCCATAGCAGATCCATTTGCATGGACTCCTAATCCTACTTGGTGGGATTATAAAGACATATTCAAAAACGATACTCCACCCGAAGGATTTCAAAAGCGAGCCATATTCCTGTATTATGATTCCGGCAACACACTATCATTGCATGATGTTGTGAGTTACCAACAAGGCGCTTATTTCCGGCTTTCGGATGAATGGGAAGGACTTTATAATAATAATGGTTCCATGTACCATACTTGGAATACAGACTACGATAAACCATGCGATTTAGGATACAACACCAGATACTGCATCGTGTATACACCCATTGGACAAAGAGATTTAAACCTTGGTAATTTGAGTAGTTCTGATTACAATAGCATTTTACTTGCTTATATTGACGATGTAAATATAACAAACTTGTATTGTAGTTATACTTCTATAGAAGCATTTATAACTACTAAAAAAACAACAGCGAGTAATGTTGACAATTGGTCAGGTTATTCTTTGAGTGGTCGTAATTTGAAGTATGTTGTATTACCTAAAGGTTTAAAAAGATTGCCAAGTTATTTTTTTGAACGATCCGCTATAAGAGAAATCGAATTACCGGAAGGCTTAGAAGAAATTGGTAACAGTTGTTTTTATGAATGTTTTAAGTTAGAAAAAATTACATTCCCTAATTCACTTACCAAGATTGGAGAATATGCTTTTCAATATTGCATGTCTTTAAAAGAATTTAAAGCTCCGACTTCGTTGAAGTTCATTGATAGATATGCCTTCTATTATTGTCCAAGTTTAGAAAAAATTGAACTGAATGAAGGACTGGAATATTTGGGATATGATGCGTTTAGCTGTTGTTCTTTCAGAGAAGCTAGGCTGCCAAGTACCCTAAAACACATCAGTTACTTTTATAATTGCTGGAATCTGAAAAAACTTATCTTACCGGAAGGACTGGAAAGAATCGAAATAGGTGTTATGAATGGAACGACTCCAATTGGAGAATTAAAACTTCCTAAAAGTTTAACATCTATGGAAGGAGGAATTGGTAATGATTACTGGTTGAAAAAATTGATTGTAGATGAAGGATTTGTACCTCCTGGAACTTATTTCTACATACCTTCACGCCTTTACATATCTTCTCTCTGTGAAGATTTCTTGAGAAAACTCGGAGATAATAAAAACAATGCAACAATACATTTATCTTATGGTAATACCGGTGCCGTCAACACTTACGACCCAACTATTATTCCGGAGTTGCAAACAAAAAATTATTCAATCTAAAACTATTATAAAATGAACAATCAACAATTATTAGTAATAAAAGCAGAAGAAGGTTTTGTTTTTGCTTCCAAAGATAAAACCAGAATATTTTCATCGGTTATTCATTTAGGAATAAAAGATTCCAAAGAAAATTATATCGAAATCTCGGTTGAAGAAGCAGAAGAGTTGAGAAAACAACAAAAAGCAAATCAACGAAATCAACATCAGCCTTTTAATCCAAGCGCTTATGATGATTTCTAAAATATGCAACTAAATATAACTAATTAACTAAACACAATTACAATTATGGCAAAAAGATATATTGCAACAGAAGATAATTATGAATTAGCATTGCCGGCAGAACAAATTCCGTTGGCTAGCAGCGATTCACCTTCAGTCGGATTCGCAAAAAGATGGGCGAGAGAAGACCACATACACCCCAAAGTTGAAGGTGAAGGAGAAGGTATGTATGATAACCTAATTAAGCAAAGTCGGCTTCAAACAGAATTTCCAATAAATTTCAATGAAAACATGGAAAATTTTGTTTCTATTCCGGCTAATTCGATGAATACGAAATATGTTCTGTCATTTCAAATTGGAACCAAGTTTACAAGAGGAGCATTGGTTTTCACCCGTAGAGATCCTCAATACGATGTTTTTGATAAAACGATAAGACAACATATTGTAGGAAATCAAAAAGCCAAAACAATTCTTGTTACCAACAATGTAAACGAATGTAGAAGATTATGCTCAAGAATACAAGTTGATAATGGAGAATATAAGTGGACAGAAATGGGAAATAATGACCTGCTTGATAAAACATATGCTGAGTTAGAAGGCATGATTGAGAAAGGAACCAATTTTGATTCCGATACTGTAGGCACCGGATATTATTCCGCTTTAATGTCAGATTCTCCTTTAAAGGATGATGATAGAGCATTTATATTTCAAGCTATGTGGCTCGAAGGTTCTGTATTGAAAATGGCTATTGTTAGCAAGAATAACACAAAAAGATCCAAAGGATTTACCAACAGACGTCAAGACGGCGTAGGAATGAATGTAGTATTTTACGGCGATGAACTAAGTATTATAGATTAACAAGTTAGATAAT
>Ga0082212_10008492_pt1 | contig 13401 bp, 11 predicted proteins | sample TergutNt197P3_FD_71548 | JGI IMG/M metagenome (GOLD analysis project Ga0082212, IMG submission 71548) | Neocapritermes taracua P3 segment gut microbial communities from Petit-Saut dam, French Guiana - Nt197 P3 | ecosystem: Host-associated > Arthropoda: Insects > Digestive system > Gut ... | reverse complement strand
ACATAAAATGGAAGGAAAGGATAATAATGGATGTATATTTTTGACTAACAAGTCAGGAGACTTGTTAGTAACTCGACGTAGGCAGGAGCCTACGCCGAGCGGGGGGAAATTGAATACGGCGGAAAAGAGCGAGGGTTAGATGAACTCTTTCATTTCCGGTATTGTGTAAGCAAGCCCGATTCGACCAATATTTTGATGAGGGATTAAACAAGTTTTTGTTTCTCGTTCCTCGAAGCCATGTAAATTATCCCGCTTTTCTTAAAACGATTGGCAGGACTGTTTTTTAGTTGTTGCCAAAAATGTTGGGGTCGGGGACGGCTTGGCGCAATTGGGGGTTTAAGCGCAGACTTTAACTTCAAACGCAGTTCGCCCCCTGCTCCCCCTGCTCCCCGCTCTTCGTAGCGTCCCGCTACGAAGAGATAGAAGCAAGCGTCTACGCTTGCAAGTAAAAGTAAGTTGTAATGAGAATGTTTGTAAAAATATAAAATGGAAGGAAAGGATAATAATAGATGTATATTTTTGACTAACAAGTCAGGAGACTTGTTATTAAGCCTGCGTAGGCAGGAGCCTACGCAGAGCAAGGGGGGAATCTGCGTCGAGCAAGGCTTATTGATTAAGAAAAAGATGTGAATTTTCGACTGAACATAATGATAGATATTTATCTTGAAAAACAACATATATTCTAATAAACCCTTTATTATGTAACATTAAGAAAAGTACAAAAAAACATATTATATGGTTTAAAATGACGAAACATTGAAGTAAAAAAATAACTTACTAAGTTATTTTCATAACTTACTGAGTTATTTTACGAAGTACGTAAGTTGTTTTAGATATTAGATATTAGATTTTAGATAATAGATTTTGGGTTTTAGTATATTCCTATAACTTCCTATAACTTCCTATAACTTCCTATAACTTCATATAACTTCATTTCCCTCAAACTATCAAATTGTAAGTTTATGTAAGTGTCAAATTGATATTTAAGAATCTTGGATAAAATAAAAAAAACAAAGCAAGGAAAGTATGACAAAGTGTCTTTTCCGTGGCATGACAAAAGCATGTCAAAAAGACTGTAGATTGTTGATTTTTTTTCATAACAGTAAGATTCGGTTTTGTAAACTTGACACATCTTATCGAGCAAAAATCGTGCCATTCAGTAAGGCTTCTCTTAAAATGTGATTGCTTCCTATTTCTTCGTTGCGCTACAGTAATTTTTAATTATCAATTGTCAATTTTCAATTAATAATCGTACCTTTGCGTTCTTAAAAACTTCAATAAACATCACGATTCAATGGAAGAACTCAAGCATGAATGCGGTATCGCTATGATACGACTTTTGAAACCGACTGAATACTACGTAAATAAATATGGCGACCGGCAATACGGACTCAGTAAATTATACCTGATGATGGAGAAGCAACACAACCGAGGACAAGACGGCGCCGGAATTGGTTGTGTCAGCGCCAAAGCGCAACCCGGAACGGAATACATCTCCCGAGAACGAGCCATAGGCAGCTCCGGTATTCAGCACGTTTTCAAAAAAGCATACGAACAAATCCGAAATGCACCGGCAGGAACACCATGCGAAAATATTCCTTTTTGCGGTGAAGTGTATCTGGGGCATTTGCGTTACAGTACGGCAGCTAATTCGGGCGTTGTTCATCTTCAACCTTTTTTGCGCAGGAGTAACTGGCGTTCCCGGAGCTTGATGCTTTGCGGGAATTTCAACCTGACCAATATAGATGAATTGTTTGACCAACTCATCGACCAAGGGCAGCATCCCCGGTTGTATTCCGATACTTTGATGATGCTTGAAATGATGGGGTATTATTTAGACCATGAAGTTCAACACCTGTACGAACTATATAAATCAAAATATAATAACAGTGAAACCTGTAATCGAAAAATAGCTGAAAATGTAGATATTGCACACGTACTGCGCCGCACTTCCCAAAATTGGGACGGAGGGTATGTCATAGCGGGAATAACCGGAAACACCGATATGTTCGTTTTTCGCGATCCGCAGGGGATTCGTCCCGCTTTTTATTATTACGATGATGAAATAGCCATTGTAGCTTCGGAACGGCCGGTCATCCAAACCGTAATGAATGTAAAAGCAGGAGAGGTGAACGAATTGTGTCCGGGTCAGGCTTTCATCGTAAAACAAAACGGGGAAAAACTGCTTGAAAAGATTCACGAGCCTCACAATGTGAGACCCTGCTCTTTCGAACGGATTTATTTTTCACGCGGATCGGATAAAGATATTTATCAGGAACGGAAGATGCTGGGTCGCACCTTGTTAAAACCGATATTGAATGCAATCGACGATGACCTTGAGAACACCGTTTTCTCTTTTATTCCCAACACGGCTGAAGTTGCATTTCTGGGAATGATGGAGGGATTCGAAAACTATCTGAACGACCGGAAAAAACAATTAATCAAAGAACGCCTTCACGAAATGTCGGAAGGCGAATTAGACCGGATTCTGAATATGAAGGTCAGGCAAGAAAAGGTTGCTTTGAAAGACATCAAATTGCGAACCTTCATCGCGGAGGGTAACAGCCGCGACGACTTGGCGGCTCACGTATATGATATTACCTACGATTCTATCCGTGAAGGGAAAGACAATTTAGTAGTAATCGACGACAGTATCGTTCGCGGAACTACCTTGAAACAAAGTATTATCAGTATCCTTGACCGCTTAGGTCCTAAAAAAATTGTTATCGTATCTTCTTCCCCTCAAATCCGGTATCCCGATTGTTACGGAATAGATATGGTGCGTATGGAAGAATTTGTCGCATTCCGCGCCGCTGTCGATTTACTCAAAGAACGCGGACTGCAATCGCTTATCGACGAAACTTATAAAAAATGTAAAACGCAGTTGGATTTACCGAAAGAGCAGGTAATCAATTATGTAAAAGAAATCTACCAATCTTTTACCGATGAAGAAATAACGAATAAGATTGCTGAAATTCTGACGCCGGAAAATATCAAAGCGGAAGTCAAAATCGTTTTTCAATCCTTGGAAGGATTACATAAAGCCTGCCCCAATAACAAAGGCGACTGGTATTTCTCTGGCGATTATCCGACCCCCGGCGGAAACAAAGTAGTAGTAAACGCTTTTGTTAAATATTACGAAAGCGAAGAAATGAAGCGGGCAAAGAATGAATAAGGGATGCGCTTCCAACTACAACATACCGATAATTATTCCAAAGCCCGGGCGGGATTAATTACTACCGGACATGGGATTATTGAGACGCCGGTTTTCATGCCGGTCGGCACGCAAGGCGCAGTCAAAGCCGTACATTTCAGTGAACTGAAAAACGATATTCAGGCAAAAATCATACTTGGGAATACCTATCACCTGTACCTCCGCCCCGGAGTAGAAATTTTAGAACAAGCCGGCGGATTACACCGGTTCAATGGATGGGACGGTCCAATTCTTACCGACAGCGGCGGTTTTCAGGTGTTTTCTTTGAACGAAAACCGGAAAATCAGGGAGGAAGGCGTCGAGTTCCGTTCGCATATAGATGGTTCCAAACACTTGTTTACTCCCGAAAAAGTGATGGATATTCAACGAAGCATCGGCGCCGACATCATCATGGCGTTCGACGAATGTACCCCAGGTGATGCCGATTACGCTTATGCTGCAAAATCCCTTGCATTGACCGAACGATGGTTAGACCGGTGTTTTGTCCGGTTTAACGAAACGGAAAATAGATACGGATACGAACAAAGCCTTTTCCCCATCGTGCAGGGTTGCGTGTATCCCGACTTGCGTCGCAAAGCCGCCGAAAATGTGGCTTCGAAAAATGCGGATGGAAACGCTATCGGGGGATTAGCCGTAGGCGAACCTGTAGAGATAATGTACGAGATGATTGAATTGGTTAATGAAATCCTTCCCTGCGACAAACCGCGTTACCTGATGGGAGTAGGCACGCCTGCCAACTTATTGGAAGCCATCGAACGCGGAATAGATATGTTTGATTGTATCATCCCGACAAGAAACGGCAGGAATGCCCAGTTGTTTACCAAAGAAGGAATTATAAATATAAAAAACAAACAATGGGAAAACGATTTCAGTCCTTTGGAAGAAAACGGCGCTTCGGCTGTTGATACGCTTTATTCAAAAGCCTATCTGCGTCATCTGTTTATGGCAGATGAAATCTTAGCGTTGCAGATTGCTTCCATCCACAATTTAGCATTTTATATGTGGTTGCTACGAGAAGCAAGGAAACATATACTGGAGGGGGATTTCACTTCGTGGAAAACATTCATGATGCCACATATACAAAACCGGATATGATAAAAAAACTTTCCATAATCGATTGGTATATTATCAAGAAATTTCTTGGCACATATGTTTTTACTATTTTTTTATTTATTGCAATCATAGTTATTATTGACGTAAACCAAAAGATTGATGATTTTATCAAAACTCCCCCTACTACACGCGCCATTATTTTTGATTATTATTTTAATTTTATTCCCTATTTCATCAATTTATTAAGTTCACTGTTTGTATTTATCGCCGTCATTTTCTTTACAGCCAGATTAGCCGACAATTCGGAAATTATCGCGATGCTTTCTCACGGATTAAGTTTCAACCGGCTCATTGTACCTTATATGATATCCGCTTTTATCATTGCCGTTTTGACCTTTTTCCTGAATAGTTATGTTATCCCGCCCGGAAATATTAAACGCATCGAATTTGAGAATAAATACATAAAAAACAGGAAAACGGAATATGCCCCCCATATTCAAGTGGAAGTTGAGCCCGGAGTGTTTGCCTATTTCGGCTCTTATAACAATTACAACCGTCGGGGAGACAAGTTCTCGTTAGACCGGTTTAAAGAGAAAGAATTGGTTTCGAGGTTAACCGCTCAAAGCATTACTTGGGATTCTGCTCATCACTGGACAATAAACAACTATAAGATTCGTGATTTTGAAGGAATGAAAGAAACCGTGATTGCCGGAGATAAAATGGATACTATCTTAACTATAACTCCTTCCGATTTTCTGATTTCCTATGGCGACTCCGAACAATTAACTACCCCCGAATTGAAAAACTACATCGACCGTCAAAAGAAGCGCGGCATCGGAAATATACAACAATTCGAAATAGAATATCACAGACGTTTCGCCACTTCCTTTGCTGCTTTTATTTTAACGATTATCGGTATATCGTTGTCATCACGCAAAATCAAAGGCGGAATGGGAATGAATATCGGTTTGGGATTGTTGTTGAGTTTTTCCTATATCCTCTTTATGCAAATTTCATCTACATTTGCCATATCGGGATTGGTAAGTCCATTGATAGCCGTTTGGATTCCGAATGTGATATATATATTTATCGCTGCCGTTCTTTATAAGCGAGCGCCGAGATAAAAGCCTGTCATCCCGCGCTTGAAGCAGGATCCCCTGAGACTATTTGTACCTGTCATCCCGCGCTTGACGCGGGATCCCCTGAACTGATATTCACAAATTGGTTCGAAAAAGGCAAACCCAGGCAGAGGGCGATGGTCGGCCAACTGTTCATGTACAAGTCATAATTTGCACATAGTACCGCAAGCTACGCTTTGTTTGCACGGTTATTGATATGAAATTCCCACAGAATCGCCAACTATATTTCACTTTAGCACCTCAAAAAAAGATTTAACCCTGAAATATTTGAATTTGTCGATTAAAAAATAAAATTTACCTTTGTATTGCTAATAAAAAAATATTTGTATGTAAAAAAGGTAAAAAACAGATACTTAGAAAAATAGCGTTTATTTTATTCTTGCTTTTCGAAATCTGAACAATTTCAATTCCAATCAGGAATAGAGTGTAGACGCTCACGTAGCAATGCGTGGGCTTTACTCGTTTGTTTGATTGGAAGGTAGTTCAGAACCTCGAAAAGCAGATAAAAGATATTGTCCCACGTTTTTTTGTTTGCTTATGAAAGATAATATACACATTGGAAAAATGATACTCAATAAAATGAGAGAGGAAAGACGTTCTGCCAATTGGTTAGCCGGAAAAATTGGCTGTAATCGCGAAAACGTTTATAAAATATGTAATAGATCTACCATTGATATAGCCCTGTTGTTACGTATCAGCCAAGTGCTTAATCATGATTTTTTTAACGATATCTCTGTCATTTTTAATACGAAACAGGGCGAATAATCGTTTTGTGATTTATTACGTGTCCATATTGGATACATTTTGTCTCTAAATTGGATGCGAATTTATGTGGGAATGATAATGACTCGTTTGTAACTTTGCGTACTGAATTGAGCTATTAATAGTCACATGAAACCCGGACAAAATACATTTGTTGCGCTGTTGGATTTACTTGAGGTAAAACACACCAAGGCGTTTTCCAACCGGTACTTCAATGAGCATCCGCATAAATACAATCTGTTCGGGATTTCCAAAATGTTGTCGGACTATGGGATTGAGAATGCCGGAACGCGTATCGCAGATAAGGAAAAAGATCTTTTCAATATAGAGTGTCCATTTATCGCCCACACAGGCAGTGATTTCGCTGTAGTTTACAAAACCCCTGAATCCCCTGAAAGGGATTTGGAGAGGGAAACTCCCCCTTTAGGGGGCAAGGGGGCGATTCACTATCTTTGGAAAGGTAGGAAAATAGAATTACCGGTTGAAAAGTTTACACAATCCTGGTCGGGCGTTGTCCTGCTGGTTGAAACAACACCTGATTCCATAGAACCCGGTTATCAAGTACATCGCAAGAAAGAATTATTGGATACTGCTCAAAAAGCAATTTTGGCTCTGTCAGGTATTCTGATTTTCGGAATTGCTTACCTAAACCACTCTCTGTTCACCCATTTAGGAATCTCCTTACTTTTGCTAATCAACCTGATTGGCATTTACATTTGCTACCTGTTGGTATTGAAACAAATGCATATTCACAGCCAATATGCCGACAAAATATGTTCCCTGTTCAAGCAAAGCGATTGTAACAATGTCCTGGAATCGGAAGCCGCCAAACTGTGGGGCGTTTTCGGCTGGAGTGAAATCGGATTGGGCTATTTTTCCGCCAATGTCTCCCTGCTTCTGTTCCTGCCGCATACGGTTTCCCTCTTAGCGCTCATAAATATCATGGCGCTGCCATACAGTTTTTGGAGTGTATGGTATCAGAAAGTAAAAGCCCGGCAGTGGTGCCCGCTTTGCCTGATCGTGCAGGTTTTGCTGTGGGGCATTTTCATTCTGAATATAATTTTCGATTTTATTCGATTGCCGGTATTCGATTGGGTTTGCATAAAAGAGGTATTATTTGTTGGCTGTGTTTTTACCGGTTCTATTTTGGGCTTCAACCTTTTGATTCCCAAGCTCAGTAAGGGAAATGGGATTGAACAGGTCAGGCAGGAAATCAATTCCCTGAAGGCGAACGAAAAGATTTTTGAAACCCTGCTCGCCCAACAGACACAGTATGAAGTAAGCCATGCCGATTCACAGATTCTTTTCGGGAATCCCGATGCAAACTTACAAATTACCATATTGACGAATCCTTTTTGTAATCCCTGTGCCCGAATGCACAAGCGGGTGGAACAGTTGCTTAAGGAAACCAAAGGAGAAGTATGTGTACAATACATCCTTTCATCTTTCAACGCCGATTTGGAATATGCCAACAAATATCTGATTGCCGCTTGGCTCAAAAATCGTCATTGCGGACTTGACCCACAATCCCCTGAAAACACCTGTCATTGCGGGCTTGACCCGCAATCCCCCGAAAGAATATTCACAAACTGGTTCGAAAAAGGCAAACAACTGAAAGAAGCTTTTTTCAGCGATATGCGATTGGACATGGCGAATCCGGAAATTGAAACCGAATTTCAAAAGCATAATGCCTGGAAAGAAAAGACGCAAATTCGGGCAACGCCCACGATTTTGGTGAACGGTTGCAAGTTGCCGGACAACTATAAAATCGAAGATTTGCGGTATTTCACGGAATTTGAGTTAGAACAGCGTCATTGCGAGGAACGTAGTGACGAAGCAATCCAGAAAAAATGAATTTAATGTTAACATCAAATAATCCTTGCCGTGTTGCAGGCAGGGAGCGATAACCGGCCAGTTATTGCTAATTTGCAACAAATAGTTTGTATTAATCTTATTTATTAAAAATTTTATTTACTTTTGTATTATGAACCGTATTAATTTAAAAGGACTTTCGGAAGTCCTGAGTGCGAAAGAATTGAAGAATGTGATGGGGGGTAGTGGTACTGTTGGCGATGGTATTTGTATTGCTTATCAGACATTTAATGGAACCGGTGATTATTGTTGCTCAAATGATGCGAATGAAGCAGCGGAAGCTGCTGGAGATTATGGATGGTGGTGTTGTAACTGTGAAGACGCAAGGCAAAATTGTGATGATATTATATGGAAATAAACCCTAATGATTTAACAGACAACATGTATCATTACTTGCATTAAGGAAATATCCACTCTGTTACGAAAGTAGCAGAGTGGATATTTGTATTTATTAATAAGCAATTTACTCTTTATGAAGCATATTAGTTTTTTATTCGTTTTTCTTTGTGTCCTATTTGATAGTAAGGCTCAAAAATGCACTTTAGTTTTTCGGGCACAGGACGAGATTACTGTTCGTATTTATAAACCCATTGATGATACTTATAACTTCAGTTATGTTTCCGACAAATTAGATTTGAAACCGAATATCAGCATCCACTATGAACTTGAAGTGAATGATTTTGGATGTGTGATGTGCCGGTTCCCTAACGGTGAAAGCCCTCGTTTTTTTTTGGAATCGGGAGATCAGGTTGAAATTAATTATGAGTTTCAAAAAATAAATATATCAGGGAGTAACGCGGAAGGACATAATTATTATAATTATAATTATACAAAAAAAGGATTACTTTATTATAGTACAAAGATGGATCCGATTTTAAGGAGATACAGTTCAGACACGAGAATCGATTATGATAGTATATTTCATTATTTTCAACAAGAATTGGTCTTACCTTACCAAGCAGATTTAAAAAAAATGGAAATGTCAGGCATCATTACCCCTAAATACTCATCCATTCTTTCCAGAAATTTGTTTTTTGCTACCAGTCAAGTATTAAAGATAACATATGACAGACTACTTCAAGGTAACATTATTAATGGATTCAAGCCCTCTCAGGAGGATATTAGAAATATTTTGTCGCAGTTGAGTCAATTATATGATACTCCCTACGCACTGAGCGATGCCTCCAAGAAAATGCCATCTAATTTCGTTTTGCCGTATTATCGAATAAAATATAGATTTTCGGATGATGAAACTAAAGAAAAATTCACCAAAGGCTATGACAAGAACTTTTTTGGAAATTATCCTGAATTACTGATGCTTTCCGATAGCATGCAATTGCGGCAGTGGAGTACTCTTTTCATCCAAAATCTGCAAGAAGGTACAAGATATTTTAATCATGACAAAGTTTTAGCTTATTTAAATGAGAAATTTCCTGACAGTGAATACGTTACTATAATTAAGAGTATGATGGCGCAAAAGCAACTGTCAGAAGCCGGTGATGAAATAGTTTTTCTTAAAGAATCTCCTTCTTCTATAGAAGAATTAATGCAGATATCCGGAATCAGAGGGAAATATGCTTACATTGACCTGTGGGAAACCGCATGTATACCCTGCATTTTTGAGTTTCAATACAACGACGATGTTCATAAATTGTTTGCAGCATACAACAATTTGGTTTTTGTGTACATTTCGATTGATAAAGATAGAGAGTTATGGGAAAGCAGGGTGAACAAATACGAATTAAAAGGCTACAATATTATAGCATCCGAATCATTACAGAAAGACATAGGGATGAAAGTGTATAAAGGAACAAAGGTAGGGTCTATTCCTCGATATCTATTATTGGATCCAGAAGGCAACATTATAAATGATAATTTACCTCGACCAAGTAGAAGCGTTCAGTTGAAACCGATTCTTGCAGATGTATTTAAATAGACATGATGATAAATTCACATCCATGCCCACCCTTGCTCTGCGTAGGCTCCTGCCTACGCAGGGTTGATAACAAGTCTCCTGACTTGTTAATCAAAAATATACATTAAATAATTTTGTTGCAAGCGTGGACGCTTGCTCCTATGGCTTCGTAGCGGGACGCTACGAAGAGCGTTTCTTTTCCTACTGCACTCATTTCAACTCTTTCGAATGCATATATCGGCCTATCTTCTTTTGAAGTGTACAACCAGACCGTACGAGGTTCCTAAAATTTGTTTGTATATTTTTTACATAGATTAATAATCTGTTCAATAAAATCATCCTGTGGTTGCGTGAGATATGTGATTATATCTTCATGAGAAGGATATTGTCCTTCGGGAAAGCTGATGCCAAGAAAAAATCTCAACCCATCGCTGCTGTTCACAGCCTCAATAAAAGGAGCATAATTAGCTGCAAGCATTATTCTACTGATTAATAGCCAGGATACATACCTGTGGGAATTATAGAAATTTTCGGTGCTTTGCCGTATACCATCATTTTCTAAGACAATTTCCACCAATTTTACTTTTTCGTTGTCATTCAGTTTAGCAAGAAAAACAGATTGGGAACACAATAATTCCAAGATTTGTGAATGATACCGAGTCAAAGGGTTCACCAAAACCATACGTTTGTGAAGCGACACTCCGGCATCTTTTCTATTGACTAATTCCATATAGGCATTATTTTGGAAGAATAATCTTTCAAAATCACCTTGATATTGAATCCTGTTGAATACTTCAAACAAGAGCGGGTGTTCCCAGATTGCCTGAATAAGGGCTTGCGTTGACATTTTGCGTGCAGTCCATGACGGAATTTGACAAGCTTTTAGCATTTCCTCACCAGTGCAAAAACTTGCCCATTTTGGATGTCCTGGATATACAGGATAATTATAAGAATCTGCCGGCCGGGGCATATTCATGGATTGCAAATCTTGCTCAATTGAGTTTATATAGTCATTATCTTTGGTGCAAGCAAAAAGGGATAGACAAATAAAGATATAACAATGAACGGTTTTCATAACTCAGATATCACTTTTGATATTTCAGTAAATAAAGTCGGTTCGATGTTATCATAAGATTCAAGAAACCTTTTTACAGTTTCTATTTGCGAAGATGTTTTAGATAGATTGTGCTGATCTATTAGTACAGCTCCCAATAAAAATGTTTTTTTAATATTGTACAAACTATAAACATGAGAAAATTTCAACTTATGTTCGTATTTGTCCAACACGATTTTTCCCAATTCAACTGCCTTTGGGTCGTCCAACTGTTTCATGAATACTTCATTTGCTATAAGCAGTTCCCAAAAAGGTAATTTGTAAGGCGTATCGTAATCTTTTGAAGTCTCCTCCTCAAACTGAGAAAGAATAGGGAATTCTTTATACAGATTGATAAGCGCCTGAGTCCCATCCTCACGTTTACTCAACTCTTTGAATCCATTAAAAATCTCAATCATGATACTAATTGCTGTCCTCTCATCATTCATAGCAGTGTGCTCAATATATAAGGGATAATTCAAGCAAATTTTTGCCAATTCTTTTGTGCTTAAAATTTCCAATATTCCTTGAGGAATTTGGAGAGCTTCTAACATTTGTTGGCTTGTTGTAAAGTTTTTCCACTCCTCCGATCCAGGTTTTACCGGATAATCCCAAGCGGCATTTCCGTCTTTCTGAGCGTACAGCAGATTTCCAGACAAATTAAACATCCATACTGCATACAGCGCTATAACCGCGACCTTTCGCATTATGAAAGGATTTTTGATTACTTTGTTCATATCCTTCATTTTAATAAGTGAATTAATATATAGTTTAAAATACACCTTTTGAAAGCGTTCCTTGCTACTGTTTTCCTTATATATAAGGTCCGTATCCTTTCTTTTTGAATATATATTCCAAGTGCGCGTTAAAAAAATTGTAAGTGCAAACACGCGGTAACAGCAATAATACTGCAAATAATTAAGCAAAGTTATGGATTTTTGTTTTAATTTCCAAATATTTTACCGAATATTTTCTAAATTTTGACACAGTTTATCAATACATACCCTTGCTCTGCGTAGGCTCCTGCCTACTTTCAACTTTCAACTCATCAATGCTGCACCATAATCGTCCGCATTTCCGGCTTATTGTTCGTTCCATCGTAGATATGCAGGGAATATATGCCGTTGGGTAGATTGCTGATGTCTAATTCCATCCTGGCGCTTTTGGAAGCAGCGCTAAGACACAGGTTACCCATTACATTGTAAAGGCGGACTTCGAAAGTCGCTTGCCGGATAGCTGCGGCTTCCTCTATGTTTCGTTCCTGAGCGATGGCTTCCCTGTCGATTTCGACATTGAGAATATGGGACGAGGGATTCGGGTAAACCATGATAGACCCTTCCGGAAAAACCGGACAGGAGGGACATGGGTCAGGATCAGGGTCGGGAGCGGAAGCGCCCTTGGCGGGAGTGAGCATTGAACGGTAGATTGTCCAATTACAGCTGTTTCCATTTTCTACAGTTGCTCCAATCTTATAGCTTGCGCCAGGAGGGGATTCGACAGCGCAGGCAGTAGCAGTAGTATTACAAATCCAAGCGCTCGATCCCGGATCCGGCTGTGCCGACCAGCTTATCGGGGCGGGAGCAGTTGGTTCCACTATAAACCATTGGATAATCGTAGCAGGTGAGTGCTGGTAGTCGATAACTCCCAGCTGGATTTCTTCTATGCATATCTTTTGGGTATAGAAAGTATCTACAATCGTTACGGCGCCGCTTGTTGCCTGCACCCAGCCTTTGGTTAACACAGGACAAGGCAAAACCGGAGGAGATTTGACGGGATCGAAACCCTCGTCGGCTTCCCAGTCAGAATCGTCATCATACTGGGAATTCGGTGGTAAAAGTAGGAGTTCAGAGGGATTGGTAACGATAGCTACGTTTCCATTGATTGACATTTGCAATCCCGGAGAACAGGTCCATACGACGGAACTCGGGAAATCATGGGCAGTAAACGTTCCGGAAGCGCCGGGGCATATAACGCCGGGACCGGTGATGGAAGGAGGAAGTGGATTGAATTTAGCAATTAAGGTACAGGATGCAGATGGATAATATTTGAAAGTTGACGAGCTTGATATTTTCGATCCGTTTAGATACCATCCATCAAATGCGTATCCTGATTTAGGTGATGCAGAAACATTTACAAAGCCACCTGAAGTGCATGTTGCCGTCGGTGGATAGACTGTACCTTTGTTTGTATCCTCACTCTGCACGGTTACCGTATACTGCGCTATAAATTTAGCAATCAAGGTGCAGGATGAAGATGGTTGGTAATAAGTACTTGGTGATGAAGAAATAATCGATCCGTTTAGATACCATCCATCAAATGCCCATCCCTGTGCAGGATATGCAGCAAGAGGTAC
>Ga0082212_10008491_pt1 | contig 13402 bp, 11 predicted proteins | sample TergutNt197P3_FD_71548 | JGI IMG/M metagenome (GOLD analysis project Ga0082212, IMG submission 71548) | Neocapritermes taracua P3 segment gut microbial communities from Petit-Saut dam, French Guiana - Nt197 P3 | ecosystem: Host-associated > Arthropoda: Insects > Digestive system > Gut ... | reverse complement strand
ATCAAGCAATTTTTGATTAACTCTGCACAACACAACAGCAACATTGCCGAACCTGAAATGTCCTATATTAACTTAAAAAACGGCACAGTCTTCTTTGATAAGAAGGGGCACCATTTTGAGGCTCATTCCCACAAGCAATTCATCCGGTATCGTTTGCACTTCGACTATGATCCGAAGGCTACCGCTCCGTTATGGCAGGAGCATCTTGATCGTGCTTTGCCAAACCCAGATAAACAGCGGTATCTCGCCATGTGTATGGCATTGGTGTTCTATCAGGGAAAGATCGAAAAAGCACCGCTTCTCATTGGTCCGCAAAACACCGGGAAATCAACGTCGTTACTTGTGCTCCAAGAAGTTCTGGGATTGGAAAACATTACGACCGAATCTCTGGCAGCCTTAACAAAAACGCATACCCAAGGTGATTACGCTAGAGCGAGGCTCGATGGCAAACTCCTCAACATTGCGTCCGACATCAGTACAAAAATATCTGATGAAGGCATGACTAAAACCATTATAAGTCGAGAGAGAGTATCTGCTCGGCACCCATACGGGGAAGGTTTCGATATGCAGAACTATGCACGGCTCATTTTTGCCATGAATGACCTGCCACACCAATTCTTCACTGATCCTGCATTGACCAAACGAGCAGCAATTATCCTGTTCGACCAGCAGATAAAGGCGGATAATATAGATACCGGTTTTACAGAGAAAATAATAGCGAATGAGTTGCCCGGTGTTCTGAATTGGATTCTAACTATCGGACTTGTCCCATTGTTAGAAACCGGTCGGCTTGATGCTCCACGATGTTGCATTGAGGAAATGGAGCGGTTGCGGAAAAAAGTTGACCCAATTTCGGCGTGGTTGGAACTAAAGGGCTGGCAACAGGGAAATGACCACTGGATCGCCTTTAAGTATGCCTTCGATGATTTTGACAAGTTTCGTGATGACAGCCATCATAAAGAAATGTCCAAAATAACGTTTGGACGACGGTTAGAGGATTTGGGCTACGAAACCGACACTACCAATCATTCTATTGGGAAAAAGTTGTATTACTCAAAGGCTGTCTCGGAAGACCAGCCAGTTCATCCCGACCCCGAACCTCTTGATCCCGACCATGAGGATTATTTCGAGCGTTCTTTGAATGGAGAAGTCCCGTTCTGAACCCCTGAATTCACAGGCGACGGAATGATCGGAACAAACGGAACGAAAAATGGGGGGATAGTTTTAATTGCGAATGCTATCCCCCCTACTCCCAACCAGAACTCTATACTACAATGAATTATACACAGTCAAGACGAAATTTCAACCCCACTCGCACAGATAAATTGCCCCCAAACAATGGTCGATATATCTATGTGAGCCGACAATCGGAAAATAACAACGCACATGGGCACGACCGTTACAAGTCTGTGCTTGAGAAGGAACATGCGAGATTATCGCCCGATATTACCTTCCGCCAGTATTGTTTCACAGGTACTGGAAATGTGAGTGTTTTGCACAACGCCTTCAGGTCTCGTTATGTGAAAGCGGCAATAAAAAAAACATACTTCGGGTGGTTACTAAACATACTTGAGGATGAACTCCAGAATTCGCCTGAACAAAAAATCTACGTTGTTTATCCTTCAATAGACAGGATCATTAGACCAGAAGGGTATGATCCGAAAGGCAAAGGAACCGACACATGGAATTACACCGAGGAAGACTTCGCTGTATTCCAAAAATACCTTGACCACTTCTTCGGTAATCGAGCATCGGATATTATTTTTGCTGTGATCGATGACAGCCCTCCTGAACAGAGCCGGTCTAATGCCATCAAAGCAGGACAAAGGCACACGGGACGACGAGGGGGACGACCAAGAAAAATATCTCCGCAAGATGAGGCAATCCAACTCGCCAGAGATAAAGGTTGGAACGCAGGTAAAATCAATGGATATTTATTCGACCAATATAAAATACAAAGGTCGATTAGAACCATCCAACATTGGCTCCAAAAGGCTGGACTAGCATCGAAGCGAGGGCGACCACGATGCAAAAATAATACGCAAACATGCTGACGAGAAACATAGAATGCACTTAACAAATTTATGGTCTCTGGAAGGATAAACAACACGGATAAACCATCTACCGGTCCATGCATGTAACGAGCGGGTGATATTTTGAATTTATAAAATAGCAGCACCTGTTACATCGTATTCCAAATATATTTTCGTGCAGACAGCATGGACAGCCTAGGCAGGCTAATGGACAGGCTGTTTATTGCAACACAAAGTCCTCATGCCCCTTGTTTTCAAGTGCTTGGAGCATCATGCCCGCTTATTGGACAGGCGGACAGGCAGTTGAGACAAAACTTTTTTTTCACATAAACTCATCCTCCCTCTTCTCAATTTTATATTTACTCGCAAAATAGACCGGTAAATTTCGGAGCAATCGGAGCCAACGGAACGAAATTTCGAGACAAAGTTTAATGATGAATGCACCCAAAACAGATTTATTGCGAAATATAAAATCTATTCCAATCTATTGCGATTTTTGCAATGCGGGTATTTTTATGGCGAATATATTTTGCCGATTATATTTTTTACAACATATTTTTTCAACATAAAAAAAGTATTTCAAAAAAAATATAAATGCAATGATTGTAACGAGTTATATTTTTCAATTTGTCGAATAAAATATCCTGCAAATATCACGAAAGTATTCAAAAGTATATTTTATATTCTGAAATATCGAAAATATCCGGGAATAAATATCGCATATTTGCAATGCGTTGTGCTTGGAATAAATTTTTGAAATACATTATTGTCGAGAATATGTCGATGATTTTGGACGAATACAGGTTCCACTCCAAAAAATATCCGCCGATGCTACAATGTACCTTGGATTATTTTATCAACGCAGAATAAAACCGACATGAAAAATAAATCGCAGTCAGGCAACGACGATTTTACCCTTGATGAAGAATTCCGAGACTTGCTCCCTCCTCTGCACCCGGAGGACTTCGAGCAGTTGGAGAAATCTATTTTGGCGGACGATTGCAGAGATGCCTTGGTAATCTGGAAAGAGAAAAGAATCCTCGTTGACGGATACAACAGGTACGCAATTTGTACGATACACGGTATTCCACACAGAATTGAATTAAAATCATTCAAGGATCGAGATGCTGTAATGGACTGGATGATTGAGAACCAGAAGAGTCGCAGGAATATGACCAAATTTCAATGGGCAGAGGTTGTTCTGAAACGAAAAGAGAGCATTGCTGCAAAGGCGTTGCAGAATAAACTGGCGGGGGTTCGTTTGGAATCAAACAAAGGTGTCGATACGCTTAAAACACTTGCAAAACTAGCAGGAATTACCCATGATGCTCTGTACAAAGTGAGCGTTATTTTGGCTACTGCCGCCATTCATTCTCGAAATGTAAGACTAAAAAAGCAAATCGAAAAATTACGCAATGGTGATACGGGCGTTTCAATCAGCAGTGTTCATGAGGAACTCCAAGAACTCGTGGGTAAAAAGAAGGCAAAGAAGTCTGTTATAGCCAAACCAAAGCAACGGAGCCATAAATCAGCACCAAGACCTGCTCCAGTGGAGCCACCGCAAGATTTAGCGGGACATATTATTGCCACCCTTGAGGAAATCGAACAGCAATATCCCGAAATGCATGATCGCATTGACCTTTATAATATGGTGGGGGACTTGGCAAACGACTGGGCACACAAGAAAAAGGTCGAACTTGCACTGTCGCAGAAGAAATAGACTTAATCGCTGTTGCTGGGGGTAAGGTTGCGTACTTTGGGTTATTGCGATTTATGCGAATCTATTCTGAAATATACGGGATTTATTGCGGATAAATGAAAGAAAATCGTCGATAAAGTTACCCCAGTTGCTGCACTAAAAATATCGCCCATAATATAATAGTATCCTCCTTTGGGGTAAGGATTGTGCCACAGACACTACCAATCATTGCAAACTGTGATGGATTGGGACATGCGAAGAGTGGAAACGGACAGTAGGAAATGCCATTACGCCAACAGATATTCCATGACTGCCGTATTCTCTTTTTCCTTTGCCAAGTCGAGCGGCATTTTGCCTTCGTTGTTCGTCGCATGAATATCTGCACCCTGCGAAACAAGGAATTTGACAACCTCAACGCTACCTTCTTGATATGCTGCCCGATGAAGCGGAGTATTGCCTTTCGCATTCCTCGCATGCACATCGGCACCAGCGGAAACGAGAAATCGAGCAATCTCAACGTTCCTGTTTTTCGTTGCCGAATGAAGCGGCGTGTAATCATCTTCGCTTTTTGCATTGACATCCGCCCCCAATGAAACGAGATACTTGACCACTTCAACGTTCTCGTTGTTGACTGCCGCCCGGTGGAGCGGGGTCGCACCTTTCGAGTCTTTCGCTTGAACGTCCGCTCCTTCGGTAACGAGAAATTGGACAACCTCAAATTTTTTGTTGCATGCTGCCCAATGGAGCAAGGAGGAACCATGTTTGTCTTTAGCATGAATATCCATTCCTTGGGAAAACAAGAATTTTGTAACTTCGACGTTTGTATTCCAGCATGCTGCTAAATGGAGCGGAATACAGCCGTATTTGTTTTTAGCATGAATGTCCGCTCCCTTTGAAATGAGGAGTTTGGCAACTTCAACATCATTGTTATAACGTGCAGCCAGATGAAGCGGGGTATCACCGTCTTCGTCTTCCGCATGGACATCCGCTCCATGCAAAATGAGAAATTCGGCGGTTTCGCTCTTCTTGAAGCATGCCGCCACATGAAGCGGGGTGAGCACTCTAGGAAGTGATGAAATGCTAAATGAAATGCTAATGGAAGTTTTTGCATTAACATCCGCCCTTTTGGAAACGAGGAATTTGACAACCTCAATGTTCTTATTCACGAGAACTGCCCAGTGGAGTGGAGTAATACCGTCATCGTCTTTTGCATTAACATCCGCCCCTTTGGAAACAAAAAATCGGACAACTTCAACATTGTTATTGCGAGCCGCCTCGTGGAGCATCGTACCGCCCTTATTGTTTTTCGCATGCACATCTGCTCCCAGAAATACGAGAAACTTGGCGATTTCAACGTTCTCATTATCGCGTGCTGCCCAATGGAGCGGAGTAATGCCACTTTCGGTTCTCGCTTGAATGTCCGCTCCTTGAGAAATCAGGTATCGTAAAACATCTACATTGTCATTGCACTCGGCAGCACAGTGCAGCGGTGTCCGATCTAAATCATTTTTCGCATTAACATCAGCCCCCTGCGAAACAAGATATTGCAGAATCTCTACATTGGAATTATTCCAAGCGGCTTCGTGAAGCGGAGTGAAGCCAATTTCGCTTTTCGCATGAACATCTGCTCCCTGTAAAACGAGAAATTTGGCAATTTCGACATTCTCGTTGTATTCTGCCGCCTCGTGTAGTGGGGTATTACCGAATTCTTTTTTCGCATGGACATCCGCACCCTTGGAGAGAAGCAGTTGGATGGTTTCAATATCCTTGTTACTGCGTGCCGCCAGATGGAGCGGAGTTTCTTCTTCGTCATTCTTTGCCGCTATGTCAGCACCGGAATCGAGCAATAACTTGACCAGACCGGTATGATTTCGCCAGGCTGCATAATGAAGCGGCGTAGCCTCTGATTTGCTTTTGGCTTCAATGTCGGCACCGGCATCAATTAAATATCGAGCAATTCGTGTATCATACACCATGTGGAGCGGGGTGTCGTCGTTCTCTATTTTTGCGTTGACTTCGGCACCTAAACCAACTACATAACGCACTGTATCGACACAACCGTGTACTACCGCCCAATGGATCGGCATCGCTCCATTCACAGTTTTGGCAAACGGATCAAGTCCGAGATTGACCAAAAACTTCAACATGGACGCATCGTAATTGACGGCAGCCCAATGGAGCAACGTTTCATCGTCCTTATTGCGAATATGAACATCAATACCGGAGTTCAGTATAAACTGCATTGTTTCGACAGTTGAATATCCCGCCACTTGGAAGATGAAATGACCGCCACGATCTTCTTGTGTCTCACGGTTCACGCCCAACCGGAACATAAATTGCAGAAGTTCCATGTCCGCTGACCGGGCGGCAAGGAAGAGCGGAGTCCCCCCCCAGTCGTTCCGCACTTCGATGTCCGCTCCGGCATCGACGAGAAATTTGACGATTTCCATTCTCGCGATTCTGCTCGGCAAGTGATACGGTGTCCCATCGTTACGAACTTGCAAACGCCAATCATTTCCTGATTCTTCCAGCAATCGGACGCAATTTACATACCCGCCCTGTTTATCGAGATGGTCGGTATGTTTTCCGTAAAACTCTTCGAGGGCGTGCGTTTCGATGTCGGAATCGTAGTAGTGCATTTTTTTCACACACTCCACGGCAGAGGGTAACAAAGCCCAATGGAGCGGCGTATTGCCATACCGATACCGAGCATCGAGAGCGGCACCTTGCCTGACCAGCGACTTGACAATATCAATCTGTCCTAGACGGATAGCCCGGAATAATGGCGGACAATCAGCCGCGAGGTTTTGCGACTGTACCGCATCTGCGATTGGTAGTGATTTGCTGAGCCATCCGCTCGCCAGTCCCACCCCCGGTAACAGTCCCGCTGCTCCAAATGCCAGCCCTTTGCGTAAAAACTCTCGTCTTTCCATTGTTCGATTCCTTTCCGTTTACCTTGTGTATATTTTAATGTTTTTCGTCAAAATTGTCATGATCAATTAAAAGCATGCCCTAATTTCTTGCGGTAGCGACTTCGTATTCAAGCATTTGTTTTGCCAATGCTGCTCTTACTTCTGTTCCATCATCGAACGACTCAATCACTTCTTGATACATTTTCTTTGTATCACCGAACCAATAGAATCCCCTGCAACTATCGACTTCTTCGATAGGAAGATGAAACGGTTGTCTGTCTGCTGGCATCTTGTCCTCTTCAATGATATAACCAAAAATGCAACCAGCATACCAACATTTGAGCATTGCAAACTCTTTTTCAGCGTACTGTTGCATCTTGTTAGCCATTTCAGTTCGAGTCATCTGAGTATTGTTAGCCTTCTTAAACATTTCCTCGGTGATAATGAGAGCACCAAAGCCGAAGTCATCTGTTTCGGCAAACCATGCATATTTGTCTGCGTCAATGTTCAAAATATAGTACAGTTTACCTTTTTGTGCCGCCTCCCACCTCGCCAAGTCCTTTGACGTTTTTATTGCTTTTACATCGACAGGACGATTATCTGCTTCCAAATCGTCTCTTTCATCAATGCCAAAGTGTATATCTTTATCCTCGCCCCAGCATATCAGGTAGCAAACCATTTTTTTTGATTCCCATGGATGGTCAGCCCCGTCCTCACGCACAATGCGTATTCTATGGCTACCTACCGTGAAAGTTTTTTCAATTCCTTGCATCCCAATCGCTCTGGAAAGTGCCACACTCTCAAAGTATTCTATTATCGCCGTATTTTCTCGTGTCTTTGCAATGTCGAGTGCGGTAAAGTCAGCATTATTTCTTGCACTGACATCCGCTCCCCTATCTACCAAACGTTTTACGATTCTAATGTTATCTACCGCAACAGCGTAATGCAACGGCGTTAGCCCTCTGTTGTCTTTGGCATTAACCCACTTTGGATTTTTTCTCAACAGTGTGCAAACCACGTCTGATTTTCCGTTAATAATTGCGGCAAACAATGCCTGTGCCGCAATACCTGTCGAGGTCGAATTGCTGGTCGAAACGGGATTGCATCTTCTCATGCCACCGGATTCATAAATGTCCTCTGGTTCATCGTCGTCTTCATCAGGGTCGTCCCCGTCGTCTAGGTATTCGTCATCGGGATCGTCGTCTTCGTCTTCTTCGTTATCAAGTTCCTCCTCCTCCTCCTCCTCATCATCATCATAATCGTCATCAGGATCACGATTGTCAATTTTTTCATATCGCTCATTGTCTTTGTCATCGCCGTCGTCCCATTCTTCTCTGCCTGCGTCGAGGTTTCGGAGTTCCCTTTTACTGTAGGAAACGAACTCGTCCTCGGAAAAAGGCTCCATCGGGTCGTAATCGTGCATTTCACTCATCTGCATTGCTCCTGTTTGAAAAATTGGATTTCTCTATGAGAGTTATTTACCATGTTCGGTCAAAACATTTAGCAATCATTCAAGGTCAACCTGCAAGTTTTGGGCTAACTTGTAACCATCATTGGTAAGATGCCTTCCCTTCGGTGATCTTATGATCAAGTTTCTACTCGTCAAATACGGCTCAACATCTGATTCCAGAGTCTCTTCCGCAATCTGTAACGCATGCGATAAAACAACTTTCCCCGCTGGTCCACCAGCATAATCCTTGTAGAGAACTTTCAAATACTTCCGGTCAACAGGAAACAATCCCATTTCGTCAATCCCTTTGTCTTTCATTGCTCCCTCAACATATTTCAAAGTTAAATCTTTGCTCCCATGTAATTGAGCAAAATCCCGACACCAGTATAAATTATTAACGGATATTCTGGGAGTGCTTCTTGATCGAATTGCGATTGCCATAGCCGCATCGTCTTGAATTGTGCAACCCAGTTTTCTAGCGTTAATCGAGGTAATTTTTGCAATATCTTCATCGGAGTAAGGATTTAATTGCTCTTTGAATCTGAATCTATCTCGGAGCGGAGGGGACACCTTGCCCACATGGGTAGTCGCACCCAGCAGAGTAAATGGCTTCAAGTCAACGGAAACGATATTATTGGTACGCCCCATTGGAACATCAATACGAAAATCCTCCATCGCTGTAAATAAAAACTCTTCGACCATTCTGGGCAGAGAATGAATCTCGTCAATGAAAAATACATCCCTCGGTTCAAGATCACGCAAGACTTGGAATAAATCTTTGGGGCTTTTAATCGTAGCAGCATTGGCAGTCGCTAAATTGGTGCCGATTTCATGAGCCATACTCAAAGCCAACGTGGTTTTGCCCAGTCCCTTCGATCCGTCAATCAGCACATGACCGAGCGGCTCATTTCTCGCTTTCGCAGCGTCGATGGACACCTTGACTCGCCTTTTCGTATCCGTAAGCCCGATAATTTCCGAAAGGCTTATCGGTCGCAGTGCGTTATCGTAATTTGACATGTTTTCTCTCTTTCCGTCAGTTTAGACTTAAAATGTATTTGATGATTTCGGTATCACGGACAAATCCTTGCTCTACCGCAATATCGACTTTGCTTATCGACTCTTCCTTTCCGAACCCTAAATTTCTCAATGTCGCATAGAGGTTTTCGTAATCGGCAGTATCGACTTTGACACTGATGGCGTTCTTATGTTGCATTGCAATTTTGTATTTCTTGCCTTCGAGAATGACACTCGCAAGCATACGCTTGTATTCTTCGAGAGACATGGCAACATTATGAGTATATGGTTTATTAAATTCCCTCTGCGTTGCTTTATCAAAATATGCTGTTACTGGTGGTCTGATTGTAATATCTAACCCACTCCATCTCTGCATTGTATTCTGTGCCATACACTGACATCCCAATACAAAACCCTGATTGACAGTTTCAGTATTGACAACGAACTTTTGCCCACATCTTTCACACTGGACTACTAAAATGCCGACCATTTCAACTATTTTCACGACTGCTCTCCCTTGTTTTGGATTATCGGTACTCAATGAGCACGACCACAGCGTTCTCATTCCTATCCTGATTATTTACCATTGCTGTCGAAATTTTTAATCCCTCTCTACTATTTCTGTTTGCGAATTGGATGGATTCATATAGTTTTCGTTTACCCTTGAATTATTGCACTGGGCACTCAATAGAAGGCAGGCAAAAAACACCAAAGCAATGATTCCACAACCTTCGTCTCCCCCACCGCCTCCACTTCCACCACTGCCATTTCCACTGCCTTTGTCCTCTCCCCAGTCGCTCAAAAGGTACTCACTCAACATGAAATCTTTCATGATTGCCTCTTGTGTAAAATAGAAAACATCTGCAAGGTTATTTACCAATTTGAGTCAATGAATTTAGCAATGCCAAAATAAGTATCGTGCTCATTATTGATCCCTCCAGTCTTCCAGCGGAACAAATGCTACGGGGCTAGGTTCTGGTTGCTGTTTGATTCTATCCTCCCTAGCGGCTCTTGCTTGTTCTTCATTTTCTTTCCTTTTTTGTATCTCGGCAAGGATTTCTACTTTTCTCTCGCTTGCTGTTTCTTGCATGCGTTTTAGTTCTCGTTCCTCCCATTGCTTCTCGTCAATGCTGTGCTTTATTTCACGTTCTTCCCAGTTCTTGCGTTCAACACGGATAAGTTCTTGTTTTCGTTCTTCCCACTGTTTTGCGTCCATTGTTTGTTCCTCCCCTTAGAAAGTGCGGAATGATTGTTAATGTTTTTCGCCCGATTTTCCCTTCCGACCACTGCTAGATTTTCCTTCACCTGATTTCGTTTGAAACATTGGCTCCCATTTTATTAAATCAGGGTGCGTATCAACATGCTCCTTGCTGTTACCTCTATAATACTCGTCAATGATTTCCCGCATTCGTTTGAATGGAACATCTACATGGATTCCACTGTTCTTTGTAACTTGGACATAGCATGTTTCGCCTTCATCTTCTTCGCAAGGATAAACAGTGAAAATCTTATGTATCGGTATCATCACCTCTCGGCATGTTCTTTCACCATCTACATCGTTCCATGTCATTGTTTTTATTGTTGGCATCTTGATTTTCCTTATGTGATTTTCGTTCGACGGACAGATTGCCACCACCTTTCAAAGAGTTCCCACCAACCGGCGGGTACAAAAAGAAAGGGCGTTGTTCTACGCTGCCCACGCTTGGTATCCTCGCAAGACCCTTACCTATGCAACATGACCCAACGCCCGCACATGGCGGACGCAAAGCACATTTTCATAGGTAACAGTCAAGCGACGACAACCTGCCGACCAATACAGAGTACCGGCAGCAGATCAAAATGCCAGTCCACAGAATAACCTTGCGAGGATTTTAGCGTGGGACTAATGACTTTTCGTCAACTAAATTTCAGTTTTTATGTCAGTTTCTCGATATATTTCTGATGGAAACGGGATAAACGATACCCCAAATCTACCCGATCCTGCCTCACTGTGCAAGATACCCTCGGTATTTTTCTGAATCTGACATCGAACCTATCGGGTCATGTTGCGTAATTTATTTCATAGGCAGCCTCCTTCGAGTTAAGTGTTTTGGATTATCGGGAAAAGCGAACCGTTCGCAGTCCCATACTCTTGTTATTTGCCAAGTTCCGACCGGTTTTTTAACCCCGTCAGGGAAAAATCATGCCGCCGCACCCTCACCCAGAGCGGGTTTACCGACCAAAAGGGTATGAAAAGGTCGGACAGGATGGGCGGCACCGTGTTGGCAGGGGCGAACCCATCGGCATGGCTCGGTTGCATTTCACATACTCTATTATTTACCAGAGAACGCCGGGACTTTTAGATTGAGAGATAAACCATGCCCCTGTTCCACGCCTCACGCCGACTTTTGACTACATGATGAGCGACCCTATATGATAAACTGCTGTGAATGGGATTATCGCAAACTGTCGGCGGCATGGATTGTACTGATGGGAGAGGGGAAAAAGACAAAAGCCCCACCGATCCTTGCGATCCGACGGGGCAAACCACTGGCACTAATCAGACAGCATATTTATAATGCCTTGCACCAGTGCAAAGAATAAGAGCAAAACCATTGTATCGGCAGTCATGTTTATCACCTCCCTTCAAATTCTACCCGTGCCGATAGCCAAAAAGAGCCATGCAATCACCACGACCACCATGATCCGGGCGAACCATTCGCTTTCGCATAACATAAAACCTCCATTTTGTTAGAGTGAAATGTCCCATCGGCACTCCCGGTAAGACATGAAAAAAGGGGAGAGAACCACAAGTCCCCTCCCCCGGTACATGATCCATGAATGAATCTATGCCATTTCTTTGTCTGAAATGAAAGCGTTCCATGAATTGGCATATTTTTTACGGTACTGTGAAATCAGAGCCGCCGATACGCCATGCATTTTCGCAACCTCGTTAGTTGTAAAACCGTATGACAAGGCTTTTACAATTTCCTGATCCCTCGGCGATTGGTCGGAAAGCCATGTTTGATAATCAATCCGCATCTGAACCATATCGAATACGTCAGGTTGTTGCTGATGAAAACAGAATCCCCTGTGTCCCGGCTCGCCATCGAATACGCTTAATTGGCACGTATCGCTCCTACCCAGTTTTTGCGTTTGCTCGGAAAGAATGTCGGTTGTGTTTGACCCAGTGAAACGCCTCCCCTCTTGGTATCGCTTTATGGCGTACTTCATAATCGGCGTGAAATACACCTCCTTGCCTCGCTTGATTAGGGAGCGGTATGTTTCCAGAGCGAAGCCTACCAACTCTTGGATCACGTCATCGAAGTCAAACCTTCGGCTCCCCTTGCGGCGTATGAGCCGCTTGGCAAAGTATCGGAAGTGTGGCATCATCTTGGCAAGCAAGACCTCGAATGAAGCGGGAGCGGAAACGGACGGAGTGGGATAAACAAATGTAGGCATAATATACCCTTTCATGTTAGGAGAGATCACCATTGGCATTTTCCAAAACACTCTGCTCGGAATAAATGCGAATAAAACAAATGTCCCTCTACGTATAGCAAAGATATTGGGTGTTTTCGGAAAATAATTTTTCAAGAATGTTGTAAGTTGTTTCTGTGCAAAAGAATAGGGTGGGTTTTTATAAACAGCCCGGCATCGTTTTTGTGAGAATAATCGCTAGTGGGTTGATACACAATGCAAATGTTCTTATCATACAATAACCCCAATCACGAAGGATGCCTAAAATTTATTAGATGGCATGGAAGATAACCATAATAACAGCGAGAGACTTCACTCTTGCATTTACAACCTTAACAACGAAAGGTAAAATTATGAGAGCATTTTCCAGAGCATTCAAAACCTACCGTCAACATGAGCAGGACTATCTGAACGAATTGGTCAGCCTCCAGCGGGAGATAGACTTCCTCCAAGATTTTATAGATGAGTCCCCCAAATATCGGTCATTGGAACCAGTGATTGATGATTTGAGAGAACGGCAGACACTCATCAAGGCGGCATTACAGGAACCAGAGTTACCGCCGATGTCGGATGAGCTGTGTAACCCGTTCACCCAACCTCGTACACCAGACGAAACAGCGTACATTAAGGAATTGATTAAGAAGAGTGGCGGGACAACGAGTTAAGAAAAGTACCAGCAGGGGATGGAGTCCGCATTGACAGCACAAAAGTATAGGTTAGAATAAGGGCACTTGGCGGTGTGTGCCGCCAAGTACCGGCTTTTACCGTTTTCGGATTTTGAGCGTAAACTCTAACCCGAAACAACGAACCCGTATTTTCAGTTTAACCCTGAATC
>Ga0082212_10008490_pt1 | contig 13403 bp, 15 predicted proteins | sample TergutNt197P3_FD_71548 | JGI IMG/M metagenome (GOLD analysis project Ga0082212, IMG submission 71548) | Neocapritermes taracua P3 segment gut microbial communities from Petit-Saut dam, French Guiana - Nt197 P3 | ecosystem: Host-associated > Arthropoda: Insects > Digestive system > Gut ... | reverse complement strand
CTGCCGGTGTAAACAACGGCGTATAATTTGGAGGCGGCATTATATGATTTATGTATTAACTGCAATACTTTCCCTTGCACCTATTTCCGAACTGCGCGGAGGCATACCCTATGCTATGGCTCATAACATACCCTGGTACATTGCATGGCCCTTTGCTGCTGCGGTAAACGCACTTGTGGCCCCCCTCTGCTGGCTTTTTTTGTCTACCGTACACCGGCTGTTCTACGGCGTTTCGGCAAAGAGCGGCGAAGCTTTACCAGTACAGGGAGGCTTTGGCTGGTACCGCACAATCTTTGATAACTTTGTCAAACGGGCCAGGGAAAAACTCCATAAAAATGTAGAAAAATGGGGCGCACTGGGCATAGCAGTCTTTGTGGCCATTCCCCTGCCCATTACAGGAGCCTGGACCGGCACACTCGGCGCCTGGGTGTTGGGCCTTTCCAAAAAGAAAACTCTCTTTGCCGTTATTCTGGGAGTAATTACCGCAGGAGCAATCGTAACTACCGTTATGCTTTTGGGTTTAAGCGCATTTAACATATTCGTAAAGACAAGTATTTCTCTGTAGGTGCGATTTACTTCTCCGTCAGGTTAAAGACTCCGTCCCAGCCGTCTTCGGGGGCAGCGCTCAGGTATTTTTTACAGCGGTTTTGGTAAAGCACTGCGGGTCCATTCGCTTCGATGGACAGGACTTCATTAAATCCTTCCTCCGCTTTATTCCATTCACGTTTTTCAAAACAATCCAATGCCTGGTGGAAAACTTCTACGAGCTTTTTTTGATCTGCCGAAGCGTCTTCCAGTGTATCCAGAATATTGTACAGCTGAACCGGTTCGCTTTTGCCCACAACACGAACCCGGTCAAGGCGGCGGGTCAACAAACGATCTCCTGTTTCCCAGATTGTATCCTGCGATGCAAGTATCCATGTACCGTATTGCTTGTTTACCCCTTCAAGACGGGCAGCCAGGTTTACCGCATCTCCCATGATCGTATAGTTCATCTTTTTGTCGGTGCCCATGTTGCCGGCTACCATATCCCCGGAATTAATGCCCACCCTGGTTAATAACGGCGAAGGAGAAAGGTTTTGTTCCATAATTACCTTGTTTAATTCTTCTTCGGCTTTTTTTATTTTTACCGCAGAAAGGCAGGCGCGCAGGGCATGATCCTTCTGTTCCAGCGGAGCGCCAAAGAAAGCGATAATTGCATCCCCTTCGTATTTGTCGATTGTTCCTTCTTCGTCCAGAACTACGTTGCTCATTACGGTAAGGTAACGATTAAGGAGGCTTACCAGATCTTCCGGAGTAAGCTTTTCCGAAATGGTGGAAAAGCCTTTAACGTCTGTAAAAATGGCGCTCATCCGGCGCTTGGTTCCGCCAAGCTGGAGCAGCGAAGGGTTTTTGGCAATTTCGTCCGCAACCGCTTCGGATGTATAGGTGGCAAAGGCCTTGCGGTAAAACCGTTTTTCCTGTTCCGAACCGGCATAGGAAATAATTTCTCGAATAACAACGGCGCTGATCATGGCCAATACAAGCCCCAGCGGGCCGAAGAAAATTCCGGTAAAACGGAAAAGGAGTATTGAAGCTACAAAGAAAATCAGCGCGCCGGAAAAACCCAGAGAAGCCCGGAGTACCGGTGAAAGCGAAGCGGTAAGAAAAATGAACAGAGGAACTGCAACAATGGTAACAAGAATACACCACCAGATTCCCAGCGGTACAATAAACGATTCCGAAAGAATGGTATCCAGCACAACCGCGTGAGTGCCTACATTAACATACTCACCATGAAAGGGGTTAACCCCAATATCGGTGGTTCCGGTATCGACCCGGCCCAAAATGCAGAATCTGTCCCGAACAGTGTTTTCAATTTCGATGCGCAATTCATTATAACTGTTCAGAATAAGGGCAACAGCATTGGTAAGGCCATTAATGTATTCGGCTTCTTCCATTGCAGCTTCGGCGGAAGGCGATCCCTCTGCCGCAAGCTGCGCGGCAACTCTTATTGCTTTGGTTCCCGGATCAAGATCGATAATTTCCTGTATAAGGGCGCGGCTATCGGCGCGGTAGTCTAAATAAGCGATATAATATTCATCCGAACAATATTCCAGAGCAGCCGCCCTGTAATCGTGAATCGCATCGAAAAGTCCGGCAAGCTCCTGCGCCATAACCGGAATAACCGTAAGGGACGAATCCCGTTCGCCGAAGAAATGCAGATCTGTTTGAAGATAGGTCTTGCTGTATTTTTCCAGTTCGGCTTCCCTGTCTTCCAGCAGCGAAAATTCGGCAAAGGAAATATGACGATAACTTTGCATATAATTTTCGGGCGGCCAGTCAAGCATCATTCTTCCCTGTCCGTCCAGGGGAATGGAAATATCTTTCCGGCCCGAATGAAAGTATGCATCCTTGATTAGCAATTTATTGCCGCTCAATTCAATTGCAGGATTTCCAAAAGAACCTATTAATGGAGAAAAGGCAAGCTGCAAATACCATCGATCGAAAATTTTCTGGGCCAGGAAAATTCTGCGCCTTATTCCGTCTGAGTCGATTTCTACATTGGTATAGCCTGCCCCTCTTGCAGACAGGGAAAAAGAAGGCAAAGCAGGAAGTATGTCGACATTTTTTCCCGTCAACGCAGAGGACGAAGCATCAACAGGATAGGAAAACAACTCTTCCGCCATAGGACGCCGGGTTGCCTGTTCTCCGGAAAGGGGATCGGGGCGAAGGTTTAGCGAAGCCCAGCTTCTTCCGAACAAAGCGGAAGCTTCGGCCAGGTACTGATCGTTGTCCCTGGCTACTCCCTGCGCTCTTGTAAAAAGCCTGTTTTGTTCATCATTGATTAAGAAAGTCAGTTCCTGTGAATATTCGGCAATATCGCTGCGGCTTAACCGTCCCGTCGAAAAAGCAGTAATTATGTCCGATGCCGCCGATCTGATTTCGGAAAAACTCCGGTTAAAATCTTCGGGAAGTCCCTGATCCAGATAGATGGTGTCTACTCCCTGAGGCCCTTTATCAATATATTCAATATCAAAGATTGCAGCTTTGGCGCCGAATTCTTTAAGCCGGAGCAGGCCGTCGGCAGTTACGGAACGGGGCCAGGGAAAAACGCCGTTATAGGCAATGGCCGTGTCATCCACATCAAGAAATACAACGCTGTCTATGCGTTCACGTTTTGCACGGAAGCGCAGAAAAAAATCGTAAAGCTTGTCCTCTATGGGATTCAGTACCCCTGCTATATAAAGAAAAGAAAAGAAAGCCGCTGCCGCAAAACCCAGCAGTACATTTTTCCAGAACTTCACACCAATGCCTCCTTGCAGCAAACCTCTTTATGCTCTTTTTCTATTCACAGTGGGGTTTAATACCTCGCCCTTCAGGGCGAGGAGGTTCATTCGTAAATCAGCTCGACAGTAAAATCACCTGTTGCAGGAGCCGGACTTTCAAAGATGCTGGTAGAACCGGAATCGCTTCCTACCGGGGGCGGCGGCAGAAGTTCCGCTGCGCTGGTTACTACCGGGTCCGAGGCTTTGTTGGATTCGGTTATTATGCTGGAAGAACCGGCGCTGACCAGCATAGTCCCGCCTTTATTGCCGCTGAAGGCCACGGTGCCCTTTTCTACTTTTACTTCCCGTGTATCAAATTCAAAACTCGTTCCCCGTACCGAAGCGGTTGCGCTTGGCCCCTGGACACTGGTATTGGTTCTGGTTCCTGCCGGCGGGTCTACATCAACCCGCACCCTTCCGGTCTGAAGGCTTACATTGACCGTTTCTGTTCCGGCAGAAGAGCTTATTTCCGCCAGGGTCAGGCGGGTCAGGGGCCGGACAGTGATAACGGTACTCCCAATTGCAATAATGGCTGTACTTTTTAAACCCGTGGACACAACCGTATCCCGGGCCACAGTATCTCCTGCTTTGGCAGGTACAAAAGCCGTCTGACCTGCACGCTTTAATTCCACCGTGCCGGTAAGCTCCTTTATTACTCCGCTCTGGCCAAAGACCAGAACTGCACAAAAAAGCTGCATTACACAAAGAACGATTGCCATCATCGCTGCCTTTTTCATCATAAGCCTCCGGTTTTTAGTATACGAAAAATAAAATAATTAGAAAAGCGCCAACACTATACTTACACTAACTACCCATTGCATGTCGGCATCTTTGTCAGCATCTCCAAGAGAAGGTAAAAATGCGCCTCCTCCTATTTTTACCTGAATATCCGAAACCGGACTCCAGACCATAAGGCCATAAAACTCATTACCCAGGAAATACCCGTCTTTACCGCCTGGCGGTCCGCCAAATGAATCGGGATCCAAATCACTTAAAATAAAATAGGAACTTTGCAGGCCAATAGAAAAAGTCTGATGAAGCCGTGCGGTATAATCCAGGCGTAGCATGGAAAGTCCGCGAAGCTTTGCTTTTAGAACACCGCCGTGGGATTCGGTTGTAATGGGGTTAAAAGCGACAAAAGTATCATTAAAGGTTCCGCCGGAAAAGCGGCCCAAAAACGACAATCTGTCGTATATCTTGGTAGGCAGATACCAGCCAATTCCAAATTCACCGGCAAAAGAAACCTGCAGCTTTTCTGCATTTTCTATCAGCTCTGCACAGCCGCCCAGTTCAAAAATAAAATTGTTTATCGGCATGGCAGCCTTTGCAATAAGGTATTGGGTATGGTAAAGACTTTCCTTGCCGGAAAGATCATACTGACCAACCAATGCAAGATTCAGCCGGATAAATTCCCCAAGCCCGGGGTGTTCCCAATCCAGAGCGCCAATTACACGGCGGGGCGCAAAATACGTATCAGAAAAATCCGCATATTCAACCAGTGTATTATATTTGACAAGGTCGTCCTCGGTCATGGTGATGTAGGCGTTTTTCTTGTAGAGAAGCCCAGTATACCATGCTCCAATGCCAATCATCGAACCGTTATTCAAATCTCTGACATAACGCACCCCGTCGAAAAGGCCGCTTGCAACAAAACCCAGCGGATCGGAATAGGCCATACGGCCGATTTTTAGTTCTCCGTTTTCTTCCATACGCAGCGTTAATTCCGTGCGCAGGAGTTCCGGTATTATCTGCCATTCCCTGATTTCGTACTTGGCTGTAACTCCGGCAGAAATATACAGGTCGGAGGCTTTTCCTAAGAGAGCGGAAAACCAGGGAATCAGCATACCGCTGTACTGTACCTCTTCTGATTGATCATACGATCCGCCCTGATCCAGCATAAGTCCCATGTCCAAGGCAGTAAGGGTAAAAACAGGGAGCAAAACAAAAGCAAGTGCAAAGGTATATTTCAGGCGATGTTTCATCGTCTACCTCTTTCCGTGCTGTCTGTGTACAGAATAGTAATTTCTACCCGCCTGTTCTGCGCCATGCCTTCTGCGGTATCGCTGGCCGCAATGGGCCTGTCCGCTCCGTAGCCTCGCACGGTTATTTCCTGCGTTGTCCTTACCCCCAGCGAAATCAGATAGTTTGCCACCGCTTGCGCCCGATCCCGGCTGGTACGCTGTTGTTCATCCCAGGTTCCCGCGCTGGCGGTATGGCCTGCAACAAGGAGGTTCCTTTCCTGCACATGCTGCAAAATCTGGGCTATTTCCCGTATCTTGGCTCTTTCCGTTTCCATTAGCTCAGACGAATTGGCCCTAAACTGAATATTGGAAATGCTTATGGTAACGCCTTCGGCGGTTACCGTGGCCTTTGCATCTTCCACATGGTGAGCCGCCAACTCTTCGTTAATTTCTTTGGCAAGACGTTCTTCTTCTTTCAATACCTGCTTATGTTCTTCCGCTTCTTTTGCTTCTTTTATGGAAAGAACACGGTTCAGCATATACAGAAAATTATCTCCGGAAACGGCCATTGCCGGATCGGTTCTGCCCATAACAACCTGTTTATAGACCAGTTCGCGGTAGGCATAATGCGGAGACCTGGAAATGGAATAAAACAACCCGCCCTTAATGCCGAACGAGCGCATAACAAGCAGTGCAATCCCGTCCAGACGGGCTGCTTGATGTGCGGACGCATTTTTGGGCAACCATTTTCTGTCTGCGGCATACCGAAAGGCTTCTTCCCCGTCTGCCGTTGCGATAACATCGGACGCTTCCAGCGTAAGGCGCGCCGCCTGTGCATAAGTAACCGCACTGGTATTCAGGAGAGTTTCTATTTCCACGGCTGTTGTCTGGGCGGTCAGAAAACCTGCCGCAAAACAAAGCAGCACAAGCAATACGGTAATTCTTATAAAATTATCCTGTAATCCCTTTAATTAATGATTCTATCGTAGTAAATAAAAAAAGTATACCTATAATATACCGTTTTTCAGTCTATAGAATACCCTGCAAAAGAAAGCGGACGGAATTTATCGCGCTGTTTATAGAAAAATAGAAGTCTACTCTTTAATATTGTATTTCTTGCGGAACCGTTCAATGCGCCCGGCAGTGTCTACGAGTTTTTGCTTGCCGGTAAAGAAAGGATGACAAGCCGAGCATATTTCAACTTTGATATCCCTGGATGTGGAACGGGTTTCTATAACATTCCCGCAGGCGCAGGTGATTGTAGTGTTTTCATACTTTGGATGAATCTTCGCTTTCATTCGTACCTATTCTCCTCACAATGCCCCAATACTATAACCAGGGACTATTCCATACCTGCGCTGCCTGTGTTCATGGAGCGCAGGAATGCTTCATTATTCTTGCTTTTCTTCATTCTGTCAACCAGCAGTTCGATAATTTCGACATCGTCCATGGGGTTGATAACCTTTCTGAGTATCCAGATCTTCTGCAGTTCTTCCTCGGTAAGCAGCAGTTCTTCCTTCCTGGTACCGGATTTTTTGATGTTGATTGCCGGGAAAAGGCGCCTGTCGCTGATCCTCCTGTCCAGGTTGATCTCCATATTGCCGGTTCCCTTGAATTCTTCAAAAATTACTTCGTCCATACGGCTGCCTGTTTCCACCAGCGCCGTAGATATAATCGTCAGGCTGCCCCCTTCTTCGATGTTACGGGCGGCGCCGAAAAAGCGCTTGGGTTTGTGAAGGGCATTGGAATCCACACCGCCGGAAAGTATCTTTCCGGAAGCGGGGACGGTCTGGTTATAGGCCCGGGCCAGACGGGTAATGGAATCAAGGAGTATGATCACATCCTTTTTATGCTCCACAAGACGTTTGGCTTTTTCCAGTACCATTTCCGTTACCTGCACATGCCGTGTTGCCTGTTCGTCAAAGGTGCTGGAAATAACTTCCGCACGGACGGTTCTTTCCATGTCGGTTACTTCTTCGGGACGCTCATCAATAAGCAGGACGATAAGGTACACCTCAGGATGGTTTTGTGTAATGGCATTGGCGATTTTTTGCATCATAATCGTCTTGCCGGTACGAGGCTGCGCTACAATAAGCGCCCGCTGGCCCTTCCCAATGGGACAAAACAGATTGATGATACGCTCCGAAACACCTTCGGTTATGGTTTCCAGGTTCAACTTTTCGTTGGGGTAGAGGGGGGTAAGGTTATCAAAAGGTATGCGGTTTTGGGCAATGGCAGGATCGTCGTAATTTACCGTTTCCACACGAAGCATTGCAAAGAACCGTTCCCCTTCCTTTGGACTGCGGATCTGACCATACACGGTGTCGCCGGTTTTAAGCGCAAAGAGACGGATTTGGCTGGGACTGATATAAATATCATCAGGACCGGGAAGATACGAATTCTGCGGACTGCGCAGGAATCCATAACCGTCGGGCAGTATTTCCAGGGAGCCGTAGGCATAGATAATCCCTCCCCTTTCGGTATGGGCCTTTAAAATGGAAAAAACAATTTCCTGTTTTTTCAGGGTTACCATGTCCTCGTGGGTAATACTGTAATTAACTGCCAGTTCCCGAAGATCCACCATGTTAAGCCTTATAAGTTCGTTGATGGAAAGCCGCGGCTTTCCGCTGTCGTCATTGCGGGGTTCGGGCTTGCCGTAAATATCGGGCATGGAAGGAAGCTTGGGTATTGACGTAAAAGATGTTTTATACGAAGCACCGGCGGAATCACGCGAACTATCGTTTGCGGAAATTTCTTCTGTTTCATTGGTTACATCGCCGTTCGCCTCACCATGTGTTTCATTGTTTTTTTCACGCACTGAACCCTGGCTCAGTCCGGCACGGCGCGGATGGGCTTTGACAACTACCCGTGTACTCTCATTTTGATTTTCTTCTTCACTCTGCAAAGTATCGCCTTGTTCTTCAAACCTGAGTGTCCGGGTTTTTCTTACATAGGGCATAATCTTTTCTCCTTATTCACAAGTAACAAAACAATTATTAACAACCATATTCTTTTATTATTTTTTTTCCAATAATTCCGTAATTTGTATTATCGCTTCTCTGGCTGCCTGAGTACGCACATCGTTCCGGCTGCCGGTAAAATAAAATTCCTTTACAACCGCTGTTTTTGCCGCACCGGCAAGCGCCGCAGCTATCCAGACAGTTCCCACGGGAAGAGGCGAACCATCACCGTCAGGACCTGCAAGACCAACAACAGATACCGCAGCGCCGGCACCGCTTTTTTCCAGCGTCTTTACGGCCATCTCCCGTACCGTCTCATTGCTTACTGCTCCGTATGTGTTAAGCGTATTCTCTCCAACTCCCAGCATTTGTATTTTTGCCAGGGAAGTATAACACACAAATGAACCCCAAAAACAGGATGATGCTCCGCTCACCCTGGTCAGGGCATCCGCTATCAGTCCCCCTGTACACGATTCAGAAGCTGCCAGGTATAAAGATCTGTCAGCAAGGAGCCGGACCAAATGTTCCGCAGCATTGCGGAGCCCGGCAATTAACTCTTCATCACTGTCCATGGGTTCTTTGCAGTTCCGCCTTTATTTCTTCGATAGGCCGGGAAAAGATTTCAATTTCCCGTTCTGTACCGGTCATGCTGCATTGACCTTCAAAAAGAACACCGTCTGCAATGCGCAGCCGGGAAGCGGCTACATCCCCATGTACCTGGGAACCGCTAAGCATATCAATTTTATCAACAGCCCGGATTTGCCCGCTAACCGATCCATGGATCGTCAGAGAACTGACCGAAATATGATCGGCGTCTACCATTGCTTCTCTGTCTACTATCAAAGCGCCGGTGGCTTCTATGGTACCCCTGAATTTTCCCTGAATACACAGGGTTTCTTTAAACTTTAAAAAACCGTCCATTGAAACGGTGCTGCCCAATACTATTAACCTGGCTTTCTTTTTCCCCGGCTTCATTCCTGTTCCTGTTGCAGGGATCGCCGAATCTGTTTTTCCAGTATAGTAAGGCCGATTTCGTTTTTCTTCAAGGTCTCCCACTCGGTCATTGTCTTTTCAATACGGGCGTCAAGACCAGCCAGGTTTTTTCTTACCAGCTGGGATTTCTGCTTGAGGTCTTTTAAAAGATCTGCCAGGCCCGGCACTTCAGCGCTGCCAGCATTGGAAAGCCCCAACTCAGTTACTTTTTCTATTGTTCCGTCCAAATCATCAATGCTGGCAACAAAATCCAGTACGTTGCTCTTCATATCGGTACTGAGTTCTTCTGCCAAAGAAAGACGTGATTCCCTGGCAACAATCTGATCAAAAAGCTCTCTGTTCCGGAGCACTGCCCTGATTCTGGCCAAAACTTCGGAAAAATTAAATGGTTTGGTGATATAGTCGTCAATCCCCAACTCAAAGCCTTCGACTTTGTCTTTAACATCATCCAAAGCGGACAACATAATAATAGGTATTTCCCGGTACTTGGGATCGGTTTTAAGAACCTTTGTCAATTCCCAGCCCGACATTTTGGGCATTATATTGTCCATTATAATAAGATCAGGAAAGAATTTCTTTACCATATCATAGCCGTCTTCCCCATTTTCCGCTTTTTCCACAACAAAGCCGAGTTTGGAAAGCATTACCTCAAAGAACTCGAGACTAATCATTTCGTCATCTATAACGAGTATCTTCTTTCGGGTATTCATTGCATCCTTCCTGATTTAATTACCATAAGTATAAACCTGATTGCGCCGCTTAGCAAGAGCACAAAAGCGGATACACAAAAAAGAACAGCCCAGAGATCGCCCCATGCTGTATAGGGTGTACGGCTGTTCAAAAGGGGTATTTCCGCATTCAGAACCGTTTCGGTAAACGGAGGAGCCATTGCCAGTATCCTGCCCGAAGGAGATATAGCGCACGTCTGGCCCGAAGTAGCGGCCCTTACCAGGGAGCGGCGGTTTTCCACGGCTCTGAATACCGACATGGAAAGATGCTGCACCTGGCTGGAAAGGCTGTTTGCCCATGAATCATTGGTCAGATTAACGATGAATTCCGCTCCGTTACGGGTAAAATCCCGTGAAATATAACCAAAACAGTCTTCAAAACAAATTGGAGCGGAAAAACGCAGGCTGCCTGTATGAAATACCAGCTTGTCTTTGCCGGGTTTCCAAAAATGGGTATCGGAATTAGTCAAAGCCTGATATATCCGGGGAAAGGTTTTTTCGTAGGGAAAATATTCTCCAAAAGGCACCAGGTGATTCTTCCGGTATACTTCTTTTATTTCACCAGCTTCCATAAGTATGGCGGCATTGTAATCCACTCTATCCCAGCGCCCCGATTTTGTTACTTCAAGGCGGGCATCATCATTCCCAAGCAAAAAGGGAACATTTTGGGCAGCCAGAAAATCCATGAGTTCCTTTACTGCCGTATATGATTCGGCATTATCCCGGTAAGTAAGGTGCCAGAAAATTCTGTGTGTTACCGCTGTTTCCGGCCAGACTACCAGTTCAGTTTCCGGTTCCTGTTCAAGTGCATTAACAGAAAGGTTTTTGAGGGTTGTCAGAACACGTTTCGCTCCGGCGGCATCATTTTTCCAGGGATCGGCATTTTGCTGGATAAGGGCTATTTTTGCAGTACCGGCATTTTCCGAATATTCACTTTGCAATAAGCCAAAGATCAATGCCCCGCCCAGAGCACCCAGCCAAACTGCGGCTGCCAGCCGTTCCCTGCGTAAAAACCGTATTGCCGGCGATTTATCTCCGGCTGCCGGCACCAGCGCACCCACGTAAACCGAAGGAAACAACACCAGCGCTGACACACCCCAAACTCCAAAAATCGAAGCAATCCCTATAATCGGAGGAAAATGCCACTGGGTATAACCGGTAATCCCATAAGGGAAACCCAAAAACCCTTTTGTTTTTAAATACTCGTAAGATAGCCAGAGCAGCCATTGGAGTATGTATCCTTTTCGGGGGTAGAGTATCAGCGCCAGTTTAAGAAGAGGAAAAAGAACCGCCATATACGCAAGGTGAAGGATAGAAGCAAATAATCCGCCCATAGGATGAAAATTTTTCAGCCAGGGAAGAAAGAGCAGATACGAGGTATATCCGTAAAGAGCGCCCCACAAAGATGAAACCGCTAAACTCCCAAAAACCCTTTTAACGTTAATTAAAGATTCTTCTGTAGATGAATAAGTAAAAGACCCTGTATTGCGTAATACCCAAAAAACCGGAATATATGCAACCCAGGCAAGGAAAGGCAACCCATAACTAAACAGGGGATTGGGAAAGGAAGCGGCAAAAAGCAGGACCCCGGAAAAAATGGCGGCCGTATTAATAAAAAACAACTTCATTTAGCGGACACACTCCACCGAGCCGGATAAACTAAGGTTCGCGAAGGTTTCTCTCCGGCTGATTCCATACTGCCTGACGCAGTTCTTTTCCGGCCCTGAATGCAGCAATGCCATGTGAAGAAACTGACACCGCTTCTCCGGTCTTGGGATTACGCGCCTTTTGCCTGCCTTTACGAATCCTGATTTCAAAGGTTCCGAAACCCCGCAGTTCTATTATGGTCCCCTGCGTTAGTGCGTCTTTTATCCCTTCCAGGGCAAGATCAACGGCAGTTTTAATATCCTTTCGGTTTATTCCTGTTTTCTCATAGACCGAGTCAATAATTTCCGCTTTGGTGATTTTTTTCCCGATCAATTTCACTGCCCCCGGCAGCGATCTGCAATAAAATCCTGCACAAGTACCAGGAAGGATTACCTGCGCAGGAAAAATTACTGAGCTGCTTTAAGTGTATTATACAAACGCTGCATCCGTGATTTTTTGCGTGAGGCAGCATTTTTTTTGATAATTCCCTTGCGTGCGGCCGAGTCGATTTTTTTTATCATGTCTTTCAAAGCTGTTTCCGCCTCGCCGGTTTCTTTTTTACGGGCTAAAAGGACAAATTTCTTTGCGCTGGTTCTGACTGAACTTTTTACCGCCTTATTCCGTTTTCTGCGTTCTTCACTCTGGCGGTGCCGTTTTTCCGCAGATCTGACTTTACTTGCCAAAAACTACCTCCGGGACTTTTTCAAATCTTTAGTTTTTTTGAAAAAGCCAACATTTATTATATGCGGCTGCCTGGCCGCACAGTCAAATCGAACATGAAACAAAGTTTCATGAAACCTTTGATTACTCCAACACCTGTTTCGGGTTCATTTAAAGTCCGAGGGGCGTCTTTCGATCCGTTTGCATTTTTCGCATTCGGCCTGGTTTTTAACCTTGCCGTTTTCGAAAATTGTCTTCATTTTAATTTCGCCTCCGCAGGAACACATAAATTTCTGGGTGGCACTTGATGTACGTGAGTTTTTACTGGCCTGGGCCATTGTATTCTCCTTGGTAATTGAGATTAATCAAAACATACTATAAGGCGGTACTTAATGTCAATATGCCGTATATACACGAATAATAGAGAGTAACATCTATTAGGTGAAAATAAATTTATTAATGGTGTTTTTTGATAATAAATAAACAATAATACGGAAATAATAATGAAATAAATTGAATTTTGACTAAAACAGGTATATATTGTTTTTCAAGAGGCGGGTAATACATGAGGATTACAACCCGTGGCCGTTATGCACTTCGAGCTTCTCTTGCCCTGGTACGAATACAAAATCTCTTGCCTTCCGCCAGGTTAACGGATCCCGGCGAGTATGCTCCCGTTTCAATTAATCAAATATCCGAGGAAGAGCAAATATCTTCTGTTTTTCTGGAACAGATCTTTTTTAAACTCCGTAAAGCTGGTATTGTCAGTTCGGTCAGAGGACCGGGAGGCGGTTTTTTATTTGCCAAATCCCCGGGGACAATTACACTAAAAGAAATTCTGGATGCCGCCGGTGAAGAACTGGATGTTACAGACTGCGATAAAAATGCCAAAACCTGTAAAATTTCCGGAAAAAAATGCTCCAGCCATGCTGTTTGGGAAGATGTTACAAAAATCCTGGATAACTATTTCAGTACAGTAACCCTGTCCATGGTGATAGAGCGGAACCTTAAATGATTTTGCAAAAACCCCCAATCTGCCGCTGAGCCTGGCATACAAATTTTTAGCAATAAATAAAGCAAAGGGGTGGGCAAGTGCCCTGCCGAAACCGCGTGTAGAATCCGCCAGAATAGCTTTCCTGACCACTA
>Ga0082212_10008489_pt1 | contig 13405 bp, 10 predicted proteins | sample TergutNt197P3_FD_71548 | JGI IMG/M metagenome (GOLD analysis project Ga0082212, IMG submission 71548) | Neocapritermes taracua P3 segment gut microbial communities from Petit-Saut dam, French Guiana - Nt197 P3 | ecosystem: Host-associated > Arthropoda: Insects > Digestive system > Gut ... | reverse complement strand
GGTCGGCGGCTTGATTACCAAAGACGAGTTTATTCAGATGAAAGCGGACTACGAGGCGAAAATCGCGGCGTTGTCAACACAGGCCGACGAGATTAGGGGGCGTAAATTCAACACGAAGGCCGCTGTCACGGAATACCGCGACATCGCCGACGCCGTATCAGCCGCTGTCAATGACGACATGCTGACCGCCGAAATCATCGGCAGGCTCGTAGATGAAATCAAGGTGAAGCCTGATAAGAGTTTTGAAGTGGTATACACATACCGGGACGAGTTCAGGGAGGTGCGCCGCGTTGGGTAAATATATGATCGCAAAGTACATCCGCCTGTCTATGGAGGACGCGAAGAACGACAGTCTGAGCGTTGAGAGCCAGCGCCTTCTGCTCGATGCCCATATCGCGGAAATGTGCGTAGCCAACGCCGAGATATTGGAGTTTGTGGACAACGGCCACAGCGGGACGAACTTTGAGAGACCCGCCGTACAGGAGCTTTTAGAGCTTGTGCGGCAAGGGAAAGTAAACTGTATCGCAGTCAAGGATTTATCCCGTTTCGGCAGAACCATGATTGAAACGGGGTACTACATTGAGCGCGTGTTCCCCCTGTTCCGCATACGCTTCATTTCGGTGTCCGATTATTTCGACTCAGCCGAGCATGAGGGCGACACAGGCGGCATGGATATAGCGTTTAAGTTTCTGATCCATGAGCAGTACAGCCGGGATTTGTCCTTGAAAGTCAAGACCGCCAAACGCGCAAAGGCCGTTCGCGGAGAATTTATCACCAAGAACTGCGCCTTCGGATTCAAAAAAGTAGATAAACACTTGGAAATAGACGAACCTTCCGCCGAAACGGTGCGGATGATCTTCGGCATGGCGGCAAACGGCCAAAGCCTCGCCAAAATCGCCGCCCGTCTGTATGAGGACAAACGCCCCACGCCGTCTGAATACAAGAAAGCGGCGGGGGCCGTGCCGGTGGACGGTTTCTCCTGTGTATGGAGCAAGCCTTCCATATTGGAAATACTCCACGACGAGCAGTACGCCGGCACATATATCTCCGGGAGGACGAAGCGGGTGGAGGTAGGAGGCCGTAAGACGGTAAGGGCCGATGAATCCGAATGGATTAAGATACCGAACCATCATCCGGCCATTGTAGACAAAGCGGTATATGACACCGTGAATGAAAATATAGGGAAACGGCCCGAACCGATCCGCAAGCGGGAAATCGGAACAGGGGAACGGTACAAAGATATTACCAGCCCATTGAAAGGCAAGGTTTTCTGCGGCTACTGCAATCATACCATGAAACTCAGCGCCACGCGGAACGCGGCTTTTCATTGCACATACAGCCTTTCCGCACCGGACGCGGAGTGTTACCGGCTCAAAATGCCGGGAGGCGAACTGGAAGCCGTTGTGTTTAAGGAACTCCGCAAGCAGGCGCGGGCCATGCTCAAAAGCATGGACAATCCAGCGGAACAATCTGTCCCCGAAACAGAGGCGGACGGACAGGTCACGCAAATAGAGGACGCGAAATGCGATCTTTACGAAAAATACGTCCTCCGGGAAATCAGCGCCGAGGAATACCGGGCCGCGAAAGCTGAACTGGATGCCGAACTGCTGCGTGTGAAAAACGCTCAGGCAATTCTCGCAAAAGCGGCGGCGCAAAAGGCGTCTGTCGCCGGACTGCGGCAGGCCGCCGAGGACGCGATCAAAGCGAAAGCGCTGTCCCAGCCGCTTGCCGACGCCCTGATTGACAGGGTGAGGGTCTTTCCCGGTGGCCGGACAGAGGTTGTTTGGAAAATTGCAGCAACAATATGACGAACCGAAACAGGCAGGCGGTAAATCGTCTGCCTGTTTCTTATTTTACGGGGGTGACAAATTGAACACAGCGCAAGCAATTAACGGCGAACTAAAAGTCGGCGATTGGGTGATTGCCGCGCCGTCTGACGAATACGCCTATCTAATCGGCGTTGTGACGGCCATCGACAAGCTCGGAACGCCGGAACACAACGCCACAGACAATGATACAGACGATGTACACGTTGACTTTTATGCCTTTGACTACCCGCCTGAGCGCATCAAGGAAATCGAGGAACTGTTCAGCGATTTATTCGATGAACCAAAAGAATTTGACGATTTACCGCTTGGAGACACGATCATGGCCCCGGACGATCTGATACGCATTACGGAGTTAGGCGAGACTGAGATAAACCGCATGGGGAGCCTGCTTGCGGACTGCGAAGCCTTTTGCAGCTTCTATCCGGGCAAGTCAAATGCTGAAAACCACGCAAAACTCATGGAACGCTTGGAACAGAACCTCATGCAGTACCATGACGGCATCATGGCGTTGGACAAGCGGGGAATTATTGAACAGGCAGGAGAAATACACGCCGTATCAGACGCATATTCCTATATGACCTCACAGCACGATTTTTCGGATGATGAATTGAACTTTTATTTGCAATTCAAAAATCCGCTTGAGATCGTGGCTAATGAATGGGAAGAAAGCAACTCCAAAATTGGTGATTTAATTGCCGTTATGGAATATATCGGCGAATCACAGGATGATTACCTCATGGATTATCCGCTGATCGGTGACACAGAAGAACCCGCGCCGGAATCTCCCGCCCACACGGAGGCAACGGAAGCGAAACCAGCGGACAAAACCGCCGCAAAACCCAAAACATCAATCGAGGACAGACTTCGCGCCGCTCAAGAGAAGGTTGACACGCAGACCGGGAATGGGGCGCCGGGGAAACATGAGAAAAAACGGAGCAGCCCTGTTGCGGAATAAAACCAAATACGCAACAAAAAAGCCAAGCTCCCACCAAAAATTTTTTTAGTGGGAGCTTGACTTATTGATGGTGGAGACAGAGGGACTCGAACCCCCGCCCCCCCCGCGTGTGGAGAACCGTTGTAACCCCCGGAATCCTGAAGCCGCAGGGGATAGCGAAGACCATGTTGCAAATCTGTTGCACACCAAATGTGAACTGTTGCGCTTGTGTGGGATTGGATAACATGATTCGGGATTATTTGTTAATGAGGTGCATCGCCCTTTCCAGCATGGAGGATTTGGAGAAAAAGGTCAACGCTATACAGGGCAATCTCTATTCGACAAGTGACAAATTAAAGAAGGTGTTTCAAAAATCTTGCCCGTGCCTTCTTGTTGCGGTATAATGCGCGCCTGCGGCGAAGAGCACGCAACAGGGCAATTCACTTGCCCTGTTAGTGCTTGACATGGTATAATGGACTTGCGGTACCAATATGGCGTATGCGTTTGTTCGCCGTGCTAAGCATATTGTCCGACATGATTTTCAGACGATTGGAGGTAGTCATGTTCATTCACAGTATAACGCTAGGCAACCAAAACAATAAAAATTTTTCAATCGAAAGACCAAACGGTTATATTGATTTTCTCTACCTCGTAATCAAGTCGCCTTGCGCCTTGACACTGAGAACGGAGTTTTTCACTGTGAATGCCCCGTCGGCGGTGCTTATAAGCCCTAATACGCCGCATAAATACACTGCCTTGGGCGACCATTATGAGGACGACTATCTCAATTTCGCTGCCGACGACAGAAAGCCTTCTATCGACGAGTTAACATTTCCTTTTAACACTCCGGTCACCTTAACAGAGTATACGTCAATATCGGACATACTGGTAATGATACGCAGGGAATATGAAGCGCGGTATCAAAACGCGCAAAGTGAAAAAGCCATGAGTCTGCTTATTCAATATCTGTTGCTGGAAACAGGGCGGCAATGGAATACGTCAAATGTTCAAAACAACGAAACGCCGCATTACGATATATTGTCGGAAATAAGAACTTCTATTTTTGAAAATCCAAAAAACCAATGGACAATTAAAGAACTCGCAAATCAAGCGCATTTGTCCCCCGCTTATTTTCAGATATTATACAGGAGAGCGTTCGGAAGCACCTGTATAAATGATGTAATTCATTCCCGGATCTCCCTCGCTAAAGAACTGCTGATATCCACAGATTATCCCATCAACGAAATAGCAAAGCTCACCGGATATAATGAAGTACAGCATTTTATACGCCAGTTCAAAAAAAGCACCGGAATATCTCCGGGTGCGTTCCGTAAAAGAGTATAAAGAAGCCCCGTGACATTTCACGAGGCTTCTTTAATAATGCTAATTTTTCGCTATGCTTTGATTTTTCTGGCGATTAAGACGGTCGCGCAAGCGGCCATCAGGAGGATGCCAATTGCGAAGAATATCATACTGTTATCGCCGGTCTTCGGGGCCGGGACGGGGTTAGTGCTTGTGGCGGAGTTGACCGTGACGGTTGCCGCATCGGAAGTTGCGGGAGACGCGACCTTGTTTTCTGCGCTTACAACTACGTAATAATAGTAGCTGCCTGCCGTTAATGCTGCGGGAATTGCAAATGTTTTGTCCGTTGCGCCGTTAATCGCTGTGCCGCCGGTATTGCTATTCGCGGTGTTTGAATACCATTGATACTTGAAAGCAATGTCCGTATTCCCCGCGCTATTTCCCGCACCGGTGGAGCGCACGGCTTCCACCGTGCCGTTTTGCTTGCCATCGGATGCTTTTACCATAATTTTATCCCATTCTCCGGCCAGAAGCGAGGGGTCATTTTCACCTGTATAGAGTGTGAGCCTGATGTTCGTCATCGTCACGGGACCGGGGCTTGCGGGGTTGTTGTAGGTTTTTAATTGATAGCCGCCTTCGCCGATCAGCGCGTACCAAGTGATGTCGTACAAGCCTTCATGCTCCGCGCTGATATGCCCGTTGCTCATTGGCCCGTCGGGAACCGGCCCCGCGCCGTTTCGCATAGCGGGGGTGTATCCGCCGTTATTGCCGGGTTGCTGCGGAGCCTCAACGAAGAAACGGGTTCCCTCTTCCAAGTCAACCGTGAACTCCAGCTTGAACGCCTGACCGGGCTGCAGGGTAAGCTCGTTTTCATCGTAGATGTAGGTATCCATCCATCCGGCGTTGGGCGTCACGACATCGGGAAGGCTGATGGTGTTGGTGGGAACTCCGGGTTCGGCGGGTTTGGCAGAGTCGCCGGGGATGCTAAGGGCAGCGTTTACGGAAAGGTTGCCGGAAACCGAGCCCTCGGTTACAGTTGCGTTTTGGGGTTGTCCGGTGATGACGATGGCCGGTATTTCATTGGTCACCGCAAAGCTGGCATTGATAATCGTTCTCACACGGTTGCTTCCGGTTATGATAATTGCTTCGTCATAGTTCCCTGTTTTCAATCCCGCTTTTGGGCAAATCGTGAATGTAGCCGTCGCGCCTTTTGCAGAAAGAGTTGCTGTGGAGAGTGTGCCGATATCATAATTGTTCGCGGTCGGCTGTACGAGGGTCACCGAACCCGTACCTGTATTGGTGATGGTAACGGTCTGCGCGTTTGGCTGTGCATAACCCTCTTTGAGCCAACCGAAGGACTCCGGCGACGTTGCGCTTACCGAGTAAGTGGCGTCGGTCTCAAATCTGATGCTATAGGTTTTTATCACGCCCTTGTGGTCAAAGAGAACCGTAGCCGTGCCAAAGGGGGAATCCGGTTGCTTAACAGTTATGCTTACGTCGCTGCTGCTTGCGCTCGCCGTTATTTTAGGGATTGCGGTTGTTGTGTGGGGGCGCGTGATAACGGTTTCGTAAAGGTCATACCCTGTGATACCGTTAACATCGGAAGCTCTGACCGGTGTAGCCGGAAACTCAATCTCTTCCCCGTCCGCCTGTATACTGACCGTGGGCGTTATGGGTCTGGCAAGTTCTTTTCCGTCCGGGCTAAAGCCTAGGCCGATTAAGTCGAATAAATTGTCCGCCCCACCTTCCGCGACAAGGAAAATGGCGTTCTTCCCGTTCAAACTGTCCACAAAACCTGATACATCAATCGAGAACTGCGCGACTTCGTTCGCGGAACCCGCGGGCACATCAATGACGCCGATCCTTGTGCCGTTCCATGCGGCGTTATCCCACGGGCCATCCAGCCAAACATTCACCTTAAAAGCCTCTGATGTTTTAGGCGTGAGGAACAGATTGAACTTTGTGTTGTTGCCCGCTTTTGTCCCTTCAAAGGCTTTGATTCCACCGGTGTCCTTCGCAAGGCCGCCGAAACCAAAATACTTATACCCGACGACGTTATTATTTTTCACGTTTGTCAGGGGGGCACTGTTGTCCCAAATATCCCAAGAATCCGCTTGGATTCCGGGGTCGGAGAGGTAACACGCAATTCCTGCGGAATAATATTTGTACGGATCCAATCCATACATCATAAACCCTTCCGAGGCAACTTCCGCGCCGGTATACTCGGTGCTTCCGGCCTTCGCAGTCCATGTTTTATCATCCGCGTACGGGTCATACGCCTTAATCGTAACCTTTCCGCCGTCAGCTACAGACTTTGTATCCCAATCAATCACAATAGGGGCTGCCATTGGCTGGCGGGCGTATCCGAAGCCTCTGGGGGCTCTGTGATAGAATACGTACCACTGGTCATTGATCAACTGGATGCTTCCGTGGGTATTATGACCGGAATAAGTCGTCTGCAGCGCGGTGCCGTCTTGGTTCACTACGGGAGCGCGTGAGTCCACAAGAACCCCGCCGCTGCTCCAAGGCCCGAGCGGTGAATCGCCGAAAGCGTAGCGCAGCGTGGAGTTACTGCTGCTAAGCCCGTAATCCGGCCCCGAGTACCCGCTGTATACCCATATGTACTTGTTTCCTACCTTGCGGATAGACGACGCTTCAAAAAAGTTGAATTTGCTCAAGTCCTCGCCAGCGCGCACATACGGATATGTAGTACCCGCCGGGTCTCTGATGACGCCATAGGTAGAGCTTGCGGGAATAAAATTGCGTATTGTTGCGGTACCTGGTCTGAGCGTATACATGGTGTCTTGGTCAAGCTCCGCCGCGGACGACTCTTGGAATCCCCAGTATCCGTAAGCGCGGAAGCCGATTTCGTAGTCGGGGTCGGCAGGGTCGTCGACATATTCGATATAAACCGCCGGGTCAAAGCCCAAAACGCTGCCCGTTATTACGGTACGGCCATCCGCATTCAGATTTATTGGTTCAAAAGGCCCGACAGGGGTGGGCCCTTTTGCGACCAAGGCTCCCCTGGAAGAACTTTGGTCATTTGGATACAGATAGTATTCCTTAACGGTTCTGTCACCGTTTGCGTCCCTTCTTAACACCTCAACGAGGTCGGGTGCATACATGATGTCAGACAGGCCGGAGGCGGGGTCTTGGAAGGTAAATATCGGTCCTTCGTCCCGCCAGTTTGATAAATCCTCTACCGGCGCTGACCAAGCCCTAATATCCGGCCCACAATAACCGGTATATCTTACGTCGTGCGACCCGATGATGTAAACACGAAATTTGCCGGGATTATCAGGGTCTTCAAAAACACGCGGCTCTCCGTCCGGCAAATGCTCCCATAGCGGCAGATATGGGTTCGCGGCTGTTACGCTTACAATAGACAAAGGAATTGCCCCTATCATTAGGACTGCTGCCAGTAATACGGCCATTACCCTGTTCTTCGAGAATTTCATAAAATCACCTTGCATACCTTTCCTTTTATTTGAGTTTCCGCTTGGCATTCGGGAACAGATAATCAATTATAGCATGACTGAGCGGAAAGACTAATGGATAATATAAATGAAATATTGGCATATAATTTGTTTTTCAGATTAAGGCAATGGCACGAACGACCGCATTATGGCACGGTTAATGCCCGTCGTCGTTCATATAAATTAACATATAATTTCCTACGATTGTTCTCGCGGAGAATTATATGTTAATATATTTGCATTTGCGAAGTATGAAAGAGTGTCTCGCCGTTTCCGATTCATCGCAGTAATGCTGTTTCAGCACGACAAGCTGATGCCGCAATTATGTGATCCCGTCTAATCTCTTTGTTTTCAAGGGGTTATGACCAATTTTAACTTTGCTTGCTCTCAATTTCTTGAGGGCAAGCAAAGTACGTTTTTGACGAAAATGTTAGAAAAGCGTTAGAAAACTCAGCGACTGCCTATGGTTATTTGCAATATTTATGCAGCAGCTTCATTCCGTTCTCATGGTTTTTATTCGCCTCTTTGTGAAGGGTACCAAAGAAATCATCCATCGCTTTTTGCCGTTTGATGGCCATTTTACAGGCCTTCTCCGTATAGAAAAGGACGGTGATCTTTTCGAGCTTCTGTTGGTAGTCTTGAAACAGCGACGGCGGCTCCTTCTTTTTGCCGTTCAGCGGGAAACCTTCATCATCCAAATGATAGAGCGGCTTTCCATCCGCCGCTGCGGCTTGTATCGCACGGGTCGCCCCGACAGCCCCGGTCATGTCCAGCTTGTCAGCATCAAACAAAATCTTAGCCTCCAGCGTCTGCGGCTCAGACTCTGCGCTGCGGCTGTGGCTTAGAATACACTCGGAGACAAGCCGGATGGTTTCCTCCGGGTAATTCTTCTCAGCCAGAAGCGCGCGGCTCTTTTCCGCGCCGATTTCAGCGTGGCTTTTGTCTGCCATCTCGCCGCCCCCGCGTTTCGCGCGGCCGATGTCGTGCAAAATCGCTGACAAAATCACTACTTCTGGATTGGCCTCAGCCTCTGTCTCTAAAATTTGAAGCGCGTAATTGAGCACCCGGTATGTATGCAGGCAATCATCTTGAGTTAGATGCTCCTTCATACTCTCCAAAACATCCTGATATTTTCCGTTGTTCATAAAGTTGCCCTCCTTTTAGCCAGATTCAAAGATTGAGAATGATCCCGTTTGTAAGTATAGCACGAAAAAATGAAAAAGCAATGACAGTTTTGTAAAATAAGGCGGCTTTACAAAGGTTTTACATATATCAAGCCGAAACCATGATGGTTTTTCACCGGATACTGTGCTATACTGTAATCGGCATATTTCAAGGGATGAAAAAACTCACGGGAGGCCGGTTATGAAAATAGGGATGCTTACAAGCGGCGGGGACTGCCAGGGCTTGAACGCCGCGTTAAGAGGGGTCGCAAAAACGCTGTACGGCGCGGCCCCTGATCTGGAGCTTTATGGGATACAAGACGGCTATCGGGGTCTGATCGAGGGGATATGGAACAGGATGGAGCTTCATGAGTTCTCGGGCATACTCCGCGAGGGCGGGACGATTCTCGGGACGTCACGGCAGCCGTTCAAAACCATCCGTGACCCTGATGAAAACAACATGGATAAGCTGACGATGATGGTAAACAACTATAAAAACGAGAATTTTGACGCACTGGTCATCTTGGGCGGGTGCGGGACGCATAAAATCGCCCACGCGCTCAGTCAAAACGGCGTCAATGTCGTGACCCTGCCAAAAACCATAGACAACGATTTGTTCGGCACGGACTATTCCTTCGGATTTGACAGCGCGGTGGCGAAAGCGGCGGAAGTCCTCGACGCGATCCACTCCACGGCCGCCGCCCACGGCCGGATATTTGTGATCGAGCTAATGGGCAATAAGGCCGGGTGGGTGACATTGTATGCCGGAATGGCCGGAGGGGCCGATGTGATTTTGCTGCCTGAGATCCCGTATGAGAAGGAAAGCGTCTTGCGTGTGATCGAAAAGCGCAACAAAGCGGGCAAGAATTTTTCCATCATCGCCGTCGCGGAGGGCGCGTTATCCAAAGAGGAGGCGGCCCTGCCTAAAAAGGAAAGAAAAAACGGAGGCTCCAGCGCGGGCTCAAGGCTTGTAAAGGCACTGGATGAATGTTTGGATCAGGATGTACGGCTGGTCGTCCCCGGACATTTCCAGCGCGGCGGCGACCCCACGCCGACCGACCGCGTGTTCTGCTCCCGCTTGGGCGCGAAAGCGGGTGAACTGATCCTGCAAAAAAGATTTGGGCGGATGGCCGCGCTTCAGGGGGCGTCCATTGTGTCTGTGCCCTTGGAGGATATCGCGGGGAAGCAGAAAATCATACCGACAGATTGCGATGTTATGAATCAGGCCAGATTGATCGGGATTTCGTTCGGGGAATGATCTATGAACCGAGCAACCTCGAAATCCATGCCCGGAACCCTTTTTTAAGCGGCCTTGGATTGCTTTGACTGGGCGCGTGCAGCGAAGGCGTACGCGCCTGTTCGATAAACATTTCCTGTGAGTTGACGGCAAGGTCTGACGGGGCGCGGCGCGGCAAATATCGCCCATCCGCGAAAAGCCCCCACGCTTTTGTATTGTCCGCGAGCATGATTTCCAGCATTTCATAAATCCGCTGTTTCAGATCAGCATCCAAAACGGGGCAGGCGATTTCCAGCCGCCGCTCGGTGTTTCTGGTCATTAAATCGGCGGAGGAAATGTACAGCTTCTTCTTATCTCCGGTTCCAAAACTGAAAATTCTGCTATGCTCCAGGAATTGGCCGACGATACTGATTACCGTGATATTATCGGTAAACTCATGGATTTGCGGTACGATACAACAGATTCCCCGCACGATCATAGAAATTTTCACACCGCTTTGCGACGCTTCCGCCAGTTTAACGATGATGTCTCTGTCCGTCAGGGAATTGCATTTGATGATGATGCGGCCGGTTTCTCCGTTTTCCGCTTTCGCCCGCTCCTCTTCTATACATCGAAGCAGGTTTTGTTTGTAACTGTTTGGGGCGACCCACAGATGGGTGTACTCGCCCTCTAAGCTGCCCAGCAAAAGGTTATTGAAAAACGAGGCCGCGTCCCTGCCGATTTCCTGATTGGCCGTGATGATGGAAAGGTCGGTATAGAGCTTGGCCGTTTTTTCGTTATAGTTCCCTGTCCCAAGTTGCGTGATGTATGTGATCTTGCCCAGTTCTTTTTTGGTGATCAGGCATATCTTAGAATGCACCTTAAATCCGGCCGGGCCATAGATCACCCGGCAGCCCGCCTCATCGAGCCGCTGCGCCCACTCCACATTGTTGCTCTCGTCAAAACGCGCCCGCAATTCCATCATAACGACGACTTCTTTGCCGTTTTCGGCGGCGAGCATCAGCGTTTCCGCCAGTTTTGAGCGGCGGTCGATCCTGTACAGCGTTATTTTAATGGACAAGACCGCCGGGTCTTCGGCGGCCTGCCGGAGCATGAGCAAAAACGGCGACATGCTTTCAAACGGATAGGAGAGCAGGATGTCGTTTTTTTGGACTTGCTTCATAAGACTGGCTTTTTTATCCGGGAACCGTAAGCCGGATGGAACAAACGGCGTTCTTGCCAGCTTTCTTCTCTGCTCGTCATCCAACCGCTCTTCCAGCTGATAACAATAGGAGAGCTCGAGCGGGGCGTCGGAAAAGAACACCTGCGCCGATTGCAGGGCAAGCTTTCCACAAAAAAACTTAATCAAGGTTTCGTCCGCGGGATCGTTAAGCTCAAGCCGGACAGGCGCGAGACGCAACCGCTTTTTAAGAATTTTCTTTACATGCTGCGGGTAGTCTATATCTTCGTCCAGAAATCCCTCTTCCGTGTCGATATCCGCGTTGCGCGTGACCGCGACGACCGTTTTTTCGAGTACCTTATACATTCCAAACGCCAAAACCGCGAAATGACAAATCACTTCCTCCAGAAGGACAAAGCGCAATTTGTCTTCTTCTAAAAAAAGCAATCTTTCAACATTATAGGGAATGGCGATGATGCCGATGCAGAGCTTATTCTTTTTCTCCAGCGTAGCGGCGATATGCAGCCGCTTATTGTCCATATGCGGAAACGGATGCCGGTTGTCGATGATCTGCGGGGACAGCAGGGGCATGATATTTTGAACAAAATGCGCTTCCAGTTTCTTTTGTTGTTTTTCATTCAATTCGGCGATCTTACAGTGTGATACCCCGCACTCTTCCAGTTGACGGGTAATGGAGGCATAATATTGATTTCGCAAGACGTAAAGCGAGGCCGTCCTTTGAAAAATCTCCGCAAGCTGGCGATGCGGTGACATGCCTGTTTTGTTGTCATGGCTTTCAGGGGCAAAGGCCGCGCTTTCGGAAAGGCTGCCCACCCGGACCATAAAAAACTCATCCAAATTGCTGGTGAAGATGGACAGGAATTTTAGCCGCTCCAGCAAGGGCGTTTGCCCGCAGTCCGCTTCCTCCAAAACGCGCTCGTTGAATTTGAGCCATGAAAGCTCCCTGTTCTGCATACAGCGCGAAAATTCAGTTTTCTCCATCAACAGCATGTCGATCCACCTTTAATGCCCGATCCAACAAACATCCTTTATTATGACACAATCCGACATACATATTATATGGAGGCGCAGATATGAATGCAAGCCTATCTCTGTAAGGTTTATGTAATATTTAAGTAAAGGGTGTATTACAAAATCTCGAAATAGTTGCCTTTCTGCCTTTTGCATTTCTTTTTCAGTTGCGCGACGTCGTGAGAAAACCCGTCAATGCTTAGCTACAAGGAGCGTGATGACATGGTAGACGTGATAAACTGGTTCATAGATAAGGTTGCGCTATTGGGCGAGGGCGTGACCGCCATACTGCCACGGTCGCCGTTCACGTATTTGAACGTGGCCCTGGACGCGAAATGGCTGGGGTATATCAATTACTTTCTGCCCGTGTCGGAGGTGCTGAATATCCTCGTGGCATGGGGCGCGGCGATCCTGCTGTGGTATGCCTATCAGATATTGCTACGCTGGGTCAAAGCCGTTCGTTAGGGGGCGTTACCGTGATATGGATGTATACGGGCACGCCGGGGAGCGGCAAGAGCCTGCACGCCGCTAAGGATATCTTGGAGGCGAGTTTCAGAAACCAGCAGGTCATAGCCAACTTTCCCATCAGGCCGACGAAGAAGCAACGGAAAAAAGGCAAGCTCCCCCTGTATTGGGACAACAGCGAAATAACCGTCAGTCGCCTGATGGAGTACGCCATGGAAAACCATGTGCGCGGCAAGGAAGGGCAAACGCTCCTGATTATTGACGAGTGCGCTATCCTGTTCAATTGCCGGGCGTTCAACGAGAAGGGCCGCGCGGAGTGGTGCAAGTTCTTTTCCCAGCACCGCAAGTATGGCTACAACATCATCCTGATTACGCAATGGGACAGAATGCTTGACCGCCAGATACGGGTGATGGCTGAGTACAACGTGGTACACCGCAAGGCAAACAATTTTCAGCTGATTGGCCTGTTGCTGACGCTTTTGCGGATCAAGTTTTTTGTGGCCGTGGAAATGTGGTACGGCGTGAACGAGGTCACCAGCCGCCAGTTCTTTATCTACCGCAAGAAGTACGCGACGATCTATGACAGCTACGCCACCTTCGCGGAGTTTGGCGAGGCTGGAAGCGCGGCGGCGGCAGACGGGGACGGGGGTCAGGGGGACCCGGCCCCGGCTGGCGGCGCGGAACTGTCCGGGGATGAATGCGCCGGATAGAAGTGGGCAGCTAGTATTACCTGCCCACTTCTGTACCAAACTCTGTAGCCCTTGTGTCTCAATGGTTTGACCTTGGTACACGTAATTCGTACCAACTG
>Ga0082212_10008488_pt1 | contig 13405 bp, 13 predicted proteins | sample TergutNt197P3_FD_71548 | JGI IMG/M metagenome (GOLD analysis project Ga0082212, IMG submission 71548) | Neocapritermes taracua P3 segment gut microbial communities from Petit-Saut dam, French Guiana - Nt197 P3 | ecosystem: Host-associated > Arthropoda: Insects > Digestive system > Gut ... | reverse complement strand
ATAGTGCCGCTGCGCTCCATGCCGACCGATTTCGGCGTATTGCCCATACCGAAAAAGGACGCCGCGCAAAATTATTACTCCTGCGACGTGAATTCATGGACGGGGCTGGGCGTCACCGTTCCCGCGACGGCTGCCGACATGGAAAAAACGGGCGTATTTCTCGAGGCGTATGCGGCCGAGTCGTACAGGAGGGTGAAGCCCGCCTATTACGACGTGCTGCTGAGCGGAAAAGTGGCGCGCGACGACGAATCCCTCGATATGCTCGACATCATTTTCGGCAACAGGACTTATGACATAGGCGCCATAGGCACATACGGGACGCTGAACGAACTGATCTACCTTGTCATGAACTATGACATGAACGTGACGTCCTGGGTGGATAAAAGAATAGACAAGGCCCAAAAGGACATAGACAAATTGGTCGAAAAAATAAACATCCTGGATTGACGCGGATATACCGAAAAAGGGGACGGCGAACCGTCCCCTTTTCTGCCCTGTCTCTACATATACATCACAAATTTTGCCCCTGTATATTGTTTTGCCCTGAGGAAAGGGAAGGGCTTTTTAGCGGCATGAATTTCGAAAAGGCGAATAGCGCGATATTTATGGCCGCGCATATCGCCATAAGGCTGGAAAAGCCCAAGAACTCGACCGTGAAGCCGCCCAGCATTCCCGCCAAAAACCTCGGGATGTAAAAACTTACCGCATACATCAGGGTCTGCCCGAAAGCGCGCATTTCTTTTTTTGCCGTCAGGTTGACATAGCAGGCCGCCGAGTATACCATGACCGCCCCAAAAGAGCCCGTGAGCAGGCTCGTCGCCACAATCGCAGGCGCATAGGCAAAAAAGGCGAAACTCAGGCACCTCAGAGCTTGCACGAAAACGGAAAATATCATTATGCTTCTCAATGTGAAACGCTTGAAAAAGTAATCGCATTTCACAAAAAACACCAATTCGCCCGAGATCGTGCAAAACACGGTCAGCCCCCATACCCAGGGAGCCGTGCCCAGCTCCTTTTCGAGAAAATTCTGCATGAAATTGGCGTAGCAGCCGTATGAAAACTGCATGGCGAAAAGCAGCGCCAGCAGAGTCACGCACACTTTGTCTTTAAAAAATTCCCTGTACGACAGCTTTTTTTTGCCGTGGGCGTGGCCTTTCACCGGCGGTATTTTTTTGACCGAAATCACGGCGAAAAAAGCGACCGCCGCAAAAACCGGGAAAATGATCCTCACATCGATGAAATCCCCGAAAAAAGTCAGCGCCAGCGTCAAAAACAGGGAAAACAAACCGAAGCACAGCGACCCCAGCATCCGTATCGGGCCGTAGCTTATCCCCGCCAAAGTCGTGTATTCAAGCGAAACCGTGTCCAAAAGCCCCGCGAACGGCGACAAAAAAAACATAAACAGCGTAAAAACAAATATGAGGTAGGCAAAGGAAGAGCTCATGGGAACCATGCAGAAAAGAAGCGCGGACATCGCGACTATAAATGCCAGCACGTTGTTTTTGTATTTCGCCTTGTCGCTCATTATGCCGAAAAAAACGAGCGAAACAATCCCGATAAAAGGGCCCGCCGACAAAAGCACCCCTATTTCGCCGTCGCTTTTTTCCGCAATCTCCTTGAGATATTTGGGAATAAAGGAATAATAGATCGCATTGAGCCCGTAAATCAGCCCGTTCGCCGCGAAAAAGGGCAAAAGAAAACGAACGGGCGGGCGCCGTTTTGCCTTTTGGGAAACATCGTCGTTCATAAAATATCGAATTCCAATCATCCGCGCAACGGCCCGCCACTAAAAAAAATTATGTGATGGGCCGTTTTTTCTAATGCAACAATTATACCATAATATTTGTTTTTTGTAAATAGATTTTAAAAAATCATATTTGTTCGCCGCTCGATGAAATAGGCGCTTGAATTTTTATGTTGTTTATGTTAAAATTATGTCGTTGACAGATTCGGCTTAAAAATTTTATCATCGCGCGGTGGTATCAGAAAGAGGATAAACCTATGAATTTGGGACAAGAACACGAAACCTTGGAATTTAAAAAGTCCACAGGCGAACTCAAAGAAGGAATACAGTCTATCGTCGCAATTCTTAACAAACATGGCGGCGGAGAACTATATTTTGGCGTTCGCAGTGACGGCGAAGTTTTAGGGCAGGAAGTGAGCGAAAAAACTTTAAGAACCATTTCGCAGGAAATCGGCAATAATATTGAGCCAAAAATATTTCCCGACATAAAAAAATTGATACTTGACGAAAAAGCAGTTGCTTACATTTCGTTTGCCGGAGACAGCGGTCCCTACTTCGCTGACGGCAGGGCATATATCCGCGTAGCTGACAGCGACAGGCAAATGTCGTCCGAAAAACTAAAAGAATATATCATAAATAAAAATGTTGATAAAAACCCGTGGGATAGCAGCCCGTCCAATAAAACCATTGGCGATGTCGATGAAAAGCTCTTAAAAAACTATGTGAAGCAGGCAAACGAAGTTGAACGGATAGATTTTAAGTACACCAACAAACAGGAAACATTAGAACGCTTAGGCGTGATCGAAGACGGCAGACTGACAAATGCCGCGAAAATTATGTTTTGCCAGAATGTGGATATTGAGGTACAAATGGCCACGTTTGCCACCAATGAACGCCTGACCTTCACCGATATTCGCAGGGAACACGGCTCAATACTCGACTTAATTCGCATAGCCGAGAAATATATCAAGGATACAATGCGCTGGCGGGTAGAATTTGACGGTTCTCTTGAACGCAAGGAAATCCCGGAAGTTCCCGTTAAGGCCATTCGTGAAGCGCTGGTAAATTCTTTCTGCCACCGCAATTATTTAATTCCGCAGACAAACGAAGTGGCAATTTTCAAAGATAGAATTGAAATTTACAACGCCGGAACATTTCCGGAAGGCTTGACGCCAAACGATTTCATTGAGGGGACGGCTCGGTCATATAAGCGCAACGAGCAACTGGCTCAATTATTATATTATCCAAAAGAAGTGGAAAGTTTCGGAACAGGATTTAAACGGATTAAAAACGCCTGCGATGAAATAGGCACGGAGTTTGCATTTGAGAAACATACTCATGGATTTGCCATCATATTCCGCAGAAAGGAAATTGAATATTCTGATATGTCGGATAAAATGACCGATAAAATGACCGATAAAATGACCGATAAAAATTCAGGCAGAGAAAAACAAATAATAGAATTTTTATCAAAAAAAGAATTTATAACAAATAAAACAGCTTGTGATTTACTTGATGTTTCTGATGCTACGGCAAAAAGACTGTTAAAAGGCATGACCGATAAAGGTTTGGTAGATTCAATCGGCGAGCGCAAGTCGAGAAAATATATTTTGAAAAAATAATATAAAAATTATCGCCGCTTTTTGCATAGCCGTCCGGAATAAAAAAACGATTGACAAGCTGTATTATCGCATATATGGTTCATAAAAACATTGCCATATAAAGCGGCAAAGTTTCTATTTTGCCTGCAACCCCCAGATTGCCGCCTGTAAGTTTGACGCCTTTGTCCACGCCCCAAAAACCAACCAAACTGTCAATGGATTTAGCTTTGGCGTTGTCGCCGGATTTCACTTCCACGCCAACAGGAGCATCATCTTGCCTGATAATAAAGTCGACTTCCAAACGATTTGGCTTTTCAAAATAATAGAGTTTCTTATTTTGCTTCGTAAATATGTCAGCAATGATATTTTCATAAACCGCCCCTTTGTAAATGCCAAGATTACCTTTGACAATATTTGATTGCGATCCGTCTTCCAGCATAGCGACTAAAAGCCCGGTATCTCTCATATAAACTTTGAATTCGCTGTTTTTGCTGTTACCCTCAAGCGGCAATTCCGGAATGGATAAGTTATAGCAGAAGTTTATAATCCCCGCGTCATAAAGCCACATCAGAGAACCGCCGAATTTGCGGGAAGTGCCATCTTTTTCAACAACGCTGTATTGGAATTTTTTGTAATCTTTTGCCAACTGCTTGGGAATGGACAAAAAGCAATTCCGCGCCTTAGCTTTGTCGTTGCCGCTTGCATATTTGGCAATATCATCTTTGTAATCCTCGATGATTGCGCGCTGTATCTTCAAAACATTCCCAAAGTTATGACTATTGACAAAATCCTGAACCACGCGGGGCATTCCGCCCACAACTATATATTCTTTAAACAGCGAGAGCATACGGTTATGCCCGGATGCCGGCATGGGTTGTTTATTCGCAAAACATTCCCTGATAATAGCAAGAGCGTTGTCGTTTAATCCGTTAGCCCAGCAAAATTCCTCGAAATCAAGCGAGTGCATTTCCAAATGGTCGGTATAGCCGACAGGGAAAGAAACGATTTCTTTATAATTTATTCCAAGCAATGAGCCCGAAGCGATAATATCAAACCGTTCGTCTTTTGCTAAAAATTTCAATGCTGTTCTGGCATTCGGGCAGTTTTGGATTTCATCTAAAAAGATAACCGTTTCGTTAGGCACGAGCTGTAAATCGGGGATTTCAAGCGTCAGGCTTTTGATTATTGTTATCGCGTCCAAGTTTCCATTAAAAACATCTTTGAAATTTATCATCTCGTTAAAGTCAATGTAATAATAATGCCTGTAATTCTCTTTGCAAAATTTGTCGATTATAAAAGTTTTTCCAACTTGCCGCGCGCCTTTTACAACTAACGGCATTCTGCCAAGGGTGTTTTTCCAGTCAAACAGTTGTTTTTCTATCTTGCGTTTGAGCATTTTCCCACTTCCCTTCAGCAATAGTGTAGCACGCCATAAATGAATTGTCAAGTGGTTTTGCAGATTTTTAAGTCGAATATTTTATATATATTGCAGATTTTTAAGTCGAATATGAGGCTCATGTTGCAATTGACGACAAAGGGAGACGGCGAACCGTCCCCCTTTTTGCTGTATTGCCGTATTTTTGGCTTGCCTTTACAGATTGCCGATTGCCGCCTGCGCCGCCGCGAGCCTCGCTATGGGCACCCGGTAGGGCGAGCATGAGACGTATGCCAAGCCCGCGTCGTGGCAGAAAGCTACCGACGAGGGGTCGCCGCCGTGCTCGCCGCATATGCCGAGTTTGATGTCCGGCCTCGTCTTTCTGCCGAGCTCGACTGCCATCTTTATCAGCTTGCCCACGCCGGACCGGTCGAGTTTCGCGGTCGGGTCGGCTTCGAATATCTTCGCGTGGAAGTAGTCGTCGAGTATCCTGCCCGCGTCGTCGCGGCTGATCCCGTATGTCATCTGGGTGAGGTCGTTTGTGCCAAATGAGAAGAACTCCGCCTCGGTAGCGATCTCGTCGGCCAAAAGCGCCGCCCTTGGGATCTCTATCATGGTGCCCACCATGTATTCGAGCTTCGCCCCGGATTCTTTGATGATTTTTTCGGCGGTTTCGACTATGATCCTCTTGACGAACTTGAGCTCGGTCAAATCGCATACGAGCGGTATCATGATTTCCACGCCCGCCGGTTTTTTGACGGCTATAGCCGCCTCTATGATCGCCTTCGTCTGCATCTCCGCGATTTCGGGATACGAAACCGCTAAGCGGCATCCCCGGTGGCCCATCATCGGGTTGGTTTCGTGCAGCGACTCTATGACCGCTTCGAGTTCGGCCGAATCCATTTTCATCTCTTTGGCGAGGCCCGCTATGTCTTCTTCTTTGCTCGGCAAGAATTCGTGGAGCGGCGGGTCGAGCAGCCTGATTGTGACCGGGCGCTCGCCCATGGCCGCAAATATCCCCTCGAAGTCGCCTCTCTGCATCGGCAGCAGCTTGTCCAGCGCGGCCTTTCTCTGTTCGAGCGTTTTCGCCACTATCATCTCCCTTATCGCGGGTATCCTGTCGGGATCGAAGAACATATGCTCGGTCCTGGTGAGCCCTATGCCCTCCGCCCCGAATTCGACCGCCTTGGCCGCGTCTATGGGGGTGTCCGCGTTCGTCCTGACTTTGAGCTTTCTGCATTTGTCGGCCCAACCCATGAATTTTTCGAAATCGCCCGCGATCGCCGCTTCCGTCGTGGGGATAATTCCGATGTACACGCTGCCCGTCGATCCGTCGAGCGAGATATAGTCCCCTTCGCTCACTTTTTCGCCGTTCAGCATGAAGTATTTGTCTTCTTCGTGTATTTCGATTTCGCCGCATCCGCAGACGCAGCACGTACCCATGCCCCTGGCCACCACCGCCGCGTGGCTCGTGTTCCCGCCGCGCACCGTGAGGATGCCCTCGGCCGCGTGCATTCCCTCGATATCCTCCGGCGAAGTCTCGAGGCGCACCAAAATGACTTTTTCTTTCCTGTCGCTTGCGGCCTTGCAGGCTTCCTCGGCTGTGAAGTACACTTTTCCGCAGGCCGCCCCGGGCGAAGCGTTCAAGCCTTTGCCGGCCGGTTTCGCCGTTTTCAGGGCAGAGGCCTCGAATTGCGGGTGCAGCAGGGCATCGAGTTGTTTGGGATCGACTTTCATCAAAGCTTCTTTTTCGCCGAGCATCCCTTCATCGACCAAATCGACCGCGATTTTAAGGGCGGCGGCGGCGGTGCGCTTGCCGTTTCTGGTTTGGAGCATATACAGCTTTTTGTTTTCTATGGTGAATTCCATATCCTGCATGTCTTTGTAGTGTTTTTCGAGCTTTTCCGCGATTTCCACGAATTGATTGTATGCATTGGGCATGACTTCTTTCAATTGGTCGATGCTCTGCGGGGTCCTGATTCCCGCAACCACGTCTTCGCCTTGCGCATTCATCAAAAATTCGCCGTACAGCTTTTTTTCGCCGGTGGAAGGATTTCGCGTGAAAGCGACACCTGTGCCCGACGTCTCCCCCATGTTGCCGAATACCATCGCCTGGACGTTGACTGCGGTGCCCCATGAGCCGGGAATGTCGTTGAGCCTTCTGTAGGTATTGGCCCTCGGGTTGTTCCAGGATCTGAACACGGCCTTTATGGCCTCCATGAGCTGGACTTTCGGGTCGGTCGGGAAATCGAAGCCTTTTTTTTCTTTGAAATAGTTTTTGAAAACTTTCACCAGTTCTTTCATGTCGTCCGCGTCCAGCTCGTTGTCGTGCCTGACGCCCTTGCTTTTTTTCATCCCGTCTATGAAATGCTCGAACGAGCTTTTCGGCACATCCATCACCACGTCTGAAAACATCTGTACGAACCTTCTGTATGAGTCGTAGGCAAAGCGTTCGTTTTCGGTGAGCTTCGCGAGCCCTTCCACCACTTCGTCGTTTAGCCCGAGGTTGAGTATGGTGTCCATCATGCCGGGCATGGATGCCCTCGCGCCGCTTCTGACCGATACGAGCAGCGGATTGTCGATGTTTCCGAAGGTTTTTTGGGTGATTTTCTCCATTTCTTTGATATAGCGGTGAATTTCGTCCTCGATCTCGGGGGCGATCGCCTCGCCGTCTTCATAATAGCGGGTGCAGGCTTCGGTGGAAACCGTGAACCCCTGCGGGACGGGCATCCCCAAATTTGTCATTTCGGCCAGGTTCGCGCCTTTGCCTCCCAGCAGTTCTTTCATCGAGCCGTTGCCTTCTGTGAATGAGTACACATATTTTTTTGCCATATAACGATTATTTCCTCCTGCATTAATATATATTTTATTTTCATAACGTTTTATTATACCATAAAATATATGATTTTGCAAGCCAATCCGCAATTTTTACAAAATGTTTATAGTTTCACCGGAACAGTTTCAGGATTTCGCAAAGCGCGTTCGAGGAGGCGATATAGCGTATCATTTCGCGCTCGTCTCTGTGCATTCGCCGCGCCAAATTCAGTTTCACCGCACGGTGCGCCAGCTCGCCGGTCACAGGATTTTTGAAATAAACGCCCACCCAGACGAGCCCCACCGGCTTTTCTTCGCTCCCGCCGCCGGGCCCCGCGATACCGGTGGTCGATATCCCGATATCGGCACCAAAATTTTTCGCCGCGCCCTCGCACATGGCGAGCGCCGTCTGCTCGCTGACCGCTCCGTATCGCTCCAAGATATGCTCAGGCACGCCCAGCTGGCCTATTTTCACGCTGTTTGCATAGGATACGATCCCGCCCAAGTAAACATCGGAGGAGCCCGCGATTTCGGTGATCCGCTTGCCCACGAGCCCGCCGGTGCAGGATTCGGCGGTGGCGAGCCTCAGCTTTTTTTCGCATAGTTTTGAAACCACGGCGTTTTGCAGCGATTTTACGTCTATGCCGTAGATGAATTCGCCGATTTCGCCTTGTATTTTTTCGATGGCGGGCGAGATCAGCGCCATGCATTCCTCTTTGTTTTGGCCGGATGCGGTCACGCGCAGCTCCACCTCGCCCTCCTTGGCGTAGGGGGCGATCGTGGGATTCGCCGAATTTCTCATCATCTCGCCGAGATTATGCTCGACCTGCGATTCCCCCATGCCGAAAATATGCACCGTTTTTGAAAGCAGCGTTTTGCCGCTTTGCTTTTTTTGAAGGAATGGCATGACTTCTTCGCGGTACATGGGCTCCATCTCCCTCGGGGGCCCGGGCAGCATTATCGCGGTTTTGCCGTTTTTTTCGACTGCGAGACCGGGCGCGGTGCCGTAGTTGTTTGAAAACACCGTGCAGCCACGGGGCATCATCGCCTGCTTGGCGTTGTTTGGCGTCATCTCGCGGTTATACTGCGCGAAGAATTTTTTGAGCCTTTCTATGGACGGCTCGTGCATTTCCATTTCCAGCCCGAAATATTCGGCCACGGTCTCCTTGGTCAAGTCGTCGTAGGTCGGCCCAAGCCCCCCCGTGATTATCACGATATCCGAGCGCGCCAAAGACAGCGCGAGGCAGTCTTTGAGCCGGCCCGCGTTGTCGCCGACCACCGACTGATAATAGGTGAATATGCCGCAGGCGGCGAGCTCGCGGCTCAAAAAAGCCGCGTTCGTGTTCACAATGCTGCCGAGTAGCAGCTCGGTGCCCACGCATAAAATTTCAGCTGTCATGTATTTTCCCCCTTTTTTTCCATTTTTTCCATTTTCTCCATTTTGATCCATGAAACGAGCCCGACGACATTTGACGCCACGAAGATCACGGCGACTACCATAAAATTCAGATTCGACGCATCTTCAAGCGATTTGAAGAGCCAAAGAAGCGAAACGGATACGTTGGACGCGATGTTGAAATACCACTGCTCCACATAACGCAGGGACAGAAGCGTCATTCCGGATATGCCGAAAACCAGCGTGAGGCTGTCAAACAGGACATCCGACGAGCCGACTGCCCCAAGCAAAAAAAATATGCACCAATATCCCGCAAACGATGCGATCAGCACGAGCACCAATTTTGCCGCCGGCAGCCGCTTCACCTCGACGGCGCCTTTATTTTGATTCTTTTTCCAGGTAAAAAGGCTTATGATGTATAGAGGCACAACGAGCAAAATCATAAAAACCGCAAGTCCGTATATCTGCCGCGAAAAACAGACTGCCGCATAAGCGGCGGAATAGATGATGCCGCAAACGCAGCCTGTCACTTTTCCCTGGCTGATGTATGCTATGGTTATAATCGAAAATACCGAGAGCATGATCTCATAAAACTTTTGCGCGGACAGCGCGCCGCAAGCTATGACAGCGGCGGACAGCGCCGCGATCAACAGCAATTTTGCGGGGCCTAAACCAAAATATGTTTTTTTCACCGGCTTTTTTCTCCTAATATATCTTTGAAAACCATGCAAAAAGAGACCGTCCCCCCAGAATTTTTTCTGTTGGGACAGCCCACCCGGTTTTTATTCTTCTGTTTTTGCCTCTTCGCCGGCCGGTTCTTCGGCCGCCTCCTCGGCGGCTTCGGCGGCTTTGGATTTTTCTTCTTTGTTAGATTCTTTCTTTTCCGCCTTTTCCGCTTTGTCTTTTTTGGATTTCTTGTCCTTTTTGTCTTTCGGCGCATAATTGACAAGTTCGATTATCGACATTTCCGCCCCGTCGCCCCTGCGCGGGCCCAATTTCAAAACCCTCGTGTATCCGCCGTTCCGGCTCTCAAACGACGGCGCGATCTGGTCGAACAGCTTCTTTACGACTTCTTCTTTCGTTATATACGCGAATGCGGCGCGCTTCGCGGCAAGGGTATTTTTCTTGCCGATCGTTATCATTTTATCCGCGATCCTCTTTAATTCTTTGGCTCTGGCAAGAGTCGTCTCTATTCTGCCTTTGTCCAAAAGCAGCGTGACCATCCCGCGGAACATCGCCCGCCTCTGGTCGGCTCTTTTGCCCAGTTTTCTTGCTGTGGGCATAATATCCAATCCTCCTTTTTATGTTACTCGTCTTCCTTTTTGAGCGAAAATCCCAAGGAGTGCAGTTTCTGTATGACTTCTTCAAGGGATTTTTTGCCGAGGTTCCTCACCTTCATCATATCCTCTTCGGTTTTGTTGATCAAATCTTCAACTGTATCAATGCCGGCGCGTTTCAGGCAATTGAAAGAACGCACGGACATGTCAAGCTCTTCAATGGTCATCTCAAGCACTTTTTCTTTTATGCTTTCTTCACGTTCGACCATGATCTCTGTTTTTTTGCTTTCGTCGGACAGCTCCACAAACAAATTGAGATGTTCATTGAGTATCTTGGCCGCGAGCGAAACAGCTTCTTTTGCGGATATTGTCCCATTTGTCTTGACTTCCATTATCAATTTGTCATAATCCGTTATGTTTCCCACGCGTGTATTCTCAACCGAATAATTCACCATCAGTACGGGTGTAAAAATAGAATCTACGTATATGTTCCCGATAGTCGGATTTTGAACGTCCGTTTTGTTTTTTTCGGCTGACACGTATCCCCTGCCCTTGCCGAAAGTCAGCTCCATATACAGCCTCGCCCTGTCCCCGAGAGTGGCTATATGGTGCTCCGGGTTCATTATCTCAAGTTCCGCGTCCGCCCTAATCGACCCCGCCGTCACTGTGCCTTCGCCCTGCGAGTCTATCAGGGCGACCTTGGTCCCGTCCCCGTTCAGGCGGGCAATTATGCCCTTTATGTTCAAGACTATCTGCGTGACATCTTCTTTTACGTTCGGAATCGTCGATATTTCATGCAAAACTCCGTCGATTTTGATCGAAGTCACAGCTACCCCGGGAAGCGACGACAAAAGTATCCTCCTGAGCGAATTGCCCAAAGTGATGCCGTAGCCCCTCTCGAGAGGCTCGATCACAAAACTTCCATGAGATCCGTCCTTGTCGAGATAAGACGGGGTAACAACGGGCTTTTCTATCATACTTATCAACACACCCTCCATTTTATACCTTTAATATCTATATACAATACACTGTCCCTATGTATCACTTCGAGTACAGCTCGACGATGAGATGTTCCTTGAACGGGAAATCGATGTCCTCCCTCGCGGGCGCCGAAGCTACCTTGGCCGTGATCTCGTTTCTGTCCACGTCGAGCCACCTCACCGTCTGCCTGTTGTCCATATTCGCTATCAGGTCCTTTATTTTCTCCAAAGAGCGGCTCGATTCGTTTAGGGCCACCAAATCGCCCGGCTTGAGCGTTATTGACGGGATGGTGGCTTTTTTTCCGTTTACCGTAAAGTGCCTGTGGGTCACGAGCTGCCTCGCCTCCCTCCTGCTTTCGGCCATGCCCATCTTATAGATCACATTGTCCAGGCGCATCTCGAGAAGCACCAAAAGGTTCACGCCCGCCATTCCTTCTTTTTTCTCCGCCCTTCTGAAAAGGTTCTTGAACTGGGCCTCGTGCAGCCCGTAGATCCTCTTCGCTTTCTGTTTCTCCCTGAGCTGCGTCCCGTATTCCTTCGGCTTTTTCGCCGAGGCGCCGTGCTGCCCCGGGATGGGCGACTTCGCCCTTCTGGCCACGGCGCACTTGTCCGTATAGCAGCGTATGCCCTTCAAAAACAATTTTTCGCCCTCTCTGCGGCAGAGCCTGCAGGCCGGGCCTGTATACCTTGACATATTTTAATTAAAACCTCCTAAATGATGTTTGACAAAAAACGGCCAGCTACATACGCCTGCGCTTGGGCGGCCTGCAGCCGTTGTGCGGTATCGGCGTGACGTCCTTGATCATTATTATTTCAAGCCCCGCGGACTGGAGCGAGCGTATGGCCGACTCCCTTCCCTGGCCCGGGCCCTTGACATAGACCTCGACCGTTTTCAGCCCATGCTCCATAGCCCCCTTGGCAGCCGCTTCGGCGGCTTGCTGGGCGGCGAACGGCGTGGATTTCCTGGATCCCTTGAAGCCCATTTCTCCCCCCGAGGCCCACGAGAGCACATTCCCGCTCACATCGCTTATCGTGACTATCGTATTGTTGAATGTGGACCTGATATGGGCAGCGCCCTTTTCTATGTTTTTGCGTTCGCGGCGTCTTTTGACCGCTGTCTTTTTTATCGTCTGTTTCGCCATTTTGCTTTCAATCACTCCTTTTTAGTTTTCAGTTACTACTTTTTCTTGTTGGCGATGGTCTTGGCCGGGCCTTTGCGCGTCCTGGCGTTGGTCTGCGTCCGCTGGCCCCTCACGGGGAGCCCTTTCCTGTGCCTCACTCCCCTGTAGCAGCCGATCTCGACCATCCTTTTTATGTCCATCGCGACGTTCCTTCTCAGATCCCCCTCGACTGTGTAGTCGTTGTCGATGAGTTCCCTTATCTTCGCCACATCGTCCTCGGACAGATCCTTGACTCTCGTGTCCGGGTTTATTCCCGTGGCGGACAGGATTTTGTTCGAGCTCGTCCTGCCTATCCCGAAAATATATGTCAGCCCGATCTCGATTCTCTTTTCCCTCGGTATATCGACACCTGCAATTCGCGCCATTTGACTTTGCTCCTTTCTTCGTTAATTTTATTTTCCGCAATGCTTGCAAACTTTGAGGCTCGCTTCCCCGTCCACTTTCGTCCAGAGAAGCTTCACGCCCGTCCTTTTGCACGATGGGCAGACCCCTCTCCAGTTGGGAGTCGATTTTATCGCGTTCCCGCGTTTTGTTTTCGTAGCCATATAAATCTCCTTTTTATTTTGGATTGGATCCGCCTCTTGTGCCTTGTCTCTGCTTATGCTTTGGATTTTCGCAGATCGCCATCACTTTGTTGTGCCTTTTTATTATTTTGCATTTTTCGCATATCGGCTTGACCGATGGCCTCACCTTCATTTCAAATCACCCCCGCTTTCTTTTATGATAAACCGATCGATTGGCGCGAGCTGCGTGCCAGCTTCGCTGGCGCTCGCGCGCGATTGTTATTTTGCCCTCCAGGTTATCCTGCCTTTGTCCAAGTCGTAAACCGAAACTTCGATCGTGACTTTGTCCCCCGGCAGGATCTTTATGTAGTTCATCCGCAGCTTCCCGGATATGTGGGCCGTTACTACATGGTCGTTTGGCAGCTTCACCTTGAAAACCGCGTTGGGCAGCGCTTCCGTCACGACCCCTTCGAACTCTATGACATCGTCTTTTGGCAGAATAATTCCTCCTCGTTTAATTTTATTTTAGTTCAG
>Ga0082212_10008487_pt1 | contig 13405 bp, 7 predicted proteins | sample TergutNt197P3_FD_71548 | JGI IMG/M metagenome (GOLD analysis project Ga0082212, IMG submission 71548) | Neocapritermes taracua P3 segment gut microbial communities from Petit-Saut dam, French Guiana - Nt197 P3 | ecosystem: Host-associated > Arthropoda: Insects > Digestive system > Gut ... | reverse complement strand
TGTCTCTTGCTCTCGGCCTCCCTCCGTCTCTGTCGGAGTCTGCGTCCCTGGAAGGCAAAAGGCGCCGCGCGATAACGCTCGCCCGCATCCCTGCCGGGTTGAACGCCGCGCACTCAACACCGAATCCATCACAGCGGAAAAAAACAGGGCGCGGAAGGTGGAAGTCCACCGCGCCTTTGGTTGGAATGCCGCCCTGCGTTTTGCTTAAGAGCTGTTTAGGAGCTAAATGCCCTGGCCGGGCGGGTTTTTTAGCCGCCCGCGGCTTTTGCGGCGAATCCGCGGCGGGAGAGTTCAAGGATGATTTTCTCCCGGTGGTCCCCCTGGATCAGGATAGCGCCGTCTTTGACGGTTCCTCCCGTGCCGCAAAGCTGTTTGAGCGCCGAGCAGAGATCTCGCATGGCATCGCCCGCAAGCGGCGCGCCTTCCAGTACGGTGACGGTTTTGCCTCCGCGCCCCTTTGTTTCCCTCCGCACCCGGATTACGCCGTCTCCTTTCGGCGGCGGTTCCTCGCGGCGGCAGGAACATTTAGGCATCGGCTGCCGGCATTTCGGGCATACGAGTTTTCGTTCGGTGGAATATACGAGTACGCGATAGTTGTCGCTTTGGTCTGGCATAATGAAAATATACTTCAGAACGAGCCTTGTCCGGAAGCGGCGTGAGCGAAAGATATATTGTGAAAGGGCAAGCCAAAAGAGGTGATTGACGGCCGGATCGGTTTTTCCGGCATTGCGCGCGGCGTCAATCACAAAGCTGAAGAAATCCGTATCGTTGTTCCGTTCATCTCGAACTCAAGATATTTAGCCAGCGAGTGGTCCGGCGAAAGCGGGGTATGGGTAATGCCTCGACAGTTTGGAGGGTAAAAGGAAAAGGTATATCTTCGTCACAAGTTCTGTGAGTCCCCCGATGCTATGCCAAACCACCGGGTCGCTTAACCGTCGACAGCGTAGTGGAAAAATAAACTGGAAAATAAATGATTATGAGAAATAAATATAAAGGCATGACTGTGAATGAACGGCTTTATGTGAGCAACTTGATGGACAAATTTGATGGCGCTGTGAAGAAGAAAGATGTTGTAACCGTAATTTCCATACTTGAAGAGGTTGAACTCACGTCGGAAGAATCTATCGTGCCTATTTTAGAAAGTTTGAAATTGTATGGAAAAATATATGAGTATAAAAGAAAAAACTTTATCAAAAACACACGAAAATATTTCAAGTTCCTTGAAACAGAATTTGAATTTAACGAACCAAATTGTTTGTTTTCTAAACAAGAAAATGGAGCTATTGTTTCTGACTCAATGGAATATGAAAATATTTTATTAAACAGGAAAATAATTATATCAAATCATTACCATCCTGTTGATTACGGATTTCAGATAAACATTGTTGACATAAAAAGCGGAGCGGATGAAATGCTATGCTATGTTTTAAAAGAAAAACAGGATATTAAACAGGAATACCTGAAAGAACAAGCAGAAGTGTTGAGAAATTATTGCAAAAAATGAATAACTACGAAAATAGAAGTAAAAATGGCTCCACACAACGAGCGGTTTGGCGAAAGCGAGGTGCAATATTTGGCGGGTAAGAGGAAAATGCGTGCCTTCGTGGCAAGTTCGGTAAGCCGCCTGCCTAAAGCCGTCAACACGTTAAGCACAAGCGGCGGACAACGTAGCGGAGTAAACGAGCCATTATAAAGAGCGGGAAAATGAGCAGGGGAAAAAATGATAAAATGTCATACGATTGGGTTTGTTTTAGGGAGTTGGTGTATGAGTTTCGTTCGGAAGAAAATAAAGAAACTGAAAAGAAAATAAAGAGGCGATTGAAATACTATAATTTAGGCGATTATAATCAATGCAAAGTAGATTATATTCGACAGCTGAAAAACGAGCTGTACTATGAAATTCACTTGTACAATAAATCAAAGTATTTTCAAGAGAAAAGCAGCCGTTATGCAAGTTTTGATAATTTTGATATTTCCCGAATGGTTACGGATTATTTAGCAACGTTTGACAAAATCGACGAAGCGGATATGTACGCGATGTTGAATTTAGCGATTTACTTGTATTGGTTAAGATAATGCCTGCTTTTGCGGCCATATAAAACCGAAAGCCCCGCCTGCCACAAGCCGCCGGGTGTTATATGCCGTCGGCAGGAACATTTAGACATCGGCTGCTGTATTTAGGGCACACGGGTTTTCGTTCGCCGGAGTATTACGGGTACGCGATATTTATCGCTTTGGTCTGGCATAATGAAAAATATACTTCAGAACGAGCCTCGTCCGGAAGCGGCGCGAGCGAAAGACACATTGTGAAAGGGTAAGCCAAATGAAATGGATCTTGAATGCATGCTTGCGTCCTTCGTTCCGGAAGTGGCTGATCGGGATCGGGGCCGTATTTGTTCTTTATATCTTTTTTGGATTCTTCTTTCTTCCGGGCATTCTCCTGCCTGTCGTTCAGGACGCCATATCCAATGCGTTACACAGAAAGACTGTCATACGGGAACTCCGGGTAAACCCGTTTTCACTGGGTCTGAAAATAAAAGGATTTGAGATTGCGCAGCGGGACGATCCGGGCAAATGGATCGCGGCGGAAGAGATATACGTGGATTTACAGTTGGTTTCCATACTCCGTATGGGGCCTGTTTTACGGGAGGTCCGGATCGTATCTCCGTATGTGAACATAGTCAGAAACGCGGATGGCACATATAATTTCTCCGACATATTGGAGGAAGCGGCGCAAAAACCGAAAGGAAAACCACTGAAGTTTTCCTTTAACAACATACAGGTGATTGACGGCCGTATCGACTTTTCCGATATTGCGCACAAAGCCATCCATAAAGTTGAAGAAATACATATTGCCGTTCCGTTCATTTCGAACTCCAGATATTCAGCCAACAAGTACATTCAGCCGTCGTTTTCAGCGGTTGTGAACGGCGATGCCGTAACGATGAAGGGCAAAACCAAGCCTTTTCAGGATTCGCTCGAAACATCCTTTGAGATAGACATTGCGAATTTATCTCTTCCGAAATACATCAAATACGTTCCTTTCCGCATGGAGTACGAAGTTCCTTCCGCGTTGTTGGATGTGCGGGCTGTTCTTTCTTTCCTTCATCGCAACGCGGGGCGTCCGACGATCAGTGTTGATGGGCAGGCGGAGCTGCGCGATGTTCGCGTTATCAAGAAAGACAAAAGCCCCATGGTTTTCCTGCCGTATGTCCAGGTGGTCTCGTTGCCCTCGGATATTGGGGCCGGTGATTATCATCTTGCCTCCGTAACGATCCGCGATCCGGAGATAAACGCTGAAATAAACAAAAATAAAGAGTTTAATCTTTATGCGTTAATGCCTGAAAACGTAAAAGAAAACTCTGACGCGAAAAACAGTGAATCTTCCTCCTCCGCCAATAAAACTTCTCCGGAGAGCGTGTTTTCGATAGATTCGGTTCGCCTCTCCGGCGGGAAAGTGCGTTTTTCCGACCTTTCGGGGCAGGCCGCGTTTCGCGCCGTTTTGAGCGATATTCGCGTCAATGTGGATGACTTCAGCACCGCCGTCGGCAAGTCGGCCCGCGCCGAAGCATATGCATCGACAGACGCGGGCGAGGCTGTGGATGTTAAAGCGGCATTCTCGGTTTCTCCGGTCGTATCCGAAGGGGTGTTCTCTGTAAAGAAACTGGCGTTGGCAAGGTACGCGCCTTACTACACGGACCGGGTTCTGTTTGATGTGGCGCGCGGAACCGTGGATCTTGAATCGGGCTACGAGTTCTCGCAATCTCCGGAAGAACCCCGGTTTCGCCTGCGCGGGCTGACGATGTCGGTCGACGGTTTGCGGCTTCGCCAGAAAGAAGAGGATGAAAATTTCCTTGAGGTTCCATCCTTGCGCGTGAAGGATGCCCAGGTTGATTTGCAAGGCAAAGAGCTGACCGTCGGGGAATTATCCACGGAAAAAGGGCGCGCGTGGATTCGCCGTCTGGCGGATGGCGCAATCAACGTCTCGCGTCTTGTTCCCCGTAAAGAGAAGGTTTCGGAAGCGCCCGCGGAACAGCCTGTGGAACCGGAGGATGAAAAGCCCTGGACCGTGGCGTTGGGGAAAGTGTCTGTTGGGGGCTACGGCGCGTTGTTTTACGACAGCGCGACATCGCCGCCGGTTGAGCTTTCTTTTGACGACACGCGGTTAAGTCTTGAGGGTTTCACGACCGGGAAAAACGGCAAAGGAACCATTTCTTTCGCCACGGCGTATAACCGAACGGGGAGATTGTCGCTGGACGGCATAGTATCCATGGACCCGCCGACGGTAAGCGGTATGCTGCGCGTCCTGGATCTGCCAATAGGCTCGCTGCATCCATACATTACTAAAAACATGAAGGTGCTTGTCGCGGGCGGGGATATGTCGGCGGAAGGAATGGCGCGGGTTTCCATTCCGGAAGACGCGCAGCTGCGGGCGGGGTACAAGGGAGGCGCGGCCATAAGCGGCTTTACCTCCGTGGACAAGGAGCAAGGGGACGAATTGCTGTCATTCAAGACGCTGCGTTTTAGCGGCATGAATGTTTCGTACCCGCCCGCGAACATTCGCCTTGAAGAGATCGCGCTTTCCGATTTCTATTCGCGGATAATTGTTTACGATAACGCGTCGTTGAACATACAGGGCATTGCGGGAAGAGATGTCCCGAAAGATAACGTGGCCGCGCCGGAAACCGCCGAATCGAAACCGGGTCAGGAGAAAAAAGCGGAAACCGCGGGCAAGGCGACAGTCCGAATTGATAATCTGACGCTGCAAAACGGCAGAGTGGATTTCAACGACCGGCATATAAAGCCGAACTACTCCGCCAATCTGGTTGGACTTAAAGGGCGCGTTTCCGGGATATCCTCGGAGGAAACCGGGCGAGCCGACATTGACCTGGAAGGAAGCTTTGGGCAAGGCGCTCCCCTCGAGATCAAGGGTACGGTCAACCCGTTGGCCAAGGATCTGTTTCTTGACTTGAACGCCGGGTTTAGCGGCATAGACCTTTCGCCGCTGACTCCCTATTCCGACCGATACGTAGGCTACGGAATAGAGAAAGGAAAACTCACGCTGAACCTTTCGTATCACGTTGAGAACAGGAAGCTTGACGCGCGCAACAAGCTGTTCCTGGACCAGTTCACGTTTGGCGAGCAGGTGGAAAGCCCGGATGCGATAAATCTTCCGGTTAAGCTGGCGGTAACGCTTTTAAAAGATCGCAAAGGAGAGATCCATGTGGATCTCCCGGTGTCCGGAAACCTGGATCACCCGCAGTTCAGTTTATTGGGAATCATCTGGCAGGCCGTGCGGAACCTGCTGATGAAAGCGGCCACCGCCCCGTTTACTCTGGTCGGGTCGCTGTTTGGCGACGCCGGGGAGCAGCATTCATATATCGAATTTATGCCAGGCAGCTCGGAGATTTCGCAGGACGGCGCGGACAAGCTGCGCAATATCTCCAAAGTCCTGTACGACCGGCCTGTGCTAAAGCTTGAGATCTCCGGACACGCGGACCCCGACGCGGACATGAAGGCGCTTGGCCGGGTAATTTTCCGTCGCAGGGTAGCCGCTTTGAAAGTAAAGTCAATGGTGGAAGCCGGTTTGCCGCCCCCGGTGCTTGACAACGTGGCGTATCAGCCGGGGGAATATGACAAGTACCTGAGAATGGCGTACAAGGAAGAGAAAATACCCAAACCGCGCAACATCCTGGGAGTGGCGAAGAGTCTTCCCGTGGAGGAGATGGAAAAGCTGATGATGACGCATGCCCAGGTGACGGAAGGCGACCTGAGACAGCTTGCGTTGGACCGCGCGGCGCGGGTGCGTGACGCTTTGGTCTCCGGCGGCGAAGTGGAGTCCGGGCGGATATTTCTCGTTGAGCCAAAAAGTATAGCGCCGCCCAAAAAAGACAATGCGAAAGACAGCCGCGTGGAATTCGCAATACGATAATGAAGGAACACTTAACTTTAAGGAGCCTGCATGGTTAAGCCGCTTTCACACGAAGAAATCCATCTTCCGTGTGACCCTTCGCGATTTCAGTTCGATACGACGAAGGATCTTGCCCCGCTGATCGGATTTGTCGGCCAGGAGCGCGCTCTTCAGGCGATAGAGTTTGGCGTGAACATACCAAGCCATGGGTTCAATATTTACGCTCTCGGGGAAAATGGCACCGGCAAGACTTCTTCGGTGCGCCATTTTATCTCCGAGAAGGCCAAAACGGCTCCGGTTCCCAATGATTGGGTCTATGTTTACAATTTCCGGTCGCCCGAAGAGCCCGTGGCCATTTCCTTGCCGCCGGGACAAGGCGTCAATTTTCAGCGCGACATGATGGAGCTGGTTTCTTACCTTCGGATCACGATTCAGAGAATATTCGACTCGAAGGAGTACTACCTCCAGAAGGATCGGATCACCGATGGGTTCCAGGTTAAACGTAAGGAACTTTTCGGCGCTTTCGAGACGCAGGCCGAAGCCAAGAGCTTCAGGGTTCAGCGGTCGGTCAACGGGTACAACGTCGTGGCGGTGAACGTTTCAGGCGAACCGATCAGTGAAGAGGAGTTCGATACTTTCACTGAAGATCAAAAGGACGAGATGCGGGAGTACAGAAGGATCGTGCAGGAACAACTGGATGACGTCATCCGGATACTGAAAGATGAGGATAAAAAGACCAAAAAGGCGCTTACGGATCTCGAACGCACCGCCGCGCTTTCCGTTCTGGAGAACAGTCTCGATGAGATCCGGCGCAAATACAGCGGGAATGAAAAGCTTAACGCTTACCTGGACGAAGTGCACGAGGATGTGCTGACAAAGCTTGACGACTTCAAGGGTGATGTCGAGGAGCCAAAGGGCCAGAATTCCCAGACGCCGATAGTGAAGACGGCGAAGCAGGAACCGGATTTTCTACGGTATTCCGTGAACCTCATCGTGAACAACGCCCGCGCGACCGGCGCTCCGTGCGTATTTGAGAACAATCCGACCTATTTCAACCTGTTTGGCAGGGTGGAACACAAGTTTCAGATGGGAGCGACGTTCACTGATTTCACCATGATCAAAGGAGGGGCGCTTCACAAGGCAAACGGCGGATTTCTTGTGCTTCCGGCCCTGGAGTTTTTGCGGGATTTCATCTCCTACGAATCGCTCAAGCGCGCGGTGCGGGAGAAAGAAGTCAAGATCGAGGACGTTATGGAGCGGTATAGGCTTGTTTCCACCGCGATGATGAAACCGGAGCCGATACCGCTGAATGTGAAGATCATCCTGATAGGCAGCCCGGAAATCTACTACCTCCTGTACAACAAAGACGAGGACTACCGCGAACTGTTCAAGGTGAAGGCGGATTTTGATTCCCGTATCGCGCGAACCGACGAAAGCCTTGGCTGCTACGCCAGCTTTATTGCCTCTAAAAGCGCATCCGAAGGGCTTCTTCCGTTTGACGCGGAAGGAGTGGCCAAAGTGGTGGATTTCGGCGCGCGGCTGGCCGAGGACCAGGGGAAGCTGTCGACCAGGTTCAGCGACATCTCCAATTTGCTGCAAGAGGCCAACTATTGGGCTTTGAAGGAAAAGTCGAGTGTGGTCAGCGGAAGCCACGTCCGAAACGCGGTGAGGGCGAAGATCTGCCGGAACAGCATGATGGAGGACCGGCTGCGCGAGATGGCGACGGAAGGCACTCTGATCGTCGATACCGATGGAGAGCTGGTAGGGCAGGTAAACGGACTGGCGGTGTACGACGGCGGTGACCACAGATTCGGAAAACCGTCCCGCATTACCGCAAGCGTGTATGTGGGTGGCGGCGGTGTCATGAATATCGAGCGTCAGACGAAGATGTCGGGGAAGATACACGAAAAAGCGGTTCTCATTCTGTCGAACTACCTTGGGAAGAAATTCGCGGTGAAGGCTCCCTTAAGCTTTACCGCTTCCTTGACGTTTGAGCAGCTTTACGGATTGATAGAGGGCGACTCCGCGACCTGCGCGGAGCTTTACTCGCTTTTATCCGCGATTTCAGGCGTTGCGCTTAAGCAAGGAATTGCCGTCACCGGATCAATGGATCAAAACGGCGGCGTGCAGCCGGTCGGCGGAGTAAACCAGAAGATAGAGGGATTTTTTGATCTGTGCCGCTTCCGTGGGCTGGACGGAACCCATGGCGTAATAATTCCGTCCAGGAACCGCAAGAATCTGCTGCTGAAAGAGGAAGTAGTCGAGGCTGTGCGGGACGGCAAATTCCGTATATGGACGATTGACCGTGTCGAGGAAGGCATAGAGATACTTACGGGAATTCCGGCGGGCGACGCCGCCCCGGACGGAACATATCCGGAGGGAAGCTTCTACCGGATGACGGAAAACCGGCTTGATGAACTGCGCCGCTACGCGAAAGGACCGCAAGAGGATCAAAAGAAGGAAGAAGAGGAAGAAGAATCGTGTGGCGGCTGCGGCGACGGTTGCCGCGAGGATTAGGTCTTTAGGCGGGAGAGGGTTGTTATGCGAGAAAGACCGATATTTCCGTTTTTAGCCGGAAATATCGGTCTTCCCGTTTTTAGCTTGTTTGCGGGCAGGCGTTACATGCCAAGCGACCGCAGTGTGGCCGGGCCGGATACGCCGTCGGCGGTTATGGAATTCGCTTTCTGGTAAGCCTTGACCGCTTCGGTTACGGCATCGCTGTAAACACCGTTGATCGGGCCGGTATAAAACCCTTTGGCAGCCAGAGCTTTTTGCAGTTTTTCCACCTGTGTGCCCTTGTCGCCGCTTTGGAGAAGGATGCCCTGCTTTACGCCTTGTGAACTCAGGTAGGCGGTGTTTTTACTGCTCTTCACCATGGATTGCCGCAACTCCACATCCTGAGCGGCGGCATCGAGACTTTCTTCGGCAAATTTTAGCTGTTCGGCTTTGGCGGCCACCTCACGGTTGCGCGGCGCGGCGGCGGCCAGAGACGGCGCGTTTGCGGAGAGAATTTTTTTAGCTTCGTCTTTTTTGCCTTGCTCAAGAGCTTTCATGGCCGCGACCTGGGCTTCGTCGGCCTGCGCGATCAGAATTTCATCCTGTACTTTGCGAATGGAAACTTCGGCTTTCGCGTTGGCTTTGGCGGCGTCGGCCTCGGTTGCCGCCAGGGTAACGGCAAGAGGCGCTTCAACAACCTGTTCCTTGCCGTCGGCGTCGTTGTAAACCATGCGCAAATCGCCAAGGTGCTGTTTGCCGCCCGAAGAGTCGGGCGTAAAAGTTACGCTCATAAGCATTTGGCGTTTTTCGCCGGAGCTGAGTTCGCTCATCTCAACGCGGGTTTCCTTGTTCTCCTTGCCGGTGTTGTAGCCGTAAACCCGGTTGGAGCTTACGCGAGGCGAGAAAATGACGCGCGTATTCAGGTTGCATGTATAGGCATCGGTCGCCAAAGCCAGTTCGCGCTGAAAGATGGAGGGCAGATCCTCGGAGTCCTTGACGTAGTAATACTGGCCGCCGCCGCGCTGGGCAATCAGTTGCATCAGGTCTTCGTCATAATCAAGGCCAAGGCCGACAGACGAGACGTTTACGCCCTTCTTGCGGGATTCATACGCGATAGCCGCAACCTGCTCCGGGTTGGTGATGCCCCGGTTGGCCAGACCGTCGGAAAGCAGCACGACACGGCGTACGCCGCCAAATGATTTGTTCGCAAACTGGCTGATGCCTTTTTCAAGCCCGCCGGAGAGGAAGGTATAGCCGCCGGGCTGAATGCTGTCGAGCAGGTTGTAAATGTGCTCTTTGTCTTTGATTTTCCCAAGCGGGTACAGCACTTTGACTTTGTCGTCGTAAATGACAAGAGAAAACTGGTCGTTTTTTTCCAGGCCGCGCACCAGCACTTTGCCCGCCTGGACGGCGTAATCGAGCTTTTTCGCGCTGGACATGGAGCCGGAGTGGTCAATGACCAGGCTTACGGCCACGGGCTGGCGAGCGACGCGCTGCGTGATGACCGGCGTCTCGATGGTGATGAGAATATTGATGGTTACCGGCTTTCCGGGCACGACGGCAACGGCGCTGTAGTCGCTGTTGATGTTCAGGCGGGGGGCTTCGGCGCGCGCGTGCGCGTTGGCCGCGCCCATGACGGCGCAGATAAAAAGCAGGATGCTTAGCAAAGCATTTCGCATGTTGGTGGACAGCTCCTTTTTTAGTTTTTTACATACTAAAAATCGAAAACCATTGCTTTGTGACACCCAAGCGTCAGCGCTGTTTTTTTATACAATTAAAGCGCTGTTATTCCGCATGATTGGGCGCCCTTTCTTTTTCAGGAACAATTCTTCAGGCAGCGGCGTGGTAAAAGCGCCGCTTTGGGGTTGCCGGTTCTGTTTTCAAAACACTAAAGATTGCCTTGGGTGATGCTCAAGACAATTCATGCTTAGTTATGACAACGATGCCGCTTTTTAAGTTCCGGGAGATTTTGCGTGACGCCGCGCGGGCGCGGAGCCGCCGCCCGCCAATGTGACTCCTGAAAGTATCAGCGCGATACTTGCGGCGTGAAACGGGCGGAAAGATTCACCAAGAAGCAGCACCGCGAGCAGCGACCCGAACATTGGCATGAGGTGGAGGAATGCGCCGGCCCGGTTAGCGCCGATCTCTTCCACCGCCTGGCTCCAGAATATGTAGGCCGCAAGCGAGGCCAGAAGCGCCAGGTAGAGCAGGACGGCGGCTGTTGCCGCGTCTGGCGTTATCATTATTCCGCGCGACATTTCCCAGGCATACAGGGGGGCAAGGCAGGTCACGCCAATTATCATCATGGCGCTTAGCATGGCAAGCGGATGTATTTCTTCCGGGCGGCGCTTGAGCAGGCTGGTATAGATCGCCCAGCACAAGACGGCTGACAGAATCCACAAATCCCCGCGATTGAAAGAAAGGGAAAGCATGTTTTCGAGGTGTCCGCGGCAGACGATTGTCCCTATGCCGAGCAGCGATGCCGCGATGCCGGCAAGCTGACGGGAAGTCGCCGGCAGGCCAAGGAAAATACAGGAAATCGCCACGATAAACGCGGGGCAGGCGGAATTCATAAGGATTGCGTTTGTCGCGGTTGTGTCGCGTAGCCCGATATAGACAAACGTGTTGAACGAGCCGATCCCCAGTACACCAAGCGGGATGACCGTTTTCCATAACCGGAGGATAGCGCGCCACTGGAGCTTGAGACGCGGCCACGCAAAGGGCAGCAAAACGCACAGGGCGATGGCCCATCTCCAAAATGCCATTCCGATCGGCGGGATGCGCGCGTGTACGGCCCGCCCTATGACGAAGTTTCCCGACCAGAAAAGGGTTGCCATCGCCAGGAGCAGGTACGGATGGGCGGGGATGTGGCGTTTTTTCACTCGGTAAATGCCTTGAAAGGCGCGGCTTTTTATACTTATTTGCGGCGGGGGGCGCGGCCTTTGCGCGGCGTATCCCGGCGCGCGGGTTTACGGCTGCCCGCTCCCGCTGTCGGGCGCGATTGCTCTCCTGTTTGACGCGATGCTTTGGAAGGCGGCGGTCCCGCCGTTTGGGCGCGCATAGATGAGAGGAAGTTTGCGTCTACGGTGATCATGTATGGGCGGGGGCGCGGTTCCTTACGGTCCCGATCAAGAGGGGTGGGCGGACCGGCTTTTGCCGGCGAGGCGAAGGGATGCTCCTTAACCACCGTCAGATGCTTCTGGATCAGCCGTTCTATCGAGGCCAGTATAGGGCGTTCCTCGAAGCCGCAGAAGGAGATGGCGGTGCCGGAAAGCCCGGCTCTTCCCGTGCGGCCGATGCGGTGGATATACGTATCCGGATCGTTGGGCATGTCGTAGTTGAACACGTGCGAAAGCTCTACGATATCTAGCCCCCTTGCCGCGATGTCGGTTGCGACCAGAACCCGAACCGTCCCTTTTTTGAACGCCGAAAGCGCCCGTTCGCGGGCGCATTGGGATTTGTCGCCGTGAATCGCTTCGGCCCGTATGCCTGCCCGGCTCAAGAACCGCTCTACGCGGTCGGCGCCGTGCCGTGTTCTGGAGAACACCAAAGCGTTTTTTATGGATTCGTCTGCCTGAAGCAGATGTTTTAGCAGAGATACTTTCTCTGTCTTTTCGACATAGTAAAGGAAATGATCGACCGCTTCCGCGGGCGCGGACGGCGGCGCAACCGAGACACGGACCGGATCGCGCAGGATTGTGTCCGCCAGCCTGGCGATGTCGTAAGGGATGGTGGCGGAGAACAGCAATGTCTGGCGTTGACCGGGAAGCTTTTCTATTATGCGGCGGATGTCGGGTATAAAGCCCATGTCAAGCATTCGGTCCGCTTCGTCGAGGACAAAGATTTCCACCGCCGAGAGGTTGGCAAGCTGCTGGTTTACAAGGTCAAGCAGCCGTCCGGGAGTTGCGATAAGGGCGTCCACCCCTTTTCGTAGCATCTGTTCCTGGGGGCGCTGGCTGACGCCTCCGTAGATGGTTGCCTGCCGCAGCCATGTGCTGGCGGCGTAAGATGAGAAGCTTTGTCCGACCTGGAGCGCCAGTTCTCTCGTTGGTGTAAGCACAAGAGCGCGGATGGGACGGCGGCCGCGTTTTGGTTTGCCGGCGGCGAGCAGTTTCTGGAGTATAGGCAGGGCGAACGCGGCGGTTTTTCCGGTGCCTGTCTGGGCGGACCCCAATATGTCGCGTCCTTCCAGCACACGCGGGATCGCTTTTGCCTGGATGGGCGTCGGCGCTCCATATTTCATGTCGGTTACCGCTTTCAAAATCTCCGGGGAAAAGCCAAATTCATGAAACGACATAAGATCGGTTAGTCTCCTTGGCCTGCGGGGAATTCACAAATGAGTGGGGAGCCGCAACGTGTAAACAAGATTTACGTAAAATAATATAATATCGGCGGAATTGCAAGCGATTGCTATCAAGATAGTTACATTTTATCGCGCGCGATAATTCTACGCGCCTTGCCGATCACTCATTACGGGTGTCCAAAAAGGCGTATCTCCGGCGTGACAAATGAGAAAAACAGAACATCAGCATTACATAAATACAGATATGTAATTGTAGTCCAATAAATCCATGCGGATGTTAAAAGATAAGATATTTGCCGGATTTACGCGATAAACAAACTATTAACCCATAGCCGTCATTAAAAATTAATGTCTGGTGACGAATCCGGGTTCAAGTATGATTTATCGGCTTTCGGCAAGAGCGTGATCTTGCCGAAAGCCTTTTGAATACTTAAGCGCCGTCGGATTCCATCTCAAGGAAATGCCGCGCCTCGATTGCCGCCCGGCATCCCGAACCGGCGGCGGTGATCGCCTGGCGATATATCGTATCGTGAACATCTCCGGCCGCGAACACTCCCTCTACGCTTGTGCGCGCCCCTTCACGAAGCGCTATGTAACCGTTTTTTAGCTCAAGCTGTCCCTCAAAGACTTTCGTATTGGGGGTGTGCCCGATGGCGATGAAAACTCCGCTTACATCAAGAGGCGTTTCTTTTCCT
>Ga0082212_10008486_pt1 | contig 13406 bp, 16 predicted proteins | sample TergutNt197P3_FD_71548 | JGI IMG/M metagenome (GOLD analysis project Ga0082212, IMG submission 71548) | Neocapritermes taracua P3 segment gut microbial communities from Petit-Saut dam, French Guiana - Nt197 P3 | ecosystem: Host-associated > Arthropoda: Insects > Digestive system > Gut ... | reverse complement strand
TACTGTTTTTAACATATCTAAGGGAAATTTTTTGGCCACCCAAGGGAAAAAAATGTTAAACGGGGGGGGGGGGGCAATCTAGGGAAACCCGCTTTTACCCTCGTCGAACTTCTCGTCGTTATCGCAATCATCGGTATGCTGATTGCCCTTCTCTTGCCTGCCGTGCAGGCTGCCCGCGAAGCCGCAAGGCGAATGCAATGCTCAAACCACCTCAAACAGTTCGGAATTGCGGTGCATACGCACGTCTCGGCAAAGACCGACCTCCTCCCGATGCTCGTCGTGCATACGGCTCGTCCGAGTTTCTTCGGGCTTTTGATGCCCTACTACGAACAGACCGCCCTGTACGACAAAATGTATGCCAACGGTCAAGAGCGGGCATTGCAAGACTTGGCAACCTGGAACACGGGAAGGAACGATTGGGACTCTCCCACTGACCCTAATGATTTCCAACGCTATCGAAACTGGTGGGACAAACTATCCGCCGCAGAGCAGGATGAATACTCCTCGATTCCTATTTGGAAATGTCCGACACGACGTGCAAAAGTCCAGAAAAGTACCAGTGTCGATACTGCCGCCAACGACAATAGTTTGACAATCGGTCCCGTTTCGGATTTTGCTTGCGTTTCCTATTTTAATGATGGACCAACGAATACAGGCGGAGACGCTGGAGTTGCCGGAACTGGTTGGGTGGCACTTCACACAATGGACAATGAGGGTCAAGTCCGTAACCAATGGGGACCCTTGCGGGTTGGACGAAGACCGCGTGACCAACCCAACGGCGGGGTCGATTCCGTGGTACCGCGAGACAAAATTAGTTACTGGTCGGATGGAACGAGCAATCAAATTGTTGTCGGAGAAAAGCATATTCCGCAAGGAATGATGAATGTCTGTAGAGTTCTGTGGTATCAACAGGGGGAATGTTCCGCTCTGACATTTACCGGCAGAGCCGTTGCCGGAGGAGTACGCCGAATGCATATTACACACCGTTTGGCAACCGGTCCGAAGGACTTTGTGCCGAATTCGAGTGCGACGGACGATCAATCCCCCAATGAGCCGTACACCGGTTATGGCTTCGGTTCGTACCATCCAGGCGTGTGTCAGTTTCTCATCGGGGACGGTGCGGTGAAATCGTTCTCCGACACGACTTCGATGCAGAACGTCCTGGTGCCGTTAGCCAATGTAAGCAGCGGGAAATCCGTTGCGATGCCATAAACCAGCAGAGCCGCAATCGTAAGATTACGGCTCTGTTAACCTATCACTGTTAACCACATCACTTTAACCCTTTATTATCCTTATGCGTTCTATTTTATTTTTCGGTTTGTTCCTGCTCGTTTGTTGTGTCGGTTGCGGCGGTAAACAAGGTTTTTCCGTCGGCGGAAAGGTTACGTTTCCCGACGGTCAGCCGGTTACACGCGGACAGGTGACGTTCACTTCCGGCTCCTTCACCGGAGGCGGTTCCATCATTGCAGATGGTACTTATAACATCAACGTGCGAGTTCCGGCGGGTACCTACAAGGTCTCCGTTGCGGCGTATGCCGAGACGACAGCCGACCAGAGTGTCGATATTGCCGATGCGAAACCGCCGCAATCGCTGATTGATCCAAAATTCAACAACCCCGAGACGAGCGAATTAGTTTGCGAAGTGAAAGGGGCAACGGTGTTTAACATTCCCGTTACCGCTCCGGCGAAATGACTGTCACCCTGCGCAGGCGGGGGGCTAGGAGTGGATGTGAGAGTCGTACGTCTAGATTCCTGCCTTCGCAGGAATGACGATGCCGAATCCAATCCACATTTTTCATCCATCAATTATAGGAGGTTATCATGAATTTTCACAGATTACGTATAAGACGGGGGTTTACTCTCGTCGAACTGCTAGTGGTTATTGCCATTATCGGTATGCTGATTGCCTTGCTTTTACCGGCGGTGCAAGCGGCGCGGGCAGCGGCGCAGCGGATGTCCTGCTCCAACACAATGAAGCAGTTCTCGCTGGCACTGCACAATTATCACGACACTCACGATTCCTTTCCCTCTGGGAATGCGTGGATTAGATACCAGGGACCTAACGAAGCAACACCTGCCGTAACGGTTGACCGTAACTGGGGGGGATATGGTCCGTTTTTCGTGCTAATGCCTTTTTACGAACAAGCGCAGGCTTGGAGCGAAGGAACAACCGGCGTATGGGCGGGACGTGATCCTAGTGAAGGAGAATTCTGGCTAAAAGCGTTTCCGATTTTGGGTTGTCCGTCGGATAGCCATTTTTTAGACACTGATGGAAGAAATTCTTACGTCTATTCCGTCGGCGATTGGGCAGACAGCAATAGAAGTGCGGGTGTTCTTCCGTACACGTCGGCAAATCAACGGGGAGCGTTTGTGCGTGCGCCTTTTGAAGGGAAAGATGCGAAACAGGCGGTCGATTCAAATCCTGGTCGTACTTTTGGTAGTCTCTCCGACGGAACAAGCCATACGGTCGTCTTTTCGGAACGGGCAACGTCTTCGAACCGAAACTCTCTCCGTGGCGCATATCTAATCGGTGCTGGCGGTGATCCGAACGGAGTGCCGAACGATCCGGCACCGGGATACCCCGGTTATAACACCCATGCAACAAATCACTTCATCTATCCGAATAAATGCATAAAATACAAGAAAGGGGCTGGCTATGATGCCGCTCTCGGCGAAGGACAAAACCAAGTTTATGCAGCAAATCATTTTGGAACCCGATGGGCAGATGGACGTGGACCAGCAACCTTTTCGACATGTTTGCCGCCCAATAGTCCGAGTTGTACAGGAGCAGGTAATGTCGACTACGCTGGACGTACGATGAATTCGGCGAACAGTTACCACAGCGGCGGCGTAAATGTCGGGATGGGAGATGGCTCCGTCCGATTTATTACGGATTCGATTAACTGGGCAACCGGTACGATGGACGATACGGTGGCGTGTGTTACTTCAGGTCGTTCCCCCTTCGGCGTATGGGGCGCATTGGGTTCCATCAACGGCGGGGAAAGTGCCGCTCCGTAGTGCCACCGGCATACTTGCGTATGCCGCTTTTGAGCGCATACGAAAAATTCGTTTTTATTAACCTTGACCGAATGAACCTGTTCTGATACAATGAGTAGATTAATAGGTTCGTTCCTTAACCAATAGAGGAGATTATCTTATGTTGCGTACATGCCGTTTACGAATGGTGCTGGTTGCCGCAATGGCAACATTGATTTGCTCGACCGCCGGTGCGGTTGAGATGACCGAACAAGGAAAAGCCCAACTCGAAGCCGAGTGGCTTTTTCAAGCAGGCGGAAATCCGACAAAGGATACCGTCTTGAAGGAAATAGTTTACACCCAAGAGTTGATCGTTCGGCTTTCCGCAATGGAAAATGCACCGAATTTGACCGAAGAAGCCAAGAAATTGGAAGCCCTTGTCTCCGAAGCCGTAACGAGTGCCGATGTCAAAGCACAATACCTTGCAGTACGAAACCTGAAGCGAGCGGTCTTTTTCAAGAATCCCATCATCGACTTTGACCGGGTTCTGTTGATCGATAATCCGTATCCGAAGGGAAAACCCGGCGACGCAACCGACGAATGGGGACACGAAGCGCGGCACCGCAACGGCTTTATGGCAGTGGACGGCGGACGCTTGCTCACGGTCGGTCTGCATCCGGGCAGCGAAGTGAAGTCGCTCCTTCCCGAACTCAAAGGGAGTTTTTGGCGACCCGACCTCTCGTTTGACGGTAGCGAAATCCTGATCAGTTATCGTCCCGAAGGGGAAAAATCGTTCCACCTTTACAAATGCAACGCCGACGGAAGTAACCTTCGACAACTGACTTACGGCGATTACGACGACCTCGATCCTGTGTTTACACCGGACGGGAAAATTACCTTCTGCTCCAGCCGTCAGCATAGTTATGTTCGTTGTATGCCGATGACGCACGCCTTTGCGCTTTCCCGTTGCGATGGCGACGGTAAAAACATTTATGTCATTTCGGCAAATGGTGAACCGGAATATCTCCCCTCGATTATGAACGATGGTCGTGTGATCTTCACTCGCTGGGAATACACCGATAAGGCGTTGTGGCGTGTCCAATCGCTGTGGACGTGCAATCCTGACGGTACAAACACGCAAATTTTCTATGGTAATCAAAGCGTTTGGCCCGACGTGTTGACCGAAGCCCGGTCGATCCCCGGCACGAACAAAGTGATGTTCACCGCCGTCGGACACCACGCTTGGTTCAACGGCAGCATCGGTATCATTGACCCCAGTAAGGGCTTGGATTATCCCGATGGTTTGACCCGCGTGACTCGTGAAGTGGCGTGGCCTGAAGTCGGCAATGGTCCGACCGATCCGAAACCGGCGGTAGAGTATCATCAGAGCGGAAAGATCTATGCGTACAAAACGCCGTATCCGCTTTCCGAAGAGTATTTCCTTGTCTCTGCCCGCGAAGGGGACAACCTGTACAGCGGATCGGATAATGGTTGGCTTTTCCGACTTTATCTGATGGACATTTACGGGAACAAGGAATTGATTTATCGGGGCGAACACAACGCTTATCATGCGATGCCGTTCAAAGCGAGACAGATGCCGCCTGCCTTGATGGATCGGGTGGAGTGGCCCAAAATCGGCAGCGACGAAAAACCCGCTCCCGGTATCCTGTACAGCAATAACGTCTTTGCGGGCGCACCGGAAATCTTGAAGGAAAAGGGGAAAGCGATCCGCGTTATTCAGATGGATCCGAAGACCTACACGACTTGGCACAAGATCGTCCAACACGACGGTCCGGCGGTCAGCGTTACACAAGCGGAAGGCGTGAAACGTATCATCGGTACGGTGCCGATTGAAAGCGATGGAAGTATTGCTTTCGAAGCACCAGCAGGCGAAGCGATTTTCTTTGAAATGCTCGATGCGGAAGGTCGTGCAATCCATGTGATGCGTTCGTTCACCAACGTGATGCCCGGCGAAGTTCGCGGTTGTTTCGGTTGCCATGAGTCGCAACTGCAAACACCGGTTGCCGGTACCATCGGAATGGCAATGACGAAAGGTGCGAAAGCACCGGTTCCGCCGCCGTGGGGTGTCGAAGAAAGCATCAGTTATATGCGGTTTGCTCAACCGATTTTCGATAAACATTGTGCCGAGTGCCACCAAAACCCGGAACACGAAGCGTATGCCAAGTTGAATTTGACGCTCCGACCGTCCACGCACGGTTGGTGGGGTTGGGTGTATAGCCAATCCGATGTCAGTCCGTTTACGGAACCGTATTTGTCGTTGGTTTCCGGTCCGACTCCCTGGGGCGGTGCGAAGCCGCGAGATGAGCGGAATGTTCCGAGAAACCTTGCCGGCGTGTTCGTGGTGGAAGGATATGGTGCAAACGACCCGGATAACCTTAAAACGTTGCCGCCGTATTCCGTTTATTCGCCGGTGAGTCGAATTGTTCACAATGCGATGAGCGGCGAACATCACGATGTCAAAGTCACGGGCATCGACTTGCAACGGCTGATCGCTTGGGTTGACCTCAATGGTCCGTATCTCGGCGATGAGGAAATTCGGAACGATATGTTCGACCCGATGACTCGGACGGTCGAGACCATTCCGCCGATTCGTCCGCGAGTGGCAACGGCACCGAGAATCAATCGGTTCAATCTGCGTCAGGACGGCGACACGTCGGTGGCGGTGCTTGGCGAGTTGAAACTGATGCCGGAGAGAGTGCCCAACTACGATCCGAACAAGGTCGTTAGCGAGTACAAGTATCGTGAATTGATGGAAGAACTCAAAAAGGATGGCGATCTGAAGATCGAGATCGTTGCCGCTAACTACGGTGCCGATGTGGAAGAGCAACGTATTGATGTTGTCAAGAAGTTGCAGGAACTGTCCAATGGAACACGTTTCATTCCGCTTGACAGGTACAATGATGTGTTTGGCGATCCGGTGCGTAATGTGGTGAAGAATCTTCGGATAGCATACACGATTGACGGCGGACCGGTGAAACACGTTCGGTTCGGCGAGAATGAGCGGATTATTCTGCCGAAGTAAAATTGAGGACAACCAAGAGCGGGGACTTGCGTCTCCCGCTCTTGCACTTATCCCTTTCTTGCGTCCGAATACGATAGACGTATCCCTTCCACAAAAGCCGTGTTTAGATTTTTTCTTTTTTTGCCGATATAGTTCTGTGTGGCTGCGTACTGGTAAAACCGGCGTATCCTTGTTTTCGATCCGCCACCAAAGCCGCTACCTCGGTCGGCGGACACGACGATTTTTTCCAGCGATCCGGTGCAAGCCCATTGCAACTTGCCATTCTTTTTGAAACTCGTTTCATCAATGTGTAAATGACGCTGTTGTTTCAAAAGTTCTTCAAGTTCCTCGTAAGGCGACTTGAGAGCAACAGATACTTTTTGTACTTGTTTGACAAGAAAGCCGGTCGAGATGTCGATGTGCATTAACGATGTCGGAGGAGGGAGGCTTGGAGGAGTTGCCGGAGTGCTTTTTGAGTTGTGCTCGGAGTTCAGCGATTTCTGCTTTGAGCATCGCAATTTCCCCTCGCTGTTGTTCGATGAGAATTGCTTGTTCTTGTGCCAACTTTTTCCAATTCATGACGCGGAATTCTACTCTTTTACGCTCGGAAACAGAAGACCAATTTTAAGATAATTTGCAGAAATGCCGTGAACGGCTACGGAATATCTTTATTTGTTGGAGAAATAATATCTCCTTGCCCGGCAACGAAACGATGGTATAATGTCAAGCGTGAGGGAAATGTATGCGAACGGTGCGAGTTTACGTCGATTCATCTAATTATCGGTGGTGCGTTTAACACGCGAATTGCCGAGGCAACAAAGCCGTTTTGGGACACCTTTTTCCGTGGTGAAATTATTATCATCGCTTCAGATGTGTTGGAAGACGAACTGCGAAAAGCCCCGCAACGTGCTCAAGATTTTTACGCAGACCTTCCCCCATCACAAATCGAAAAAATTGTTTCCACCGACGAATCGGACACTCTTGCCGAAAGATATATCGCTGATGGTGTAGTGAGCAAAGAAAGCCTCGACGATTGCAAACACGTTGCAATGGCAACGCTTGCCGGTGCCGATGTGATCGTCAGTTGGAATCTCAAACACATGGTCAAACAGAGTGAAGAATACAAAAAAGTCAATGCGAAACTTGGTTATCCGCGAATAAACATTCAAACGCCGGACAAGGAGATACAAACATGACAATGGTACTGAACGAAACGACTTTTGTTTTACCGGAACCTATTCCTGGGTATGATCCTATCAAGTGTAAGCGTGAAGCCCACGCCCAGACTCGTCGAGAAACTGCCGGAATGACAAAGGAGGAAATCCGCGAATACTTTCGCAAGAGTAGTGAAAAATTTTGGGAGGAACAAAGACATCGCCGAGCAGAAAGCGAGTGAACAAAAAGTTAGGAGTCAGAATAAAGAGCCGGGGACGAAGGTACTCCGTAGTCCCCGGATGAACCCGTAAAAAACATGAACGGATATGCCTTACTTGCCGACTTGCTTGCGATGATCCATTTTGGATATGTCGCATTTGTGGTTTTCGGACTGCTGGTCATTCTGCTGGGCGGTCTCTTGCGATGGCGTTTTGTCCGCAATTTTTGGTTTCGTGCGATTCATTTGATCATGATTTTGATTGTCGTTCTCGAAGCCTTGTTTGGAATCCTTTGTCCGCTAACGGTTTGGGAATACGATCTCCGCATTGCGGCAGGACAACAAAATGTTTCTGATGTCTCGTTCGTTGCCCGATTGATCCATCAACTGATGTTTTTTGAGTTTCCACCGATAGTATTTTTGGTCGGTTATTGTCTTTTTGGACTTGCCGTTTTGCTTTCTTGGTGGTTGTTGCCGCCGCATTATCCGTGGAAGCGAAAGTAAGCCGGCATCGCCAAGAGAATCCCGATGCGCCGGTTCTCGTCGTCGTTGCGGGACGAATGGAACGAAAGTATAATGTGCGAGTGGGGGAGAAACATGCGAAAACTGCGCCCTTAGTAGCCAATGGTCTCCCAAACGGCGCGCCCTTATACCCTTATCCTTCGTTGTTTAATAAGGGCGCAGTGGAAGGGCAATCGGTGCTACTAAGGGCGCATTGTTTAGCCGTGTCAACGCCGTTGAGCATTACAGAAACATTTACATTGCAACCCCAGAGTTTTTAACAGGAGGAACAGTTAATGGAAAATAGTCTACCCCATGATGCGGTCGAAAGAGTCCGAGCGATTCGAGATCGGCATTACGAAGAGATCAAGCACATGACCCGTGAGGAACAACGTGCGCACATCAGTGCAAGAATGGCAAAAAACGTTGCCTCGTTCGAGGCACGATTGGCGAATGCCAAGCCGGACTACGAACAGTTTCCATTCCTCGCCGGAAAGTGAAAAAAGGAGTCAGGAGAAAGGAGTTAGGAGTCAGAATGACGAGTCGCCCGGACGCAGTGCAACGAAGTCCCCGAATGAACCCCCTTTTGCAAAAGCATGTCTACAGATACCTCTGATAAATCACCGAAGGAAAAAAGACTCCAACCGGGAAAGTGGTACGGAATTATCGCCTTGTTGTGCGGGTTATATCCGCTCGTCCAGGTCAGCCTTGGATACTGGTTACTTAGTTTCGATCGGGTGTTATATGTACTTACTCTCCTTCTGGTCTTTCCATGTCTTTTTTTGGGTTTTATCTTTGGTGTCTTTGGACGTAAAACGGAAGGTTCACTTTATGCCAACATTGGACTTATACTTTGCATCTTTTGGTTTTTGCTAATACTTTTGGCAAATATCATTAGTGGTTAAATTTAACTTTGTGCTTTCTCCACCAGACAGGTAAATCAATTGTTCCGTCATTGCGTTCCGCTCCATTCCGGCTTCTATATGGTACAATAATTTCCATGCTTTCGCGCGAAGACATTGCATTTATGTATCTCGAACAACTTCCGTTCGAGCCTTATCCCTTTCAAGAGGAGGCAATTCTTAATTGGTTCTCCTCCGAACAAGGCACTCTCGTCTGCGCACCCACCGGAATGGGAAAAACCCTCATTGCCGAAGCCGGGATCTACGAGGCAATGAAAACCGGCAAGAAAGCCTACTACACCACGCCGCTCATTGCCCTGACCGAACAGAAATATCGGGAAATCCAAGCCGCCCTCGAACGCTGGGGGTACAGCAAACATTACGTCGGACTCGTTACCGGCAATCGACGAGAAAATCCCGATGCGCCGATCCTCGTCGTCGTTGCGGAAATTCAAATGTTAGTGTAAAATGTCAACATTATGCCAGCACTATATGGAATAACTCATTCTAACAAAGATTTTACCCTGCGAGATTCGTGGGGCAAGAATCAGTTTAGTTCGACGTTTCCGGCGGCATTGGTTGCCTATATGGCAAATCGGCAAGTCGATAGCGTCTATCTAAAATTGGACGATACGCATGAAGTTGTGCATGAAACGATTGATGCCAAAAGCCTGCTGGGACTCGATGCCGATTCGGACGACTTATTTTATGCGTTTGAAAGCATTTATTCTCCCTACGAACAGTTAGTCAAGGGGCAGATGCCGCGAATCGACTTGGTGACTCAAAATCGAAAATCAGGGAGTTGCTTAAAAGGGCTGGAAGTAAAACTTACCGCCCTGCCCGACAATTCAACATGCGACTTATCAGATAACTTGTTCGGTACTGAAATTGTCATCAGACGAGACACTATTGTCTATCTGGCGTGCAGTATTGCCATATTGTACAAGAACCAGCGAGGCTCTCTTCAAAAGTTGTTAAGTAATGCAACGAAAACAATCACGAATTGGACTGATGCAAAAAATGTTTTGCCGCATATCGAGGCAATGATACAGAGTGTTGATAAAATCACCGCAGAAAATGTCGGCAATCAGATACCGCTCATTTTACAGCCCATTTGGAAAACAGAAGGTAAATCGCCACGTCTTGCCCAGCATTGCCTTGACGTTTTTGTGTGGAGTAATTTTGCTCTCATAGAACTTTTCACTCACAACGTGCGTTCGCAAAGTAACGTAAACGAGGTGTCAAGAACGGTACGTACAATCGTTTGGCTTTACAAAATGCTACTCGATTTTTGCGAAACTGGACAGTTCAATCACCAACAAATCAGTGATGAATTATCTTACAACACGAAAAATGATAAAGCCTTTGCGGTCAGTGGCAAGATAACACACACGCTTATGGACTGCCCTGAATTAACCAAACCGAGAATCCAAAAGAGCGAGATCAAAAACATTATTTTGGATGGAGGTCAAAATCTGTTAAGTCCAGAAAGACGGTTTGATGCCATTATTTTCAACTCCCCGGAATTGTTTGATTAGCCATGAAAGTGATAGATTTGTTCGCTGGTTGCGGCGGTTTGACGCTTGGTTTCCAGCAGGTTGGTTTTAATATGGTCGCTGCCTTCGACCATTGGCAGCCCGCTGTTGATGTGTACAAAGCAAATTTCCAGCATCCTGTTTTCAACGTAGATTTAGCAGAAATCACAGATTATTCTCTTTTTTCGCAATGGAATCCCGATATGATTATTGGTGGACCGCCTTGTCAAGATTTTTCCAGTGCAGGCAAACGCAATGAAAATAACGGACACGGCAATTTAACCGTTTCATTTGCAGAAATTGTGTGCCATGTAAAACCACAGTGGTTTGTCATGGAGAATGTCGAACGTATCATCACGTCTGAAAAGTTAAAAACGGTCAAAAAACTATTCATTGAAACAGGGTACGGACTGACAGAGGCTATTTTGGATGCGAGTTTGTGTGGTGTTCCCCAGATTCGCAAGCGGTATTTTTTAATCGGATTATTAGGCGGCGAAGATTGTATTTTGGATTACTTTATTGCCAAAAATCTGCAACAAAAACAGATGACGCTTCACGAGTATTTTGGTAGTTCATTGGAAATCGAGTATTATTATCGGCATCCTCGAAGTTATGCACGGCGTGGTATTTTTAGCGTTCATGAACCAAGTCCGACCATTCGTGGAGTTAATCGTCCTATTCCGAAGAGTTACGTGAAACACGAAGGCGATCCGACCGATGATTTTAGTAAAGTACGTCCGTTAACGACAACGGAGCGCAGTTATGTACAAACGTTTCCACAAAATTTTGTTTGGATGGGAACAAAAACCGAAAAGGAACAAATGATCGGCAATGCCGTACCTGTCAAATTAGCGGAATTTGTTGCGCATTGTATCAAAGAGTTCATTGATTCAGATAAAAATCATTCAAAACAACAAAAACTGTTTTAGGATATACCCCCCATGCTTTCTCGCGAAGACATTGCATTTATGTATCTCGAACAACTTCCGTTCGAGCCTTATCCCTTTCAAGAGGAGGCAATTCTTAATTGGTTCTCCTCCGAACAAGGCACCCTCGTCTGCGCTCCCACCGGAATGGGCAAAACGCTCATTGCCGAAGCCGGTATCTACGAAGCAATGAAAACCGGCAAGAAAGCCTACTACACCACGCCGCTCATTGCCCTGACCGAACAGAAATATCGGGAAATCCAAGCCGCCCTCGAACGCTGGGGATACAGCAAACATTACGTCGGACTCGTTACCGGCAATCGACGGGAAAATCCCGATGCGCCCATCCTCGTCGTCGTTGCGGAACGAGCAAGGTGATGGTATAATCTGGGAAACGTGAACCTCAAATGAATCATGATGCCGTTTCCCTTTCTCGCAACTGTTCTCAATGACGGAACGCTCGCTGCGCCCCTGCCGAAGCAATTTCGCGGTACGACCGTCAAATTACTGACGGAAGACGATGAAAAACTTCTTCGATTGAAATTGGCGGATTACGAATTTCGCCATCCGAAGGCACTGGGGCAACTTTTGAAAGAACAAAATGCCAAGCCGTTTCGGTTCGACGATTCGATTCCGAGCGAGCCCGCCTGGGAATCGAAAGAAGAATTTTTTGCATTTTTGGAAGCCATTGGAGAAGACCTAAACCTTTATCAATAAGATGTCTGCGCTTCTGTTGGATACGAATATCGTCATTTATGCCATAAACAAGGTGCGCTATTACGAATTGTATCGTAGCCATCTTGACGGTGTGGTTGCGACGGTTTCAGTGATTACTGTCGCAGAATTATATGAAGGTGCGTTCCGTGCCGGACTCGGTTCAAAAACGCATCGGAACATCATCGCCGGTCTGGATCAATACATTGTTTTGCCGCTGGATGAAAACGTTTGTCGATTGTTTGGAAAAATACGTTTCGAATCACGCAATCGTCCGGTTTCCGTACCGGATGCGTTGATTGCGGCAACGGCACTGGCTTATGATCTGCCGCTCGTAACGCACAATGCAAAAGATTTCACGGAGATTGATGGACTCAAACTGATTACATGTTACGAAGAAACGTGAGAAGAGGAGTCAATATAACAAGCCGGTGATACAGCGCAGCGAAGTCCCCGGATGAGAAAACGCTGTGAAACTACGCAACGTATCAATCGGAGTGTCGAGTGCCGTGTTATTTGGGGTAGCATGGTTTTATGTAGTTGCGCCCTTCTACAAATTTAATGAGCCACTATCGGTAGATTGGGTCATTACTGCGCTGCTTGTTGTGTTATTCAATGGGGTCCCACCCATTATCTCGATACTTCTTTCTACGGGTTCAAAACATTTTCTTTCACATATTATTGCCGCAATGGTTTCGCTTTGCTACGGATATTATTTCGTTTCTCTTGCTTCATACGTCATGGAGTGTTCTCGCCTCGGTGTACACGCTGGACTGGGCATTCTCTTTGTCGGTTTTGCCTCTCTGTTTTTCTTACCACTTTGGTTTATCGCCGTCGTTATAGAAATATGGCATCGTCGAGCGCAAGAGCGGCGGACGTAAACCTCCTGATTTTGGGAGGTTGGCTATTACCGGTCACTCCGCTGCGCTGCGTTCCCGGCTTTCATGATATAATGTCCTCATGCTTTCGCGCGAAGATATTGCATTTATGTATCTCGAACAACTTCCGTTCGAGCCTTATCCCTTTCAAGAGGAGGCAATTCTCAATTGGTTCTCCTCCGAACAAGGCACCCTCGTCTGCGCTCCCACCGGAATGGGAAAAACACTCATTGCCGAAGCCGGTATCTACGAAGCAATGAAAACCGGCAAGAAAGCCTACTACACCACGCCGCTCATTGCCCTGACCGAACAGAAGTATCGGGAAATCCAAGCCGCTCTCGAACGCTGGGGATACAGCAAACATTACGTCGGACTCGTTACCGGCAATCGACGAGAAAATCCCGATGCGCCGATCCTCGTTGTCGTTGCGGAAATTTTGTTTAATCGGTTGTTGACCGCTGCGGGAGCCGGAGTACCGGCTAAATGCATCTCTGCTGCCGTCTGCGGTCTGCCGTCTGCCGTCTCCTTTGACGACGTAACCACCGTCGTGATGGACGAGTTCCATCAATTTGCCGATCCT
>Ga0082212_10008485_pt1 | contig 13406 bp, 14 predicted proteins | sample TergutNt197P3_FD_71548 | JGI IMG/M metagenome (GOLD analysis project Ga0082212, IMG submission 71548) | Neocapritermes taracua P3 segment gut microbial communities from Petit-Saut dam, French Guiana - Nt197 P3 | ecosystem: Host-associated > Arthropoda: Insects > Digestive system > Gut ... | reverse complement strand
CTCCTTTTGCAACAACCGAAACGCTTTTACACACAAATTATCTTCCGAATTACAAGTAAAATCTTCATTGAATAAAGTAAAAGAGAACCGTGAAGAATGAGTAATCTCAATCGTATCTTTAAAATTATTGCAAGGATAAAATACGGTTTCTATGGTATGGTAACCTGAGGGCTGTTTTTCAACCACGTGCAATCCGAGGTTAATTTTGTGATGAATGGAGGCTAACATTTTAAAACTGATAATACACGCTAAAACAAAAGGTTTGATTATGTTGACCTCCTAATAGATAGGTCCAGTGAGAAGCGCTGTATTTGCGTACCGGCAATAACGAGGCTTCATATCGAAGACTTGCCCCCCAATGATTATAAAAAAGATAATTTAACCCAATAACACCTGCAAATTCAAAACGAGCAAATGGGGGAGCACCAAAATTTATAGAACCGTTCACTTTCTCCACATCTATATTTTTAAATAATATGCCGAATGCCGGACCCAATTCCAACTCAAAGCCTTTTACAATTTTCCATTTCACTAAAATGGGTATTTCGCCATACATCAATTGTAATCGGTAACTATCAAAAAAATCTATCAAGTTTCCGTTTTCATCTGTTTTAGGGGTATGTTTGCATCCTTTCATAATAAAGTTCAGTTCGAGCTGTAGTAGCCATTTTCCACTTCTCGAAACTGGAAAATTGACGAAAGGACCTATAAATGCTCCAAATTTGTTATACCCTTGAAAGGGAAATCCATCCCGTGAAATCTGTGAAAAAGTGAATCCTACTCGCATACCCCCACGAAAATTGCTTTGGCCTTCTTTCAGCCCTTCCGGTTGAGTGGGCAAAAATCGCTCACTCTCTTGCGCGTAAATAGAAAACAGAAAAAAAAGAGAGAGTAATAACAGTATTCCCTTTTTCATTCTACGTTTTTGAAAAATCGTTTTTGTCCACGCCACACAACGGGCAAGTCCAATCATTTGGAAGTTCTTCAAAAGAAGTTCCGGGGGCAACGCCGTTATCAGGGTCGCCAACTGCGGGATTGTATTCGTACCCGCATACATCGCATACATAAATGTTCATAAGGTTTGAGATTTAAAGATTTAAAGATTTAAAATTTAAAGTATTATTCGCTACGCGTTACTATCGTTACATCATCTAATCATCTAATTATCACATCATCTACAAGTATTACAAAACACCTTCTTCACCTCAATATTATCAAAAACGGAAACAGAAAACTCATCCAAGAGGTTGCAGAGTTTGAGTTGGTTGCGCTGTACTGCCATTTGTACCGCTTTTGTGAAAATAGAACTTAAGTACGTATTTTCTTTATGTGCGGCTAATTGCACAATGGCAAAAAGTGTTGATTCATTTAACGTTGAATCTGATAACATTGGGGAAAGATGATATAGGGCAGCTTCATAATTTTGCTCTTGAATGAAATTATTGGCAACTTCATTGGTGGTTACAATATCCTCCACCTGTTTCTTTATTAACGTTCTGCAAACCACCTTTTTCCCGTTTAATAGCAATATATTAACATCAATGGGTTTGGTAAGTTCAATGAGTTGAGGTATCGCTCCTATTTTGGCGTGAAACAGATTTGATTTTGGCGTAGAGTCATTGGCAGCCAAAATTTTATCTATGGCAATGGGCTTGGAAACCATACCTCTAAAAGGCTTATTGTTGTCAACTAACGGCACGCGGCAATTGTACTGGTCTTTCTGAACAAAATCCAATACAATAGCATTTCCGGCTTTGGTTAGCAGTTTTTTAACATATTTGGCATCATCATGTTGCAGAAAAACATCTCCGTTTTCATCCCAGTACAGCATATCATAGATCTGTTCTACCGTGTAGTCTTCCGCACATTTTTTGCAAATCGTTTCATCATAAAAAGAAAGTCCTGCCAATCCTTTTGTAATGGGTAAATCTTTTTGTTTCGACATAACAGAGTTAAACACCTGATTTGTAAGATCGTTGCCCACAACAAATGAAACATAAACGGAACGGTTAAAGCGGTCTATGCCGCAAGCAAAACCGTAAATGGTGTATTGCGGTGATAAAATGGCGGGCGCACCGGAGGTTTTAAAAAAAGGTTTCAACAACTCCAAACACACATCAAAATAAGAGTAATCGTTATCGCCCTGGTGGGCTTTGGCTTTGGCAACAAACTCGGCGCCCTGAACGGTAAAGCCGTATTGCTTTAACCGTTGCGCCGTATATTGCCACGGCGCCTCGTTAATATCGGTAAGTTTATCTTTTTCCGTTTGATAATCAGCCTGCATTTTCGCCACCGAATCCAACATCGGCAAATTGGTGTATGCCGCGCAGCCGAACAATTGCCCCCGAAGGTCATTAATCATCATTATAAAACAACTTTTCAAAATTGCCGGATCATATTTCAGCGGATTGAAGTTTTTTTGAAATGTTTTGTAAGTAACGTTGTTTTCCGTAATCTTATCCATATATGAATTGCCGGTTTGTGAAAAGCATAAGTTATTACAAAATAATAATGTTAATAACAAAAAAAATGAGAATTTTGTTTTGAGCATACTTCTTAAAATAATGCGCAAAAGTAGATTTTTATTTTTAATATTTTTCTACTTTTGCCAGCCTCTATTCCAAGCCGTTTTTATGATAAACTACATAAAAAAATATCTTTTAAACAACTCTTTGAAACATCAAAAAGTTTACAGAGAAAAAGTAATTGTTTCTTTAGAGCAAACGCACACTATCGGTTTGCTATGCCAAATAACTGATGAAGACTCGTACAAAGATGTTTACAGCCTGTTTTCCAAACTGCATTCTCCTAAAAGAACCATTAAATTAATGGGTTATATAGATGATAAAACAGTGCCGTTTTTTTGTTTGCCTCAATTGTCTGCCGATTATTTTTGCAAAAAACACCTGAATTGGTACGGCAAACCCAATTTTCTTCATCTGAAAGATTTTGCAGCTATTGATTTTGATATTTTGATTGATTTTTCACGAAATGACTTGGCTCCATTGCGCTATTTATTAACTGTTTCAAAAGCCAAACTTATTGTGGGCGCCAACGAACACGCGCAAGATTTATACGATATTTATTTTAAAGATGAAACAAACCCTGATAATTTTCAACTCTTAAAAACCATTCACAATTATTTACTTAAACTAACAGGAGGATAATTTTTATGAACCCATATAATGGCTTGGGGGTGGCAATGGTTACTCCTTTTTTACAAAACGGCGATGTGGACTATAACTGCTTAAAACAGTTGGTAAACCACTTTATTAACAGCGGCGTTGATTACTTAGTGGCGCTGGGTACTACCTCCGAATCGCCCACTTTGACCGATGAGGAAAAGCACAAAATTGTGCGCGCTGTTGTTGAAACAAACCAAAACCGCGTACCGGTAATTGTGGGTATGGGCGGTGCTTCTACCCACCATATTGTGCAACAATTCAAAACCTTTGATTTTTCGGGAGTAAGTGCAATTTTGTCGGTTACACCTTATTACAATAAACCCACGCAAACAGGACTTTTTGAGCATTTTCAAGAGTTGGCGTATCATGCGCCATTGCCCATTATTTTGTACAATGTGGGAAGCCGCACCGGCTGTAATTTAGAACCCGAAACCACCTTGAAATTAGCAGAAAACAAGAACATTATCGGCATCAAAGAGGCTTCGGGAGTGATGAACCAAATTATGTACCTCATCAAACACAAGCCTGAAGATTTCTTGGTAATTTCGGGCGACGACGCAATAACCTTGCCGCTGATGGCTGTGGGCGCAAACGGACTAATCTCTGTGGTTGCCAATGCCTTTCCTTCCGAAATAGCACAAATGGTTCACCTCGCACAAGAAGGAAACTTTAATGAGGCAGCCGTTATACACAACAAACTCTTAGATGTCACACAAGCCTGCTTTAAAGAGGGCAGCCCCGCCGGAGTAAAAGCATTCCTTGCCATACAAAACAGATTGGAATACTATTTGCGATTGCCGCTAACGAGGGTTTCGGCAGAGCATCAGGAGTATATAAAAGGTTTGAGGTGTGAGGTGTGAGGGAAAAGGAGAAGGAAAAAAGAAAAAAATAATAATGATAAAACAAAAACCAACTTTTTCGCAAAATCTTTTTTGGGATGTGGATATTAACACATTAGATGTAGATAAACATTCCAAATTTGTGTTAGAGCGCGTGTTGCAATATGGCGATTTGGAGGATTGGAAAAAAGTTAAAAATTACTATTCATTTGATTACATAAAAACGATGGCACTCAATATTCGTTCTTTAGATCCGAAAACTTTGAGTTTTATTGCTACTTATATAAATATCCCTATAACCGAATTTCGATGCTACAAACTTTCACAGTTAGACCCGCAACCCTGGTTCTCTTAAAGAAATTACAATCTATTGAGGATTTTGAATCGCTGCGATTAGTAGGCGGTACTGCCTTAGCGTTGCATTTAGGGCATCGCGATTCCATTGATTTGGATTTATTTGGCAAACACCATTTAACCCATGAACAAATTTTACAAGTATTAGAAAATAATGACTTTAATGTAGTGGAAAACTATACTACACAAAGCATTTTTGCGTGTACTTGCAATGACATAAAGGTGGATATTGTTAATTTCAATATTGAATGGCTTAAACCTCAAATTATTGAAAACGGTATAAAATTAGCAGCATTGGAAGATATTGCGGCAATGAAACTTAAAGCAATAGCAGGTCGCGGGTCAAAAAAAGATTTTGTGGATATTTACTTCTTGTTGCAACATTTTTCTTTAAATCAAATGTTGAAAATGTTTCATCAAAAATATCCGAATGTTGCTACATTATTGGTTGTGAAAAGTTTGGCATATTTTGCCGATGCAGATGTTGAACCCATGCCCAATATGTACATTCCAATTCAATGGGAGGCAGTGCAGGAAACGATAAAAAAGAAATTACGAGAACTATGAATTATCGATAATTTTTTATAAATAGAAAAAATTATCGAGAGTTTTTTATATTTTCGCGCAAAATTATCGAAATGTTTAAAAGAATATCCTATCTTTCTAAAATAGAAAATGCGTTTAAAACAGTTCCTATCGTAATTTTAATTGGAGCCAGACAAGTAGGAAAAACCTCCATTATGCAGTCTATGGAATGTCATCGCAAAATGCTCTTTTTGAATGGACAGGATATTGAAATTGCCGCACTGTTTGCCCAATTATCCACCTTAGAAACTTATTTAAAAGTATATCTAAATAACGAATTGGATGGCTATCTGCTCATTGATGAATTTCAATATATTGACGGCATTTCTATCATCTTGAAATTGTTGACAGATAAAAATCATCAGTTGAAAATTCTATGTTCCGGAAGTTCAAGTTTGGATATTTTGCAAAAAGTAGAAGAATCGTTAGCAGGGCGCGCGAGGATTATTGAAGTTTTCTCTCTCTCTTTTGAAGAGTATTTGCAATTTTCAGATAACGAACTACATCAACTGTATCTAAGTTTGGACGAAAACACTGTTTCTTCTGCATTAACCGCTTCTATAGAACAAAAATTTGAAGAATTTCTGATTTTCGGCGGATTACCCAGAGCGGCTTTGGTAAAATCGTATCCTGAAAAAATAGAAATTTTGAACGATATTTATCAAACCTATTTGCTTAAAGATATTCGTAATTATATTGCAAACGAGCAAGTTATAGGTTTTAATAAATTAATTCAACTTTTGGCGCTGCAAATCGGAAACTTGGTGAATATTAATAAATTGAGCAGAGAAAGTGGTTTGACATATACTACATGTGAGAATTTTCTATTTCTATTGGAGCAAATGTATATTATTAAGATGGTTGCCCCATTTCAAGGAAATCAAAGAAAAGCGATTACTAAAATGCATAAAATATATTTTTACGATACCGGACTTCGCAATCGCTTATCTAATAATTTTAATTCCATTGAATTACGAAATGACAATGGTGCTATTTTTGAAAACACCGTTTTTCTTGAACTTTGTAAATTCAAAAATAACAGCACCCAAATTCAATTTTTTCGCACGGCAGATGGAACCGAGGTAGATTTTGTTTACAATAACTTATTTTCAATCAAAGCTATTGAATGTAAATACAAAACTTTTCAAAAGCCGATACAAGTAAAGGCTTTAGAAAATTTTTGTGCACAAAATGACATATCGGAAAAATATGTCATCAATCATAATTTAAATAATAATATAACAGGCACTCATTTTTTGCAAGGCTTTTTGATTGGAAAATTAAAAGAAACACTAAAATGAAAAAAAATAACCTCCTCCTTCTCACAATGCTCTTTTGCTTAGTGCTGTTACCGCCAATTAAATGGCAATTCCTGCCATTTAAATTACAAGTAATTGATTTTTTTATGCCGGTTTTTGCAGGTATTGTTATTTATAAAAAATGGTATAAAAATTGGAATCTATGGTACGTGAAAAATCTATTTTTATTAATGGGAATTATTGCACTCAGTATCCTAATCAACAAACAATGGATGGCGGTAAATGATTGGTTTGAAATATATAAAGTGATCAAGTACTTGTTAGTTTTTTTAATTTTTAAGGAACTAACTCCGCCGTTAAAAAAAATTACCGGAATAGATATTATTGTTATTTGTTTATTGATATTCAATTTTTTGCATTACCATAATTGGTTTCATTTTAATGAAACGGTAATGCCTGTTTTTTGTGGCGAAAACAGTATTCATTTAACCCATTTTGGATTAAATTCGGCAGGGCTGCCCGCTGTGAAAAGAATGATCGGAACCATTGGAAACCCTAACAATAATGCCATTTTATTTTTAATATTGATGCTCTTTTATTTACCCAAAGAAAAATGGAAAATTAAGGATATTGGCTTCTTTACACTCTGTTTAATTGCTTTTTTGGCATGTCAATCCAGAACCTCTTTAGTTGCTTTTTTTGTTATAATTTTAGTTCATTTTGTAATTATTAAAATGAAATGGCAAAAACTACTTATTTATTGCAGTTTTATTGTCGCTGTAATGTGTGTGTTTTTCTTTACTAATATATCATCACCTACGAGTACAGCAAGCGATATTAATATATCACATAGTTTGGAGGTATCGAGTAATTATGCACTCACCTTATTAGACGGGAGCGCCACAAAATCAAGCTCATGGAATTTGCGCATAAAACTCTGGAAACAATTTTTAAGCCAAATTGCAGAACGTCCAATTTTTGGACATGCACCGCAGAAAAATAGTTTTTACGAACAAAAACTGTACTTTGAGAACGAGTATATTTTAATTTTGTGGCGCTACGGAATTTTAGGATTTATTTCATTTATTGGGTTTTACTTAATTCCTTTTAAGAAAATATTGAAAACTGTGCGTACATCCGAAATCTCAAAAAACACACTATTACTCATTCTTATATTTGCAATATGTGGATTAACCAATAATCCTCTGATACACCCAACGCTTTCATTATTGTTTTTCAGTTATCTCGGCGTTTATTATTCACAAAAAAAAGATAATCAAAGTGTTTCATCTTAAAAAATATTTAAAATCGGATTTTGTAAAACATATCTTTACGGTTTTTTCCGGAAATGTGATTGCACAAGCCATTCCTTTTTTGTTTGAACCCATTCTTACCCGCATCTATACCCCTGCCGATTTCGCTATTCTAACACTCTATTTATCTGTAGCCAATCTGTTTTCTATCATTGCCACAGCACGTTACGAATTGGCAGTGATGCTGCCCAAAGAAGATAGAAAAGCAATTAATGTGTTAGGACTTTCCCTTATCATCAGTTTAATTGTAAGCGCTTTATCTTTTTTAATAGTTTGGATTTTTAATGCGCACATTTGCCAAATCCTAAAAAACGACGATGTTTCAGGTTATTTGTATTTAGTACCGCTTTCGGTGCTGTCGGTTTCATGGTATCAGGTGTTTAATTATTGGAATTCAAGAAATAAGAGATTCAACAATATTGCTATTTCAAAATCTACCCAAAGCATAACTACGGTATCTGCGAATATTGGTTTAGCTTTTCTAAAATCGCTGGGTTTAATTCTTGGGCAAATTATAGGCTATGTTTCCGGTGTTATTGTGCTTTGTTTCAATTTTCTTCGCCGCGATAAAACTCATTTGAAAAACATATCTAAAACCGAAATGAAAGAAATGGCTATTGTGTATCAGGAGTTTCCAAAAGTGAACAGCGTGCATGCCTTTGGAGATATGCTGAAACAAAGCGGCGAAATATTTTTGCTTTCCTATTTTTATTTAAAAGAACAGTTGGGTGTGTATTCCAGAACGTTGCGTTTGCTCCTCGCGCCTTCTGCTATCATTGGCACTGCGGTAGCGCAAGTTTTTTACCAAAAAGCATCGGAAACTTTTAATAAAACAGGAAATATTAGACAGTTATCGCTCAAAGTGCTTATAGCGCTTGCTTGCATAAGTTTGCCATTTTTTGCTATCGTTTTCTTTTGGGGCGAAGATCTGTTTGGCTGGTTTCTCGGTGAAAACTACCGTATGGCAGGCGTTTACGGAAAATATTTAACGCCTTATCTTTTCTTTCGTTTTATAACCTCTCCCGTTTCGCAAATTCCACTCATTGTAAACAAACAAAAAAAATTCTTGCTGCTTAGCTTTGCAGGTCATGCCATCTATTTGTTTGCCATTATTTTAGGTGGCTTAAAAGGCGACATCCTGTTAGGATTTACTTACTTAAGTATTTTCACTTCTGTCTATTATACAGGATTTATTCTGTGGTTCTTAAAAATTGCAAAATCATGAAAAAATTATTGCTTTTAGGCTCAAATAGCATACACACCTACAATTATTTTCAATTAATTGAAGATTTTTTTGATGAAATAGTGTTAACCACCGTAACAAAAAATGAATTTGAAGCTACCAAATTAACCAACAAATATGCTGTTTATTCTTCATTAAAAAATCCGTTTAATTATTTTACCGCTATTAAAAAATATCAACAAATATTAAAAAAAGAAAAACCTGATATTATTCATATACAACAAATTGCAACCTATAGTTTTTTGTTGATTAAAGCATTGCGAAAATCAAAATTACACATTCCGGTGGTGGTTACGGCTTGGGGCAGCGATGTGTTGCTGGCGCCAAAAAAAGGATGGTGGTATAAAAAAATGGTGCAATATGTTCTAAATAAAGGTGATGTTTTTACTGCAGATGGAACTTTTTTAGCAAACGAAATGCAAAAATTAACACGTCGTAAATTATCCATAACTACGGCTAATTTTGGTATTAATGTGGAAAATATTTCCATTCAAAAAGAGAACATTATCTATTCCAACAGGTTGCATAAACCATTGTACAGAATTGATAAAATTATTATTGCTTTTTCAAAATTTTTGTTCCGGCATCCGGACTGGAAATTGGTGATTGCTGCCACCGGCTCCGAAACGGAAAATCTAAAAAAATTATGTACAACGCTTAACCTTGAGTCGAAAGTTGAGTTTTTAGGTTGGGTGGATGTTAAAACTAATTCCGAAAACTATGCGAAAGCCAAAATTTGGGTTTCGATGCCCATAAGCGATGCCGCATCCATTAGTTTGCTGGAAGCCATGCACTTAGGTTGTATTCCAATTATTAGTAATTTGCCCACAAAAAAAGAATGGATTGAAGACAAAGTAACCGGAATACTTATAGATGATGTGGATAGTTCTTTTTTTGAACGATTTACAGATATTGAATATGAAAAGGCGGTTTGCTTAAACCAAAAACTGATTGCCGAAAAAGGAACCCAAGAAGTGAATAGGAAAATTTTTATTAATGTTTATCAAAAATTATTGAATTAAAATGAAAGTATATCACATTTCAACCGTTCACAAAAGATACGACGGGCGTATTTTTAAGAAAGAGTGCGTGTCGCTGATGAAAGCCGGTTTTGAAGTTAGTTTGGTGGTGGCAGACGGAAAAGGCGATGAACTGCATAGCGGCGTTCACATTATTGATGCCGGAATGCCCGGAAAAGGACGCATAAACCGATTTTTGAAAGGCACAAAATTAGTGCGCAAAATTATTGAAAGAGACCAACCCGATGTGCTGCATTTTCACGATCCGGAACTGTTGTTTTTGGCGCGTAAAATGGCAAAAAAATATGTTGTGATTTACGATTCGCACGAAGATTTGCCCAAACAAATTATGTCGAAATCGTATATCAAACCTTTTTTAAGAAAAACCTTTGCTTTTTTAGCAAGAACTATTGAAAAAAGAACGGCAAAGAAAATATACGGCGTAATTTCGGTGGTGGATGAAATTGTGGAACGCTATCAAACATACCAGCCCAATACCATTTTAATTGCCAACTACCCCATTATCAATATGGAAGAAACTGTTGATTATGAATTAAAAAACGGGAATATTGTGTATGCAGGCGGCGTTTCGGAAATTAGAGGCGTGGTGGAAATGGCAAAAATTGCAAAAGAGATAGCAGAGTCTGTTCATATTTATGGTCCCATTGCCAACGAAGCCGTAAAAAAAGAATGCGAACTTTTAAGTAATTCGTTTGCAAAATTTTATGGACAAATCAATCAGGAAGAATTATTCAACATCCTTAAAAAATCCTCTATCGGGTTAATTATTTTACATCCCGTGCCGAATTATATTAACAGTTCGCCGAACAAACTGTTTGAGTATATGGCAAACGGTATGGCAGTAATAGCCTCCGATTTTCCCGTGTGGAAAGAGATTATAGACACTTATCAATGTGGCATTTGTGTAAATCCGCTGCATGTTGCCGAAACGGTAAATGCCATTCAATATTTAAAAAACAATCCCGAAATTGCCGGTACAATGGGCAAAAACGGACGCCGAGCGGTTTTAGAGCATTTTAGTTGGGAACTTGAAAGTAGAAAATTGGTAACATTTTATCAAGGGTGTAAAAATTACAAAAAAGTATAAATTCGCACCCTCAAATATTACAAATAATACACATTCCACGAAGATGTTTTTCTGTCGAACAAATGGAGTGTACTTCAATAAATAAGTTTATGAACAAAATAAAACTAATCATCGCTCGCGAATATTTGACAAGAGTGAAAAAAAGGTCGTTCATTATTATGACGATTTTAGCGCCTATTTTAATGGCGGCGCTCATAATTACGCCCGCTATTCTTGCCGTAAAATCAATGGATGCTCAAAAACAGATGAATGTGCTGGTGGTTGATGAAAACGAGTTTTTTATCAATAAGTTAACAGATAATGCGATGAACGTTTACACGTACCGTTCCGGCGATATTAACGAGTTTAAGAAAGAACTTTTTACCGGAAATTACGATGCCGTTTTGCACATTATTAAAGGCAATTCTGCCCTCAGAGCCAACCTCTACTTTGAGAAAGACCCGCCCTCGCGGTTTGTCCCGGACTTGGAAAGTCAATTAGACAAACAACTGTTCGACAAACTGTTAATGGACACATTTAACATTCAACCTAAACAGTTTGAGGCATTAAAACAAACCACGCAGGCAAATATTACGAGCATTAAAGTGGATGAGCAAGGCAATGAAAAAACGAGTTTTGCGTGGGTAAGTAAAATTGTGGGAATTGTGTGCGGTTTCATCATTTATTTCTTCATTTTTTTGTGCGCCCAACAAGTGCTGCGGGGCGTTTTGGAAGAAAAAACCAACCGCATAATTGAAGTGCTCATTTCATCCATAAAACCGATGCAACTAATGCTGGGCAAAATTGTGGGCGTGGCTATGGTAGGGCTTACGCAATTTGTGCTGTGGATAGTTTTAACACTAATTTTGATTGTTGGCGTGCAGTTTGCCATCCCTAACTTGCTCTCCGGAGACTCAACGATGATAGAAAACACGATGCAAGCCCCAATGCAGGGCAATACGCTAACAAGCATAGATTTTCAACAATTAGCAGAACAAAACTCTTTGTTTGAACAGATTCAAAACTACTTTAATTTCTCTTTTACCGCGTTACTGTTGTGTTTTCTATTTTACTTCATCTTCGGGTATCTTATTTACGCTTCATTGTATGCGGCGGTAGGATCGGCGGTAGATGCGGAAACCGACTCGCAGCAGTTTCTCTTGCCGATTACTATTCCGTTGATTATTACTATTATGACAGTTATGCCCATTTCGGAAGCCCCGAACGGTTCGTTAGCGCTGTGGATGTCTATGATTCCGCTCACTTCGCCGGTGGCGATGCTCGTCAGGCTGCCATCGGGCGTGCCACTGTACGAACTGCTGATTTCAATGGCTTTGTGCGTACTCTTCTTTTTCTTCTGCGTATGGCTAGCCGCTAAAATTTATAGAATCGGAATTTTAATGTACGGGAAAAAGACGACTTGGAAGGACTTGGGGAAGTGGTTGAGGTATTAGTGAATAGTGATTAGTGGTTAATTATTTATGGCAATTGTTTATTTAAGTTTAGGGAGCAATTTGGGCAACAGAGCGCAATATTTGTGTGAGGCAAGAAATGCAATTCAAGAAGTTGTGGGTGTAATTGTTGCAGAATCTTCTATCTATGAAAACGAAGCCGTTGGTTTTGAAGGTAATTCTTTCTTAAATCAAGTGATTAAAGTAGAAACGGAACTTGCGCCCGAAAGTTTGTTACAAAAAACACAAGAAATTGAGAAAAAAATGGGGCGTTTGCAAAAAACTGTTATTAAAAACGCGATGCCCATTTACAGCAATCGCATTATTGACATTGATATTTTATTGTATGATGATTTACAAATAGATACGGATACATTAACTATTCCACATCCGAGAATGAGGGAGCGAGAGTTTGTGATGAAATTGTTGATGGAAAGCGCCATACCCGACATTTGAAAGTGTTTTAATAAATTCAATAAAAACCCTATTTTCGCCGCCCGAAAAAAGAATCTGTTAATGTCTAAAAAAAATGCGTCTGCCAACATCGCTATTAAAAATCGCAAGGCTGAATTTGAGTATTTTTTGCTCACCAAATTCACCGCGGGGTTAGTGCTTACCGGCACTGAAATCAAATCTATACGCGTCGGTAAAGCCAATATTCAAGACGCATACTGCTCTTTTATTAACGGCGAATTGTGGGCGCACAATATGCACGTAAGCGAATATGCCAATGGAAGTTACAACAACCACGAGGCAAAACGCGACAGAAAACTATTGCTCAACAAACGCGAAATAAAAAAATTGCTCGTTAAACTGAATGAACGCGGGTTTACCATTATCCCTACATTATTGTATATCAATGAAAACGGATATGCCAAATTAGACATCGCCTTAGCGCGCGGAAAGAAAAAATACGACAAACGCGAAAGCATTAAAGAAAAAGATAACCGACTGAATTATGATTGATTGCATCACAACCTATCTTCCTGAAATACTGCTCATTGTTTTTGGATTTGTAGTTTTTTTGCAAATTCTTTATTATGTACTGCTCTTTTTCAGATTCTCTTTTCA
>Ga0082212_10008484_pt1 | contig 13406 bp, 10 predicted proteins | sample TergutNt197P3_FD_71548 | JGI IMG/M metagenome (GOLD analysis project Ga0082212, IMG submission 71548) | Neocapritermes taracua P3 segment gut microbial communities from Petit-Saut dam, French Guiana - Nt197 P3 | ecosystem: Host-associated > Arthropoda: Insects > Digestive system > Gut ... | reverse complement strand
CTCAGTACTACTCTCCATACATCTGTACAATTCAATACTACACTCCATACATCTGTACATCTCAGTACTACACTCCATACATCTTTACATCTCAGCACTACTCTCCGTACATCTCAGTACTACTCTCCATACATCTGTACAATTCAATACTACACTCCATACATCTGTACATCTCAGTACTACACTCCATACATCTTTACATCTCAGCACTACTCTCCGTACATCTCAGTACTACACTCCATACACCTGTATATCTCAGTACTATACTCCATACAACTTTACATATCAGTACTACACTTCACACATCTGTACAATTCAGTACTAATATCCAAATCTGTACATCTCAGTACTACTCTCCACACATCTGTACAATGCAGTACTACTCTCCATACATCTGTACATCTCAGTACTACTCTCCACACGTCTCAATTCAGTACTACTCTCCATACATCTGTACATCTCAGTACTTCTCTCCATACATCTGTACATCTCAGTACTACTCTCCATACATCTGTACATCTCAGTACTACTCTCCATACATCTGTACATCTCAGTACTACACTCCATATATCTGTACAATTCAGTACTACTCTCCATACGTCTGTACATCTCAGTACTACTCTCCATAAACGTCACAAATGTTTAAGAGAATATGAAACACCAATGCACAGTATGCAGCACTGCACTTTGAACAGGCAACAGCAGAAGCAACTATTATCAAAATGCTAACATCCATGCTCAAGTATTTATTGTGATAAGACTTTGGTACCCTTTGACCATGTTTAGAAAACCAATGTCCTTTTGTTCAGTAACTTTTGTGTGTTCAGAAGACAACTACAAGTTGTTTGATATGCAAGATTGGAGATATAAACACAAACACTTGTATTTACTTATATCAAAAAACCACAAGACTTGTGGTTAAAGTGTACTGGGAAATAAACTGTGGGCTGTTTTGGAGGACATGGCATGCCAAAAGCCTCACAACAACCTGGAGAGCCTGAGGACATCCCCCTGGAATGGTGCGAGCGGCGACAGTGGAGTGGCCAGAGCGTTGCAAGACTTGAGTCTAGGCAGATGGCGGCCATTTTGAGTGACATTATTATGAATGAAACGCTAATAAATTATTTTGCTCGAAAAGTGGATGTTTTAATTTTCCTTCTAGGTCACATTGTACTTGTAACAGAAGTTATGGCAAGACTAGGTACCTCATGGGTGCCCTGAATGTGGATGTAACAACCTCCTGCGAAAGGTCGCTATTTACCAGGAAACATGGCGCCAAACACCAGAACACTATAATCTTCTGTTTATGAAGATTCCAGGAGGCGATACAGTGCAATATGCCAGGCTGTTGGGACAGCTGCATTCTAGGAAAGCAAATTTTGCCATAGACAGAACAGAGATCTACCTAAATACAGGCCAAAGCATCAGCGTTGTTTATTGTTTATATAAAATGCCAATTACGACGGTAATTATTCTACTTCTGTTGACACATGAAATGTGTTTTTCATAAGCCTGTTTCTACATTATTAGGCCTCACAGCTTCAAAGACATCTTTCGTTGCTAAAAATCGGTGTACAAGATGAAACTTCCGTTGTTAGCAATTGCTTAGAAGACCTACCGTTTGTTTGCAGCCGATGTCTTCTCTAAATGCTGAATCTTGAGCATATTTTGTACAATGACATTACAACACAGTCACAAAATGATGTACATGTCCCTTCACAAATTTCAGCGTCTATTATGTAAAACCTATTTCTGCAGATTCAAAAACTTATCTTTCAACACTGAAGTAAAAGACTGATTGAAGCAGAATTAAAAGTTCTGCTTTTAGTGAATCGTTGCCCTTCCAATGTGAGTTATTTACAGGAGAAACAAAAGTTTATTTTTATCTCTCTCCCTCTCACATTGATATCGTTGGTTGTGTCCACCGAACTCCACAAAATGTTAACACATTGCGGTATAAAAAACACACAGAAATACTTAAAACTAAGCACTCCTAAACGAATGCCCCTACTGACATATGGCCCTAACTCACACCATCTATCCAGAAATCCTAACTGGGGCACATAAGGGGGAGAGCAGGGAAGACAAATTACTGACAAACCAAATTTAAAAAATCACATTCGCAGGGTTGCCAACTGCACATTAACCTACAGTCTGAGTTATGGCGGCTACTGCATCAAATACAGAGTTGCCTGGTGGGTTATAATGACCAGCCTGGTGACAGACTGAAGTATTGATAAGCTGTGTCTGTGCATGGCGTACCTGATTTGCTGCGAGTACCGAGGCAATCCTCCTGCGGATGGGTCCTAAGCGCCAAAGGTTCAGCCGACAGTTTTTCTTTCTTTTAACGGTATGGTTGGCGTGCCCGTCCTTTTCGGTCCGTCCTGGATTCGTAGCTTGCTGCAATATTTGCAAAGGCGTGAGCTCTGAGCTGGCTTGGGCATTGCAGAAAATAAAATCCTTTCCATTTAAAATACACACATTCCCCGTTTCTCATCCAGCCAATATGATGGCTGCTTTAGTTAAGCCCATCCCACCCAGTACAGCCGATACTGCATCTCTGTATACCTCCTCGTCTATCCTAGCAGCCTCATATTTATGTGAAGACTTGCATAATTCAGCTATCTGTTGACGTTAATAAAATATAAAATTATGTATGTACTTCGTCTGACACAGGTATATAATATTTTATTGTTATTCTACTATTAGCTACTAGTTTCCACCTCAATGGCCATTTTCAGGCCAATATTTACAAAAAAAATTAAAAATGCCGGCGCATATAGTACATCAATTTTTATGTGATCCCATTTACATTCATTGTCTTTATAATTATTTGCAGCTATTAGATGTGCTATTTGTAGTGAGTTGTGCTGAAATTCTTTGTTCTGAGTACTATCAACATATTTCCAAAATTTTTCCATTGACTGGCAACCTTGAACTCTTAAAAATTATTCAGATTATTAACAGATCAAAAACATTCAGTATAATGTGTTTAAGACATGTTTTACTAATTGACCACTGAGACAATATAAGTTATATATATTGTAAATGTACTTGCAACCTTCCTAACATACCTTCAACACATTATATTGAATATTTTGAACTGCTCCATGGGGACGGACGGCGGACGGGCAGGTGTGGCGCTGTTAACAGTCGATTTTTGTAATTTCACGAACACACCTAAAAGTACAACTGTAACTATGGATATCTTGTTTTCAACCTACGAGAAATTTCCTCAGTTCTGTTTGTGTCCAGTTGACACGTACAGACAGCCACCGCAGGCCCCTTTAATGCCTTCAGCCATGCCCGCCCCCTGTTGAACCGCAACAACAGCACATCTCTACCATCAGGTTCCCGCAACGTCGCACTGAACATATGCAGTATGAACACACTGCTGGCTAAGAACAGTTCGTAGAAGGAAAATGTGTACTGACCAAAGGGCAATGCAGTACCGCACTGGTCCCTTCAGGAACGTTCGGCGAAGGGGAATAGCCAAGTATTGTGACGTGTAATTATGAAAAGCTGGCAGAAAGGAACAGCCAGAAACACAGGGTTCAGAAGGACTGGCGGGCTGTCTTCCACTGAACAGCAATAAAATTACCACATACCTGCTTGGTGTCCAGGAGCCTGCAACCAGGGAGGGCGAGATATGGCGTCACACACACGACCAACCCTCAAGGCAGACAGTAGGGGCGCAAGAATACAGCGGGCCAGGTGGCCTGGACGAATGAACTTGGTACGGTGGTGACTAACAATTGTGGGTCATGAGTGCGGAACCTGGTTCGTGTCACTCACCTGGTGCTTGGAAATTTAAGCTGGCTCCTACATTTATGGAAAATCTGTGCACCTCTGGTGTAGACTGTTGGAAGAGGGCTGTGAAATCTACGCTTTTAGGGACTCAACCGAGGTCACCGGCTGCATGAACTATAAATGAATTTCTGGGCCACAGGTTGCAAGACACACAATGCTGCGTGTGTCACATTCAACATACCCTCAGGAGCATACGAGGCATGTAAGGCATATTCTATGCTCACAATGCTGTGTCAGTTTCGCTACAAATGTATCTTCAGACGATGGGTTTATATGTGCTGTATATTATCTACTCAATCACAAGGGAATTATATCTAATTCCACGCAACAGAGTTCTACTAGAGAAGCTGACAATTTCTCAGCTAGTCAATAACTTCCAAGCTTTATGTAACACGAAGATTCATAACAGAGAAAGCTGCTTGTGGTCTTGAAGATAAATTTGTGTATAATGAAAATAAACCCAAGTTTATGTGCAGGACCGCCAGCTAGTTCCATGTGTTTAGAACACCACAACTGGCAGCACGAATATGACACTGGAACAGAACCAGCAGGATGCCTGGAGAGTTACAGCCTTCTGATCAGCTACCAATAATATGCATGAGCTTATGGGGAATATTATGGATTGTGAAATGTAGCTATAAGTCATGTGTCGTTTAATGACAGAGATACGTTCTGAGACAAGCGTCGTTAGGCGATTTTGTTGTTGCGCGAACATCAGAGTGTACTCACAAAAACCTATGTAGTCTAGACTACTACACATCTAGGTTATACGGTATGGCCTATTGCTCCTGAACTACAAAACTGTACAGCATGTTACTGTATTGAATACTGTAGGAAATTGTAACAATGGTACTATTTTATAATCTTATGGGACCACCGTCGTATATGCGGTCCGTTGTTGACCGAAAAGTCGTTAAGCGGCGCATGACTATACATGATCACAGGACAGAAAACAATGACATATCAATACAATTTCTTTATTTTACAAGTCGCAATACACAATACACTCAAAGGCACGACACAGTAAAAAATTTCCTGCACAGAGGAAAAGACGACAACGTTTACACTACGTTACATACATAGAGCGGACCAGTCCATTTATCGTGTCCCCCAGCATGTTGCCGGCTATCACAGGTGCTGACAGGTGAGCAGCTGGTACAGACAAGCAAAGGTTTTTCACGTGTCATTTATTGCACGTGGGCCGCAGCTGGTGGTTGTGAAATGTTTTTTAGAATGGTCATTTGTAGTACTTGCTGCAAAATGCACTCAAGCACCAGGTACAGTCGTGGTGCTGGAGGGACAGGATAGCAAGACCTGTACAAAATGGTAATTGATACAGCTGACTGACACAGAGCGTGCGTGACACAAAACTGTACATCACTGGCACAAATATTAACATATTAACGTTACTTACATATTGTTGTGGGAACAGTGCTTTGTTACACATTGTTAGAGGACTGTAACCATCATCATACCTGACACATCGCTACAGTACAGCTTCTGTAGTTCAGTGCTGTAGACAACTTGTTTCACAACACACACTGCCATTAAGGAAACTGCACACACCCTGTACATTCTTCGAACCGTGCATCGTGATACACAAACGTGAGAAAGACCAACAAGATGCACACTTTTCTTCATAATTTCTTTCTAGTCGCTGACACGTTACGAATGATCGATTCAGTGACTGGACTCCTCTTAAGATGCATGGTGAAATACTGTAAGCTGTTTCTACAGCATTCCTGATGATTATTTGTTCGAAACATGTCGAGGATAATTTAACTGAAATAAACTATTAAGAAAATGTGCGTCTTGTTGGTCTGTCTCACTATAAATACACCCCATACACTCAATAATACAATACAAAACTAACGGTATTGTGCATAGCCTAACGGCATGTTCAAAGGACTGCACCGCCTTGTGCCAGGAACTGAGCTGAAACTCACAGAGGCAAATAAACAATCAGCAACAAAGCATTCAGGTTCCGTGCACAAAACCAAAGGCAACGGCAGGAGTCACAATACCCGAACCGTCGCTCTGCAAACATCAAGCTGTGCTGCCACAAGAGCAACTGCAAATGAAGTGGGGCAAAATGAAACAACTGCACAGATCCACGTGAACAAGTTTTGCGGTGGCAACTCTTCCCTGCATGTGTGGCGGTTTGTGAATGTCTGCAGTCTCACAGACCGGAGTGACTTCAACTAAAGGCCCCTGATTTAATCAATGGGATCTTTTCGTAACAGTAAATCGGCTGGGGCGCGAGGCTGACTTCTCGCATCTACTGCTGTGGTGAAAAAAGAGATGGACATCTCCACTCCCCCAACACCCTTGTCCACTTTTAACCCAATCCCAACAAAACGTCACATGACGTCATTCTGTATAATTTAATAGCACAGTTTCTGATGTCTAATTTTTCAGACTAACGATACTACTTATGCAAAATTCAATACCAACAGTTAAGGCCGAAACCTGTCGCAGCATTAATCAACAAACAAAATGATGTGCAAAGGGGTGTTCAGTTCAATGCTCAATCTGGAAATTTGGTTTGGAGATGTGGTGATAAGAAAAAGGAAAGAAATACACAATATTATTCTAAGACAGATGAAAAACACTCGTGTTGATATTGGGCATTCTTTAGTCACAACTCTGAATCTTCAAATCGAAACGAGAAAGCATTAATGCTCACAACCAAGGGAGTTGTCATTCACTGTTCGAATCGAAAGGTCTAAACATCAATGCTCGCAACAAAGTGAGTTAGCGTTCTTTGCTTGAATCGAAACGAATAAGCATTAATGCTCTCAACCAAGGGAGTTGGCATTCACTGTTCGAATCGAAAGGAGAAAGCATTAATGCTCGCAATGAAGTGAGTTAGCATTCATTGCTCAAATCGAAACAAGAATTAATGCTCGCAACCAAGGGAGTTAGCATTCACTGCTCGAATCGAAAGCAGTAAGCATTTACTGTTCACAAATAGAAGCACTTGACGAAAGTTTTGTTGTTCTCTCATTACATGAAAAGGGTGTGATGGTTTCAAAGGTGGCAACTATATATGACAAAATTGCAGCCATGGAGGAACTACGGGTAGGTGGTTCCATCACAAACCTGCTGTTAGGATTAGATTATAGGCAAGCAGCAGGAATAATTCGTAGTTAAAGCATGTAAATAAAAATCTATAAATTTATACAACAGAAGTTTGTTCTTTTTATCATGTTGACATTGTACTGTTGGAAACATGCATGTATTAGCATTGCTGTAACAGTGTATCTGTCTGGAAGTGACAAGTTTGAACTGAAGAGTGAATTTTCACGAAGTTTGATATTTGTGAGCTTCATGAAAATTTTCAGCACATTCCACTTTCACTACAAGCTGGTTTATGTGAAACTTGGTACTCATTTCTTGAATGTAGCTCACTCATCCCAGAACATGCGAATCCTCACTAAACATTAATTGGCATAAAACATGTTTCAGACAATTTCTGACGTACTCATTCTAAGCTCGGTACATTTTCCATAAGCCTTCTGCATTCTGCATGTTTGATTTCATTTCCTAGCAATCTTCCCTCTTGACACTGGGTTCTAGTACACATGCATTTCATTCATATCACAAAGGAGAGTCTAGAGAAAGAAAGATGCAGTGATATAATTTTGCTACATTGTTCCAATAAGTCACATAGTTTATCATTATGCAGGATCCAGAACTGCATGCATAATTTATCCCTTTTAGGAGAAGCATTTTCTCAGTTGCTTTATTTGCAAATGCCATGTTTATTCTTTTCTTAAAAGTAAGTGACAGTGTTTCAGAACCATACAGAACAACAATTATTTTGCATTTCTTGATTTTTAGATGAATGTGTGTACCGTATGTTTGTTGAAGGGTGCTGCAGAGCTGGAGATGAAGGAAGTCATTAAGACTTTAAATGAGGGGATCCAGTCTTTGCAGCCTGAAAAAGGGAGCAGAAAACTCTGGGAAAAATTAGATGTTGGTAATCTGGCTTCCAGGAAGGTGTGATTCTTGTGGATACGTTACCATGTTTTTGAAGTGCGCTTACTTGTCACTGAAAATGTAAGATAGATTGTTGTACTGTGTTCTTAAGTATCTCACAGCACATAGGGACATTGTTATTAAGTGATGTTTGCATATTACATTCATATTGTGTGTGTACTTTTCACTGATGTAGTTTTTGTAATATACATTACAGTTCACACGAGATTTCTAAAAACTGGGCTTTTTGGAAATGACTGACATTTCCTTGAAATGTACTACTGCTTGACTGAGTTGTGAAATTATTCATTGCTGACACACCGTGACAAGGAAAAAATACTAGAAAGACCAGCGAACCAAGTGCAGAAAATTGCACAATTTCATGAACAGCCATGCTTGAGGGAAGAGATAAAGGAGCTACAGCAGCAGCAGCAGCAGCCGCAGCTGCAGACAGAATCCACCAAACCTGCATCTGGAGCCCGAGCAAGATGGCCAACAGTGAGAAATCACAGTTAGAAAGTGCTCTAAACACCTTACTGAATATAACGGAGAAGAGCGGCAATCTACGAAAAGACCTCAGGCAAGACATAATCCAAACTGTAAGTACTCTTAGAAACATTTTTGTAAATCTAAAGAACAAGGAAGGAGAATACACAACGAAAATATCACAACTTGAGAGGGAGTTGAACAAAGCCAAGGCGGACACAAGCAGCAGGGTCACTAACCTGCAAGGGAGAGCGCTGCCATCTAGGGGTTGTCCAGAACGAACGCTAGTACAAGACATGCGTAACCAGCTGCCACCTTCAGGCGGACCCAAAAAGTCATATTCAGAGGCGCTCACTTCAAAAGTAGAAAAGCGTTTTAAAATAATAGTGAAATCAAAAAGCGACCAGCCGACTGAGGCAATTAAGAACGCCCTGAAGACGAGTGTAAATCCTAAGGACATTAGGGTAGGAATTAAGGCATTCAAATCCATGAAGGATGGTAGAGTCTTCATTGAAGCGGGAACTCAGGAAGAAATAAATTCACTTAAGACCACTATACTAGCTAAATGCGGGGAAGAATTGGAGGTTACTACCCCTAAATTATGGAGACCCAGGTTGATAACACGCAATGTGCCGCAGGACATTCCTGCAAACAATCTAGTGGACACCATTCATGAACAAAACCCGGAATTGGAAATAGAGATGGGAGAGATCGAAGCCAGGTTTAAATTCCAGACTAAAAGGGGGCAAAGCAATATGGTAATCGAGGTGGGTCCAGAGACAAGGAAGAAACTGGTACACAGAAAGATTAAAATAGGGTGGTTAATCTGCGACGTAGACAATTACCTAGTAGTGAAAAGATGTTTCAGATGCAGCAGACCAAGAGTGCAGAGGAGAAGAGACCTGCCCCCTGTGCGCTGGGGGACACAGGCTAAAAGAATGCAAAGCGGCCAAGGATCAATACAAATGCGTAAACTGCATGATGTGTAACAAGTATAGTAAAGGCGACAAAATAAATGAAAACCACTCCTCGCTAGACAGGTACTGCCCAAGCACGCAAGCAGTAGTAGCAAAATATATACAAATCACTGACTATTAACAATGCCACCCCCAACCCACATAGCCAATAGACTAAATAGACAAAAGAAGGGAAAGCAGAGGACAACAATAAAATGCGTGCAATTAAACGCTCAGCACTCACTGGCAGCAACCTCAAACTTGACTCAAATAATAATAAACAACATTGACATTGCATTTGTGCAGGACCCCTATACATTCCACAACAAAGTGGCCGGATATCCCAAAGGATTCAGAATATTCGCTCAGGGAGGAGGCAGGGCAAGAGCGGTGATAATAGTCAGCAACAATGACATGGATGTCACCGCCATAACACAGGTTTCGAATGAAGACGCCATAGTAACGGAAATAAGATACAAGGGAACCAAACTATTCGCCACAAGCCTATATCTACCCAGGGACAGGGAAATAGGCAGGGACCTAGAGACAATGGAAGAAATCACACAGCTTAGCAGAGGGAATGGACTAATCCTAGCAATAGATAGTAACGCCAGAAGTAGACTGTGGTTTGATAAACGATCAAATAAAAGGGGACGCGCAATTGAGGAACTAATAATAGATAGGGACCTGATAATAATAAACGAAGAATCGGACACCCCCACATTCGAAATCAGTAGGGGACACAGCTGTATTGGCTTAACAATATGCAACAAAACACTAGCTCAGAACATTACAGGATGGTCGTGCGGCGAGGATGAGAGCTGTTCCGACCACAAACTCATCTCATTTGACATAGAACTAAGGGAAGGAGGAGGCAAAGCAACAACAGGCCCTGGTAAAAGATACTACATAAATACAGATAAATGGGGAGATTTCAAAAAAATACTGGAACAACGCCTAGCGGAGAAGTTTGACTGCCAGGCAAACGAAAACAACTCAACAACGGACGAGATAAGCCACAAAGTCAAGCATAGTAAAGAGATAGGAACAGCAGTTAAAAAATTTAATTCAGCCATTACCGACGCTTGCGACGCCACATTCCAGGCGTCGAAACCTAATATACCCGCAAACAAAAAACGCAGCGTACCATGGTGGACTCAAGAACTAACGATACTCCGTAAAAAAGTAATCGCTCTCAGGAGACGATATCAAAGAACTAAGACAGATGCTAATCTAAGGCAGGAAAGAAGAACTCAGTACCTCGAAGGAAACGGACTATCAGGCCAAAATGAGAGAAGAGAAAATCAAGTCATGGACGGAATTCTGCACAAGCACAGACAGCACAAACCCGTGGAAAGCAGTTTACAGACACGCAGCTGGGAAACTGCGCAATAAACTCATATTATCTACCCTCAAAACGAGCGACAATATACACACTACCGACACAATAAGCACAGCCGACCGCCTGATGGACAAGTTTGTACCTGAAGACAACGAAGAAAGCGACGAAGCCTACCATAAACTAGTAAGACGGAAGGTGATGGAAACACTGAACACAAAAGAAGACTTCCCATTCACAAAACAGGAGATCAAAGACATTCTAAATAAGCTCAACCACAGGAAAGCGCCCGGAGAAGACGCTTTAACCAGCGAGATACTTAGGCAAACATTCGAGACATTCCCTAACACGTTCACAGAAATTTATAACGAATGCCTACGGAGAGGCCACTTCCCAAAACAATGTAAGACAGCAGTAATAGTACCACTAATAAAAACAGGGAAAGAAGAAACAAACGACGCACAGAAATACCGTCCAATCAGCCTACTAAACACAGGGGGCAAAGTGCTAGACAAGCTCCTAATATACAGAATCAACCACTACCTTTTTTCCAACAACCTAACAAACAACAATCAGTTCGGCTTTCGCCCTCAGAGAAGTACTATAGACGCCGCGCTGGCAGTAGAAGAATTTGCGCTACATCATATAAAACAAAGAGAGTATGTTGTCATGATTAGCCTCGACGTAATCGGGGTGTTTGACGTGGCCTGGAGACCAGGTATTTCAAACAACCTGCGCAACCTAAGATGCCCTAGTAATCTCTACAACTTAACAAGAAGTTATTTTAGCGACAGACTGGCCATCTGGCAAGCCAACACGTACAGGATCGAAAGAAAGGCCTCACGGGGCTGTCCTCAGGGATCCTGCAGTGGCCCAGGTTGGCAAAGGATGGAAAAGATCAGCTGGACTGAGCATGTGAGAAATTAAGAAGTATTACTTACAGACAAGGAGCAGAGGAATATCCCCAAACACTACAGCCAATGGAACCATCCAGCTGACACACTAGAGTTGAGAGAAAAAAGAGAGGGACGAGAATACATGGTTGAGGTATATACGGATGGCAGCAAAAGCTTAGGCGGAGTCGGATCCGGTATTGCCATTTTCGAGAATAACCAATTGTCACACCAACTGACGTATAGACTGGCTGGTGAGTGCTCCAACAACCAGGCAGAGCAACTGGCAATAGTCAAGGCTTTAGAGAAACTACAGGATTTTCAACATTTACAAGGACAGCAAAGGTCCGCAGCTGTACATACGGATAGCAAAATTACTTTAGATACAATTGCGAATTCTAAGAATCACCAACACTTGGTAGAGCAAATCAGAGGAGTAAGACGTCTAGAAAAGGACAACTGGTCTAACCACTTCACCTGGGTGAAGGCTCACGACAACATGGGGAATGAGACAGCAGACCAACTAGCGAAAAAGGCAGCCAGCAGGAGAGATGGAGAAACCGCATATAGTAGAATTCCGAAAAGTGCACTGGTAAAAGTGATGCAAAAAAAGGTGAACTACAGTGACAACAAGAATGGAATGTTTCAACCAAAGGGGAAACAACAAAATCATTCTTTCCAGACATAGGTGTGCGCAAATCCAAATGACTACGAATGGGTATAAACCTTTCTACATTTGTAACAGGGCATGGCACACTGAGATCGTACTACCATAGGTTTAAAATCAAAGACAATCCAGAATGTGTGTGCAGAATGGGACCACAGACCACTGACCACTTAATATGGGAATGTGTGCATCTAACAAATCAAAGGGAGACTCTGAAGAACAGAGTTACGAAGGCAGGAGGAAATTGGCCCTTATCCAACTCAGACCTAGCCAACAACTACACAAAATGGTTTCAAATGTTTGTTAATTCTATAAACTTTGACACATTCTAGAATGCACAGAACAGGCCTACACTTAATGACGGAATAGGCGCATAATAGGACAAGATTTGCGATTCGGAGCAAACAATTTGTAATATAAAAATAGAATCATAACGCAGGTTAAACATAAGCAATCCCTAGCACGCAGTATTGCCTTTTGTAATGGAACATGCTGTGAAATAAAATTCACTGCATACAGTTGCATCTGTTGGTTATTTCAATAGAATTGGACCCAGTATTTGAACAAATGCAACAGCAGCTTAATGAAACATCAGAAAACAGGCACCAGGAAGGGCTTCAGGCAGTTAATGAAATTATGCATTGGCAGATTACAATAGAGCACCAATATCACCTGCACCTGCAGCGAAAATTAGCAAATCATAAATGCCACCTACTTCAGGTGCACGAAAGCGAAGCTCCTTTATACCACCAGCAGTTGCAGGTTTTAACACTTTGCCGTCGGGCGACGACTTTAGTCGCTTTTTCTGTTACACGCGTCAATGCCCGGTCGCGACTTTCGTCGTTTTCTCGCGCGTCGTCTCGTGAATGCGTTTGTCAGCAAGTGTAACATAATAATCACTCCAAGGTTACTGCCAACTGATGCAGGATATTTGTGTCTCCAGTTACATACAAACAACATGCTTCTGACCCCCAGTTCTTAGAACCAAAAGACCATAACAAAGATACCATAGAATGAGACACCCTCTATGTTTCTTGCACACATTGCATCAGTTGCAGTCATGGCTTTGAATAGGAGAGTCTTGAAGGAAGGCGATATTTTGTGTGAGTTGTTTGCAGATACATTTTCCGATGTTTCTGACAATAGTGAAAGTGAGTTTTTGGACAGTGACAGTGACGTCCCAACAGCTAGTTCACATAAACAATTTCAACTGCCTACTGTAGTTCTTACTAGTGACAGTGACACAAATACAGAAGAGGAAGAAAATAGTGAAT
>Ga0082212_10008483_pt1 | contig 13407 bp, 10 predicted proteins | sample TergutNt197P3_FD_71548 | JGI IMG/M metagenome (GOLD analysis project Ga0082212, IMG submission 71548) | Neocapritermes taracua P3 segment gut microbial communities from Petit-Saut dam, French Guiana - Nt197 P3 | ecosystem: Host-associated > Arthropoda: Insects > Digestive system > Gut ... | reverse complement strand
GCCCACGCTTCGGCCAGCGAAGACAGAGCTTCAAATCCTGGCTTAAGGCGCATGGCCGCAACCAGCAGGCAGATAGCTGGCGTTATCGGAACAGGCTTCTTCCCTCCACGCCTCCGCCACTGTTGCCGCCTGCCGTCAATTCGGATGATGCTATGGCCGCATATGCCGCCCATTGGGAAAAGGCGCGTAAAAAGACCGCCGCGTTGATCTCCCTGGCAAAGGGGATGGCGCTGTTCAGCAAGATACCGCTTACACCGCCAGAATCGACATCCTGTCAGGACGCCCAGATCGCCTTGCTCATGCGGGCCGAGGGACATCGCCGTGAGGCCGTAGCGGACGCGATACGGGACTGTGCCCCGGAACTACGCAGGGATGAAGAACGTGACTGGCAGCGTTATGCCGCCCGGACAGCGGCCTATGCCTTTGGCCTTGCCGGAGATATGAAGTTGGCGGAAATGCCGCGCATGGAGCCAAAACCGCTTGAAGCTCCGCCGCCCCCTGTGAACTCCGTACAGGAGGAACCGGAGCCGCAATGGGAAGCGCCGCGTTTGCGTATGCGGTAGTCTGGCCGCGTTCTCGCGCGTGGCCGCGCAACGTCCACACCAACGCAAGTTTAATGGAATCAGCTCGCAAAAGGCCAAATAAATTTTGTTGCCTGCGGGCGACATTTCATCTTGACTTTTGTCTCTTGCGGGATACACTTACATATGAACATCATCCATGAAACTGAGCTCTTTTCAGACTGGGTTGAAGAACTTCATGATTTGAAGGCCAAAATGCGGATTTTGGCGCGGATCAATCGGGCCAAGGCCGGTAACTTTGGCGAATACAAGGTGTTAGGTGACGGTATCTGTGAAATGAAAATTGATTATGGCCCTGGATATCGCGTGTACTACGCCCAAGAAGGCTTGAATGTGTATTTATTGATTCTTGGCGGTGACAAGTCTTCGCAAAACAAGGATATAGTCAAAGCAAAAGAAATGTGGCGAGCTATTCTGGAGGAACGCCAATGAAAAAAATAGTTACCCGCGAATATGATGCGGCGCGTTACCTCGATAGTGAAGAGGCGATTAGCGAGTATCTCGCCGCTTGCCTTGAGGATTTCTCTCTCGATTCCTTCCTCTTGGCATTGGGCGATGTTGCCAAGGCAAGGGGCATGACCCAACTTGCTAAGGATACGGGATTAAGCAGAGCGAGCCTCTATAAAACACTTTCTCCCGGCAACAAGCCGCAGTTTGAAACTATCGTTAAGATTACAAATGCGCTCGGCGTTCCTCTCAGCATCAAGCCGGGCAATATCGAAGCGCATCCATAAGCCGATTTTATCGTCGTGTTTGCGGATGGGGTGATGGAGCCGAGCCGTGTTCCGCAATGTCAGGGTGCGCGTGGCCGCGCAACTTCCGCGCCAATCCCTCTCAAGATTCGGGATCGTCACGGAAGCAAACCCTGCCATTGCAAACCGGCCCGGCAAAGCCAAAGGCCATTTATCCGGTGTGTCGGGGCATCATTCACAAGTGAATGCCCCTCCACTCCGGGGAAATTGTGTTGAAAGCCAGATCAAACATGTACCTGCATAACTTCGCGCACCACTTCAGGATGACGGGCAGCGATCTTTAGCAAGGTGCGCGCTGCCCCGGAAGGCTCTCTCCGCCCCTGTTCCCAATCGTGCAATGTCCGCACGGAAATACCCAACATGGCGGCAAATTGCTGCTGCGACATCTCAAGCTGTGTCCTTGCATCAAGGGATAGGCGTTGCTCTGCGCTGATCATATCCTCAGTCACATTTCCCGCCTTGTCAGTAATCCGCCGCACAACGGAACCGTCAGGCTGGGGGACGAGCATGGTTTTACGCACGGGGCGCAGCATCTCCCCGGTGGGATCATCCATCATCTGCCGTAAAAGTTCATTCGTCCTGTTCATCGAAATGCTCCTTGAGCTTGCGTAGCCATTGGCGTGGCACATCCTCACGCTCATTCTTGCCATAGGCCGCTACCAGTGCAATCTGTCCGGCCTCTGTCCGCAGGAAGTAAATCACCCGCGCACCGCCGCGTTTCCCCTTGCCTTGGGCTTTCCAACGAATCTTGCGGCACCCGCCCGTCTCAGGAATCACATCCCCTGCTTCAGGCCATCGGCACAAATGCCACTGCAATTCAAAAAACTGATCCTCCGGGAACAATTCGTCACGCACAGCGGCAAAGGGCGCAAGCTCTATGAATTCATAGTACATGCCATTGCTATACGGCAATGCCGTATGCACGTCAATCTTTCATACGAAACCACTCTGCATTCCATCCACAATAGTTTTATGCCAAAAAATCCGCGAGGCTTTTCCATATTTATCTTTATCCGCTGGAGGATATCATGGAAAAATCCGCATTCAAGCTCCTCACGCTTCAAGAAACCGCATCCATTCTACGCGTGAATCGCTCCTCGGTTTCACGCTTGCTGAAGGGCGGCGGCTTGCCGTATATTCCTGTTGGAGGGCGAAAACTGGTTTGCGAAAGCGACCTCGCCCGGTTCATTGACAATCACAGAGTGAGTAAAAACGATGATTGCGCATGCCGTAACGGAGCATAATCATGGCTACGGTTACGATTCAGCGCAGAAAGAAACAAGACGGCAGCACCACATACCCGGTGTATTATGTTGATTCACTGACCGGGAAGAAGAAATACCATGCCACGTTTCGCACCCTGAAAGACGCGCAGTTGGCAACGCATACCCTCCGCGATGTCATTGATAAAGGCAGCGCTCCGGAACCGCGCCGCAAGGCCCGTGGTTTGACGCTTGGGGAGATCGGGGATCTCTGCCGGGCGACATGGCGTGAACGCGCCGCCGGGGGCGAGTTACGGCCGACAACGCTTGAAGGTTATCTGAACCTTCTGATCGGCTTGCTTCGTTTTGAACGGACGGAAATCCTTCCGGACGGCGCAAAGCTTATCCACCCGCCATTGCGGCACCTGAAGGTCGCCCTGCTCACACCGGATTTGATCAAAAGCATCCGGTCAAGCATGGCGGCGGCAAGCTCCGCCGTCACCTCCAACCGCCGCCTCTTTATCATGAAAGAGTTGTGCGCCAGAGCTGTCAAAGAAGGCGAAGCCGCGAAAAATCCGAGCATCGGGATCAATTACTTGTCCGAGAAGCAGCACCATCGGACAGCCTTCCTTACGCCGGCGGAACTGAATACGCTCCTTGAACATGCTGCGGCCAACCGGGCAGGCTATCTCGTGCCGGCCATTCTGCTTGGGGCGGAACACGGGGCGAGCCTGCAAGAAGTCACTACTCTCACATGGGGAGATATCGACTTCAACTATGACGGCACTGGACGCATCACCTTCTTCCGCACCAAGAACAGCAGGCGCCGCACCATGCGGCTGATGCCGCGCACGCGCGAAGCGTTGTTGCGTTGGCGGGAAAGGCTGGTCATGGAACAAAATACGGACAGGCTGACGGGGCATGTGTGTTGCCGGCTGGACGGAACACCCATCAGCAGTATCAAGCACGCCTGGGAAACAGCCAGGGCGGGCGCCGATTTGGAGGACTTCCATTTCCATGACCTTCGCCACACCTTCTGTTCCAGCGTCATTATGGCTGGCGGCGACATCAAGATGGCCTGCGACATGATCGGCCATGCCGACATCAAAATGACCAGCCGCTACGCCCACCTGACGCAGCTTGCCCATACGAACATGCAGGAGCGGCTTGCCAGTTACTACGCCGATGCATCCAGCCGGACTCCGTGACCCTCGTTTTTGGGTCATATTTGGGTCACAGAGCAAAAAACCACCGGAAGGCGCAAAAAAAGGATTCCATATTCCTATGAAATCCTTGTGCTTTCTGGTCGGGATGAGAGGATTTGAACCTCCGACCCCTTGAACCCCATTCAAGTGCGCTAGCCAGGCTGCGCTACATCCCGACGCGGAAGCGTATGTACGCCGAAGCACCCTCCCCTGTCAACAGTCTCGCTTTGCGCCCGGCGCAGCCTTTCATTCCGCCGGTCAAGCTCTCCATGCCCGTGTGGGGAGGCTCGATAATTTGTTACTGAGCTTTCAAAAAAAATGTGTTATAAGGTACGCTGTTCCAGCACAAGTTCACGGGGGTGGCGTATGTCAATGCGGGTGAAGGCCATTTTAGGAATCATGACGATCGTTTGCGTCGTCACAATGGCGAGCTTGCTTTCGAATGTCTCCTTTACCAGGGAACGCATTTTCACGACCATGGAACAAATTTTGTCCCTGGCCAGCGACATCGCTGACGATCTGGTCACCACGAAAATCCGCCTGTTGAAAGCAGACGCCGCCACCGTGGCCGAGCGTCTTCTTCAAACGGGTTCACACGCGGAAATGCAGAAAGTCATGAAAGCGCAGCTTGGCGCATTTCCGGAATTCACATCGCTGACGGTATACGACCGAAACGGCATAATCCTCAACAGCGGCAACGCCGTCTCGTGCGACGATCCGCGTGAAAGCCGTTACCTGCAAATAGCCCTTGACGGCGGAACCATCATTTCCACCACGCATTATAACCGCATCTCCGGGGCCTTTGTCATGCACGTCATCGTGCCGATGGGGCAGAACAAGGCTTTGTCCGCGACCTTTTCGGGGATGCTTTTCGCCGACCTGCTTGCGGCCTACAAATTCTGGCAGACCGGCAACGTGCTCATGCTGGACGAAACGGGCGCCGTCATAGCCCACTACCGTAGCGAACTGGTCCGGGAACGGCGCAATCTCATCGAGGAAGCCAAAACCAACCCGGAGTTGGCGGCAACAGGCCGCTTTTTGCAAAGCATGCTTTCCACGGAGAGCGGCGCGGGCGTCTATACCTTTGAAGGACATGAGCGCCTTTGCTCCTTTAAGCGCGTTTCAGGCTCAAAGTCGGGCTGGCGCATCGTCGTGGCGGCTCCTCTGGACGAGAGCCCCGCAGCCCACATACGAGAGGGTCTGCTGCTCTCCGCCCTGCTTTTCCTGGCCGTCGGCTTCCTTGTCTCTCTTGTCGTCTCCGATTTTGTCGTGCGCCCTTTCAACAAAATTGAGGAGCAAAACAAAAGCCTGGCGGAACTGAACGCGACCGTGCAGGCGGCCTCCGAGGCAAAGTCCAAATTTTTGGCTAACATGAGCCACGAAATGCGCACCCCCCTCAACGCCATTATCGGCCTGTCCCAGCTAAGCCTGGCATCCGGCAAGCTGCACGAGGAAAACCACGCGAATCTTGAAAAAATATGCAGCGCCGGCACGACCCTCCTCACCACAGTCAACGACATCCTGGACATTTCCAAAATAGAGGCGGGGAAATTCGAGCTTATCCCCCTGGAGTACGACATCCCCAGCCTGCTGAACGACGCTGTCACCCAAAGCGTCATGCACATAGGCGAAAATTCCATCCAGTTCGTCCTCGACATTGACGAGAACCTGCCCACGCGCCTGTACGGCGACGAACTGCGGATCAAACAAATTTTCACCAACCTCTTGTCCAACGCGTTCAAATACACCCAGGCGGGAACGGTTGAGTTCAGCTTAAGCTGCCGGCGTGAAGGCGATACGGTGTGGATGATCGCCAGCGTCCGGGATACCGGCATCGGCATTCGGCCCGAGGACGTGCGCAGGCTGTTTTTCGAGTATGCCCAGGTGAACATGGAAGCCAACCGCACGATAACGGGAACCGGGCTTGGCCTCCCCATCACCAAAAGACTTGCCGAGATGATGGGCGGCTCGATCTCCGTGGAAAGCGAATACGGCAAGGGCAGCGTGTTCACGGTGCGTCTCCTCCAGCAATTCGTGACCGATGCCGTCATTGGCCCGACAGTGGCGAACAGTTTGCAAGGCTTCCGCTATTCCGACCAGAAGCTCCACCAGGGCGCCAAGATGAAGCGGATCAAGCTGCCCTACGCGCGGGTGCTGGTGGTGGACGATGTGCTTACCAACCTCGATGTGGCCAAGGGCATGCTGAAGCCCTACGGCATGCAGGTCGACTGCGTGACCAGCGGCCAGCAGGCCGTTGACGCCATTCGCGAGAACGTCCGCTACAATGCCGTGTTCATGGATCACATGATGCCCGGAATGGACGGGCTGGAAGCCGCCAGGATCATCCGGGAGGAAATAGACAGCGAATACGCCAGAACCGTGCCCATCATAGCCCTCACGGCCAACGCCATCATAGGAAACGAGGAAATGTTCCTACGCGAGGGCTTCCAGGCCTTCATACCCAAGCCCATTGAAATTGCCCGTCTTGACGCCGTAATCCGGCAATGGGTGCGGGACAAAAAACTTGAGGACTCGACCTTCGAAGACGACGGCGTGGAGCAGCCGGCGGAAGTGACGCCGCGGATTTTTTCCTGGCAGGTGGAGGGCGTTGACCTGCAACGGGGGCTTGAGCGTTTCGGCAACGACGAGGATGCTTTCCTGCAGGTGCTGCGCTCTTACGCCGTCAACACCCGGCCGTTGCTCGAAACGATACGGGGGGTCACGCGGGAGAATTTGGCGGACTATGCCATCGCCACCCACGGGGTCAAGGGATCCAGCCGGGGCATCTGCGCAGAGAAGGTGGGGGACTGGGCGGAAACCTTGGAAAAAGCGGCCAAAGCGGGAGATTTCGATTTTGTGGCGGTCAACAACGCCGCTTTTCTGGAAGCCGCCGAAAAACTCGTCGGCGACCTGGACGCCCTGCTCCGGAGCATGACCGACCCGAAACCCAAGCTGGATCAACCGGACAGGGACGCGCTGAACAGGCTCATGGCGGCCTGCGAAGCGTACGCCATGGACGGGGTGGACGCGGCCATGGCGGAGCTTGAGAGCTACGAATACGAATCCGACAACGGGCTCGTGGCTTGGTTGAGAGAACATGTGGACCGGATGAATGTCACGCAAATCAAGGAAAGGCTTTCGGCCTTGCCCAGGTGAACGCGTCCTAAGGAGTCAGAGGGATGAGCCATACCAAGTCAAATACGCGAAAAACACGGCAACGCGGCAACGCCGCGGATTCGGCACTCCCGCGCGCCGCGCATGAACAGCAGCGCCAGGAACAGCTTCTGCAGGCGGTGAATAACGCGGCGGCCGTGCTGCTCGCGCCGGTGGGCGAGGAGGATTTTACGGCTTCACTCCTTGAAGGCATGGAAATCATAAGCCGTTGCGCGGACATCGACCGCGTCTGCCTTTGGCGGAACGAAACCATTGACGGCGTCTTTTGCTATGTCAACCAATTTCACTGGCGAAACGACGCCATCCAGTGGCAAAATCCCCCCGTCGCAAAGCGCCCGTACAGCGACCTCCCCGAATGGGAAAAACGATTCCTGCGCAATGAATATATAAACGGGCCGCTTTCCGGCCGGACGCTAGAGGAACAAAACATATTGGGACCCCAGGGCGTTAAGTCCATTCTGGCGATTCCCCTGTATTGGCATGGGTATTTTTACGGATTTTTCAGCTTTGACAACTGCCGCAAGGAGCGCGCCTTTACCGAGGATGAGGTCAACATCCTGCGTTCCGCGGGCCTGATGATGGTCAGCGCCGTGAACCGCCACGAACAGACGGCAAACAGCCGCCAACGCAGCAGACTGTTGCACGCGGTGAACGACGCGGCCGCCGTCATGCTTGCGTGGACGATGGAGGAAAACTTCGAGAACGCGCTCTTACAAGGCATGGAGCTTATGGGCCGTTGCCTGGGCGTTGACCGTGTGCAAATCTGGCGGAACGAGACAGCGGACGGCGCCCTGCATTTTGTGCATACCTATGAATGGCTCAGCGAGATCGGCAAGCAAAAGGTGTCCGTCCCCATCGGCTTGAAGTTTCCATACAGCGCCACGCCCGGCTGGGAAGAAAAATTTTCGCGCGGCGAATATATCAACACGCCGTTCTCCGCGCTGGCGCCGGGCGAACAAATTTTCTTGCGGATCTATGACATACGGTCCATTGTTATCATCCCCTTGTTCTTACAGGATCACTTTTGGGGCTTTTTCAGCATTGACGATTGCCAGCAGGAACGCACCTTCACTGAGGATGAAATCGACATCCTGCGTTCCACAAGCCTGATGATGCTCAGCGCCATGATCCGCCACGAGCAGGCGGCCAGAATTCAGGAGGTGCACGAGCGCGCGAAGCTGATGCTGGACGCGACGCCTCTTGCCTGCAACCTGTGGGACAGGAATTACAAGTGCTTCGACTGCAACGAAGAAAGCCTCAAACTCTTTGAAATGCAGAGCAAACAGGAATTGCTGGACAATTTTTTCGCCTTTTCCCCGGCATGCCAGCCCGACGGGCGGCCTTCCCTCGAGCAAGCCATCCTGCATCTCCAAAAAGCGTTTGCGGAGGGCAAAGACGTCTTTGCATGGATGCACCAAACACGGGACGGCACGCCGCTGCCGTCGGAAGTCGCGCTTGTCCGCGTCAGCTATGGAAACGACTATGCCGTTGCGGGCTATATGCGCGATCTGCGTGAGCACAAACACATGATGGACGCAATCGAGCAGCGGGACAATCTGCTCCACGCGGTGAACCGCGCGACGGCCGTGCTGCTCGCTACGGAGCATGAGGAAGACTTTGAGGCATCGCTGCTGGAAGGCATGGACCTCATGGGCCGCTGCGTGGACATTGACCGTATCCATATCTGGCGGAACGAGATGATAGACGGCGCCCTGCACTGCGTCCGCCAGTACGCATGGGTTAAGGGCACCGGCCGGCAAAGCGAACTCGTTCGCGCCAGGATGCAGTATCCATACAGCGCAAACCCCGAATGGCCGGACAAATTTTACCGGGGCGAATATGTAAACGGCCCGCGCGCCAGCCTGTCGCGGGCCGAACAGGATTTGCTGGACTTCAGCGACATACGGTCCGTTTTGATAGTCCCGGTACATCTGCAGGAGCATTTCTGGGGCTTTGTCAGCTTTGGCGATTGCCACCAGGAACGCACCTTCACGGAGGACGAGGTCCGCATCCTGCATTCCGCAAGCCTGATGATGGTCAGCGCCACAAAGCGCTATGAACAGGCGGCTGAAATCCGCCAATCCCATGAGCGCGCAAGACTTTTGCTGGACGCGACGCCGCTTGTCGCGCAACTGTGGGGCAGAAGCGGCCGCATGTTCGACTGCAACGAAAAAGCGTTCACGGTGTTCAGACTGGACAGCAAGCAGGAGTACATGGATCGCTTTTACGAACTCTCGCCGGAATATCAGCCCAATGGCCGGCTTTCCGCCGATCTGATCGCCGAATATCACGCAAGGGCGATTGAGGAGGGCAGATGCGTCTTTGAATGGATGCACCAATTGCCGGACGGCACGCCGGTGCCGTCGGAAGTTACGGCTGTCCGCGTCAGGCACGGGGACGAGTATGTCATTGCCGGCTATATGCGCGATTTGCGCGAACACACGCGCATGGTGGCGGAACTTGAGGCCGCGCTCACGGAGGCCCAAAAGGCCAACCACGCCAAAAGCGACTTTTTGGCCAACATGAGCCACGAAATGCGCACCCCCCTGAACGCCATTATCGGTCTGTCCGAATTGGCCATGGAAGCCGGAGAGTCCGCCGAGGAGCAATCCCTGAAGCTTGAAAAAATATACAATGCCGGCATTACCCTTCTCTCCACGGTCAACGACATTCTGGACATTTCCAAAATAGAGGCGGGGAAATTTGAACTTGTCGCCACCGAGTACGACATACCCAGCCTGCTGAACGATGCCATTACCCAAAGCGTCATGCACATAGGAGAAAAATCCATTCAATTCGTCCTCGACATCGACGAAAATCTGCCCACGCGCCTGTACGGCGACGATCTGCGGAGCAAGCAAATTTTCAACAATCTGCTGTCCAACGCGTTCAAGTATACCAAGGCAGGGACGGTGGGATTCAGCGTGCACTGTACACGGGAAGGCGACACGGTGTGGATGACCGCCAGCGTCCGGGATACCGGCATCGGCATCCGGCCCGAGGATCTGGACAGGTTGTTTTCCGACTTTAGCCAAATGGACATGGCATCCAACCGCATGATAACGGGAACCGGACTTGGGCTCTCCATCTCCAAAAGGATAGCCGAGATGATGGGCGGCTCGATTGCCGTGGAAAGCGAATACGGCAAGGGCAGCATGTTTACGGTGCGCTTGCCGCAAAAATTCGTAACCGATGCCGTCATCGGCCCGGATGTGATGCACAGTCTGCAAAATTTCCGCTATTCAGACCAGAAGCGCCGCCAGAACGCCAAGATGCCCCGGGTCAGGCTGCCCCACGCGCGGGTATTGGTGGTGGACGATGTGCTTACCAATCTCGATGTGGCCAGGGGCATGCTGAAGCCCTACGGTATGCAGATCGACTGCGTGACCAGCGGCCAGCAGGCCGTTGACGCCATTCGCGCTGAAAACGTCCGCTACAATGCCGTGTTCATGGACCACATGATGCCCGGCATGGACGGGATGGAAGCCGTCCGGATCATCCGGGAGGAAATAGGCACCGAATACGCCAGAACCGTGCCGATTATCGCCCTCACGGCCAACGCCATCATGGGCAACGAGTCCATGTTTTTGAGCAGGGGTTTCCAGGCTTTTTTGCCCAAACCCGTTGAACTTGACCGCCTTGACGCGATAGTCAAGCAATGGATAGGAGACAAAGAGGATGCAGATGCGCTCCAACACGACGACGAGGGGCAACCGGCGGCAATGACGCCGCGGATTTTCCCCTGGCGGGTGGAGGGCGCTGATCTGCAACGGGGATTTGCGCGTTTCGGCAACGACGAGGAGGCTTTCCTGCAGGTTCTGCGCTCTTACGCTGTCAACACCCGGCCGTTGCTCGAAACGGCCGGGCAGGTCACGCGGGAGAGTTTGGCGGACTATGCCGTTGTCGTTCATGGAATACGGGGATCCAGCCGGGGTATCTGCGCGGACGGGGTGGGAGACAGGGCGGAAGCCCTGGAAAAAGCGGCCAACGCGGGAGACTTTGACTTTGTGGCGGCCAACAACGCCGCTTTTCTGGACGCCGCCGCGCGGCTTGTCGACGATCTGGACGCCCTGCTCCGCCGTATGACCAGCCCGAAACCAAAACGGAAGCAGCCGGACAGGGGCGTGCTGGACAGGCTCATGACGGCCTGCGAAACGTATGATATGGACGGGGTGGACGCGGCCGTGGCGGAACTTGAAAGGTATGAATACGAATCCGACAACGGACTTGCGGCTTGGCTGAAAGACAACGTAGCGCAGATGAACCTCGCGCAAATCCAACAAAGGCTTGCGGCCCTGGAACCTGACACGGAGGAAGAGCATGGACGGTGAGCGCCACAAAATCATTATGGTCGATGACAACATGGCCAACCTGACCATGGGCAGGAACATGCTCAAAGCCTTCTATGAGGTCTACCCCGCGCCGTCGGCGGCCAAGCTTTTTGAAATCCTTGAGAACGTCCTGCCCGACCTGATTCTTCTGGACATAGAAATGCCGGAGATGAACGGGTACGAGGCCATACGAAAGATGAAAGCCGACGTACGCTTCGCGGATATCCCGGTTATCTTTCTCACGGCGAAAAGTGATGAGGAGAGCGAACTGGAAGGCTTTGACCTGGGCGCTGCGGATTACATGTCCAAGCCCTTTTCCGGGCCGCTTTTACTGAAGCGTATCGCCAACCAGCTTTTGATTGTACGGCAGAAAAAGACCTTGCTGGCCAACCAGGCGGCTCTCCAAAATTATGCGGACAACCTGGAAGACATGGTAAACGACAAGGCCAAGGAAGTGTTTGACCTGCAAAACGCCGTACTCTCCACCGTGGCCGATCTGGTGGAATACCGCGATCTCCAAACCGGCGGCCACATTATCCGCACCCAACTATACCTGGAATCCCTGGTAGCGGAACTTATCCGGGAAGGCATCTATGCGGACGAAGTCATGGACTGGGATCTGAATTTCTTCCCGCCCTCGGCGCTGCTTCATGATGTGGGAAAAATCGCCATCAGCGACCTCATTTTGAACAAGCCCGGCAGGCTCACCCCGGAGGAGTTCGAGCTTATGAAAACGCATGTGACGGTGGGGGTGGACGCCATAGAAAAAATAATAAGCCACATCGGCAGGCATGCTTTTTTGCGCCACTCGCTGCTCGTAGTGGGCTCCCACCACGAAAAATGGGACGGGACCGGCTACCCCATAGGCCTGAAGGGCAAGAACATCCCCCTGGAAGGACGGTTGATGGCCATTGCCGATGTATATGACGCGCTGGTTACGGATCGTCCGTACAAAGAGGCCCTAAGCCATGAGGAAGCGTGCAACATTATCGAAGAGAGCGCGGGAACGCATTTTGACCCTGTTCTGGTGGAAGCGTTCCGTAAGATCAAAGACGAGTTTGCAGAAGCGCGGCATAAGTCCTGAGCTGCGCCAGAATGGCTGTTACAATGCGCGATCGGCAGCCCACCGCTAACGCGCCTTCAACCCCCAAGCGGCAGCACAGCCCAAAATCATCGCCGGTACGCTGAACCACACAGTAGCACACAGCCGCATGTCGCGTGTTGTGTTGCATACGTCCACCTAAGCCTCTCCCGTCGCGCGCGTCAAGGCATCTCATGCATTTGCGCCGTCAGTCTTAACTATTCGACTGCACGGCCGATAAGAACGCTGAAAATGCCCAAAAAAAAGAGCGGAGTACATAATGGATGGAAAAATGCGGTTCGCCCTGCTGTTGATGGTCGCTTGTATGCTGTGCAGCCCCTTGGCGGTCAGCGCTGCCGGCGGATTACAACCGAATATTCGCCTGTCCGAAGACCAATTGCGATATAAAAAGGGGGGGCCAAAGGCAGCGACTATCTCCCTGCCGAAGCGCGCGGCCGCTCAATCCTCCGAGCAAGCCAAGGCCAAGACGGCGACCGTCGCACAGGCTACGCAACAAGCGACCGTCGTACAGGCTGCACGACAAGCGGCCCCGCCTCCCGAAAAACCCAAGGCGTCTCCCGCGCCTGCCGTGCGCGCCGCCCCCTCCTTTAACTGCGCCAAGGCGTCTAACGCGGTGGAGCGCGCCATATGCGCCGATCCGGTTTTGGCCGAAATGGACGTAAGCATGGCGGCCGACTATAAAAAAGCCCTGAAAGCAGTTAGCAACAGGGCGACTCTCAGGGCGGAACAAAGGCAATGGTTGCGGCACATGCACAGCCAGTGCTCCGATGCCGCCTTTCAATGCATTCAGCAACACTACGGAACGCGCTCGGCCCAACTCAAAGCGTATTAAAACGGCTGCCTCATCCGTTTTGGTCTTGCACCGCGGCATGACATATAGTATGTCCTCGGCCTGCCGGATACGCGGCATAACGGCCACAGCACCATGAAACGTTTTCCTGTTCTGCGCATCCCCTCTTCCAAGGCGCGCTCCTACCTGCTGCACGGATTCAAGACCGCGCTGGCGGTGAGCTTGAGCTATCTTGCCATCCACGCTACGGGTTTGGGCAACGGCATGATG
>Ga0082212_10008482_pt1 | contig 13407 bp, 11 predicted proteins | sample TergutNt197P3_FD_71548 | JGI IMG/M metagenome (GOLD analysis project Ga0082212, IMG submission 71548) | Neocapritermes taracua P3 segment gut microbial communities from Petit-Saut dam, French Guiana - Nt197 P3 | ecosystem: Host-associated > Arthropoda: Insects > Digestive system > Gut ... | reverse complement strand
GACAAAAGTCGCGTCATTAGATAAGTGCCGATTGTTTTCGCCTGTTTTGCAGGGTTTACGCTGAACAAAGTTCAGCGGGGGCGAATACTTGGTTGTATTTAACCGAAAAACGCGCAAAACAGGCGGAAAGAGGCGGCGCTTAGATGGTGGCGGGAGTTTTGTCCAAGGCTCCTAGGGGGGCGGCAGTGCTACTGCATCTCCGGCTCGCTGCTGTTTGCCGGTTTTTCGAAGCTCTGGCTGAAAGTCACAATGAAGCCGTCGATGTTGTTGCCGGAAATCTCGTAATCGCAGCCGGAGGGGAGCGTAATTACCATGCTTGTAGTGTGGTATATCTCATATATTTCCGAGCCAAACTCAACTTTGAGCGTAGCCTCGGGAGTGAATCCGCCGAGGTACTCGATGTATTCCTCGAGACACCAGCCTTTCTGCTTTATCAGGTACGCATGCAGCTCCCCAACGTACCTGAAGTGCCAAGTCTCGTTAACAGTCCTCGTTATATCCGTCTTGTTCTCCGGGTACCGTAAAATAAAGCCATACTTGTACGAGTTGCGCGCGAACCAGGCGTATGACCCCTCGCCTGTGAAGGTCGCGTCCTTTTTATCCCCAATGTGCAAGCCGAGGTCTACGGCGAGCCCGCTGTGGTGCTCGCTGTATCCGGGTAGGGCGGCCCACTTGAGCGCTGCCGCGCGGCCCATGCGTTTGGCGTAGTCGTCCAGTATCGTCTGCTGCCTGTAGTAATCCCTGTACGCGCTGGCGATCGTGACGTTGCGGATGCCTGTCTCCTCATAGAATGCGTCCATCATCGCGTTGAGCGGCCGCATTATGGATATGGAGAGTTCCATCGCGTCGTCGGCAGCCTCGTATGTCGATGTTTTGTAGTCGTTTATAAGGACCAGATCCTGCGTCTTCGGTATCTGGTAGACTATGTCGTAGTTGATGAGCATCAGGTTGCCTTTTCCGATGTCGGAGCGTTCCATGCGCAGCGTCAGCGGCTCGTATTCTTCTTCGTCCGTCTCATCAGGTCCCGGGTAGACGACGATAGGGCGTAGTTCGTCGGGGTCGATGTATGACGGAGCGTCGCTCTCAACCTCGCCGTTTGCGCCGGGGACTTCCGGAGTTCTTGTCGGGTCGGTCGCGCCGGGGGCTTCGGAGGCGTCGGTCGGGCCGGGGCTGCCGGGGCTGCCGGGGCTGCCGGTTTGTGCCGGCGGGCTTCCGTTCTCGTCTGCGGCGTGCGGCGCGCCTGCCTCGTCCGGCATGCCGTGCAGTATCGTTAGTACTACTGCCAACATGAACAGTAGTACTATGAATATCGGCAGCTTTTGCGGTTTGGCACGCGGCTTCAACTTGCGTTCAGGCCCCCTTTTTGATCGCTACATATGTTGCGGCAAGTATACCATTTCCTCTTCGGTCAAGCAAGTTTTCGTGTGTCTGTTCAGATAGCAGCAATACAGAGAAAACAACCCTCGTCATTGTCCGGGCATGACCCGCAATCCCGCTCGGAAAAGCGCATAACGTACGGGATTGCGGCTCGGAGGCCGCAATGACGGATGTGGCTCAGCCGCAATGACGCTTTTTCTAAGTTGACTGCTTCAGGTACATCATCAGCGAGGCGGCGTCTGCCGGGGATACGCCGGAGATGCGCATTGCCTGGCCGAGGCTGCGCGGTTTCACCGCTGCGAGCTTCTGCCTTGCTTCTATGCGCAGGCCCTGCATGGAGCTGTAGTCGGCGCCCTCGGGTATGAGGCAGTCTTCGAGACGCTTCATTTCGTCGAGCTGGCGCTGCTGGCGCTCGATGTAGCCCCGGTACTTAATCGAGATTTCGACCTGCTCGCAGACGTCTGCGGGGAGGGTTCCGGCAGTTTCAGGAGCATAAATATCATTTTGATATTTATGCTTTTCGCCTAAAAACAGCGACCCGTCTTTAAAAGTCTCATTTTGAGACTTTTCACTTTTTGCTTCTTTTTTTTCATCAGAAATCTGTGGTTTTTGATAAGGCTCAGTTTGGGTTTTTTCACTTTTCGCTTCTTCAAAGTCTTCTGATTGCAGCGTTTTCTGAAAGTGGACATTTTGTCCACTTTCAACTTCTGCGCTGCTCAGCGCGGCGACGTCTCCGTATCCGATGCCGGGCCGGCGCAGCAGCGAGGCGAGCGATATTCCGGTTTTCAGCTCCGGATCGCCAATGGCCATGAGTCTTTCGTTCAGGGCGGGCGACGGGGGCAAGTATGTCGTCTCAAGCCTCTGTATCTCGCGCTCGACCAGCCTGTACTTCTCAAGCACGCGACTGTGGCGCTCGTCTGTTACAAGGCCGACGCGGTTGCCGATGTGCGACAAGCGGATGTCGGCGTTGTCCTGCCGGTGCAGCAGCCTGTATTCTGCGCGCGAGGTCATCATGCGGTAGGGCTCATTCGTCCCCTTTGTGACCAGGTCGTCTATCAGCGTTCCTATATACCCGTCGCTCCGCAGCATGACGAGCGGCTGCTCCCCTTTGAGCTTCAGCGCGGCGTTGACGCCGGCGACATACCCTTGCACGGCGGCTTCCTCGTAGCCGGAGGTTCCGCAGAACTGCCCTGCCCCGAAGAGGCCGGATATTTTCTTTGTCTCCAGAGTTGGGAGCAGCTCCAGGGGGTCGGCGCATTCGTATTCGATTGCGTATGCCGGGCGCTGTATCTGCGCTTTTTCCAGCCCGGGTATCGTGCGCAGCATGAGCAGTTGCACTTCTTCCGGCATCGATGAGGAGAAGCCCTGCAGGTACAGTTCTTCCGTGTCCAGCCCCATCGGTTCCAGGAAGAGCTGGTGGCGTTTTTTTTCTGCGAAGCGCACGACTTTGTCCTCAAACGACGGGCAGTAGCGGGCGCCGACGCCGTCGATGACCCCCGAATACATTGGGCTTCTGTGCAGGTTCTCGCGGGCTATTTTGTGCGTCGCTTCGTTGGAATATGTCAGCCAGCAGACGGCGCGGTTGATGAGAGGCCCGCTTGTTTCAAACGAGAACGGCTGCGGCGGCTCGTCGCCGGGCTGGATCTCCATTTTGGATGTATCCACGCTGCGCGCGTTGATGCGCGGCGGCGTCCCTGTTTTGAACCTGCGCAGCGTGAGGCCCAGCTCTGCAAGCCTGGCGGTCAGCGGAATTGAGGCAAACATGCCGTCCGGGCCGCCTTCTTTTACGGCTTCGCCGGTTATCGTCCTCGCGGATAGGTAGGTCCCTGTGCAGATTATCGCGGCCCGGCAGGAGAATACCGCGCCGGTCTGCGCCGTCACTGAGGCTACGGCGTTGTCCACAGTCCCGATGTCGATTATCTCTGCTTGCCTGAGCGTCAGGTTCTCCTGCAGTTCCAGCGTGTGCTTCATTATCTTTTGGTACTCGCGCCTGTCCGCCTGCGCGCGCAGCGAGTGCACGGCCGGGCCTTTCCCTCTGTTGAGCATGCGGAATTGTATGCATGCGCGATCCGCGCAGCGCGCCATTTCGCCGCCCAGCGCGTCGAGTTCGCGCACGAGGTGGCCTTTGCCGGTGCCGCCGATCGATGGGTTGCACGGCATGTTCCCTACGGCGTCGAGGTTTATGGTGAAGCAGATTGTTTTCATGCCGAGGCGCGCGGCTGCCAGCGCGGCTTCGATTCCCGCGTGCCCCGCGCCTATGACTGCGACGTCGTAGTTTCCGGCGTGAAATAGGTTCATGTTACTCTCCAGTTTTTGCGTACCAGCTTAGCAGTTCGATGGGTATCAAAGTTTGGCGTAGTCCTCAGGGAGGTTAATATTGTAAATAAGTCGCTGCGACCATAGTTCGCCCAACTGCCCGGGTTCAATGAATTTCGTATTGGCCCTGTATATCAGTTCCGTCATCCGGAACTCTCCTGAGGCGAGCAGCTCTTCGCAGTCAGGAAGAAGCTTGCTTTTGTAGTACGCAAACAGCGGTTCGAGCTTGCCGTCGTGCAGCTTGATCACGCATGCGTCGTTGCTGCCGCACAGCTCTACGACGCGCTTTGCAGCGTCCGGTGTAGCGTGCGGGAGGTCTGCAGCGACAAGGAATACGCCTTCGCACGGGATGCTGCTCAGCGCTGCGTGCAGGCCCGCGAGCGGCCCGGCGCCGCTGTATATGTCCACTATTTCGGGTACTGCGACTTCCCGGTACTTGCCTTTCTCCGCGACGCTTATGTATACCGCGTCGAATGCTTCCGCAAATTTGCCGACCACAGATTCAAGCAGAGTTCTGCCGCCGACTTCCAGCGTCAGCTTGTCGCGTCCCATTCTTCGGCTTTTCCCTCCCGCGAGGATAACTACTGCGTCCATTCAGGCGTCTCCCCGGTCATGCTTGTAATTGTCGGCGGTTATTGGTACAATTCTAACCAATACGGCTGGTTGAGTCAATAACGATTATTCAGATTCGCTCAGCGAGTACCCAGATTCGCCGAGCGAGGCGGGCCGGATTGGAGATTGCTGTGAAGGATAAGCATCAATATAGCGCCGGCGCTGCTGCGCAGTTGCCTGATGGCAGCGTCAGCGGCGGCGCACCGGTCAGCGCCCCTGACGGCGCGTACCGTGCAGGGGAGCGCATCGAGCTTATCGACGCGCTGCGCGGCTTTTCGGTTGTGCTTATGGTAGCGCATCATCTGCTGTATGACCTGTACGCATTCCTCGACGCGCCTTACTGGCTGTTCAGCAATCCCGTTTTCGACATTTTGCACTACATATTCGCAGGCCTGTTCATCATGCTGTCGGGAGTTTCGTCGCGGTTTTCGCGCGGGAACGTCAAGCGCGGCTTGAAAGTCGCGGCAATATCAATCGCGATAACGATCGTGACATACCTCATGGATATGCAAATTCTATTCGGTATTTTGCATTTGCTCGCCTTCTGCATGATATTCTTCGGCTTGACGCGCAGGCTGTGGGATGTAATCCCCAGGGCCGCGGCGCCTTTCTTGTACATTGCCGCCCTCGTGGGGAGCGCGCTGGCGGTCGCCAACATCTCCCTGGAATCGGAGTACATCTGGATGTTCGGCTGGACGCAGCCGGGCTTCCGCAGTTTTGACTACTTCCCTATCTTGCCGTGGGTGTTCGTTTTCCTGCTGGGGACATGGGCAGGGACTTTTATCCGCGAGGGTAGATTGCCCGGGTGGTTCTATCGGGTCAAGCCGCGCTTGTTCCCCGCGATAGGCACAAAGGCGCTGCTTATATATATTTTGCATCAACCTGTGCTATACGGGCTTGTAATGGGTATCAGTTATGTGATAACATAGGAATCCGAAAGGTTGCTGATGAAATGAAAGTTATTATTCTTGGGGGGTTCCTCGGCTCGGGAAAGACGACTGCGCTCATGCGCTTTGCGCACTACCTGACAGACAGCTCGGGCAAAGGCGGGGATTACAAGGTCGTAATACTGGAAAACGAAGTCGGCGAAGTCGGCATCGACGACCAGTTCCTGCGCGGCGGCGGCTTTACCGTCGATAACCTTTTCGCTGGCTGCGCTTGCTGCACCGTTTCCGGGGAGCTGATTACTGCTGTCGATAAAATTATGCGTGAAATGGCGCCGGAATGGCTTATAATCGAAACGACCGGGATCGCCTACCCCGGGCTCATGCGCGAGAACCTTCAGGGCGCGCTCGGGCTGGAGTCGCGGATCGTCATACTGACTGATGCTTCCCGATGGAGACGCTTGCGCATCCCGATGGATGGCCTTTTCCGCGGCCAGCTCGAAAACTGCGACGCGATCCTCGTGAACAAGATCGACCTGGCCGACGACGCCGCGCTGGCTGATATGGAACGGGATATACGTGAGATAGAGCCGAACGCGCCGATGATGCGCATATCTGCTTTGCAGGAGGTTGCGCCCGAAGTCTGGGCGGCGGTAGCCGGAGTATAGGAGGTTTACTATGCCAAAGGTTAAAATCGGAGCAAAGGGTATGCCCGGAGTCATCACTATCGAGCGCAATATTCACGACGAGGCCATAGTGATTTCAGGCGCGCTGACCGTCGACACGGCTCTGGACGGGCTTCATGCCATAGTGGCTGCCGCTCTGGAAGCAGCCGCGCTTGCGGTAAAGGACAGCGATGGGATCGTCGGGCATATAAAAGCTGCGCTCGCAACTACGTCTACGGATATGATCTCCGTCACCGACGAGAACGCAATGGTAAAGCGCTCGCTTGTCAAGAGGGTTCAGATTACCCTCACAGCGATAGTCTTCATCATCGACCAGAAAGAAGCTGAGCAGATAGTTAGAACGGCTCTGGCGGAGATTCGCCGCAAAGCCAAAGATAAGGGAGATGCTGCTTTATGATCAACGTAGCGATATTAGGCTATGGCGTGGTCGGCTCCGGAGTCGCCGAGGTTCTCGACAAAAACTCCGAGAGGATCGCACGCAACGCCGGCCGGGAGATTATCCTCAAGAGGATACTCGACGTTAGGGACTTCCCGGGGAGCCCATACGAAAGCTTGTTTATCAAGGATTTCGACCTGATAGCGAACGATCCTGAGATACAGGTCGTCGTGGAGACAATCGGCGGCACCGATGTTGCGTTCGAGTTTACTAGCCGCTGCCTCGAGGCGGGCAAAAGCGTCGTCACTTCCAACAAGGAACTCGTCGCTGCGCGCGGCCATGAACTGCTCCGGCTGGCCGGGCTGAAGGGCGTCAACTATCTCTTCGAAGCGAGCGTCGGCGGAGGCATCCCCATCATCAGGCCTGTGGCTCAGTGCATGGCCGCGAATAAAATAAACGAAATCTACGGGATCATAAACGGCACTACGAACTATATACTCACCGAAATGGGCACAAAGGGCGCGGAGTTTTCCGCAGCGCTCAGCGACGCCCAGAAGAAAGGCTACGCCGAGGCTGATCCGGCTACGGATATAAAAGGGCTTGACGCGTGCAGGAAGCTGTGCATACTGTCCTCGCTGGCTTTCGGCAGGCATATATACCCCGAGCAAGTCCCCACGGAGGGCATAGAGAACGTCACGGCCGACGATATGCGCTTCGCCGCTTCGCTCGGTTGCAAGATAAAACTGCTCGGCCGCGTGAGGGACGTCGGCGGCAAGGCTGCTGCGTATGTAGCCCCGCATCTCGTCGGGAAAGATAACCTACTCGCGAACGTCGACGGCGTTATGAACGGCATAGTCGTGAGGGGCAACGCGGTAGGCGACGTGATGTTCTACGGCGCGGGCGCCGGCAAGATGCCTACCGCAAGCGCTGTCGCGGCTGATGTGGTAGACGCGGTCAAGCATATCCATCTGCGCAAGCTGCTTAGCTGGGAAGAAGGCGGCGAGGACGCGGCGACGGATCCTTCGCTGCTTGAATCTTCCTGGTATATCAGGACGGACGTAACCGGGGAGAAGGCAACCCGCGAGTTCGGGGAAGTAATATTCGCAGATTGGGCGGACGGCGGGCAGACAGCGTTCAAGACGGCGGTTATGAACGAGAAGAAAGTTCGAGAACTGATCGGGCGGGGCGTGCCCGCGCTTTCGCTGTTTAGGGTTTTGGGAGATTATTGAGTTCGAGCCCACCCCTTGGGGGGTGGGCGAAGAGAAGTTATACTAGCGAAGTTTGTGAGGACGAACAGTGTCATTGATCGTACAGAAATTCGGAGGCACTTCCGTAGCGGATACGGAGTGCATACAACGCGCGGCGTGGATCGTCGCGGAAAAGTACTCGGAAGGCAACGACTTAGTCGTCGTCGTTTCAGCGCAAGGCGAAACGACTGACGAGCTCATAGACAAGGCGGGGAAGCTCAATCCGAACCCGTCCAAGCGCGAGATGGACGTCCTGCTTTCAACAGGCGAACAGGCTTCCTGCGCGCTGATGTCCATGGCTCTTGAGAAAATCGGCATGCCTTCCGTATCCCTGACAGGCTGGCAAGTCGGCATCCAGACCGACTCTGCCTATGGCTCCGCGAGGATCAAGGCGATATCCGCAGAGCGCATCAAAGCAGAGCTGGATCGCCGCAGGATAGTAGTCGTTGCAGGATTCCAGGGCATAAACGGCTTCAACGACATCACGACCCTCGGGCGGGGCGGGTCCGACACGACGGCCGTCGCCCTGGCTGCGGCGCTCAACGCGGATCTTTGCCAGATTTTCACGGACGTCGAAGGCGTCTTTACCGCCGACCCGCGCAAGATCCCGGACGCGCGCAAGCTGGAAGAGATTACCTATGACGAGATGCTGGAACTGGCGTCGCTCGGCGCGCAGGTCCTGCAAAACCGCTCGGTTGAGATGGCAAAAAGGTATGGCGTCAACCTGGAGGTCCTTTCCAGTTTTGAGAGGAAGCCCGGCACCAAAGTCAAGGAGGTCATTAAGATGGAACAGTCGAAGATAAGCGGCGTGGCCGCGGATGCCAAGATAGCGCGTATCGCGCTGGTGGGTCTGCGCGACGAGCCGGGCATCGCGTTCAAGATATTCAGGGTACTTGCCAACGCAAAGATCAACGTCGATATTATCCTGCAGTCGATCGGCCGCGAGGATACAAAAGATATAAGCTTTACTGTCGCAAGGGGCGATATGGAGAGCGCAGCGCAAGTTCTCAGCGAGCACCAGAACACGATTGGGTACACCGACATAAGCGTTACGGACAAGATCGCGAAAGTGAGCATCGTCGGAGCGGGCATGATGTCGGCTTCAGGCGTGGCGGCGCTCATGTTCGAGGCTCTGTATGACGAGAAGATCAACATCGGCATGATTTCGACGAGTGAAATCAAGATTTCCGTGCTCGTTGACGAGCGCGACGCCGACCGCGCTGTGTCGGCGATTCACGCGAAGTTTTTTGGCTGACGAATTGTGGGTACGACCGCTTGGGTCAACAGCGTCTGACAGCTTCTGCTGCTCTCAGGCGCTGAAAAACAGGGGGATTACAGGGAAGGAGATTCAAGAGCATGCTAAAATATCCGCGTCTTTTTGAGCCGCTGGCGATAGGGAACGTCGTCTTCAGAAACAGGCTGTTCTCGGCGCCGCAGGGCTACTACAACGTTGGAGCGGACAACCTCCCAAGCCTCGAGGAGGTCGCTTTTTTTGAGCGCAAGGCCATAGGCGGGTTCGCCTCTGTCAGCGTCGGCGACTGCATGGTCGACAGCAAGACAGGCGTCCACTATCCTTACCTCATCCGCATGGAAGATCCGAACACCCTGCCCGGGCTGTCCGCGATCGCCAGCGCGATCACCCGGAACGGAGCGGTCGCTTCCGCAGAGCTCAACCACGCCGGTATGTACGCCCGCTTCATCAAAGACCCGGGAGGTCTCAGTTTCGGCCCGGATTTGGCCGGCGACGCCTCCGCGCGCGACTCCGGCCCGGCGGGCGGCACGCTGTACGGCCCTGTATACGACGCCGATGGCAAATACGGCGAGGTCGAAGCTATGAGCGAGGAGATGATCCTCGGCATAATAAGCAAGTACGGGAAAGCGGCAGCGTGGGCGAAGCGTTGCGGCTTTAACATGGTCACAATCCATGGCGGACACGGCTGGCTGCTGACGCAGTTCATGTCGCCATTCGTCAATACCAGGTCTGACAGTTGGGGAGGCAGTTTTGAAAACAGGATGCGGTTCCCGCTCGCCGTCGTCGACTGCATCAGAGAGAATGTCGGGCGGGGCTTCCCTATAGAGATCCGCATCAGCGGCTCGGAGTGCAAGGAAGGGCTGTACGGCATTGACGAGGGCGTAAAAATCGCCATGGCGCTGGATGGCAAAGTTGATATACTTCATATTTCCGCCGGTCATCACGAGTATGACGACACATCCATTATCACGCACCCGAGCATGTTCCTCGAGGATGGAGTGAACGTAAAATACGCCGCGGAGATAAAAAAGCACGTCAAGACGCCGGTCGCGACGGTCGGCGCCCTGACTGATCCCGCCATGATGGAGGAGATTATCGCGTCAGGCAAGGCGGACATCGTCGAGATGGCGCGTCAGACCCTTGCCGACCCCGATCTTCCGCTCAAGGCGCGCCTGGGCAAGGACGACGATATTGATAAATGCATGCGTTGCTGCGTCTGTTTTACTAACATTGGGGCGCATCGGTATCTGCGCTGTTCTATTAACCCTTCCATAGGGCGCGAACTCGAAGAGCGCAACTCCGTAACTCCTCAACGCAGCAGAAAACGCGTCCTGGTCGCGGGAGGGGGCGTTGGCGGCATGCAGGCCGCGCTGTCTTGCGCGAAGCTGGGGCACGAGGTAATCCTTTGCGAGAAAGAGAGCAGGCTCGGAGGCATACTGAGGTGCGAGAGCAGCGTCCCCTTCAAGAAGCGTTTGGAAGAATACCTGGACAGGCAGGCGCTGAGGCTTTCGCGCGCTCTTGTCGAGGTGCGCACCGGCACGGAGGTTACGCCCGACTTCGCCTCTTCCCTGCAGCCGGACGCCATCATTGCCGCGCTCGGCGCGAGGCCTGTCGTCCCACAGATACCGGGCATTGGCGGCGCAGGCGTCATCGGAGCTGTCGAGCTTTATGCCGATCCGTCCAAGGCCGGGGATTCGCTCGCGATTATCGGCGGCGGGCTTGTGGGCGTCGAACTCGGTCTCTTCATGGCTGGTCTCGGGAAGAGGGTCACAATCCTTGAGGCTCTCGGCGCGCTTTCCCTCGGCGCGTTCGGCATGCACACCATGGCGCTGCTGGCTGAGTTGAAGAGGCTGGGGCTGGTCGTCCACACGGGGGTCCGGGTGAAGAGCATAGGCGATGCAGGTGTCTCTTGCGAGGGCGCAGGCGGAGCATTCACGGTCGCTGCGGACACGGTCGTCTACGCGACCGGGCAGCGTCCGCTGCGCGATGAGGCTATCGCCCTTTCGGGCTGCGCCCCGGAGTTCCATATGCTTGGCGACTGCATTGTCCCGGATAATATCCTTGCCGCGACAAGCGCCGCTTACACAATCGCCAAGAACGTCGGAAGGATGTAGAAGGCGCTTGAGAAGGGCATTTGGTTCGGCGTTGAAATCACTACCGACAAGAGAATGGACAATGTCGTAACGGTAATTGATATTTCTAACTATGTCCAAGACTGACATGGAAGCAGCACAAAGATACGGCGCTCATTTCCCGCAAGTGGGATCTGAGCGCCGTCATTCGATTTGCTTTAGCAAAAAGTAGTGCAAAACTTGTAGAAATGTGTTATTATGCCTAAAAAAGAAAGGGGCTGAAAATCATCATGAAGAAAAAAATCTTATGCCTTGCGCTGACGGTGGTACTAAGCGCCGGACTCGTCGCTCCCGGACTCACAACCCGGGCGTCCGCAGTGAATGAAGTACGAACAGTATGGCTTGACGACGAGCGCTTCCTGACCTTGACATTCGACGACCTCATCTCCGAAGAGATAATACTTATCGCAAGAGACGACGGCGTCAAGGAAGCAACCTGTTTCTACATCCCGTACACAGGAGCGACTGTGAAGTTCAGCGGCTGGGTAGAAGGCGAAGGCTGCTGGAAAATATGGTACCAATGGAAAGATGGCGCGTACGAAGAAGGCGAGTGGGACTGGTATGACTGGGACATCTTCCCGGATTACTCGCCGGGGATCATATTCGACTTCAACCGGGATTATGGCTACGACTACGATTACTACGAGAGCCTCGACATCGTCGAGTGCTACCATGGGATCTACTTCAAGTACTCACACGACTTTCGCCCGGCATGGTATGGCAAAGTATCATCATGGGCGATAGGAGAAGTCAGCGACGCGATAATGGCCGATCTGGTCACGGACGAGCTGCTCGACAAAGACGTCTACACAGGCAGCATCACGCGTCTCGAAACAGCGCAGCTCATAGTCAAACTGATAGAAAATGTCTCAGGTCTGCCTATCGATGAGTTTATCAAAGCCAAGGGGGTCGCTGTCGACGATAAAGCATTTACGGACACCGGCGACAAAGCCGTCCTCGCCTGCAACGCCCTGGATATCATCAACGGCGTTGGCGACGGCAGGTTCAACCCCACCGGCATCCTCAAACGCGCGCAAGCAGCAGCTATAGTCAACCGCGTCGCTAAGGTCATGGGAGTAAACACGTCAGGATATACCCACAGCTTCATCGACGTCGAAAACCACTGGTCCAACAACGAGCTGGGCTGGCCCGCTCATGCGGAGATACTGCTGGGAGACCAGTATAAGCAATTCAACCCCGAAGGGAATCTCACGATCGAGGCGACTATAGCAATATCCTACCGCAGCTACAAGGCTCTCACGAAGTAATATAATAACTGTTCAGGTACCTGAACAGACATCAGTAATCAAAATAAAGGGGACTACGAAGATGCAATACTTATTCGATCTCAATGACCCGAAGAACTTCATCAACCCGCTTGAACTGAAAGGACCCGACGGATACATCGGCGAACACCAGCACACAGTGCTCATGCCGGAAGGCGACCGCAGGCACTTCTGCATGACAGACTCGATCATGCACACGACGCGCCCGGGCAGCGACCTGCATTTTCACGAGCACATCATGGGCTACGAAATATTCTTCGTAGACAGCGGAGGCATGGACATCTACATCAACAAGCAGAAAGCGTACATCAAACCCGGGAGCGTGCTGTTCATGCAGCCGTACCAGGCGCACGGAATGGACTTCCACGCCGACGTAAAGTACAGAGGCTTCTTCCACGACCTCCCGTACGCGGAAGGCGGCGAAGGGAGCAGGCTGCTGCGGCAGAACAACCCCGACTTCATGAACGACCCGGAGTTCCCGAAAGAAATCGCGCCGCTGAACGACCACTACCTGCGCGAACTCATCCACGACTTCAAAGAAGTACCGCCCGAAGAATGCGGCGCAATCCGCCATAGGGAACGCCCGATGGCGCAGTACGAGCTGCCCGGGGCTGTGTTCAAGATGCTCGCCGGCCGCTGGGAAAACGGCGGTTTGTGCGAACTGTGGTGCTTTGAGATGAAGAAAGGCTTCTACGCCGAATCATACAAGTACCCGGTCAACCAGGACCTGTACTACGTGACCGAAGGCGAGATAAAGTTCAAAGTTTACGACGAGGAGTTCATCGCGAAAGAAGAGCACCTGGTAAAAATCCCGCAATACGCGCCGCGCAGTTTCGAAGTCCTGTCGGACGCCGTGATGTACGACGTCGGCGGGCTGCCGCGCTGGGACGCCTACCTGCAAGACAGGGAGTCCGTGCTCGCGCTTGACCCGGAACGCGCCGCTAAGCCCGAAACGCTGGACGGCCTGCGCAAAAAGTTCGGCATCCACTATAAAGAACTTGGAGTCAGATAGCGGCCTTTGCGAGGTGAGACCATGTTGATAATGCACGGGAGGGTGGTGGTGAGATGAGTTTGGCCAAAAATCGATAATTACAACGCAGCCGTCTATTATATGTCGCCTGAATATCTCTATGCCTCATTTGAACCTCCCATGACTAAAGTCACGGGATTCTTGGATCGACGAGCGACTGCTCCCATTACCGGAGTCTTACATGCTCTTCTCAAGCGTTTGGGTAGGTT
>Ga0082212_10008481_pt1 | contig 13407 bp, 8 predicted proteins | sample TergutNt197P3_FD_71548 | JGI IMG/M metagenome (GOLD analysis project Ga0082212, IMG submission 71548) | Neocapritermes taracua P3 segment gut microbial communities from Petit-Saut dam, French Guiana - Nt197 P3 | ecosystem: Host-associated > Arthropoda: Insects > Digestive system > Gut ... | reverse complement strand
CAGTTGAGCTTATTATCCCATATAATATCGTTTGCTTCCTTCAACGACGTCCCGGTCGGGGCTGTTACGAGCTTATCGATCGGCGTCATAAAACTGCTGACTATTTCTTCGCCGTTCATACGGCTGATTCGATAGTCGCGGCTGGTAATAAGGCCTATCAGTTTTCCGCTGCTTGTACCATCCGATGTTACGGCAACCGTCGAATGCCCCGTTTTTTCTTTGAGCGCGAGTATGTCGGAGAGCTTCGCGTCCGGGCTGATATTCGAGTCGCTTATAACAAACCCTGCTTTATACGACTTCGCCTTTGCAACCATCGCGGTCTGCTTTTCTATCGTTTGCGAGCAATAGATAAAAGATACCCCGCCTTCTTTTGCAAGCGCGACTGCCATGTTGTCGTCAGAAACCGATTGCATGATGGCGGAGGTCATCGGGATGTTCATATACATTTGCGGGTCTTCCCCGCGTTTATGCTTGACAAGCGGAGTCCGCAGGTCGACGCTGTCGGGTTTACTGTCCGCGCCGGAGAAGCCGGGGACGAGCAGGTATTCGCTGAATGTGCGCGAGGGCTCCTTAAAAAAATAGGCCATATGAAATCACTCCTTCGCATCGTCTGGTCTTACTGATGTTTTCAGGTATTATAGTGCTGTAACCATAGCTATGTCAAGGGAAAGTACGAATGTTTCCACAAGATTATCAATAATAACATTTCAAATTTATTATCACTTTATTCATGCAATGTACATAATATAGCACTATCATACACTCAGAGTGAAGGCATAAAGTTTTACGCTTAGTTCCGCCATCTACAGACCCTAACAGAATCGAGGAGATCAGTATTATGTATAACGAGTATGATAATGAAAGAAGCGGGTATACCTACCCACCGGCGCCGGGAGCAGGATCGATTGCCGAAGCACCGCATATGCAGGCTCCCATATCCGGCGTTCAGCAAGCGGGCGCTCCTGCCGAACGGACCGATGCACCGGTTATTTTGACAGCGCCGCGTGTGCAGCAGATGTTTACAGACCACGCCCCTGCGGAGCAAGTCCCGCAAACTACTCAGCCTGTGCAAACTATGCAGCCTGCACAAACCATGCAGGCTTATGCGCCTTATTCGGCAGGTTGGAGCGAGCCGGCCTACAGTACAGCGCACGAAACGACATCGAACATGTATACGCCGGGCATATACATAAATCAGCCATTGCCGAGGAAACGCGCATCGGAAGCGGGACCGAAACGTCATCACCATGAAAATGGCAGGCGGCTTGGCAGATTCCTCCGGGCGGCGTGCCTGATCATAATATGCGCAGTGCTCAGCGGGGCGTCAGCTTATATGGTTACGGAATACCGTCTGAAAGATATCGATTTCGCACCGGTCAATCAAGTCGTGATTGGCGGCGCCGGTTCGGTCAGTCCGCAAGGCGGCAGCCTGACTCCAACGATCGCGACGACAGGCCCGGGTATGTCGGCGGAAGATATTTACGATATCTCATGCACCCAGGTCGTAGGCATCAAGACTGAGATGCCTAACGCGGCAAGCTCATTCGGCGGCCTTATCCCCGGGTCGTCTACCGCTGTCTCAGGCTCCGGCTTTATTATCTCAAGCGATGGCTACATACTCACAAATTATCACGTGGTAGAAACAGCATACTTGAACGATCTGCCGCTGATAGTCTGTCTTAACGACGGCACGGAGTACGAAGCGGCTGTAGTTGGGTACGAAGTACTCAGCGACGTCGCTTTGATAAAAATCAGCGCGACCGGGCTTAACGCTGCAGTAATCGCCAACAGCGACAACATACGTGTAGGTCAAAGAGTCTACGCAGTAGGAAACCCTTTCGGAGATCTGGCCTATACCATGACTGACGGCATTATATCCGCGCTTGACAGGGTCGTTACGGTAGAAAGAAAGAACATCAACACATTCCAGTTCAGCGCGGCGGTCAACCCCGGTAACTCCGGCGGCCCGGTGTATGACTCAAACGGCGAGATCATAGGCATAGTTTCCGTAAAAATTATGGGCAGCTCTGTAGAAGGCATCGGGTTTGCGATACCTATTAACGACGCTATAGAGTTCGCTTCTGAGCTGATCGAGCACGGGTATGTCTCCGGCAGGGCGTTTATGGGTATTGTTGCCGAAACAGTCAACAGGGCGCATGCTGAATACTATGCTACAGTAGAGGGCGCATATGTCAAGTCCGTGAACGAGGGTTCCGCAGCCGAAAAGGCAGGCATTCAATTTGGTGATATAATTACAAAATTAGGCGGCGACGACATCACCACTCAGGAGTCGCTTGTGTACTCCCTGAGGAAGTTCAGAGCCGGTGATACGACGACACTGACGGTCTGGCGCGGCGGAGAAGAAGTTGAGATGACAATAACATTCGACGAAAACATGACAGCGGGGCAGCCGCAAAGACCATAACCGCAGCGTTTCGCTCAAAAGGCGCGTGCTTTAATTGATCAGGGCGGTCAGATTTGACCGCCCTGAATTGTTATATTACTTGTCGGGGTCACGCCCGGCTATCCGTTTCGTACACCCTGAAAGTATATCTGTTTCGCCCGGCTTCCTTGGATTCATAAAGCATTTCGTCCGCTTTCTTTACGTATTCGCCACCTCTTTGCATATGACTTACAACACCTGTCGTGACGCCGATCGATATGGTGACGCGTCCCTCCGCTTCGTTTTTTTCATGCGCTATATTGAGCCTCCGTACGGTCTCAAGCAGCTTGCCGGCGATTATTCGCGCGCCGTTCTCGTCAGTATTCGGCAGGACGGCGACAAACTCTTCCCCCCCGTATCGCGCAACGAAGTCATCGACCCTGGTCATGTGTTCATCAAGCGCCTTTGCGACTTTTTTCAGACATGTATCGCCATCGTTATGACCGTAAGTATCATTATATTTCTTAAAATTATCTATATCGATCATCATCAAACTGAGTACGCCGCCCGAGCGTGATATAGTAGCAATCAGATGTTCAATACTTTCGTCAAAGTACCTTCTGTTATGGATGCCTGTCAGCGCATCGAAATATACTTTATCAAGCATCTTGACTATAGGCGTTGACACCTTCTTTGCCACGAACAGTATTAATAAAACTCCAAGCCCCAGTATTATGACCGTTATCAGTATCCCCGTTGTTATAAATGCGCGCACTGTGTTCATCTTTTCAGTCAGGAATTGCCCGGCGAAAAGCATGCCCTGTATTTGCCCGCTCTCGCTTGAAAGAGGTATGTATTTAACCAGCATTTCACGGCCCAATACTTTATACTGACCTCTGACGTCGATGCCTGCGCTCACCATTTCACTTACGTTGTCAGGCGCCTGCGTTCCGACCGCACGGCTGCCGTCGCTGTTTTGAATTGTGGTCGCAACGCGTATATCGTCTATGAATACCGTGTGTTCGCAGCCCGACACGCTCTTAAGCTTATCTACAAACTCATCCTTGTCCAACCTGTACCCGATGACGACCGCTCCGAGCAGCCGCCCGTCCGCCCCATACACCGGCATTCCCGTGTTTGTGGATATCCCCACGGTTACGCCGCGTTCTATCTCAGTAAGCGCTCTTCCGGAAAGCGCCGATTCGACGCACGGCATCCCCAGGCAACTATCGCCGACAAGTTCCGGTGCGTTGATCCTGGCGATCGCTATCCCGTTTTTATCGATTATGACACATAATTCAGCGCCTGTTTCTTCATACTGCGTTTTTGCGCGGTTAAAAACGGCTTTATGGTCGCCGCTCTCCATTGCTTCGACCAGCTCTTTGTCTTGTGCAAAATACAAAGCCGAAACATATGACATATTTTCCATAATTTTGATCTCGTTGACCATTTCGTTGACAGCTTCCGTCAGCAAGCTTTCGATGTTTCTGTCAACATAGTTGGTGAACTGGACTATATTTGACGTAAGGATCGCCGCCGCAACAAGAACAGCAGCTATAATCATGGGGATCAGTATTCTTTTTCTGACGGACATGAGTCAAGAGCCCTTCTTTCTGCATATATGGCAAATATAATTAAGCAACGATCATTTGACACTGCCCACGTATAAGCACATTGATTCTTGTGCATACCTGTGTAAAAAGCTAAAAGCCCCTGAACCCTTGCAATTCAAAGGCTTTTGGTGCGCGAGGGGGGACTTGAACCCCCACGTCCGTTACGGACACTAGAACCTGAATCTAGCGAGTCTGCCAATTCCACCACTCGCGCATATACTGCGGCGCAACGCTTTCAGCCAATGCCATACACAGGAGCGCATGCGTCCTGTAAACGTCCGACAACGCAAACAACCGCGATAAATATAGCATAACTCCATATGCCTGTCAATCAAAGTTTCATATTGATGGTTTCCTAATACGGCACTTTCGGCAATCTGCGGTTGAAAAAAATCCTCTATGTGGTATATTTCAACTAAGCGGATAGCAGAAAAGGAAAATGGTTGCCGTATGAGGATGCGAAAAAAACCAAATCTTGAGAAGCGCATGGAAAAATGCTCGCATTTGCTTGTCACAGAACCGGAGCTTTATCACGGGCGGTGGCAAAGCCTCTTTTGCGGGAACCAAAACTCATTGGTGAACCAACGCCGGGTTCTCGCTGCAGGTATTAACGAAAGCCCCTCCGGCGCGGAGCCCGGTGAGCCAAGCCGCTTTGAGCTTCATGTTGAGATCGGGTGCGGGAAAGGCCGGTTCACGGTCGAAACGGCAAAGGCGGCGGAGGCGGCGCTGCGGACAAGAGACGGGTTTTTCATGGTCGCGCTTGAAAAATCTGCCGACGCTATGGTCATCGCTCTCGAGCGCGCCGCCGCGGAAGGTCTCCGGAACATAAAATTCATCAACGCTTTCGCCGATGATCTCACTGAGTATTTCGCGCCGGGCGAGGTATCCTGTATTTACTTGAACTTTTGCGACCCGTGGCCGTCAAACAGACACGCAAAACGCAGGCTCACAAACCGGCGTTTTCTTGAATTATACATGCAGGTACTCAATACGGGCGGTGAGATTCGTTTTAAAACGGACAACCTCCCGCTGTTTGAGTACTCGCTTCACGAATTCGAGTATGCCGGCTTCACACTGACCGATGTGGATCGCGACCTGCACGGAGATGGTCCCGCAGAGATTATGACAGACTACGAGATAAAGTTCCACAGTCAGGGATCGCCCATTTATAGATGTATATCCCGAAAATGACAGTATTAATTTATGGTGTTACGGCAGTATTTCGTGCTATATGCGAAATAGTCAACAAAATCCACAAAACAAGGTGAAATCTTTAAAAGACTATATTGTTGAAACAGCGAAAACATGGTATTATGGCGGAGGTCGCCGATGACGTTTATCATGTGATAGACGGGCGTTTGCAAGAGGCGGATATCTGAATTATATGGAGGTTATTATGAAGATTGAAAAACTGTTCACGCCTTTTAAAATCGGAAACTGCGAGATCCCGAACAGACTTGTCATCCCGCCAATGGTCGTCAACATGAATCCCGGGACCGGCGAAGCAACGGAGCAATTCATACGCTATTATGAAGAGCGCGCAAAAGGCGGCTGGGGCTTGATAATCACGGAGGATTACAGGATCAGCATGCACGCCGGCGGTTATCCGCACATATCCGGCCTTTTTAACGAAGCGCAGGTAGAAAGCCACAAAAAACTCACCGATGTGATCCATAAGTATGACACAAAGATATTCTGCCAGATCTATCATGCCGGCAGACAGGCAAACCGTAATGTGAACTATGGCGTGCAGCCGGTTTCTTGTTCCCCGATCCCTTGCGCATGGAACAAAGAAATCCCGAGGGAACTGACTATACCCGAGATCCAAGAAATCATTGCGGACTATGGTAAAACAGCCGCGAATGTAAAAAGAGCCGGATTCGACGGTGTGGAGATCCATTGCGCGCACGGTTATTTGGTTCATCAGTTCCTTTCCCCCAACTCGAACAAGCGTATCGATGAATATGGAGGATCGTTTGAAAATCGCCTGAGGTTCTTGCATGAAGTCATGGATTCCGTCAGAAATGCCGTCGGACCAGACTTCCCGATGCAGATAAGGCTGTCCGGCGTCGAGTATGCCGAGGGCGGACGTACAATGTTTGAAACCCATGAGATAATCCGCAGGATAGAGGAATGGGGCGCAGATGCGCTGCACTTGACGTTTGGCATGTACGGGACCCGTTCATCCGTAGGTTCCGTATCTTCTTTTATCCAGAGCCACGGTTGGAATGTGAAGCTGGCGGAAGAGGCAAAGAGTCTGATCGGCATCCCGGTCATAACAGTCGGGCGTATTCAGGAGCCGACTATGGCCGAGGAGATAATAGCCGCGGGGATGGCCGATTTCATAGCGATGGGGCGCGGAGCCCTGGCCGATGCGCAATACCCGCAAAAAATCAAAGCCGGGGAGTTTAACGAAGTGCGTTCCTGTATCGGATGCCTTCAGGGCTGCACGGCTTCGACTTATCAAGGCGTCCCTGTTTACTGCCTGGTGAACCCGGAGCTTGGATATGAGTATACTACGGACTGGTCTGAAGCTCCCGTACGAAAGAGAGTATTCGTAGCGGGCGGCGGCGTCGGCGGTATGGAAGCCGCGCGCGCAGCGGCTATAAAGGGTCACGACGTCCATATTTATGAAGCGGCGGACAGCCTTGGCGGGCAGTTTGTCACAGCTTCTTATCCGCCTTTCAAAGGTGATTTTGCCACATATCCCGCATGGCTGTGCAGGCAATTGAAAAAGCTTAACGTTAACGTCCATCTTAATACGCCTCTTACTGCCGGTATTGTTAAAGACGCTAAACCAGACAAGGTCGTCGTCGCTACCGGCTCCAAGGCGAAAATCCCGGACATCCCCGGAATAAACGACCCGAAAGTGGTTCATGCCACGGATGTGCTGCGGGGCAGAGTGGATACAGGTATGGATGTACTCGTCGTCGGCGCCGGTCAGGAAGGTACCGAAACGGCGGCGTTCCTGTCTGTGCAGTGTAAAGCCAGCGTCGGCCTCGTATCGCGCAGGCCGTTTGTCGGCAAAGGCATGGAGCCGGGTATCCGTGATGATATAATGGACTGCCTCAATAAGTTTTTTGTCAAAATCATGGTCAGTACGGAGCTTATATCCGTCACCGAAGATGGGGCAAAGCTTCGCGAAGGCGGCAGAGAGTTCATATACCCGTGTGACACAATAGTTCTGGCGGTTGGCGCCGAGTCGAACGACGCGCTGTCCTCCGAGCTTGCGGGGATATGCGACACGGTCGTTATCGGGGACGCAAAAGAAGCAAGGCAAGCCATAAACGCCTCCCGCGAGGGGTTCGCGGCGGGTATGGAAATATAAATATATTAATGGAGGGATACAGATGAGTGAACTAGCAAAAGCACAATCGAAAACCAAAGACGTCTCGTACTACATTAAATCTGTCATCGGTCTGGCAATCATGATTTTCTTTGGCTATATCCCCGCCCCTGCTCCGATCACGCAGGTCGGTATGGTAGTGTTGGGTCAGTTTATCGGATTGATCGTGTTATGGACCTTCGTTGACATGGTTTGGCCCACATTTGCCGCAATAGTCCTTTTTGGTTTCGTCGCGAGAGATGTTTATCCTGGCTCCTTCGCGCTGGCCGGCGTTTATGAAGCCGGTATGCAATCTATTGGCAACTGGGTCGTCGTAATTCTTATCGGCTTGCTCATCTTTTGCGAAGTGCTGAATGAAGCGGGGATCATAAAGCGGATAGCCCTGTGGTTCCTGACACGCAAAACTGCGAGAAGAAGCCCATGGGGTTTCACATTTATGTTCCTGTTAGCGGCGTTCGTCATAGGACTTCTGATGGACGTCACGACCGCTCAGGTTTTCATGCTTGTACTGGCTAAGGAGATTTTTGACGTCCTTGGGCTGACCAAGGAGGATAAATGGACCAGGGTAGTTACGATAGGGATAACATTCACCGTCGTCATGACTTTCGGCGCGACCCCGGTCTGCCACACGCTTTCGATCCTCTTTATGGGCATATACTCAGATATAGTCGGCGCATCTGTTAACTGGATCAGCTTCATGCTCATCGCGGTTCCGGTTTGCATTGTATTGTGGCTCGTGATGATAGCTTTCTTCCGTTATATAGTAAAACCGGATATGTCTAAGCTTGAAAAAGCCGATTTTAACGCTATCACCGAGTTGCGTGAGAAAATGGGTAAAATGGGCAAGAGGGAACACACTATTCTCGTAGTAATGGTATTACTGATTTTCTTCTGGCTGCTGCCCGGATTCCTCTCGCTAATCGCGCCTACTGCGGCACTAACAATGTGGTTTGACAAGATCACGATGCTGACTCCTCTGTTCGTAGCGGTCGTATTTCTCGCTGTCGTCCGCATCGACGGCAGGCCGTTGCTGGATATACCGACGGCAATGTCAAAGGTGTCTTTCCACGCCATCTTCCTTTTAGCCGGTATCATGATGATCGCATCCGCGCTCGGAGAGTCGACGACCGGCATTTCAGACTGGGTCCTCAAAGTCCTTGCGCCGGCGGTGTCAGGCATGAGCCCGTTTGTGCTGATCATGTTCATAGCGACTATATCGATCATAATAACAAATATCGCAAACAATGTGCCTGCCGGTATAGTTATGATCATAGTCGGCGTGCCTATATCCCTGCAAATGGGTATAAATCCGTTCGTAACAGCTGTGACGGTCAGCCTTTGCACCAATCTCGCTTATACGATCCCACCCGCCTTTGTCCCTGTCGGTTATTGTTACGCCGATCCGTTCGGAGGCCCGAAGCATACTTTCAGATGGGGTCTTTGCACGATGGTGATATCCATCGTCGTGTGCGGCTTACTGATTTATCCGTTGGGACTATTGTTTGGATAAGGAGCTGAAAACATGCTTGTACTAAAAAATGCCTGTATAATCGATGGTACGGGAGCCGCTCCGGCGCCTGAAACCACTGTGATCCTGAACGGCAAGGTTATCGATCAGGTTGGCGGGACTCTCAGTATACCGGACGGGGCGCAGGTCATCGACCTCAAAGGAAAACCCCTGCTACCCGGCTTCACAGATGCGCATACGCATATGGGAGGCAGCGTCAGTCTGGAGCGCCCTGGCGCCAGCTCCCGCTTCGGCTCTTATGACTATGCCGAGCACAGGGAGTCCGCCCTTCGCTGGGGTGTGACCACGCTGCGCAGCGCCGGTGATTTCACGCCGGATATCCTCGCTTTTCGCGATGATGTGAACGCCGGAAAGCTTCGCTCGCCGCGCATGCTGGCTTGCGGGCGTTTTCTCCAGGCTCGGGGCGGGCATCCTCTCAGCACCGTTTACTCCGACGATCCTGTTATTGCTGAGAACGCCTGCGTGTTGATCGACGAAGGCACTGATATCGACGCGGAGGTAGGGAAACTCTGTGATCTCGGGGTAGACTGGATCAAAGTTATGGTAAGCGATGATAATAAATTCAAGTACCCCGACACATTGGCGCCCACTCTGTCAGACAAGCAAATAAACCAAATCACGGACGCCGCGCACAAGCGTTCCCGCCCTGTCATGGCGCATATCGACGACATCGGCGATATTGTCCGCGCTGTAAACGCCGGCGTCGATACTGTCGAGCATACGATCAATGTGGCGACTTCAGATCATAATATGTCAGATGAAGTCCTGTCTCTGCTTACCGGAAGGGACGTCTGGGTAGTCCCGACGCTTGTGGCGACAAAAATCCATGACGGCAGCGTACCTGGCGCGCCTCCGGTTTGGCCGGCGCTTCAGGCGGCGGCAACCCGTATGGTCGAAGCCGGCGTGAAAATCGGCGTTGGCTGCGATTCCGGCATCCCCTTCGTGCCGTTCGGCGAGTGCGTCCACATTGAGATGGAACTGCTGACTGGGGTTGGGTTTACACCCCTCCAGGCTATTACAGCCGCAACCGGAAATAATGCCAAAATGCTCCGCATGTCCCATCTTTTCGGAACCATAGCTCAGGGGCAGGCGGCGGATCTCGTTGTTCTCGGCTCCGACCCGCTGAAGGATATAAAAAACACCAGAGACATTCGCATGGTTCTGCGCAACGGCGCAGTGGTTTTTGACGATCTGCTGCGCGAATGATCGCTCCGGGTTTGGACGCTCCGGGTTTGGACGCTCCGGAATTTAACAAAAAACGTGTTCCGGCTTGAGCGTTCGTTCCGGCACTTGGTAAAGAGCGGGCTGCGTGCTGTAACGCAGCCCAGCTTTTTACCACGATTGCGGTAAGAGTCGATACCTAGGGGGGGGGAAATATGTTACGTTATAGCAAACTCTTTGCCCTGCTGCTTGTGGCGGCTCTGCTTCTTCTTTGTATTCCGGTTTCAGCCGCCGCGCCGTCGTTTTCCGATATCGGCGGCCATTGGGCGCAAGAAGCTATCCTGCGCTGGAGCGAAATCGGCGTTTTGAGCGGCTATCCGGACGGTACGTTCCGCCCGAACAACACCGTCACACGCGGCGAGCTCGCGACCATAATAAATAATCTGATGCATTTTCCGGAGGCCCCGGATGATATCGATATTTTCAGCGATCTGACGGATAAATGGTACGCCCCCAACGTCAACGCGCTCGCGCTGCAGGGGGCGTATCTTGTCACGCACGGCGAAGCCAAAGGCGACGCGGCGCTGACCCGCGAGGAAGCCGCGGTAATGATTTATAACGCGTTTCCGGTATCGTACCCGAGATACCCGGACACATTTTCCGACAGCGACTTAATAAACCCTGATTATGTTGAGAAAGTCAACACCATGCTTAACACGGGGTTTTTGTCAGGTTTCCCTGACGGCACGTTCCGTCCTAATGAACCAATCACCCGGGCGCAGGTTATGACTATCCTTAACAATATGATCGATGAATACATCAATGAGCCCGGCGTACACGAGGGACTTGAGGGAAAACGCGTTCTAGTGGCTGTTCCGGGCGTGGAGATAAGTATTTCACAGAGCCTGGAATATTTAGTTGTTTCCCCTGTGGCAGGGATGGGCAAAACTATCATATCCCGTGTTGGAGAGGGAAAACATGGCATCAGATTCGCAACACTGTGGCGGCAGGACTACCAAAGCGTTAGTATTGGCTTTACGCCAAACAGTACTGAGCAGAGATACGTTCAATCCTACGATGCTCGTTTTGTCGGCGGTACAGGTTTAGATGATTTTCCATATTTGATAAGCAATCAATCCCAACTGATGCTAATAAATGAGTACCTTGACTATCGGCATCAAGATATGCACTTCGCATTAGCAAATGACATTTCATTGACCGGTGAGTGGACGCCAATCGGTTACTACAGAACTATCGGCATTTCCTACTCATTATCGGAAAAACCTGGTGCTCGCTTTTGGGCCGACTTTGATGGCAACGGGTACACTGTCAATGGATTGAGTATAACAACTGATGTTGGCAGCGGCGAAGCACTGGGTTTATTTGCATACTGCGGTGGAGACATACGTAACCTTTCTGTGTCCGGTATAATATCAATAAATACAGCATCTGAATGGTTATCCATCGGGGGGGTATGCGGCTATCTTCTCGACGGCGTTATGGATAATTGCGTATCTCATGTCAATATTAACGTAAATACGATGGGCGCGGTTACTGCGGGCGGAATTGTCGGGAATGAAGATCGCGGCAATATAAGCAATTGCCTTGCAGATTGTGATATCAATATTGCTCATGAAAATCCAGTTATTGGGAATTACATTAATGCCGGCGGAATTGTCGGTTTGGCGGATGGATCAGGAAAAATAGAAAACTGCGTGTCTCACGCTAATGTTTTTTCAAGTGCGTATGAAAATGCTTATGCCGGAGGTATAATAGGTTTCATAAATGGCTACGCAACAATTAGCGAATGCCAGGCGGATGGTAATATTGCTGCAGCGTCGGCTGATACTGTAACCTATGCCGCCTATGCAGGAGGGATAGTAGGTTATATAAAGCAAGGCAGAATTGTTCAGGGCTGTGTATCACGCGCTAGTGTTTCCGCTACAGCCGCCAATGCGGCCTCTGCCGGAGGCGTTGCCGGTTGGATTTCAGGCTCACATAGCAGCAACTTATGTGTCATTGATTCTTGTCAAGCGTCCGAAATAATAAGGGCTGAAACATCAAGTGTTGAAGAGAGCGCCGGAGCGTATGCCGGTGGAATATCCGGAACAGCCAGATGCGCAAATATTAAAGATAGTTTGTCGGATGCTGATGTTACCGCTACAGGCGGATACTATTCATTTGCCGGTGGAATAACCGGAGTTCTGTCACTGTCATCCATAATGCAGGGCTGCTTTAGTAACGGTATTATTCATGCACGAGATTCCCTAATGCAAAATAACGTGGGCGGCGCTGTCGGTCAGATTTTCAGTAATGAAGGGGAATCAAAAGCAGTGCGCTGCGGTTCTGCATCAGTAGTATCAGCATCAGGTGATCCCGGGTGGTTCAACGCGGTGGGAGGGTTCGCCGGAAGTATTTACGAAGGCGGTTCCGCTACGGACTGCTATAGTGTCGGTTCTGTGACATGCGCAAAAAATGGGTATGCCTCTATCGCCGGCTTCGTAGGCCGGATGGCAGGTTCGCTGAAGAACTGTTACACAGCTTCACCGATCAGCGCGGGGCTGGCGCTCAACGACTATAGTTATCAGGGTTTAGTCGGAACAGTAAGGACTAATATTCAAACTGCTAACTGCGGCGTGTTCACCGGTTCTCCCCTGCATTTCTATGACAATGCGGCAGACCCGTATGGGGTTATCACACTGGTAACGTATACGGAAATGCAAACAGAGCAAACATATCGGGATGCCGGTTGGGACTTCGATGACGTCTGGACTATGCCGGACGCTTCGGACAGCTACAAGCTACCGATATTGCAAGGCGCGTTTGAAGAGCAGCAGCGCGCGCTTACAATGCCGCCGCACCTGGGATAGTATATACGCTACCATGTATGGCGAAAATTTAATCGAATTTTAGTTTTGCTTATACTGCAAGTTCAGGAAACACTGCTTTAATATATTTGGCAGCGAGGCCGACAATGCCCGGCGATAAGAGCTTATACGCACGGATCATGTTCTTCACTGCCATAAAAAAGGGAGAAAAGGCTCCCGGAGCGAGGTGTACCGGTGAAAAAAACATACATTGATGATACTGGAAAACTAATTTTCAAAATTTATTCGATCGCCTGCCTTGTCGCGATTTTTACCTGCCTAATAGTGAATTTTGCGATAGACCGGTCGATCACATGGGCGTTATACCCCCTCTTGTCGGTTCCGTTCGGATGGCTCGTTTTGACGCCTTTGGTCGTAAGGAGGTTCGGCATACCGTTCGCTTTATGCTCGTTTATGATCTTTGTTATGCCCTTTTTATTCCTTCTGGAGAAAATCACGCCGGTCGATAACTGGTTTGTCGGAATCGGGATACCGTCCGCCATTGTAGG
>Ga0082212_10008480_pt1 | contig 13408 bp, 13 predicted proteins | sample TergutNt197P3_FD_71548 | JGI IMG/M metagenome (GOLD analysis project Ga0082212, IMG submission 71548) | Neocapritermes taracua P3 segment gut microbial communities from Petit-Saut dam, French Guiana - Nt197 P3 | ecosystem: Host-associated > Arthropoda: Insects > Digestive system > Gut ... | reverse complement strand
TTCACCCGGGTTCATTGAACACAACGGAGCCTGCTCCCCATCCCTCAGGGTTGTATCCAGGATTAATATTCTTCTGTTATGCGCTGCGGTTTTTCTTGGCATTCCTATCCTCAGGCATCGTTTACAGAAAGCACGCTGGTTCCCCGTTCAAGCGCTACAAGTCCGGTTCTGGCCAATTCCAGCACTTTATACGGAGAAAGGAGCATAAGCAATCCATTGAGTTTTTCCGTGTCACCTGTCGCTTCAATGGTAATTGTAGAAGCAGAAACATCAATCACCCTGGAACGGAAAATTCCGGCAATCTGAATTACTGCAGGCCGTGTTTTTTCATCGGCGCCTACTTTTACCAGCATAATTTCACGCCGTATGCAGGAACCGGCGCCAGCTTCGCTGGACGATTCCAGCTCGCGTACAGCAATTACATCCACAAGCTTTCCCAGCTGTTTAATGATCTGTTCCAGTACAGTGTTATCGCCGGTAACGGCAATGGTCATGCGGGAAATTGAAGGGTCGGTAGTCTCACCTACGGTGAGGCTGTCTATGTTAAAACCCCTGCGGGCAAAGAGTCCAGATACCCTGCTCAGGGTACCCGCTCTATTTTCTACCAGGACAGAAACAACATGGGTACGTTCAGAATGTACTGGTTGAGTTTTTTTCTGCATTTAATTTTCTACCTTCATGCCATACAATATCATAATTTCGGGACGGTATTCAAAATGCATCGTATCAAAGAGAGCCCACTTACCGCCCCAGCAAAACCCGTATCGTTCAAAAATCTTTACAACAACCATGGGCGGATGGTAACGTTTTTCGTAGGGCACTTTATACCATTCAGGGTTATTGGCATCCGAGGTCCATTGCCAGTATGTGGCAAGGCCCCGTAAATTTTTCGGCAATATGTCTATTGCCACTCCGTAAGAGTGATAACTCCGGCTTACCGTCGCCGCAACATTGCGCCAGCTAAAAGCGCCGATAGAACCGATATTGTTAATAAAATCCCGTACTTCCCTGTCGGTTTTTGCCTCTTCCATTACCAATGCGTCAATTTTAACCAGGCGATCTTTCAGATCCTTATGGACATCAAAGTTTCTTCCAAAAAAAGTAATCCGCACCATATTGGCGGCAGCTTCGCTTTGGGTGGCCGCCCGCCACAGGGTATCATAAAATTCAGGGTTCCGTTTGGGCGGGTTTGCCCTGCGGTTGGGCAGCACATTACGGAGCCTTTCCGCCTGTTCACCTTCCGGTTCCTTCCAGGGTGGAAGTTCTGCAGGGTAATTATAAAACGATTGCCGCGCCCATGCGCTGACATTATTCCGTTCCGCTTCGGGAAGCAGGCGGCCTTCTGCATAATAAAACCATTTACCCCTCAGCAGAACCGCCCAGTCGCCATTTCTGCTTTCTACCCGGCTTATTGCTTCGGGAAAGGCAGCCGCATGGGCCTTCATAACCTGTTCGGCAGTGGGCTGACCGGGGCTCTGACGTTGGGAGGAATTCTGGCTAAAAACAGGAAAAATAAGAAAAAATACAAAAAAAATACAAAAATACGGAAATTTTTCTAAAAAAGAGAACATAGCCGAATAATAGAACAATCCTTACTTGACGACAAGGGCAAAAAAGGGTACTGTTCAAAAAGCCGGTTTATATCGGCTGATACATTATGGCTTGCCCGGAAGCCCGGAAAAAGCACAACTGCTGAATTGGTAACCGCCGTTGGTAGTTTAACCATTACAGGCAGGATGCCGTTTTTTCCTTAGGATTATGCCAAGCATATCCATTCGGGAGAAGGATTTTTTTTCTATGGCTAAGAAATTGTATGTCGGTAATCTTTCGTACAACACCACCGAAGATGGTCTTCGCAACCTGTTTTCAGGCTTTGGTACTGTAGCGTCTGTCAAAATCATTTTTGACCGTGAATCGGGCAACTCAAAAGGCTTCGGATTTGTAGAAATGGGCACCGATGAAGAGGCTGCCGCGGCTATTACCGGAACCAACGGTAAGGAATATGAAGGCCGCCAGCTCAGAGTGAATGAAGCAATGGACAAACCCCGTCGTTCCGGCGGTAATTGGTAAAATAGGCTAGTCTTTTTCCCATTCGTAAATGAAACTTAAGGCGTATTGCTGAACGCCGTCAAACCATGTGTTGATAAAATCAGCAAGTTCCTCCCCAACATAGCGAAAGTGCCAGCTTTCCCAGGCATAACCTGTAATGTCTTCATAACCCTGGGGATATGATAAGGAAAAACCAAAACGGGCGGCATTGGCGGCAATCCATTTGCCCATAACGCTGTCGGCAAAGTTATTGTTAATGGAACCAAAATCAACAACCAACCCCAGCTGATGCTGGCTATGGCCGGCCCTGGCAGAGACTCGTTCCGCTTCTTTAAGCCCAAGCCTTGCTGTCCAGCGATCAAACGATCCAATTTGATATTCGTAAGAACGGTAAGCGGAAGAAACGACCAGGGTCAGCCCGGAAGCCTTTGCCGCCGCCGCCATTTTTTCCAGCGCCTCTTCGGCTTTTCTGCGGAGCATCATGGGATCGGTAATACCTGCCCGGTAACTTTTGTATTGCAGATCAATTAAATCATCGGGTTCATAATCTGCGCTCAGGGCATGCTTTTTATCTACAAGGCGCCGAAGGTAAACATCATCATCTTTTAAAATTTTATCCAGCTGGGAAAGAAAGGCGCTGTTACCGGAAGTGCTGACACTTTCTTCGATCTTCTTTTTCAGTTCAGCAGGTACCTGTAATACATTAAGCAACCGGGATACTTTTTCCTGTAATGCTGCATTTTGCTGGTTTTGTCTCTGTACCGGCAGGGGCTCTGTATTTTCCGAAACCGTCTGAGCCGGCATTTCTTTCCCGGCGCAGTTACACACCAGAAGAAAGAAAAAACACCAGCTAAAAAAATTCTTCAGGAATATTTTCACATGGTTATTATACCAGATTTTCGCAAAAAACACAGTGTGAACTTTTACATTATTGACTTGACTTATATACCTCTACAGGGTTATATTTGTATTAAGATGAATTTAAAGACAGTACTCACAAAAGAAACCATCAGCCTTCACCTGAGGGGAACGACTAAAGAAGAAATTATCAACGAACTGTTGGACATTCTGGTTTCGGCCGACAAGGTACAGGACAAAGAAGCTGCCTATGCTGCGGTTATGGATCGGGAAAAGAAAATGTCCACCGGTATGAAACATGGGATAGCCATCCCGCACGGAAAAAGCGCTACCATAAAGGATTTAGTCGCCTGCATTGGTATTTCAGATACAGCAGTAGACTTTGATTCCCTGGACCATGAGCCCTGCCGTATTTTTATAATGACACTGTCGCCTCTGGAAAAAACAGGCCCGCATCTTCAGTTCCTGGCAGAAATAAGCCTGCTCTTTAAAAGTTCAGAAAAGCGCGCAGAGATACTAAAGGCCCAGACTCCATCAGAAATACTTAAAATTCTGGCTGAATGAATTAAAATCAAAACCTTGTTGGTTTTGATTTTAATTTTGTACAGGTATTTAAAAAACTTTACACATTAAAAGCGCCATTACCTTGGCGTCTCCCAAAATATTGGCAATAATTGCATACTCATTGGGCTGATGAGCTGTGTCGTCCATCCGGCTCCACACTGCGCAATGAATTCCCTTGTTACGAAGAAATGATCCCACCGTGCCGCCCCCAATACCAATGGGCCGTGTTTTAAGGCTGTAGACTTCCTCTACTGCGGCAGATAGCATGCCAACCAACGGCGAGTCAGCCGGTGTAGAGCGGGATTCAACTGCCTGCGGGGTATTATAACTGATTGTTACTTTATGTTTCGCTTCGACTTCAGATTTAATCCGATCGATTTCTTTAAGTACAAGCTTTATGGGATACCGCGGAAGTATTCTCATGTCCATGCAAAAACGATCTTCCCCTGGAATAGTATTGATATTCGGTACGTTGGAATCTTTTTTGGTTGGCTGGAAAGTAGAATAATCCGGCTCAAAAAGCGCATCCCTGTCGCCAAAAGTTTCGCTTAATTCGTAGTGAAGCCGTACTGCGAATTCCGCCCCTGCCAGGTGGGCATTGGCACCCAAATCGGGCCGAGAGCCATGGGCTTGTTTGCCGTTGGTGGTGAACTCAAGCCACAGGAGGTTTTTTTCGGCAATCTCGATTGTTTCGCCTTTGCTGTCCCCTCCGTCAGGGATCAACACCAGATCATCATTCCCGAACAATTCCGGGCGTTCCCTTATCAGCGCCGCAACACCATAAACGCTGCCGCATTCTTCATCCGCGCAGAAAAGGAGTTTTACCTTTCCGGACGGAACAACGCCTGTTTTTTTAAAAGCAGCGGCGGCAATAAGGGATGAAACAAGCCCCTGCTGGTTGTCTTCAACTCCCCGCCCGATAAGCCGCGGTCCCAGGGGACCGTCGTCCTTGCGGATTACTGTCCAGGGATCTTTTTCCCAAAGGGTGATCTCACCGGGAGGCACCACATCCAGATGGCTCATGATCCACAGAGTTCCGCCGCCGGCAGAATCGGCGTTGCCGTCTTTACAGGCAGCACTCACGTTAACCACCAGGTTGGGCCGTACCCCTCCCTTTGCACGATCATCTTTAATATCAATCCGCTCGTATACAAAACCCTGTTCTTTCAGCCAGCCTTCCAGCCATACAGCTTTATCCAACTCGCCTTCTCCACCCGATTCAGGCGCAATGGCCGGGCGCTTACAGAGTTCTGTTTCCAGTTCAATTACCAGGTTTTCGGCATTATCAATAAACGAAAAAAGCTTTTCTTTCATGGCAGGTCTTTATAATATCCATAATGTGATGTAAAAACGACAACAGCACTGTCAAGGATTCCATGTATTTGCTCAATCGTTTTTTTGGCAAGCTTCCTGTCCATGGTGTAGGGATGAACTTTCATCTTTTCATTTTTTACTTTGAATGCATCGCCGGTAAATAAATATTGACCATCGATCAGGTACACCATAGAACCATTTGTATGCCCCGGCGCTTTTATACATTGTACACTCGTCCCGTTGCACGATAGTACCTGCCCGTCCGATAACAGATTCATTGAATAAACATCGAAGCGGGAAGGCATTTTGTTTTTGCCAAAAGCGTTTCGTTTTACTGTCCCATTAACAAGGGGTAATTCATCCTCATTCATTAAAATCTCAGCGTCGGGAAACATTGTTACTGCAGCAACATGGTCGCCGTCAGAATGAGTAAGGAATATCCATCTTACATCATTTATACTGATCCCTGCCTGCTTTAATGAAGATACCAGTTTTTTCGAATCACTGCCGGCATCAACCATAATGTACCCATTATATGTCTTAACAAGATATACATTTACAATCCGGTTTTTTACAACATAGATGTTTAAATCGTCTATCTGACCGGTTTCAACCGGATCCATGGAAAGAACGGGAAGACTGCTGATTATTCCGAATCCTGCCGCCAAAACAAAAAATCCGGCAATAATCAGCAAAAGCCATTTAACAATTTTCTTCGCCATATTTGTATTAACTCCCTTCTAAAATAGTTTTTATTTTCCCCGCTCCGCTTGCTTCCGGAACTCAGCGAATGTTGAGTTTTTTGAGTATGCTTCCCAACTGGTTTGAATGAGTGTGTCCAGGCCGGAATATTCCGCTTTCCAGCCAAGCAATGACCGGGCCAGTCCGGCCGATGCGGTAAGTTTTGCCGGGTCTCCGGGACGTCGTTCCGCAATACGGGACCGGATTTGCTGTCCGGTTATGCGCCGGGCAGCCTCCAGTACTTCCAGTACCGAAGAACCTGTTTCGCTTCCAAGGTTTACTGTAATACTTTTGTCATTTTTGCACACATAGTCCAGGGCCAGAGCATGAGCCACGGCCAGGTCGCTTACATGGATATAGTCCCGGATACAGGTACCGTCGGGTGTATCGTAGTCATCGCCGAAAACCGCCAGTTCCTCCCTCATGCCGCAGGCAGCTTCCATTATTACAGGCAGCAGGTTTGCGGGGTTTTGTTCAAGCCCGGTAATACGGCCCTTTATATCATACCCGGCAGCATTAAAGTAGCGCAGGCTCGCGTAACGTATGCCTTTCAGTTTGTCATACCAGGAAAGAAACCTTTCGATTTCCAGTTTGGTAAAGCCATAGTAGTTTTCCGGATTGGTTGGATGTTTTTCATCAATAGGAAGATAAGCCGGTTCGCCGTACACGGCAGCGCTGGACGAAAAGATAATATAACGCAGCCCCGTTTCGCTGGCTGCATTAAGGAGGTTCATGGTACCTATGATATTGTTAATCGAATATTTTTCCGGCTTAAGCATCGATTCGCCTACTGCTTTAAAAGCCGCCAAATACACAGCTGCTTGGTTATTCTTCATAGCCGCAGCCAGCTGTTCATAGCGAAGTATGTCTCCGTAAATAAATTCAGCTTCTGAAAAAAGATTTTCCCGTAATCCCGAAGAAAGGTTATCAAAAACCGTAACCTTATGCCCCCGGTCAAGGAGTTCCCTGGCAACATGGCTGCCAATATAACCCGCTCCGCCTATGACGAGAATGTTCATGGGGTTATTATAATGAAAAATAATGGTAAAATCCACAATTTGCCGCTGAGCCTGGTATATAAAATCATCTGCAATAAATCTGTGGAAGGGTGAGGCAAGCGCCCTGTGCTCGAACCTGGAGGAGTCCGACAAATCAGCCTCATGACCACTTAAATTACATTTTTCAAATTGTAAAATTTAGTATACATTGTAATTTAGGTGGTCATGCACTTTTTTGTTAAGCATTCCTATTATTTGGTGGTCTGTTTGTCGGTGAACTCCAGAAGTTCTCAACAGGACGCTTGCCTCACCCTTCCACAGCATTATTTCGGCTCAAAGTATACCAGGTTCAATGGCAAATTGTGATTTCTCGATGGGTGTTAACAACCATCATTAAAACCATAAATTACCGCTGATCCTGGTATATAATTAGTAGAATACTTGCTGGCTAAGGGGTGCGTGAGTGACATGGTGAAGACTTCTGGAATTCCTCGACAAACAGACCAGGGCACGATAGGAATATTAATGAAATAATAGCCCAGTACCTAAATTGTTATTTCTTAAAAGTCTTACAAAAAGAAAATTCAATTTAGGTGCTGGGTGGCTGATTTGTCGAATTCTACAGGGTCTGAGCCAGGGCGCTCACGCACCTCTTAGCCAGGAATATTGTAAATAATTTGTATACCAGGCTCAGCGGCAAATTGTGGTTTACTTAAATTAATCCCAATTTTTTAAAACCGTTAAAAATGCCGTCATCTTCAAGTGAACTTGTTACATCATCTGCAATTGCTTTAAGGGCATCGGTGGCGTTTCCCATGGCTACCCCGATTCCGGCGGCTTCGATCATCTTGCGATCGTTGTCGCTGTCACCGAAAACAATCGTATCGGCAAGGGGTATTCCGTGGTACTCTGCAATTTTTTTCAGGGCTAATCCCTTGTGAATTCCAGGCGGACCTATTTCGCCGTTTTCATTGCCTAAATAGGGGATGGAACCGCGAAAGATTTCACAAACCTGACCATAGCTCTTTACGATATCGGCAAATGAAGTATTACCGCTAACAACATACATCATTTTACAAACACCGTCATAAATGCTGTCATCGTATTTTTCTTTGGTATCTTCGGGTAACTGATTTATGGATAATTCGCGTAAATACAGAACAAGATTATCGTCTGCCTTGCGCTCAGAGATTGCCCATTCTAAAATGGATTTCCAATGGGAAATATAATACCGGTTTGCCACAGTCTTGTCGTTTTTTTCCAGCGAAAACCCGCACTGTCGGCTGTTTAAATAATCGGATAGCTGTTTTACCAGTTCCGCCGGCATTTCTGCATTAAAAATAACTTTGCCCCGGTATGGTTCACTGTCTGCGGTATTGCCGGTCTCAACATGAGCCCCACCCCCGCTTGCAACTCCGTCAAAGCCGATGGCCATGATTATCTTACTGATTTGCCATCTGGTACGGCCGGAACAAATGTACAATATATGGCCTTGTCTGCGGGCTTCTCTGCAGGCAGTTAATGCCGAAGGCGGAACAAACCCCTCCGCACTTGCCAGAGTACCGTCAATGTCCAAAAGTACCAGTTTTTGCGCCAAAAAAGATCCTTCGAGATTATATATGGACTAGTGTATATAATTTTTGCTCTATGGGTAAATAACGCTTGACAGCATTTTTAAAACCTGATATCATTGGTTTTCTGATGAAATGTCGGGTGCCATAAAAAATGAAACCGGTTTCATTTCAAAGCAAGAATTGCCCCAAATATCGGATATACTAAAGGGAGCGCTATGAGCGAAGAATTACTGCGGACTGAACACATCAATAAGGCTTTTTCCGGGGTTCCCGCCCTTATGGATGTCCAGTTTGATTTAAAAGCCGGAGAGGTTCATGCCCTTTTGGGTGAAAACGGAGCGGGAAAATCCACCTTAATGAAGATAATTTCCGGTGTATATACCAGAGATTCGGGCGATCTCGTTATTCAGGGTGAAAAAATCACCCATGATCTTACCCCCCTTTCCGCTCAGGGCAAGGGGATTGGCATTATCCACCAGGAATTAAACCTGTGCCCCCACCTGACAGTCGCAGGCAATATCTTTTTAAACCGGGAATATACCCATACCGGCGGAATGTTAGACAAAAAGAGACAAAATGAAGAAGCTAAACAGTATTTACGCCAGTTGAACCTGGATATTGATCCTGACACGCCAACCAACAAACTTCCTGTTTCAAAACAGCAAATGGTGGAAATCTGTAAGACTCTGTCCATGAATGCCAATATAGTCATCATGGATGAGCCAACTTCTTCCTTAACGGAAAAAGAAATAGAAGACCTTTTTTCGGTTATTGCCCTGCTAAAAGAGAAAGGCAAGGGTATTGTTTATATTTCCCACCGGCTGGAAGAACTCTCCCGTATTGTAGACCGGGTTACCATACTTCGGGACGGAAAATATGTAAAAACATTGAATTATGCCGAAACCAATCTGCCGGAAATTATTTCCTTAATGGTCGGCCGTTCCTTAACCGAAAAATTCCCCCGTATAGAAGTACCCCGCGGGGAGAAAGTGCTTGAAGTAAAAAATCTTTCTTCGCCTCACGGTGTGGGAGTTAAAGACGTATCTTTTGAACTGTATAAAGGTGAAATCCTTGCTTTTGCAGGCCTTCTGGGAGCAGGCCGGACAGAAACAATGCGGGCCATCTCCGGGGCGGACAAGATGAGCGCCGGCGAAGTGATCCTGGACGGAAAGCTCGTTAAGATCAAACACCCAAAAGACGCCATAGACAAGGGACTTTTCTGCGCCCCCGAAGATCGCAAGCGCGATGGTCTTTGCGTCAGGATGACACTGTCGCAGAACATTACCCTTCCCTCACTGGATGTAATTTCCAAATACGGGATTATTATTGATCAACTGGAAACAGAAAAATCCAAAGTCATGGTAAAGAGTCTGCGGATCAAAACCCCCAGTGTTAAACAGTATGTGCGCAACCTCTCGGGCGGCAATCAGCAAAAAGTTGTCGTAGGCAAGTGGCTTATGAGGAATGCCCATGTAGTTATTTTTGACGAGCCTACCCGAGGTATAGACGTAGCATCAAAAATCGAAATTTATAATATTATTAATGATCTGAAAAAGAACGGAATTGGCGTAATGTTTGTTTCTTCGGAATTGCCGGAAGTATTGGGTATGTCGGATCGTATAATTGTTATGTGTAACGGAAGGATCACCAAAGAACTGGTTACAAAAGAAACGAATCAGGAAGAAATATTACATTATGCGACACAATACTAGGAATGGGGGTTTTAATGGCCGGTTTTAGTTTAACAAAAATGCATCTTTCAAGGACTCAGCAGCAGATTCTGTCCACATTTATGTATCTGGTTGGCTTGTGTATCTTTTTTACAATTTTTTCCAGGTACTTTCTTAACATAAACAATCTTTTAACCGTGGCTCAGCAGACTACGGTAATAGCAATAATTGCAATGGGACAAACCTATGTTCTTATTACCGGCGGTATTGATCTTTCCATCGGTTCCAACATAGCTCTCTGCGGTATGGTAACTGCAATGTTGATAGAGCACGATCAGTTTGTAGGTGTTCACCCGAACCTGCCCGTTTTCTTTGGTGTATTGCTTGGTCTTTTAACCGGTGTTGCGGCCGGTGCAGCCAGCGGATCAATGATAGCCTTTGGCAGGCTGCCTCCCTTTATAGCGACACTGGGAACTATGACCATTGCCCGCGGCCTGGCTTTGGCAATGACACAGGGATACCCCATTACCGGCTTACCCAAAAGCTTTACCGATTTGGGAACCGGATACAACTTTGGCCTTGGGAGTGTTTTTGATCCGAATTTGGGTATTGATATAGTACGGCCGGGGATACCAAAGATACCCAATATAGTGGTGATCATGCTGATCACTGTGTTTATATTTGGTTTTGTTTTGCAGAAAACCAAATGGGGCCGCCATGTGTATGCCATAGGGAGCAACTTTGAAGCAGCCCGGCTTTCCGGGGTAAATACCAAAAAAACCCTTCTGATGGCCTATATGTTTTCCGGGTTTCTTGCCGCCCTGGCGGGGATCCTCTTGGCTGCCCGCGTTTATTCTGCCAGCCCAGCAGCCGGAGACGGTTATGAATTGGATGCAGTAGCTTCGTCGGTAATCGGCGGTACCAGCCCCATGGGCGGTGAAGGTTCGGGTATCGGAACGTTTATAGGGGCGTTTGTAATCGGCGTACTGCGCAATGGACTTAATTTAATTGGTGTTAACCCTTTTGCTCAGAAGATCGTAATTGGGTTCGTTATTGTAGGGTCGGTATTCCTGGACAGAATCCGTAACCGTGAAAAGGTTTAATTGTTATTACCATAATCAGGGTATTTTTGGCGTCCGTTGAGGCGCCTTAAAATAATTTTTTTAGGAGATGAAAGATGAAGAAAAGAATCGTATTTGCAGCACTCTGTCTGATCCTGTTGATCGCGACTGTGCCTGTATTCGCCCAGAAAAGTCAATTGGGAAATGCCACGATCAAGGCGATGTTTATTGCCATGGATGCACAGGATCAGCACTGGCTTATGCTGAACCGGGGCGCCCAGCAAGCGGCCGCCAAAGCCAAGATCTTCTACACCATGCAGGCGCCTTTTAACAAGGTCGATACTTCCCAGCAGATCAACATTATGGAAGATGCCATTACCGGAAAGTATGACATTATCCTTGTAGCACCCCAGCTTGCCACTTCCATGATCCCCACGATCAACAAAGCCCGTGCCGCCGGCATCAAGGTAATTGTTGTAGACTCCCCGCTTCCGGCAGGTTCCGCCTATGATGCCTTTATCGGCACCGACAACGGCGCTGCCGCACGCACCGCAGCAGACACCCTGGCCAAAGCTATTGGCGCAAAAGGCAAAGTAGCCATCGTCAACGCCCAGGCCGGCGCAGGCACCACCATGATCCGGGAAAATGAATTCAAAGCCCAGATTGCAGCAAAATATCCCAACATTACCATTGTTGGTACCCAGTACTCCGACGGCGACGTAGCCAGAGCGCAGAACATCGCCCAGGACTTTATGCAGGCTAATCCTGACCTCGCTGCTATCTATGCTTGTAATGAGGGCTCCACAGTAGGTGTAGGGAACGCAGTAAAACAGGCCGGAAAAGCCGGGAAGCTTGTTGTAGTTGGTTGGGACAAGAGCACCAATTCACAAGCCTTGATCCTTGAAGGCGTCGTTCTTGCAGTAATGGTTCAGAACCCCTCCGCAATGGGCAGCAAGGGAATTGATGCCGGTCTTGCCATTCTTAGCGGCAAAACCCCGAAGAAAGACGATGATTCCGGATGCACCGTTGGAACCAAATCCAACATCACCAAACTTTAGTGATCGATTGCTGTTTAGTTTAGTCTAAATGCGAAAAAGGCTGTCCGGGAGGGCAGCCTTTTTTAATGAATTAAGGAGTATTGATCATTTTTGAGTCTTATACAGGTTTTAGTCCTGCCAAATTACACTCTTTAATCAGAAATTCTGACACATCATCTGATTTTACCGTGCGGATTACATTTTCCAAATTTTCACAGAATGTATCAAAAATCATTTTACCAAATTCTGGTGTTGAAGAGCTTGGATCACCTGCAAAATGATAAGGATATTCAGCGTACCAATTAAAACCTGTAAAGATCTCTTTTTCTCTTATTTCTGCAAGTCTGCCCTGACTTTGACTCTCTTTAGGATCTTGTGCTTTCATGTCTACCAGATCCGGACGTAAGTACATGATTGCTGATGTTTCTAACACTCCGGCATGATAGCCAAGATCATTAGTTTTGGCAAATTCACAAGCAGCTTGGCTCTGTTCTTTTGTAATTTGTCCAATAAAATAAGAATATACATTATATGACCTGTTCAGTCTGGGCATTTCCTGCAGGAAAAAGGGGAGAAAGAAATTGTTTCCCCCATGACTTGAATAAATAATAATTTTTTTAAAACCATTACGGTGAATTTCGTCGCACATCTCAAGGAGCGCATCCATGATTAAGCGATGAGAAGCGGAAATACACCCCGGGCAATGTCTGGCTTCTGCTATTTGCCCCAAAAAATAATACGGAAAAACAACTGAAAATTCTTTCTCAGCCGCTTTTTTACAAACCGCCTGACCAATAATCATATCCGTGCCTAATGGCAAATGATTCCCGTGCTTCTCCAAAACCCCGATAGGCAAAATGCACACACCATTGCTTTCTTTAACGCTTTTTGGAAAATTCTTTGCGGTTAATTCTTCCCATAACATGATTATTACTCCTTCTTTCCTATACTATTTCCTGTTGAAAAAATGTCAAGCAGTGATGTATTAAACCAGAAGAATGGGAAAACTAGATATTCCATTCTGGAATATCAAGTACATACTTAAGAATTTCCAGTTTTAAATCTCGTACAGTACAAGCAATACACATCACTTTGCCCTATAGAGGGTATGAACCCATTCTATATCTTTAGCCGTTTCCGGCTTTCAGGTGAACTTAAGCAACTGGCCAAAGAAAATGCTGCGCTGGGGAAACCCCTTTCTGTAATGGATGATGTGGTCTTCAAGGCCATGCTTACTACAGATAGCGAAGACTCACGAGAAGCCCTGCGCTCACTTCTTTCTGCCTGTACCCGTCGTGAAGTCTCTGCCGTTCAGGTAATAAATAACGACCTTGTTCCGGCACACCTTGACGCAAAATCACCAAAGCTTGATGTGCATGTTACCTTTAATGACGGAGAAGTTGCAAATTTGGAAATGCAGATAGGCAAATCAAGTGATGACCTTACTGCAAGGGCTGTACTCTATGCCGCCATGCTTTTTTCCGCCCAGTCAAGAAAAGGCAAGTCTTACAAAGGCATTAAACGGGTGTACCAGGTATTCTT
>Ga0082212_10008479_pt1 | contig 13408 bp, 11 predicted proteins | sample TergutNt197P3_FD_71548 | JGI IMG/M metagenome (GOLD analysis project Ga0082212, IMG submission 71548) | Neocapritermes taracua P3 segment gut microbial communities from Petit-Saut dam, French Guiana - Nt197 P3 | ecosystem: Host-associated > Arthropoda: Insects > Digestive system > Gut ... | reverse complement strand
TCACTACGCTCAGGATGTCCGAGGCCCCCACGCCAACCACAATAAATTTGGCAGACTTGGAGACACGCTAGCAGGTTCTTTTCCTGCTCCACCTTCGTTCTGCAAACAAATCCTGGCATAGCAGTTCAACTACAAAAAGTTGAACCGCTATAGTGGACTAATTCAATTAGCGATATAGTGTTTTGGAGATACGACTGCATTTTTCGCTCCACTCCCGTCTTTCAGACGCTCGTTACGCTTGCAACGCAGTCTACAACCCCGTTGGTTTAGCTTGTTCCAGGCGTTTTTTTTCGCAAGTTATACCGTTTCCTGGCTCCAGATTACAGGTTGCAAGATGGAAAGCATTGTATAGCGCGGCTTTTGGTCGGTCATTTGTCAAATTGGCAATAGAAAGATGGTATTATACGACTATAGCAGCAATTGACCAATTGATCAGTTTGAACCGGCTTATTGCGGCGTATAGACTGTATATCCCCTTGGTGGTGCCCAGAAGTTGCCATGGCCTTCATTGTGAGTCCATGTCTCCGCTGGTGGATTCAGGTCATCCTTGCCACGCCATGCAACGGGAATAAACCGAGTACTCGGCTTTGATGTATGCACCCATACTCCCTGCCAGCGGTCTCCCCGATTGTTCATCACAAGTATCAGTCCAGGTTTGCCGTCAATTCCGAGACGCTCCATGACATATAAATCTGTCCCGATGTGGTGTGTAACCATGGGTCCGTGTGCAAATTGCTCATGGCAGTTAACCAGGGCATGAATACCGCTCACCTGTCCTTGGAGTGCCAGGCCGAGTTCAAAATAGTCTTCCCAGAACACACACGGGTAACCAGGGTGAGTCAGGATGAATGCGTAGGCCAGCATCTTGTCATTAAATATGGGTGGGTGCGACTCATCGCAGAATTTATGGTTGTCAGCAAAAGTTATGCTCGAAAAGGGATTTTCGTGGAATAGGGTTCCAGACCCCAAAAGAGACGGTATATTTGTGCCATAGACATCACACAGGGACTTTAGGCGAAACCTCAATGGGACATCAAATACTGACAGCGGGTTGTCTGATTGCCTGTTAAATTCATTTAACCAGAATTCAGGGTTATAGCTCGACCCAAGTGCATGTGCCATCCCATAGGGGCGAATAAAGCTATCCTCACGCTTATATTGCTGCCCAAGTATGACTTTTGCCATCCAGGTTCCATACCCATCGCCAAGGTCAAAGCAAAAGCCATCAAATCCAATGTCTTCAACCAGGAACCTTGAATATTCCATTATCTGTTCATAGACATAAGGATTTTTGTGACAAAATTTAGGCGTTTCAGTGCCACCCAACTTTGCCCCTTCCCAGTACTCGTAGTGGCTTGGATGAAAACATTCCCAGTTCTTTGGAAATTTTTTGCTAGCAGGGTTAAAACTGGTATGGCCAGTTTGTCCAGAATAATCGTTTAATTCCGGATTGCCTCCACCCGCACGATTGATAGCAAGGTCAACATAAACCTGCATTTTTGACTTGTGGGCCTGGAATATCAACTCTTCAAGAGATTTCCTGGTCCCAAACCAGGTAGGAATACCTCCCCTCTGGTCAAATTCGCCCAAATCAAAATGATCATAAGGCTCATATCCCATTGATTTTTGCACAGCACCCTTGCTGGGGGGAGGTAGCCATATCGCCGTGAACCCAGCACCAGACAGTTTGCCAATATTTGCTTTTACATGATCCCACCACTTAAATTCGCATCTGGCTTTTTCAGGGCAGTCCCAATAAAAGGCCTGCAATAAAACTCCCATGAAAGCTCCTAAAAAAATATCTTTCAACACTCGTATTGTAAGGCACATTACTACCTTATTAACAACCAAATTCATTTTTATTCCTGATTTACGAAAGAAAAATGCCTGTTCCTGTGGACATGAGCAGTATTCAAAGCCTTGAAGGTGAAATGGTATTAACATTAGTAAAGGAGGAGAGCATTGGGAGGAATTTTAATCACGCTGGAAGGAATAGAGGGGTCAGGGAAGTCAACCCAACTGAGACTGCTCAAAGAGAGATTTTCGGCGCATAGGCTCCCATATTTTTGTTCAAAAGAGCCTGGAGGGACAAAGCTGGGTGGTGAGTTGCGCTCACTTTTGCTGGAACCTCATCCATCCGGCGAAAAATGGTGCCTTGAAGCCGAACTGCTACTCTTTTATGCCGATAGGGCACAGCACCTTGAAACCATTATCAGGCCCAAACTACTGACCAACCAGATAGTTGTGATAGATCGATTTGAAGACTCCACCAGGGCCTACCAGGGTGCCCAGGGCATTCCAGAGAAAGTTCTTTTATTATTGAGACAGACCGTACTAAGAAATCTGGAGCCTGACCTCACACTTCTATTTGACATTGATCCAGCAAAGTCACTGGCCAGGGCCAATTCCAGAAATATCGCAAGTCTCGGCTTTGCCGAAACCCGCTTTGATAATGAAGCACTCTGTTTCCATCAAAAAGTCAGGGAGGCATTCCTTAACATCGCAAGGCAAGAGCCTGATCGAATATCTACCATCAATGCTGACCAAAACCAAAAGGATGTGTCCGACACCGTCTGGTCAGCAATCGCCCCAAAATTAGTGGCAGCCGGATTTTTGCAGGGGTAATCCATGTTTGACAAGTCAATACTGGGACATGACGGAATCCGCAACCGCCTACTGGAACGTCTTAACTCAAATAAAATTTCAGGCACCATGCTCTTCATTGGGCCGGATGGAGTAGGAAAGCGGCGAGTGGCAATGGAAATGGCCCAGCGCGAAATTTGTTTCAGAAGGACTGCCTGCGGATTATGCGAGGGCTGCAAACTTTTCAAGGCCGACCCTTTGCCAAAAGAATTTCCAAACCTGTTGAGGGTAGCTCCTGAAGGCAAAGCAGGCCTGATCAAAGTGGACGCAATCAGGGACAACGGCCTGGTTGAGGGAGGTATTATTCGCTGGGCCTACCAGTCTGCCCCTCCGGGCTGCCACCGATGGATTGTCATCGAAGATGCACACAGATTGGGCAAGGTGGGTGCCAATATGTTGTTGAAAACTTTGGAAGAGCCACCAATTGGAACCTTTTTTATTTTGGTGACCCACAAACCAGCATCAGTATTGCCTACTATCCAGAGCCGTGCCGAAAGAATTGCATTTAGTCCATTGGGTACTGAAGCTATTGGCGAAATAGCCATGAGCCATGGCTGGGCGAAATCGGAATTAGGGGCCTGGGCTGCCATCTCAAACGGAACTCTCCAGTATCTGGATAGAGATAATTACTTGACGGCTTGCTCTCAAATCGAGGCATGGGTTTCCATAATGGAGGGAGTCCCTTTTGTAGAAGTCTCTGAATGTTTACTGCCAAAAACCGTAGAAGTCGCCCAAAGTCAGCAAGTGATGCATGCCCTTGAACAATTATTGAAAGTGTTGGACGACCAGGCACGCATCTCAGAAGGCAAGCAAGGCTTTCTGACTCAGTGGACACAAAGGCTGGGTTCAGTGGCAAATAAGCAAAATAGAATAGTGCTCGGGTACAAATATACTCTGGAAGCCATGAAGACGCTCAACAGAAATGTCACCGCAGAAACAATCTTAAGAAAAATAGCACTTATCCTGAGCTAATGTCCCATTTGCGAAGTTTCGTGTCTATCCATATTTATTAATATAATTGGTTTTATTAATTATTTTTGCATTACAGATAGTTGCGCCAAAGTTATTAATCATTTTTGGATAAAAGTGTTACAATCTTGTCATCTTTTTAGGGAGAACAAGGTGGTTGTCAGACTTGGCGATATGTTGGTGAAGTCCAATTTGATCACACAGGCTCAACTCGATGAAGCCTTGCAGGCCCAAAGAAAGACAGGTGGCAAGATAGGCAGCGTTGTAACTCGCCTGGGCTTCTGCTCCGAACAGGACATCATCGGTTTCCTGGGTTTGCAGTTTGGTGTCCCCTCGACAGATTTGGATCAATACCCCTCCATCGAACCTTCGATAATTGCGCTAATTCCATCGGAATTGGCTAACAGACATAAAGTTCTGCCCCTCAAAAAAGAAGGCAACTCGCTGACGGTTGCCATCGCAGATCCAACAGATATTTTTGCGATGGACGACATTCGTTTTCAGACTGGTTACAACGTTGACCTCGTAATTACTTCCGAGATGAGTCTGGCCAGATCGATCGAGAAGTACTATGGTGGCAGTTCGGCTGTCCGCCTCAAAGAGCCGGCCCCTGCAGCAGCCTCTCCATCCTCTGATTTTAGCAAAGTGTCTGAGGGCGCATTGGACTTAAAGGCAATGGAAGAAAACCTTGCCCATGTCGATAGCGATTTTGAAGAGATTGATGATGAGCAGAGCGTAGACGTTGAATCACTGGCCAAGGGAGACGATAGTGCACCAGTTGTCAAGCTGGTCAACATGGTTCTCATTGATGCCATCCGTAAAGGAGCGTCAGACATTCACATAGAGCCATACGAAAAACATATGCGTATCAGATACAGGATTGACGGCCTGTTACAGGAAGTCATGAAGCCCAATATTAAGCTGAAGGATCCAATAACGAGCCGTGTGAAAATTCTAGCCAAGCTCAACATCGCCGAAAAGCGTCTGCCCCAGGACGGCCGCATCAAGTTACGCGTAAACCTTGCAGGGGCCACTAAGGTCATTGATTACCGTGTATCTGTGTTGCCAACTCTCTTTGGCGAAAAAATCGTCCTCAGGTTGTTGGACAGCGACAAATTGATGCTCGACCTCACCAAGCTAGGTTTCGAGCCTGAAAGCCTGACAATGTGGAATCGGCAGATTGATAAGCCCTACGGGATGGTTTTAGTCACCGGCCCAACAGGGTCAGGCAAAACCAATACGCTCTACAGTTCCATAGCCAGCCTCAACAAAGAAGACGTAAACATCATGACCGCAGAGGATCCTGTCGAATTTAACTTTGCAGGCATCAACCAGGTTCAGATGAAAGACCAGATTGGATTAAACTTTGCTGCGGCCCTACGCTCCTTCCTCCGCCAGGATCCCAACATTATCCTGGTCGGTGAAATCCGCGACTTCGAGACAGCCGAAATTGCCATCAAGGCATCACTAACGGGCCACCTTGTCCTTTCGACCCTGCACACAAACGATGCCCCCTCCACCATCAGCCGACTAATGAACATGGGCGTTGAGCCATTCCTGGTGGCGACATCAGTAAACATCATCTGCGCCCAGCGGTTAGTCAGGAGAATCTGCGTCAAATGCAAAGGCCCTGATCCCTATCAGCAACCACCAGAATCACTGCTAAAAGTTGGATTTACAAACGAAGAAATCCAGATGGGCATGACAGTCATGAAGGGAAAGGGATGTGAAACCTGTGGGGGCAGAGGCTATAAAGGAAGGGTCGGGCTGTATGAGGTGATGGAAATATCTGAGACACTAAAAGATATGATTCTCACTGGTGCTTCTGCTATCGAATTACGAGAACAAGGCGTAAAGGAAGGTATGCTTACGCTCAGACGATCAGGTTGCCGCAAGGTTTTAGACGGCGTTACCACTGTGGAAGAAATTGTCCGCGAAACTGTCTTATAGGGGCTAAGGGCACCATGTCTGAAAATTCTGCAAATTATACTGTCCCCATTCAGCAACTACTCAGGGCTATGGTCGAGCATGGCGGGACTGACCTGCACATAACCATTGACAGTCCGCCTCAAATTCGTGTTGATGGCAATCTCGTCCCCATGAAATTGCCACCAGTAGATGCAGCTCAAAGCCGCTGGCTCTGTTATGGAATCATGACTGACCTACAGAAGCTGCGCCTTGAAAACGAACTGGAAGTTGATTTTTCCTTCAGTATTTCCGGCATCGCCCGATTCAGGGCCAACGTCTTTAACCAACGCGGTGCTACCGCAGGGACTTTCAGGACTATCCCAGAAAAAATACGCACGATGGAAGAGCTTGGCTTACCCCATGCCGTTCAGCTCCTCTGCAACAAGCCAAGGGGTCTTGTGCTTGTCACGGGAGTAACTGGCAGCGGCAAATCAACTACATTGGCTGCAATGATAGACAAAATCAATACAGACGAATACTGCCATATCCTGACAATTGAAGATCCAGTCGAATATGTCCACCAGCACAAGAATTGCCTCGTCAACCAGCGTGAGCTTCATGCTGACACAAAGAGCTTCAAGAAAGCTCTCAGATCAGCCCTTAGACAGGACCCAGACGTTGTTCTCATTGGCGAAATGCGTGACCTGGAGACCGTTGAAGCAGCGTTGACCATCGCAGAAACCGGACATCTTGCATTCGGTACACTGCATACAAATTCTGCAGTCCAGACAATTAACCGCATAATTGATGTCTTCCCTGCCTATCAGCAACCACAGGTGCGTGCCCAGCTCTCTCTTGTTCTGGAGGGTATCATTTGCCAGAACCTCATTCCCAAAGCATCTGGCAAAGGTCGCGTTGCCGCACATGAAATCCTGATCCCGACTCCAGGAATCAGGAACCTGATACGCGAGGACAAGATTCATCAATTATACGGGACTATGCAGGCAGGGCAAGGAAAGCATGGAATGCAAACGTTAAATCAGTGCCTTTCCAGTCTTGTGTTGAAGGGCCAGGTTACTCAGGACGTGGCTATATCCTACTCCAGTAATCAGGAAGAACTCATGGAATTGATAAACAGAGGAGTCGGCACCCTGGACATGGGTAGGCCCCCGCAAAGCAACGATGGACTTTCTCCTTCGGTTGCTGGTACCCGCAACCCAAATATAAGGTATTCTTAAACCAATAGTTATTAAGAGGTTCTTATGCCCGCATTTGCCTGGAAAGGAAAAAATCGTCTGGGAGACGCGCAGGAAGGTGTAATTGTCGCAGACAGCAAAGATGGCGCAATCAAGATGTTGCAACGAAACAACATCCAAATTACCACCATTCAGGCCCAGACAGCTAAGACCGCCGCAAGGTTTGGTAAGGTCAAACCAAAAACGCTCGCCATATTCACCAGGCAGTTCAGCGTAATGATAGATGCTGGTCTGCCCCTGGTTCAGTGCTTGGAAATACTGGGTTCCCAGCAGGAAGACAAAAATTTCAAGAGTGTCATCAATGAAGTGCGGCAAGACGTAGAAAAGGGTGCAACCCTGCAAGCAGCACTTTCAAAGCACCCCAAAGCCTTTAACGATCTCTATGTAAACATGGTCGGCGCTGGCGAAGTTGGGGGCATCCTCGACATAATCCTGCAAAGATTGTCAGGCTATATCGAGAAGGCCGTGAAACTGACCGGGAAAGTCAAGAGTGCCATGATGTACCCCATAGCAGTGATATCCATTGCTGTCATCGTTGTATGGGTCATCATGGTCAAGGTTATACCTGTATTTTCCCAGATTTACGAGGGCGTTGGGAGTAGTCTCCCCGCACCCACCCAGATATGCATTGGTATCTCCAACGTGTTGATGAACTACGGGTATATCGTCGTTGGGGCAATAGTTGGTATTCTGATTCTCTACAGACAATACTATAAAACCCAAGTGGGTAAGCTGCAGTGCGACACAATTTACTTAAAATTACCGGTGCTTGGGGATATTCTTCTTAAGGTTGGTATCGCCAGATTCTGCAGAACTCTTGGGACACTAGTGAGTTCTGGCGTACCGATTCTTGAGGGGATGGACATAACTGCACGAACAGCTGGGAATATGGTCATCCAAAACGCCATCCTGAAGTGTCGTGATGCCGTGGAGCAAGGGCGCAACATGGCTACGCCACTGGCTGAAACCAAAGTTTTCCCCCCCATGGTTGTCCAAATGGTAGGCGTGGGTGAGGCCACAGGCGCACTGGATGCCATGCTTTCCAAGGTAGCTGACTTTTATGATGATGAAGTTGACAACGCCGTTGCTGCTCTGACTTCTCTCATGGAACCACTGATGATTGGCGTACTTGGCGGCATCATTGGCTTCATAGTCGTCTCCATGTACATGCCAATATTCATGCTGGGCGAAGCAATGGGTGAATGAGTCTGTAATAAAATTGGAGTTGATGGTGGCCGAAACTATCAAATGTCCCGATTGTTCAACAAAATATTATTTGCGTCCCGAGAGGTTGCACCCGGGTATAAAACGTTTGCGTTGCTTTCGTTGCAATTGTGAGTTTTTTGCTGGGGATACAGTCGCGAGGGTTCTAGGCCTGGCGGCAGATACAGTAGATACGACCGGATACCAAGGGGCCGTTCAGTCTGCCCCTGTTCAGGAAATGGCTGTACCTGCCCCATCTAACCACATTGATGATCTGGCCTCAGAAGCTCTCAAGGATTTTGCAACTACCCCAGAAGAGCCTTTGTCGGCACCATCTGACAGCGTTGACGACTTGGCTTCTGCGGCACTCAAGGGATTTGCTATTACCCCAGAAGAACCTGTGGTGGCACCATCTGACCACATTGATGAACTAGCTTCTGCGGCACTACAGAGTTTCGCAGCTACGCAAGAAGAGCCTGTGGCGGCACCCTCTGACCATGTTGATGACCTGGCTTCTGAGGCGCTTAAGGAGATTGACACATCATCCGTCCAGGATGACACAGGCTATTCAGCGGGTGATGCCAGCTCAGAAACACAGATTGCAACTGGGGCACTTAATGAAGCTACAGACAGAGACGCTGAAGTGGCTACAGACATACCTTTAGTTATCGCGCAGACAGATTTATTGGCCGATGAGTCTGTTGAGTCTGACAAGGACAGTCCTTCAATAACTATAGATGGACTTGGCGGACTTGTTGAACCTGCCGAACTTGATGATATTGAAGCAATTAATGTTGTGCCTCCGGTTGAGATTGCAGACAACGTAATTGAGGAAACTACAGACATAGCAACAAATGTGGCTATAGACATATCTGCAACTGTCGCTCAGTCTGATTTATTGGCTGATGAGTCTGTCGAGACTGACGAGGACACTCCTTCAATAACTATAGATGGACTTGGCGGACTTGTTGAACCTGCCGAACTTGATGATGTTGAAGCAATTAATGTTGTGCCTCCGGTTGAGATTGCAGACGACGTAATTGATGAAGCTACAGACATAGCAGCAGATGTGGCTATAGATATACCTGCAACTATCGCTCAGCCTGATTTATTGGCTGATGAGTCTGTCAAGACTGACGAGGATAGTCCTTCAATATCCATAGATGAACTTGGTGAACCAGCTTCCCATGAGGGATTTGAGCTAGTCCATGATGACATTGCGGATGTCATTCAAGGCGAAACCCCGGGTGAAAAACCCGTAGATGAGTCTATATCGCCTCAGTCTCGTCTGACAAACGGATCAATCGCCGATGTAGATATAGAGACTGAAAAACCTGACGAATCAGAAGTCACTGAATCTATAGATGACAGGGCTTCCCATGCAGCCCACACCGAAGCGGTCGCAATGTCGGGGGGCACTGTCGTTCTATCGCCAAGGGATATACTTGCTGCAATGGCCTCCAGCGTCTCGATGAATAAGCCTGCTCCAGCTCCAGCTCCTCCAAAACCAATAGCACCAGTGACAGCAGCCCCCCGTGAAGAAGCGACAGTTGTCCAGGAAAAAGTAGAGCCTCCAAAAGAAACGTCTCCAGAGTCACCCCAAGCTACTGCGAACCAGCCAAGTGCGGTGCAAGAGCCTGTGAACTCTGAAAGCTCTGAAAGCTCTGAAAGCCCTGTAACCTCCTTAAGCCCTATGGGCGAACGTTCGGAACGTAAAGATAATACAGGAATTACAGAGAGTGCTGAACCAGACAACAACGAGGCAGCGAAGTTAAAAGTTAAAATGGACGAAGCTCTGATTGAGCATTTGACCATAGAAGAATTGTCAGCAATGGCAGAAAACGGAACACTGCAGGAGCACCATCTTGTAGCGCGCCAATTCAGCGAAAACTGGATACAAGCACCCAAGGTGCCAGCCTTGAGACCAATATTTGATAAAATTCGCCAGGAAAACTTAGTAGAGCCGACACAGGACTTTTCTTCTCCGCCCCAGAGTGTGCCAGGCGGACAGGCATCAGCCAGGAAGGGTCTGTTCAGCGGTCTCTTCGGGCGGAACTAATTATTCACTGTTGGCACTTTCGATTTAACACCTATGCAAGATTAGGGATGGAATTTCTATAGGAGTTGTATCATGCGCAGCACTCGAAGTTGGAAAACCTGGATAAATTGGAAAAATTTGATGTTGCCATTCTTGATTCTCCTTCATTCCCCCATTGGCCAGGCTCAGGATCCCAGGCAAGATACAACAGGCTCTTTGAGCTTCAGCAGTGCAAGGATCAACTACCACTGGGACAGGATAATCCCCCTCGATTTTTCAGTCGATGACCTGCAAATCAAGACAATTTTTTTCAACAAAAGAGAAATAGCTAGTGGCTTTCTAAAAGGTGCCCAATTTGGGACAAGGGCACAGGTCGAAGTAGTAAATAAGTCAAATAGCTCAAAAAACGTAGGTTTTGCAGTTGCCGTGTTTGATGAAAGAGATAACCTGCTCGGAGTTGCTTCTGGTGGAAACAAAATGTTAGCAGTTAAGTCAGGTAAGACCGCAAAATTTGATCTCAATTTTTCACAGGTTAAAGAGAGGCTCCAACGTGGTACCTACTTTGTGATTAGCGTAGAACTGGTTAACTAAGCTCTGAATTGATAAGCTCTAACGACCATGCGCCCCCTACTGCGTACAACCGTCCTGTTGTCAGTGGCCGTACTCATCATGCAGGCCTGCCATGGGCCAGTGCCACCTCGCTCACCAAGCAGCAGACCATCTAGCAAACCCCCATCCCCAATCCCCCCCATTCCTCAAAGGATTACTGCGGCAACCCGCCTAGGATGGTCTATACAGGCAGGAGCTTTTTCTCAGGTAGACAACGCAGTAAGGCTCTCAGACAACCTCAACAGGCAGGGACTTGAGGCAACATATTTTAGAGACTCAGACCGGCTCTACAAAGTCCGTTTCGGTAATTTCACCACTAGGGATGCAGCCCGTAGCCGAGCAGAAACCCTGAAGTCGCAGAGGGTTTTAGAAGTCTATTACTTGGTAGCCCCCGAGACTCTGGCAGGCTCAAGAATTGGTGATGTTCGCGCAGAAACTGGTATCAGGAGTTCCCTAATTTCTACCGCAGAGAGCTACCTTGGAGTCCCCTATCGCTGGGGCGGCACATCGGCTCAGACTGGTTTTGACTGTAGCGGCCTCACCCAATCGGTTTACAAACTGAATGGCCTCTCCATCCCTCGCACATCCAGAGAACAATATTCCAAAGGCAAGTCTGTATCCAAAAACAATTTGAGGGGAGGTGACCTGCTCTTCTTTTCCACCACCAAAGGCTCAAGCATCTCACACGTAGCCATCTATGTCGGAAACGGGATATTTATACACGCCCCCAGCTCTGGCCAGGTAATTCGCCGTGATAACCTAAACTCAACCGCCTGGTCTCGCCAATATGTCGGAGCCAGAAGCTATCTCTAGGTTATATAGCAGTTCAACTACAAAAAGTTGAACCGCTATAAACAATGAAGGCCAGTGATGGATGAAGTAATAGTTTTCGGCACCCTTCGCTCTGCTCGGATACATGAGGCCCCCACGACAACCAATCCTGGCAAACCCGCTAGCCTAGCCGATATGGAGCGCGCTGGTACCTCCACCTTCATTTTTTCAGATCCAAGTTCTAAACTCTAATTGTCATCAGGCAATATTTCGACCTTTGTAATTTTTACGGGAAATTCCGGCACGTCAGAATAACCTCTGCGCCAAAGGGTGCGGACTTTGCCAATTTTGTCCACAACTTCCATGCCTGAAACGACATTACCAAAGACGCAATAGCCAATACCCGCTGGAGAATTAGAAGCAAAGTCCAGTTTGGCATTATCGACCAGATTGATAAAAAACTGCGAGGTGGCACTGTTGGCATCGTCTGATCGCGCCATTGCAATGGTACCTCTTAGGTTTTTCAACCCGTCTGCCCTGGATTCATTCCTGACAGGGCTTCCGATAGCCTTCTCCTGCATTCGCTCAGTCATCCCGCCGCCCTGTATCATAAAGCCATCAATAACGCGATGAAAGATAGTATCTTCGTAGTGTCCGCCCTTTACATAGTTTAGGAAGTTTTCAACCGTTAGCGGTGCCATGCCTGGTTCCAGCTCTACGATCATTGTCCCAAGATTGGTCTGGATGCTCACCTTTGGCTTGGTCTGCTGCTCCTGTCCATAGATGAAAAAGACGTTCAATGCGAGGCCAAAAACCAAGTGTAATGTCTTCATGATGGCTCCGTGCGTTGATTGCATTGTACATTGTTTGTTAAACTTCCTTCATTTTTTTTGCACAGCTCCTCCACCTCTACTTTTCGGGGAGGCTATAAAATGGTCTAAAACTTAACTTTCATAACTAAATTATTACGAACATGAAAAATAGCTATATCCTGACTATATGTTCCTTCTCGACTTGCCCCCCTGGATGCTTACCTGTCTGCTGGCCCCTTTTGGCCTAGTGTTTGGGTCATTTGCTAACGTATTGATCCATCGGCTCCCACAGGAAGAGGCACAAAACCGCAACGTGGCAACAAAACCCAGCCACTGCCCATCGTGTGGAAAAAACATCAGGTGGTTCCACAACATACCTCTCATATCCTGGCTCTGGCTTAGGGGTAAGTGTGCCAATTGCGGATGGAAGATTCCTATACGGTACCCAACCGTTGAATTGCTCACAGGCATATTATTTGGTATTTCTCCATGGTTTTTCCCCTTTGGTACACTTATCTGGTTCAAGGGAATCATTTGTGGATATGCCTTGATTGTTCTTTTCTTCACAGACCTTACTGAATATATACTGCCAGACGTGTTGCAGTTCCCATTGATGGCCCTGGGACTGTTGTTTGCACTACCTCAAAATTTTTGGCCGGAGGCCGGGACAACAATTTCCATCAGTGGTGGATGGGAGACGGCCAGAATGTTTCATAACGGACTACAAATTGCCCCATCCTGGGGCAGATGGCACGGAGCTACAACAATTTGGGATAGCGTTATCGGCCTGGTGGTGGGATATGGCTTCCCCTGGGTGTTCAACCTCGCCTATGTCAAAATCCGCAATGCAATAGTGACCAGAATGTCAACCAAAGAGCCACTCGAGTCGGGTATGGGCATGGGAGACTTCAAGATGCTGGCCTGGCTGGGTGCATTCTGGGGGTGGGGCCACATGCTGGGAATACTGTTCGTGGCAGTAATCATCATGTGCATCTTTGTGCTGCCCACCCACTTTTTGCGTAGGCGTGAAAGCGATACCATGTACCCGCTGGGCTGTGGCATAGCATTGGCAACTCCCATAGTTGTATTCTGGGGGCAGATGCTGTGGCAGACATACCAAGCTGGCGGTTTGTAAAGTTATAGTCATAGCCCTTCAAAATCGGAACAACCTGCATTTGTGGGTGGACTGCCAAAGCAAC
>Ga0082212_10008478_pt1 | contig 13408 bp, 18 predicted proteins | sample TergutNt197P3_FD_71548 | JGI IMG/M metagenome (GOLD analysis project Ga0082212, IMG submission 71548) | Neocapritermes taracua P3 segment gut microbial communities from Petit-Saut dam, French Guiana - Nt197 P3 | ecosystem: Host-associated > Arthropoda: Insects > Digestive system > Gut ... | reverse complement strand
GCCCACACAGCAGGTATATGGGGAAGTTGACGATTTCCGCGGTGTTCTTCCGGCCGAAGACATTGCCGAAGATGAACACCAGCACCAGGGTGGTCAGCAGGGGCTGCAGCAGGGTCCAGAACATGCCCAGCACCGAGTTGCGGTACTGTATCTTGATGTTTTTCGCCACGATCTCCCGCAGCAGGTAGCGGTAGTGATAGAGTTCCTTGAAGAACATAATTTTTACTATCCTTCGTATGGGTTGAGGATCAGCAGCCGGTCCTCGATGATTTGCCCGGAAGACATATCCTCGGTGTAGATTTTCGTGCAGCCATTTTCCAGTGCACAGGCCAGCATCACGCAGTCGTAATACGAATAGCCATAGCGCTCGTGTATGGAAAGGGCGTGCAGCATGGTCTCAATGGACACAGGAATAATTACGCAACCTTTTTCGATTTCATGAATGGCCGCTTCGATCCCTTCCCGGCTGAAGCGCCATTTCTTCAAACAGACGTTGCAAAACTCATTGAGTGCCTGCACGCATGTCAAGCAGCGCTGTCTTTGAAAAATCTGTTTGCTGATCTGTTTTTTATCTTCCTCGTCCGAGTAGGCATATAGCAAAACATTTGTGTCCAAAAACACCCTATCGTTCATTTGCTTCCTCCCGGTTGAACTTAAAACCCTTCGTGGGAATGCGCAGGGCGTCAAAGCGAAGCTCCTCGCGAGGGGCATCCGTTCCTTCGCTCTCCATCATAACAATGATCTTGGCGTTTCCGCGGATTTTGCGGCGGTATTGCTCAGGTATTTCAATGAGGCTACCGTACACATCCGCCTGAAATTCATACGCGTACATGCTCTATCCTCCTTCCTGTTTTCAGCTCTTTCTCCACTTCCAAAAATACTTCATCATACTCTGCACCTGCACCATCGCCAGCTTGAAATCCTTCTTGCTCTCGCGGTGCCACACGTGCTCCACCACGGCCCCCGGGAAATACAGCACCTTGCCCTCTTTGGCCAGCATGCGCGTGATGTCGCAGTCCTCGAAATACAGGAAATATCTTTCGTCGAAGCCGCCGATTTTTTGCAGCGCCTCCGTCCGGATAAACATGAAGCAGCCCGTGGCGTTCTCGATCTCGAAGGGTTCGCTCCTGATCTCGTCCAGCATGGCGTATTCCGTGAGGATTTTGTTCGCCAGCTTGCCGCGGCGCAGGCGGCTGGCCGCAAGGTACTTCGGCGTGGGGCTGCGCTTGCCGAGCACCTGGTCCTCCCCGGTATCCGGAAACACGATGCGCGGGGAGAGCATCACCACCTCCGGGTGGGCGTCCATGTAGAGCGCCATCTTGGTGATGGCGTCCTCCGCGAGCGAGATATCCGGGTTGATCACAACGTGATATTTACTCCCATTGTTGGCGATGCGCGGCAGCACGAGGTTGTGCCCGGCGCCGAAGCCCACGTTCCACGGGATGCGCAGGATCTCCGCCAGGGGGTCTATGCCCTTGACGTAATCCACCGTGCCGTCGCGGGAGCTGTTGTCGATCACGTAGAGATGGAAGGGCACTCCCCGCGTGTGCTCCCGCACGGTGCGCAGGGTGGTCTCGATGGTGGATATGCTGTTGAAGGTCACGATGCTGCCGGTCACCAGGTAATCGGTCATATTGCCTCCAAAGCCAGTTTTGACTTCGCGGCCTCTTCCACGGGCCGCACTTCAAAATTCATATAGACGTCCGGGCCATAGAATTGCTTGAAAAACGCAAAGTCTATGTTGCCCGTACCAACTGTCTGATGACTCCTCCCGATGGCCGGGTTGATGTCATGGATATGCATCTCCCGGATGGCTTTTTTATTTCTTCGATAGAATTCGTAATCATAGGGCTTGGCGACATCCAGCGTGAGCCACAGCTCCCGCCCCTCGCCGATCAGCCGCTGCGCCGCGCGCATGATGATCTCATTGAGGTGATAGTTCTCCAGGCAGATCAGCACGCCGCCCGCGTTCGTGATCAGGTCCGACAGGTTCTCATAGAGCACGTCCTCGTAATACTTTGCGTGCGCGCTCAGGAAATCGTCGTCCACATGGCCGCTCTGTTTAAACGCCGACGTGTCCCCGGCGTGCACCGTCATGTGCCGCGCGTGCAGCAGGTTCGCCTGCTCCAGGATGCGTTTGAACTGCTCCAGGTTGCCACGCCGCACACAGGGGTAGTCGGCAAAGAGGCTCACGTTGTCCCCTGGGGCGTGGAAGGTGAGCTCCACGCCGTGGCCGTCTGCGTAATCGCGAATCGCGCGCAATTGCGTGGGCGGGAGGCCGTCCAGGTAGTACTCGGGCACGCCCAGCTCGAACTGTGCGAAATCGAAGCCGAATGCCTGAGCGTCGTCGATGCCCTGGAAGTAATCGCGCGCGTATACGACGTGGTAGCCTGTTTTCATGTGTGTCTCCCGGCTTTTGGTACAGGGACGTCCGGAGGCCGTCCCCTACAGCAGTGCTTTCACCATATTCCAGCGCCATGCGATCTTTTGCTTCAGCGTGCCGCCCCGGCCGGTTTGGGCGCCCCCGTGCCTTCGATGCAGGATGTAAGGCTCGTCAAGCACGCGCACCGCGCCGAACCGCTCCGCACGCAGGCCGATCCACTGGTCGTGCATGGGGATATCCCCGGGGAAGGGCAGGATGTGCGGCAGCAGCGCGCGCGTAAACGCCATGCAGCAGCCGGTGTAGCTGTTCTTGACCAGGTTGCGCAGCAGGCCCGGTTTTGCGCATGGACGCGCGCCGGTCCCGTGCAGCGCCTCGTCGGTCAGGAGCGCGCTGTGCGCCAGCAGCTCCGGTTGGACTGCGTGCAGCAGCTCCCGCGTTTTCTCCAGCTTGCCGGGCAGCCACACGTCGTCCTGGTCGCTCAGGACGAGGATATCGCCCTTCGCCTGGCCCAGCAGGAACTCCACGTTTTTGATCGTGCTGCCCTGGCGGGGGCCGGTCATATAGCGGATGCGCGGGTCGCCGAAGGACTGCACGATATCGCGGGTGGCGATATGGCCCTCCGGGCTGTCGTCAGAGACAAGCAGCTCGTCGCCCACGGCCAGCTGGGGCAGGATGGACACGATCTGTTCGGCGATGTATTTCTCGCCGCACCAGGCGGCCAGCAGGACAGAGATCATTTTGATATGCTCAGGATTTCCATTTGCACGATGCCGCCGGGGGTCTCCACCTCCACAAGGTCGCCCACGGCGTGGCCCAGCAGGGCGCGGCCGATGGGCGATTCGTCCGAGACGCGCTTCTCGTCCGGGTTGGCCTGGGACTTGCCGATGATCTGGAACTCCAGCTCCTCGCCGTAGGTCTTGTCGTATGCCTTCACCAGGGAGCCCACGCCGATCACGTCCGTGCGCACGTCCTCGTCGTCGAGGATCTGCGCGTTCTTCAGCTCCTCCTCCAGCCGGGCGATCTTCGCCTCCATGATGGCCTGCTCGTTCATCGCCTCGTCGTATTCCGCGTTCTCCGAAAGGTCGCCGAAGGAGCGCGCCTCCTTGATCTTGGCGGCGGTCTGCTCGCGCCCGGTGGTGCGCAGGTGCTCGAGCTCCTCCACCAGTTTTTTATAGCCCTCTGCTGTGAGGAAGGTTTGGTTGGCTGCCATAATTCGACTCCTTAGCAATATTCTCATAAGCGGGGGCACACAAACCTACGCCGGTGAGGGTTTTTGCGTCACCGGAACAGGCCTGCGCGTCTTCGCTTTCGTGATTATTATACTCTGTTTAAAGAGAAATGTCAAGGGTGAAATATTGAAGCCCCTGTTCATGCATGGACAGGGGCTGCTTTATATGGCGGATACTCTGCGAGAACTTCATTTTTTCTGCAATCGATTTATATGATTTAAAATAAGCAACGCATCGCTGTCGTCCAACAGGTTCAATCCCTCCACGGCTTTTTGGATTAAGTCGGGATTGCGTAAATGTTCATCAAAAAACTCTAGCGGCGTAATACCGAAGTAATCGCATATGGCAAAGAATTCCCGCATCGGTGGCAGGCTTTTGCCCGAAGAAATGTTGTAGACATACCCTCGGCTGTGACCAAGGTCATAACTCATTTGGTATTCAGATACGCCTTTTTGTAACCGCAGCTGTGTGATTCGATCGCGCACATATTTTTCATACATTAGCATCACCTTCTCTCTAAACTAATTATATTAGATGAAAGGTAAAAAATACTCAAAAATTATATGTCATATCCATTGATTAATCTAGAAATATATGTTATCATGTTTTATGAGGCATATACCCACAGCCCAACCTAAAAGCTGTAATCAACATTAGGAAGGAGCCAACAAATTGTCTGAGCCTACTTTACAAGAATTATTGAGGAATCCGTATTTCAGGCAGGTGCTGTTTGACCTACAGACAGAAAGATGTAAACGTTATGCGCAGGACATGCGGCCGATAACTTTTTCCCCTGCGTTTGGACGCAAAATGAAACGGTTAATCAAAGCGCAAGGAAGCAGGGTATTCCTGAAACTATATTCAGTATGCAGCGATTTATTATGCTTTTTAAGGAGGCATCTTTGAAATATAACGCCGCCTGTTTGGTATGGAAACAGGCGGCACGGGTTGGGGGCGATGGCAAGGAAAATAAATTAGTGCTTGCATTCCCCCTGCCTTTATGCTACAATACATGTGCAACTGAATAACCGCGCAAGTTCGAGCCTGTAACCTAATGTGAAAGCTATGGTGTAGGGCCAATGCGTATGTTTGGAAACGAATATGCGTTCCGTGATTGAGAAGAATCTGCGCCATCACCCCTTGCAAGAAGGGGGGCTTTGGTGTGGACCGGTTCTTCGGCCCGCGCCTTTTATTTTAGAGGAAATGAGGGGACATCGGCATGAAACGAATTCTGGCGCTCCTGCTGGCCCTGGCGGCGCTCTGTATGCTGGCCGCCTGCGGGAAAAGCCCCGCGCAGGACGAAGAGGAGACCTCCGTTGAAATTGTAATAACAGAGACGCCGACGCAGGAGGAAACCGAAGGCTTCACGTTCTCCATCCCGGCGCTGCCGGGCATCACCCAGACCGCGGCGGAATCCACCGGCTTCGTGATGCCCCCCATAGCCACGCAGGCTCCGGCGACGGCCGCGACGCGCACGGGGGTCGTGCCCTCGGGTCCGGCGACGGCCGGAACCACAGGCACGACCAGGACGACGGCCACCACCAGGCCGGTGACGACAATCACGACGACGACCACCACCACCACTACCACTACAACGACAACGACGACCACTACTACGTCGACGGACGCGACGACCAAGGCTCCGAGGACCTGGACCATCAGCCTGACGTCCATACAGGCGCTGGGACTGAGCAATGTCTCGAAAACGGTTACTACGCTCAATAGCTTCGGCACGATAAAATCCTATGAGATCTCCGGCCCGAGGCTGAAAGACGTTTTGAGAGCCCTGGGCGCGGATATGAGCGCGCTGAACAGCAATTCCGTTTTGCTGGTGAAGTGCACCGACCCGAGCGACCCCGCAGAAGCAAGATACAGCTATGCCCTGATCAACAGCAACGACAGCATCCTCGCCCTGATCGTGGACGGCTCCACGGCCGACGCGCCGCGCCTGTTCCCCGCAGTGGAGGCAGGCAATGCGCATGCCGATTCCAGCAAGGCCATCAAAATGGTCGACACCATTACGCTCAGCTATAATTAGCAAAACCTATTAATTGAAAGGGGAACCCAAACATGCTCAGCAACTTCTTCTCATGCATCTGGAAATTCATCAGCGAAAGCGCGATGAAGGTCTGGGCGATTATCGCGGTCGCCCTCGTGGGCTTCTTTACCTGGCTGAATGTTGGTATTCCAAGCTGGCTGAACGACTACACCACCACCGCGCCAACCACCACCATCACCGAAGAAACCACTACGACGACCACCACTACGACGACGACCACGACGACCACCACGAAAGCCCCGAACCCGATCCCCGCCTGGAGCATCACCATTGACGTGGGGGACGGCCCGGCAGCCTTCACCAACGAGGACGCCTGGGACGCGGACCTTGCCATTGTCACAAGAATGGCGTATCCCGGCTCCAACACCTACGAATACAAGGGCGTTGTCCTGCGGGATGTCCTGGCAACCCTCGGCGTGAATGTCGACGCGCTGGGCGCGGACGCCACCATCGCCTCGACCACCACCGATTCCTACGCGACCGCACCGCTGACCCGCGCGATGATTGTCTCCAGCAACACGCTACTCTCCTGGGAGAGGGACGGCACGGCCCTGAGCAATCTTCCGCGCCTGGCCCCCTGCGACAGCACGCTCGGCAGCGATTATGTGCAGCGGCTGGCGACCCTTACGCTGAATCCGTACAGGACGGAGAGCTTTTCCTTCACCCTGGCGGATCTGGACTTGATGGGCTGCACCCTCTATGAGGATGTGGAAATTGAGGCCTACAATACGTTCCCGACCTACAGGCCCTACAAGATCAACGCCTACCGGCTCGTCGACGTGCTGGACGCCCTGGGCGCGGACGTGAGCGCCATCGGCAGCGGGTCCTCCCTGCTCACCACCGCCAGCGACAACAACAAAGTGACGATTACGGGGAGCCTGATCACCGACCCGGAGTCCTATCTCGCGATTTATGTGCTCGACATGCGCCCGGGCCAGACGAACCCCAACCCGACGGGCTCCGCGCCGCGCCTGTTCCCCGCCCCCGATCTCCTGGACCCCACGGGCGATACCACGGACTACTTTGTCAACCTCGGCCTGTGCAACAGCAACATCGTTGCATTTGGACTGACCTACTAAAATAGGAGAACCGGCTATGACCAGAAGGTTACTCGCGTTTCTGGCCGCCGCCTGCCTGTGCCTGGCCCTGTTTGCCTGCGGTGAACGCGGGCAGACGGGGCCTGCGCCCGGTGCGCTTGCGCCCGGCACCTATGTCGGCACGGGCACGGGCCACGGCGGCGCTATCGAGGTGGAGCTCACCGTGGACGGCACGGGCCGCATCGCCGAAGTCAAAATTCTCAGCGAGGCCGAGACCCCGGAATACGCCGCCGACGCCTTCGAACTGCTGCCGGCCAGCATTGTGCAAAGGCAAAGCCTCGGCCTGGACGCCATCGCCGGGGCGACGCTGTCCTCCCATGGGGTTTTGTCGGCCGCGGCCGACGCCGTCGCCAAGGCAGGGGGCGACCCGAAGGACTTCGGCTTCGTCTCCACGGGCGAACGGGCGGAGAGCACCGACATCACGTTCACGGGCCTGCCGGGCGGGGATTTTAAACTCACGGGTGCGCAGCTGAAGGGAGACTATGAGCTCAGCGAGGTGGACGCGATTTCCATCAATTCCAAGGGCACGGAGAAGCAGGTACACGCCAAAGGCGTGCTGCTGGAGACGATTTTGCGGGAGCGGGGCGTTTCGGCGGCGGACTTCGACGCCGTGACCGCCACGGCCTCCGACGGCTACACCATCACCATCCCCTCTGCTGTCCTGCACGGCCGGGACATCCTCATCGCCTTCGAGACCAACGGGGAGGCGATCGACCCGCGCTTCGTGGTGCCGGGGGAGCGGGCGATGTATTGGGTGAAGCTGCTGCGCGAAATCGCGTTCGAGGGGGCCGCCGAGGAGATGCCGGTCACCGAGGAGATTGACCTCGCCGGGCTGATTGAGCGGCTGAAAGGGCAGGCCGTGGATTACGACGGCTGCAAGGCCCTGCCCATCGCGCTGCTGCTGGAGGAGCTCGACGCGGGCGAAGTTGATTTCGTGACGCTGCGCTCCGCCGACGGCCTGATCAAAACAGAGAAGTATGGCATCTTTGCCGGGCAGCTGCTCGTGTTCGAGGGTACGCCCGACGCGCCGCTGTATACCGGTGCGGACCTGCCCGCGGGCATGCGGCTGAAGAAGGTCGCGAGCTTCCAGGTGGGGGGCGTGCTTGTAAAATAATGTTCAATCGATTGTTCAAAAACCAGCCCCTGTTTCACCTGATCCTCATCGCCGTCATGGCGGCGCTGGGGGTCGGGGTGAAGCCTGTGGTGTCCACCCTGGCGCACGTGATTACCGGGCCGCTGTTCATCCCCGGGGGCGCCGTGGCCGGAGGGGTGTATATGCTCTTCCTGGTGCTGGCGGCGTCGCTCACCGGGGCGCGGGGCGCGGGGACGCTGTGCGGCCTGTGTCAGGGATTGCTGGCCATGGCCATCGGCATGGCGGGCTCCCACGGGGCGATGAGCCTTGTCACCTATACCCTGCCGGGCGTCGCGGCGGACCTGATGTTTTTGATCTTCGCACGCAAAGAGCCCAACCTGCCCGCCTGTGTGTTCGCCGGGCTGCTGGCGAACGTGGCGGGCACGGTGTCGGTGAATTTCCTGTTCTTCTCCCTGCCGTGGGTGCCGTTGCTGCTGAGCCTGTTCGTGGCGGCGCTGAGCGGCGGGCTGGGCGGCGCGGGGGCATGGGGGATTACGAAGCAATTGAAGGGATGGGGGGTTATCAAATGAAAAAATTAGCGCTGTTATTAGTATTGATAACTATTGCTATTAGCCTTGCAGGCTGCGGCGCGCAGCCACTGCCCGCGCTGGCCATCACCGGGGACTGCGAGGAATATCGCGTGACGGCCAACATGTCATTGGAGGAGGCCGTCGCGCTGTCACAGCCCCGGGCGGAGGCGTTCGATGTGTATCTCATGGGAAATGACGGGTTGGTTTCGCGCATTTCCGGGGCGGAGATGGACGGCTGCGAATTGGTATACTCGCAGGAAAACGCGTGGGAGGTCAAGGCCGAGCTGCATCCGCCCTCTGCACGGGTGAAGAATCTGGCGCGGGTTGTGGTTGTGGGCGCGTCGGAGGAGTGGGACTTCCTGCGCGCGCTGAAAGAGGAGGGCACGAGCACAAAAAATGGCCGCAGCGTGACGGTCTATACCTCGCGCATGATCACGGAGACGTACCACGACGCCATGCGTTTTCTCGGGCAGGGCGAGCGGGTGATGGTGATTGAGCTTGACGGTCTGGGCTGGGAGATGCTCGAACAGGCCGACGCGCCATACCTGGAATCGCTGGAGCCGAGGGAAGTCCTCGCGTGCTTCCCGCCAATTTCGCCGGTGGGGCTGGCCTCCATGCTCACGGGTGTGACGCCGGACGTTCATGGCATACATGACAGGGAAAACCGGAAGATGGCCTGCGGGGATGTCTTCGAAAAAGCGCGGGAGATGGGCAAAATATGTGCGTATGTTGAGGGCCATCACTCGCTGCTCAACACGAGCGTAGAGCCGATGATGTCGCTGAATGACGGGGAAGTGCTTGCCAACGCGCAGAAGGCGCTGGAAGATAAGCCTGACCTTCTCTTTGTGCACTTTCACGAAATTGACGAGGCCGCACACGAATATGGGCCCTATGCGATGAAAACACTGCAAAAGATCAACGAAATTGACGGCTATGTGCAGGCCCTTTGCGAGGGCTTTGACGGCAAGATAATCATCACCGCCGACCATGGGCTGCACGGGACGGAAGAGGGCGGCGATCACGGGAAGTTCTTGCCTGAAGATATGATTGTGCCATATATAGTAAAGTAGGTGATACGCGTGAAGAAGAAATCGACGGTTGCCGTTGTCATTGTGCTGGCGGTTCTGGCCGCAGGGGTGGCCGTGCTGGCCGTGTTCAACGGCAGGGACGCCGCCGAAAAAAAGCGGCGGTTGAGTGACGAGTACTTCCTGATTGTCGCCGGGGAAACGGAGCACAGGGTGACTATGGAGGACATCGAGGCGCTGGGGCCGCGGGAGATCGAGGCCAACTACAAGAAGAGCGGCAAGGACCCGGAGATGCGCTATTATACCGGTGTGCCCTTCGCGGCGGTGTTGCGCCTGAAGGAGATCGACGCCGAAGGCTTGAGCAGCGCGGTGTTTTCCGCCGCGGACAGCTACAGCTCCATCCTGTCCATGGAGGACGCCCTGGGCGAGTGCTATATCGCCATTGACGCCGGCAGCGACGGGCCGTTCCGCATGATATTGCCCAAGGCCCAATTCAGCCAGGGCTGGTGCAAAATGCTGACGGATGTGCACCTGCGGTGAGCAGTTCGCTTCGCTGTGTTCTGTGAAAGGATTGTGTATGCCTTACGCGCTGGAAGCCAGGGGCTTCACTTTGACATACCCAGGTGCCGAAAATCCGGTGTTCGAGCCCTTCGATTTTGCGATTGAGGCGGGCGAGGCGGTCGCGCTGCGGGGGGATTCCGGGGCGGGGAAGAGCAGCCTGCTGCTGTGCGCCTGCGGGCTGATTCCGGGCAGCATTGACGCCGAAATTGCGGGGAAAATCCTGCTGAATGGCAGGCCGCCGGGGGAGTATGCCCGCGCGGAGTTGATGCGGGCCGTGGGCATGGTGTTCCAGAACCCCGAGACACAGCTGTTCTGCGGCACGGCGGAGTTGGAGGTCGCCTTCGGCCTGGAGAACCTGTGCGTGCCTCAAGATGAAATGCGTGCGCGCGTACGTGAAGCCCTTGAAACAGTTGGCCTGTGGGAGCGGCGCGGGGATTCGCCTTCCATACTCAGCGGGGGGCAGAAGCAGTTGCTGGCCCTGGCTTCGGTTCTGGCGCTGCGGCCAAGGCTGCTGCTGCTGGACGAGGCCCTCAGCCAGCTGGACGGGCAGGGTTACGCGCACATGATGGATGTATTGGGGCAACTGAAAAAGGCCGGGCAGACGATGCTCTTTGTTGACCATGATGAGGGCCGATGCGCCTTTGCGGACAGGGAGATTTGGCTGTGAGAATAGAAGCTGTCAATCTTTCCTTCGAATATCCCGGGACCGGATTTCGCCTGCGCGGGGTCAACTTTTTCATGCAATCGGGCGAATGCGCGGCGCTCACCGGGCCCAACGGCAGCGGGAAGACCACCCTGGGCAAGCTGCTGTGCGGCCTGCTGAAGCCCCAAAGCGGGGCGATATTCTTCGACGGCGAGGACACGGCAAGTTGGAGCCTCGGGCGGCGGGGGCAGCGCATCGGCTACCTCTTTCAGGAGCCGGCAAGGCAGCTGTTCGCGCCCACGGTGCTGGAGGACCTGACCTTCACGCAGGAGCTGGCGGGCGTCCCGCCGGAGGAGGCCGCGGCGCGGGCCATGGAATTGCTTGCGCGCTTCGAGATGGACGGGCTCGCGCGGCGGGGCACAATCACCCTCAGCCGGGGGGAGCAGCAGCGCCTGGCCATCTGCGGAATGTTGCTCAATCAACCGGGGGCACTGGTGCTCGACGAGCCCACCACCGGCCTGGACGCCCGGCGCAGGGGGATTCTCGCGAAGACCATTGGGGAGTGCCTGCGGGATGGCACAGCAATTTTACTCATCAGCCACGACGCGGCGTTTGTGCGGCAAAATGCACAGCGGGTGGTGAAGATGGAGGACGTGAATGCTTGCTAAAAAATGTGGGCGGCAAGAATGCCGCCCCTACAGGTTTGCGCTCGATCCCCGCGTGGTGTTTTTATTTGTGTTTTTGCTGTCCACGGCCAGTGTGATCTTGCGTGAGGCCCTGTTGCTGGCGCCTGTGCTGCTCTCGGCGATGATCGCGGCCCTGTGCGCAAGGGCGCCGGTGGGGCGGGTGTTGCGGCGATTGGCGGGCCTGTGGGTCACGCTGGTGTCGGTCACGGCGCTGCAGGCGCTGTTCAATGGGGATACTATGCATGGGCTGCTCGCCGGCGCGGCGGTGCTGGAGCGCCTTGTGATCCTGATGCTCGGCGGGGCAATGCTGGCGGCCTACCCGGGCCACGCGCTGGTGCAGGGGATGCTCCAGCTGCGGCTGCCCTACCAGCTGGCCTATATGGTGAGTATCGGCCTGCGCTTCGTGCCGCAGTTCAGCGAGAGTTTTCGGGATTCCCTGACGGCCATGCAGCTGCGGGGCGTGGATCTGCGCCGCCTGAAACTGAAAACGCGCCTGAAAATCTACACCTACCTGCTCATGCCGACGATTGCCACAGGCGCTCTGCGGGCGCAAAAGCTGGCCATGGCCATGGAGCTGCGCGGGTTCGGGGCATTTGAAAAACGCAGCAGCTACGCGACGCTGCATATGCGGACCGGGGATTGGCTGGCGTTCGCGGGCATTGTTTCGTGGGGGGCGGCTTTGACGACAATAGAAATTTTATGGAGGTGCGCCAAGTGAAAGTATTCACGATAGTCGGCACCAGCGGCAGCGGAAAGACCACCGTCATCGAGGCGGTGGTGGCGGAATTGTGCCGCAGAGGGTACAGGGTGGGGAGCGTGAAGGAGATCCATTTCGAGGCCTTCGCCATCGACCCCGTGCCCACCAGCAACACCCGCCGCCACCGGGCCGCCGGGGCGTCGCTGGTCACCGCCCGGGGGTATCGCGAGACCGACGTGCTCTATCCGGAGAAGCTTGGCATGAAGGACATTCTGAGGCATTACAGGGACTACGACTGGGTGGCGCTCGAGGGCGTGGACGACCTGCCCGTGCCCGCGGTCGTCTGCACGCTGGATAAAATGCGCGATGGGGCGATCTGCGTTTCGGGCAGGCTTGGGGCTGAGATAGAAGAATATCAAGGGCTGCCCGCGTTCAACGTGCTCGAAAACCCCGCGGCGCTGTGCGATTTCCTCGAGGCGAACGTGCCGGACTATCTGGAGTGCTACGACCCGGACGACCCGGATATCGGCGCGGACATCGCCCTGACCATGGATGGCAGGGACATCCGCATGGTGCCCTTTGTGCAGAAAATTCTGCGCAACGCCGTGCTGGGCGTGGTGGGGGAGCTGGAGGGATATAAAGAAGGCGCGGAGGTGGAGATACGGCTGAAGTGAAATTTATCTCAAAGAGAAATCAGGTCATCCTGCGGGACGGCCTTGTCCATAAGCAGGTGAAAGACCCCCAGGCGGCTGCGCTGGAGGCCGCTGTTCTGCGTGAATTGCGCGGGCGCGGCGTGGCCGTGCCGGAGGTGCTGGACTGCCGGGGCAGCCTGCTGGTGCTGGAATATCTGCCGGGCGAGCCGCTGCCGGACGTGCCGGTGCTGACGTTAGACGCGGTCATCAACTGGCGGATGAACCTGTGCTGGACGGGCGTCCCGTCGTCCGCCATCCTGTACGAGATACAGCGGAAGATCGCGCATGAGGGCGAGTTCTCGCCGCTGGCGTACAAATATGCCGCGCAGGGGGAGATGCACTATTGCGACACGTCGCTCATGCTGTATGCGGATACCGAGTACCGCGTCCGCGCGCTCAATGTGGCGGGCATCTCGGCGTGGACGAACGTCATGGCGGTCGCCCGCAACGGCGCGCCGGGGCAGTGGATCGGCACCCCGGGCGCATGGAATAACACGGGCAACCCCGGCACGCACGCGTTCGACGGCAACATCATGACGGAGGTCAACGGGAACACGGGGCAGGGCTTCTGGACGGGGCTGGACTTCGGGCAGGCGCGGGAGATCATCGGGGTGCGCTACGTGCCGAGGCGCGGCTTCCCCATCCGCATGGTCAACGGCGTGTTCGAGGTCGCG
>Ga0082212_10008477_pt1 | contig 13409 bp, 12 predicted proteins | sample TergutNt197P3_FD_71548 | JGI IMG/M metagenome (GOLD analysis project Ga0082212, IMG submission 71548) | Neocapritermes taracua P3 segment gut microbial communities from Petit-Saut dam, French Guiana - Nt197 P3 | ecosystem: Host-associated > Arthropoda: Insects > Digestive system > Gut ... | reverse complement strand
AGCAAGACCTTGAGCGGTTACGCAACTTTTGTCGCGAAAGTAAGGGAATATGAGAAAAAATGTACCGAACAGGATGTTCCAATGCCGACGCGCGGCAGGAGGCCGCAAAAGGCAAAACGCTTATTCGGCATCCTGCCTGCGTTTTGCATTAGCTCATCCGTGAGCGTCACGTCAATCGGCCCCTTTAGAGAAAGCGGTAAAATTGGCGGTTGAATATTGCGTAAAAAAAGGCATATTGGCAGATTATTTCAAGCAAAACACATCGGAGGAAGCAAGCATGAATTATTTTCTTAAATACGATGAAAAAGTCGCTCTCGAAGTTGCCCGCGAAGAGGCTATGGAAAGAGGCATAGAAAAAGGCCGAACAGAAGGCAAGGAAGAAGGCCAAAACTACATTCTGGAACTTGTCGCGCAAGGTTTGAGTTACGAAGAGATTAAGAAGAAAGTAGAAAAATCCCCGAAGAAAAATCGCAGATAGCCGTAGGGCTGCCGTCGGTGTAATCCGAATAATACGGAATGATGACCATAATCCCATTTTAAAAACCATCCGCGCATTAGAATTTTGTTGACAAGCAGATACGCAACGCATTGCATATTGTTAATATGGCGCAAGGGAGTCTGCATAAATGAACATTCTCATAACGGGCGGGGCCGGGTACATCGGCAGTCATGTAGTTAAGCATTTCGGGGAAAAGACGCCTCACAACATAACGGTGATTGATAATCTGAGCAGCGGTTTTAAAGAGGCTGTTCTTTACGGCGAATTTATTGAAGCCGATTTGGCCGATACCGGCAAACTCGAAAATATTTTCGCGGTCAAAAATTTTGACGCTGTCGTTCATTTCGCGGCAAACATAGAAGTGGAAGAATCCGTAAAAAAACCCCTTAAATATTATAAAAACAATACCGTAAACTCGGCAAACCTTATAGACATAGCAATAAGACATCAGACGCGCTGTTTCATTTTTTCCTCAACCGCTGCTGTATACGGCAGCCCTAAATCGACGCCGGTAAAAGAAGACAACGCAAAAGAACCGTTAAACCCTTACGGCAAATCCAAGCTGATGACCGAACACATACTTATGGACGCCGCTTCAGCAAGCGGCCTCAAATACTGCATTCTCCGTTACTTTAACGTTGCAGGAGCGGACGCCTCGCTTCGTATAGGGCAGAGGACTCCCAACGCAACCCATCTTATAAAAGCGGCAAGCCAGGCCGCGCTTGGCATAAGGGAACAGCTTTATATTTACGGAACCGATTATGATACCGCCGACGGTACAGGCGTACGCGATTATATCCACGTTGACGACCTTGCCGACGCCCACCTGAAAGGTTTGGAACACCTTGAAAATCACGGGAGTTGCGTATTCAATTGCGGCTATGGCACGGGCTATTCGGTAAAAGAGGTTATAACCGAAATAAAAAAGGTAAGCGGGGTTGATTTCAAGGTTATAGAAACAGGCCGCAGGGCAGGAGACGCGGCTTTATTAATAGCCGATAACAGCAGAATATTGCAAGAGACCTCCTGGAGGCCGCTGCATAACAATCTTGAATATATATGTAAAACCGCGTTTGAATGGGAAAAAAAACTAACAACATTATAAATGCCCTTCTTTAGCGTAATAGTACCGGCATATAACCGTTACAATCAACTCCGCGCGGCGCTTGATTCGGTACTTGCGCAGACATTCAAAGACTATGAACTTATTGTAATAGACGACGGCTCAACCGACGAGACCTCATTGATTGAAAATATATACGGGAATAAAATACGTTTTATATGTCAGGAAAACCGCGGGGTAAGCGCCGCGCGAAATACCGGAATCCTCGCCGGAGACTCAGATTATATCGCTTTCCTTGATTCCGACGATATTTGGCTGCCCGCCAAACTTGAAAAGCAGTTTGCTTTTATAAAAGAAAATCCGGGCATCTCTTTAAGTCAAACCAATGAAATCTGGATACGGAACGGGCGTAGAGTCAATCCGAAATTGAAGCATCTGAAACGCGGCGGCAACATATTTATCGATTCGCTCGCCCTCTGTCTCATAAGTCCGTCAGCCGCCGTCATGAAGCGCGAAATAATATCCGAATACGGACTCTTTGACGAGAACCTTCCGGCCTGCGAGGATTACGACCTCTGGCTGCGCATTCTGGCTCATGAAGAAGCGGGGCTTCTTGACGAAAACCTCATCATACGCTACAGCGGGCATCAGGGACAACTTTCGCAAAAGTACTGGGGAATGGATTCTTTCAGGCTGTACTCAATAATTAAATTGCTGCGCGGCGATAAACGGCTGAAAGCCGCCTACAGAGACGAGGCCCAAAAAAGCGCGGTGAGCCGCTGTTCGCTTCTAATCGCGGGCGCTCAAAAAAGAAACAAGCCGCGTCACGCGGCTTGTTTTGGCGAAATCCTCACTCAGCTTTCTCGTGAAGACTATAACAATATAGACTGTCAGATCCTCTTAGAAAAATAAGGCTGCCGTCAACCGTTACGTCAAGAAAAGACTCGCCCGGGAAATCCCTTTTGTATATTGTTTTGCCTTTCTTTGTTATGATTAAAAATTTTGATATACCCTGTTTGGCAGTATAACCTATGGCATAGGCAAGATTATTTTCTTTTATTGAGGCGTGTCCGTCCCGTTTTTCGTCAATGGCGACGGAAAAATCAAGCCGCGCGTTACTGCCGAGAAACAAGAGCGCGTCTTTATCAAGGACCGCGAGACGCCCGTCATCCGATATATGAAGCGCCGTTTTCGAAATATGGGTATGCGCGAGCGGGTATTCGTATGACCTGCCTTTTTCGGTGTGAAGTATCTCGACGCGGTCGCCCTTTATATCCCCGCCATGTACCGCGACAAAACGCCCGTTATCGCTCACCGCCATACTCTTCACCATGCCGCCGTCTGAAACAACGCTGTTCGCAATGAGAGAGCCGTCCGGCCCTACCGCCTTAAAAGAACCGTCAACAAATCCCACGCCCCCGAAGTCGCCGCGCTCCGCAAAAGAAATAACGCTGCAAACGCGTCCGGGAATGGTTTTCACGCCTATTTCATTGCCGTTGTAATTAATAACGCGCGCCGCGCTCTGGTCCCCGTTCAGCAAAAATATCAGCCGGCCCGAATACGAAAGATACGGGTACTCCCTTGATTTTTGTTTCCAAAACCTTTCCCGCATACCGTAGAATTCGATTTCGGTACCCACTTTGGCATAGCGGATATAATACTGCCCGTTGCCGCTTACGCCTTCCAGACCGCTCATTGGAACAGCGTCTTCCAAAACGCCGTTTCTTTTAAGACGCAGCAACGCGGAAGACGTTTTAAGCGAAAAACCCGGAGAATCCTCCCGAATAAAAACCGACGGCGCAATATGCTCAATATCCTTGATAGAAGACATAAATTCGGGATATACCGCCAACCCGGCTTCAGGAAAAACTACAAAGAGGTTGAGGACGGCGCCAAGTATAAAGGCCGGAAGGAAAAATTTCATAATCTCATTTCTGCCCGCAAAAATATTTTAAGGGTTAAAGACAGGACAACAGTAACCCTCTTGGCGAGGGTTACTGTTGATGTATTTCAACAGACTTATAGTTTGGGAACCTTAATAATCCATCCCGGATATATTAAATCGGGATTTTTGATTTTATCCTTATTGGCGTTATAAATCGATTTCCATTTATGAGGATTTTTGTAATACTTATCAGCAATTCTCCAGAGGCAATCTTTAAGTTTTTCTTTATACACAACCGTATAGAGAAAATAATCTTTATCGCTGTCCGCGTCATCATCGGTCAGAACCAAACTCTTCTCCTTATCTTTCTCCATATCTTCATCTTTACCCTGAGCGCCGGCAGCGGTAGCTACTACAATATTTGAAAGGAGGGAGGCTTCTTTGGCGAATTCAATGGCTTCTCTGTATCTGCCTTCTTCATACATGGCTTCGGCGTTTCTGTACGCTTCTTTGGCCGCCGCCAATTCATCGGACTCCGGCTTTCCGGCGCTTACGTTTTCCGCTCTTTCAATAACAACCCTGGCGCGGTCCATCTCCTCTCTTGCCGCCTCTCTTACTGCGGTAAGATATGCTTCGTCGGCGTTTATTTTCGCGACCTCGACTGCGGCAAAACCTGTCTTCAGCTTCAAGTCGGCATAGGCGTCTTCAGCCGTAAGTAAATTCTCTTCCGCAATCTGCATATTTTCCGAAGCATATTCATCGGCGCCGTATTCTCTAGCCTTTTGCAACGTAATCCGCACCTCATCAATAGAATCTTTGAGAATGTCTTTTTTGCCAAGAGCTACCGTTCTGGCTTCTTTTGCCTTTCTGTCGGCATCGATAGCCTGAACATAGGCGGCTTCATAATTTTTGCTTTCATAGCTGACCTTCGCCGCGTCAAGGGCGGAAGAAGCATCCGCGTATTCCTGTTCGGCAATCTCGGCAGCGCTTACTTCGGCCGCTTCCATAAGACTCTGCTCCGCTATATCAATCGTGTCTTTTGCCAAAAGCGGACAGGATTTATTGTAGGCGCTGCGCGCCAGCTCTTCCGCCTCAACCGCAGAAGAAGCCGCTTTTTTCATATCATCGCTTTTTACAAAATCATGAGATTCATAGAGTTTGGCAGTCGCGGCATTTATTTCTTCAGCGGCGTATTTATCGGCCTTTACCGAAAAGGCTTTGCTGATAGCCTTTTTAGCTGACGCCATTTCATCAATAGGAAGAGGATCGCCGCAAGCCGCGAACAGCAGCGAAATTGACAGAGCCATAATCATAAAACTTAACTTACGCATAGTATTACCCCTTGTGTATGAATAAAATCTCATTATCACGTAAATCAAAAGCTCTCCGAATGTCAAGTTAAATTTGCACTTAACGGCTATTTGAACCGAAAATAACCTCCCAATGCTTCTCAAAAGCCGAAAATTCTCCTTTCTCAATAGCCGAACGCGCTCCTTCCATAAAAGCTTTCATAAAATGTAAATTATGATAAGTGTTGTAGACAAAGGCGGCAATCTCGCCGACGCGGAATATATGACGCAGGTATGAACGCGAAAAATTTTTGCACACATAACACGAACAGGCCTCGTCAAGAGGGCTGTTGTCTTTTTCAAAGGAGGCCGCCTTTATGTTAATACGTCCTTTTGATGTGTAGAGAGTGCCGTTTCTTGCGATACGCGTCGGCATAACGCAATCAAACATATCCACGCCGTGTCTTATTGCGGATAAAATCTCAAGCGGACTGCCTACCCCCATCATATAACGCGGCGAACCCGCAGGCAGAAGGCCTGTCGTATATTCGGTAATTTCACGGTAAAGTTCCTTGGGTTCGCCGACCGACAGGCCGCCTATAGCGTATCCCGGAAGGTCCAGCGCCGCAAGTTCTTCGGCGCATTCGCGCCTCAGTTCAGGGTAGAGGCTGCCCTGAACAATGGCAAAAAGGGTCTGCCTGCCGGTGTCAAATCCTTTTTGCCAATGAGCCTTTGAGCGTTTCGCCCAATCAACGGTTCTTACGACGGCGGCCTGAGCTTCTTTTTTATCAACTGGATAAGCGCAGCACTGATCAAGGGGCATCATTATGTCGGAACCGATGGAACGCTGTATATCAAGAACCGTTTCTGGAGAGAAGAAATGTTTCGAGCCGTCTATATGGGAGCGGAATTCAACCCCGTTCTCGGAAATTTTACAAAGAGGAGCAAGCGAAAAAACCTGGAAGCCTCCCGAATCGGTTAATATAGGACGGTGATAATTCATAAATTTATGAAGACCGCCGGCGTCATCAATAACGCCTGTTCCGGGCCTTATGTAAAGATGATAAGTATTCGCCAGTATAATTTTGAATCCTATTTCCTCAATATCTCTGGCTGCAAGCGCGCGGATTGCGCCTCTGGTGGCTACGGGCATAAATACGGGCGTTTCTATCGTGCCGCGGCTTGTTTCTATAAGTCCGGCGCGGGCTCTGGTCTGCGGGTCCTGGTGTTGAAGCGTAAATTTCATGCGGCTGTTTTATCTCCATTTGTAGTATCGAAAATTTTTATACCCAGCTCAATAAAAAACTCAATCTTGTAAAGCATGGCCTTTCTTTATGAAGAAAGCCTCATAGGGATATATCCGACATAACGCTAAATATTGGAATTACTTTTTTACAGTATATGCTTAATTATCCAAGATAAAAGGCTTGATTATTTATAAACGAAAGATATGCTGTCACAGTTCATATTTCTATATCATGGGGGCATCATTTTGAGCGGGACTCAAGATAAAAATTATAATATTAATACTCCGGATTACAAAGCCGCTATAAGCGAGGGTAAAGATTTTTTTGTTCAATTCAACCTTTTTACTCCGGACGTTGAGGCTGTCCTCATAAGAATACTTCACCACTACTTGGAAAAATTCGACATCATCTACGTCAAAGACACTATTATAACAATGTTGAAAGAACTTGTAAATAACTCGATAAAAGCAAACCTTAAACGGCTTTTCTTTAAAACAAAGGGTTTTGATATCAATAAAACCGATGAATACAGACTCGGAATGGAGAGTTTCAAGAGCGAAATATATTCAAGCGAGTCTGAAGATTATTTCGCAAAGGCTGCCGCTTCAAACCTCATTGTTCGGGTCGCTTTTAAGAGTACCCAAACAATGCTGTATATCAGTATTATAAACAACACTCCGATACTTGACAATGAATTAAAGAAAGTTCAGTCCCGCGTCTCAAAAGCTTATAAATATACGGACATATCCGAAGCCTTTGATGATGTTCTTGACGATTCGGAGGGCGCCGGTCTCGGACTCATAATGGGTTTGATGCTCTTTAAAAACAGCGGGTTTCCGGCAGAGAGTTTTAAAATATACAAGAAAGACAATCTTACAATAGCCACCATTTCTGTCCCGCAAAAAATGACCAAGACCGGCTCGAGCAAACAGATTGCCGATGAAGTTATGAAAGAAATGAACAATATTCCGGCCCTTCCGGAGAGCATTACGGAAATACAGACATTGTGCAAGGATCCCGATGTTTCCGTAAAAACCGTAGCAGCCGCAATATCGCGCGACCCCGGACTTGCCGCTTCACTGCTCAAGGTTGCCAACTCGGCAGGTTACATGGGTAATAAAAAAGTCACATCCATAGAAGAAGCAACCGTAAAAATAGGTTTTAAAGAACTAAACATTATGCTTATAGCGTCAGGGGTCGACCAAATAGTATCAAGCAAATACAAACGCTTTGAACCGATATGGCAAGAATCTTACAAGAGGTCATCCTACGCGCGCGCTATCGCGACTAAATTAAAAAAACAGGAACTTTCCGACCTCGCCTATCTGGGTTCGCTGCTTGTAGATATAGGAAAAATTATTTTGCTTTCGCTTGATAATGACGTTATGGAGAGGCTGAAAAAAATAGCTGGTTTCAAGGGAATTGAAAGCACCGACTTGCTTGAAGAGATGAGCTTGGGCGTAAGCCACGCTACCCTTGGAGGCATGGTATGCCAAAATTGGCACTTCAGCGAATCATTGACGACAACTATTGAATTCCATCATAGACCATACATGGCGCCTGATTCGTTAAAAGAATTAGTCTATGTCGTATACCTTGCCGATATTTTTGTCGAAATAGAAAACAGAAGAACGCATTTTGAATTTGCCGACGAGGATGTTTTGGAGTTTTTCAAACTCAGCAACAAAGACGACTTTGAAAAAATGCATGAAGAACTCAAAGATTATTACTCAACGCTAAACGACGGGAAAGAACATCAGAAGGAACATAAATAGTGTATTTTCAGGATATAATAGCTAATTTGAATAAATACTGGTCGGATTTCGGATGCCTGATTATTCAGGGTTATGATAATGAGGTCGGCGCGGGAACTTTTAACCCGCACACTTTCCTTAAGGTCCTCGGTCCTGAGCCATGGAATGTAGCATACGTCGAACCATCCCGCAGACCTACCGACGGAAGATACGGAGATAACCCGAACAGGCTTCAGCATTATTACCAGTATCAAGTAATAATGAAACCCTCGCCGGTTGACGTGCAAGAAGCCTACATTAATTCTCTCAGGTATCTCGGAATAAAATTAGAAGAGCATGATATCCGCTTTGTAGAGGATGATTGGGAGTCGCCCACATTGGGCGCGTCAGGCCTCGGCTGGGAAGTATGGCTCGACGGGATGGAAATCACGCAGTTTACCTATTTTCAGCAATGCGGAAGTATTGAACTGCATCCGGTTTCTGTGGAACTCACCTACGGCCTGGAACGCATCTGCATGTACATTCAAGGCGTGAACAGCGTTTTCGACATACAATGGAATGAGAAACTGCTCTACCGCGATATACACCACAGAAGCGAATTTGAATTTTCCCATTACAATTTTACCTATGCCGATACTGATTTATACTTTAAATTATTTGACCTGTACGAAAAAGAATGCCTTTCCGTACTCGCGGCGGACAATGCCAACCTTGTATTGCCGGCCTATGATTTTGTTTTGAAATGTTCTCATGCTTTCAATATGCTCGACGCAAGAAGCGCGATATCCGTAACCGAAAGGGTAGGCTATATCGCGAGAGTACGGAATATAGCAAGAAAATGCGCGGAACAATATATAAAAATACGGGAAGAATTGTCTTTCCCTCTTCTTAGCAGATAGTAATTATTGTGGAAAATGAATTTCGAAATTTAGAAGCGTTCCTAAGGAATTATGATAAATTTATAATTTCCACTCACGAAAGTCCCGATGCCGACGGCCTCGGCGCCGAGATAGCTTTTGCCGAACTGCTTGCTTTCCTTGGGAAAAAATTTATTATCATCAACTCCGACCCGACGCCCGAAACCATAGATTTTATCGATATAGACCGTGAAATAACCGTCTTTAATGAAAACACCCCGGTGATTGAAAATCTAAGCGGATATGCTCACTTTATTCTTGATACAAACGACTATGACAATATAGGTTCTGTGTACCATATACTAAAAGACTCCGTAGAGGATATTTTCATAATCGACCACCACGAGGGCGACACCAATAAATTGACATCCAATTTTATAAAAGCCGGAGCTTCCTCAGCCTGTGAAATAATCTATGATATAATCCGGCATCATAAAATGCCCCTTACTTTTAAAAGCGCGCAGGCAATTTACACCGGGATGCTTTTCGATACGGGCTCGTTTCGCTATCCCAAGACCTCGCCGCATACCTACAAAATTGCCGCCCACTGCATGGAGATGGGGGTAATCCCTGGTGTCGTATATGAAAACTTATATGAAAGAAACTCTCTGGCAAGCTTTGCCCTGCGCGGCAGGGTTGCCTCTTCAATGGAAATTCTGGAAGACGGAAAACTTATTGTACAAAGCCTCACGCCGCAAATGCTCACCGATACCGGCGCGACCTTTGTTGATAGTGAATCCTCAATTAATATCCCGCTGACGGTAAACGGCGTTGTGGCCAGTCTGCTTGTGAAGCAGGATCACACCGGCCCTGTGAAAGTAAGTATGCGGACAAAGGGCGATTATGATGTAGCCAATATTGCCATCCAAAACGGCGGCGGAGGCCATAAAAACGCAGCCGGCTTTAAATCAAAGCTTCCATTTGACGAGACTTACAGTCACGCGGTAAGCATAATGCAGCAGTTAATGAGAAGCAAAGCATAGTTACTTTACAAGAGATAACGCGTCGATTTTTTCATCGAAGCGCGCTTTCTCGCTGCTTACGATAAGGGACGCCGCGGCGCTCGCGATATCGCCCGATTTTTGCGCGTCAAGGCCATGCGTCAATCCGTAGATAATTCCTCCGGCGTATATGTCGCCGGCGCCGTTTGTGTTGACAATATTCGTTTTAACCGCGTCTATTTCATATACGCGTCCGTCTGTTTTTATAAGGCTGCCACGTTCGCCGAGTTTTACAATCGCAAAGCGGCAAAAGCGCGCAAGTTCTTCAAGGGCAAAGGCTTCTCTTTTTCCGGTAAAGCAAAAAGCCTCATCCTCGTTCGCGAAAACAATATCGGCGTATTCCTCAATAGTCTGCTTCATTCTGTCGTGTATTCTTTCTACAAGCAAACCGTCGGAAAGATCTATAGATACGAGGGTTCCGCTGTCCTTTGCGAACTTTATAGCCTTAAGACAAGTTTCGTATAACTCGTCAATTTCAAAGAGATAGGCTTCGATATGGAGTACCTTTGATGAGGCTATATCCTGTTTCGTTACATTGTCCTGTGAAAATTTAAGCGCGGCGCCAAGATGCGTGGCAAACGTCCGTTCCCCGTCGGGGGTAATAAACGTAACCGCGTGGCCCGAAAGCCCGTCATATACGCCCACGCGCGTTTTAACGCCGGTTCTTTCGGTTTCGCTTATATAGGCTCGTCCGTAATCATCGCTGCCTACGGCGCCAAGAAGCAGCGCGCTGCCTCCGAGGTTGGTTACGCCGGCAATCGCGTTTGCCGCGCTGCCCCCGGGCGAAAAGGCAAGGTCAAAGCCGTCTAACCTTTTTAAGACGGCTTTGCTGCTTTTTTCATCGATGAGGTGCATCGAACCTTTTTGAAAACCTAATTCGTCAAGCAGCGCCGCGTCAACGGAAACGGTTATGTCGAGCAAGGCCGACCCCATTCCGGTTGCGTCGTATAGTGAATTTTCTTTTATTGCAAGTTTCATAATTTAAAATATATCTATCGGCCCCTCTATATCGCCGTCTATAAACTGACGGGCAAATTCATTTTGTTTCGAAAAAAAAGTTTCACTGTCTCCGCTAAAAACAGCCTTGCCGTCATAGAGTAAAATTACCGTATCAGCGGTTTTTTGCGCAACATGGAGGTCATGCGTAGCCAATATTGAAACCGCCCCGGTCGAATCCCTTATCTCAAGTATGAGATCGGCTATCGAATCGGAAAGTACCGGATCAAGGCCGGCTGTCGGGTCATCGTAAATAATTATCTCCGGTTCCATACAGACCGCTCTGGCAATGCCTACTCTCTTCTGCATACCGCCCGACAACTCAGAGGGAAGTTTATGTTCGCTGCCCTTTAGCCCGACCCTCTGAAGCGAGGCCAAGACGCGCTCTTGTATAAGTTCTTCTGCCGTCCCCATACGAACAAGCCCAAAAGCGGTGTTGTCAAAAACATTCATTGAGTCAAAAAGCCCGCCTTTTTGAAAGACATAGGCAAGGTTCGGCTGCTCCGATTTTTGAAACGGTTCCGATATATCGCGCCCATCTATAACAACGGAACCCGCGCCTGGAGCGACAAGGCCGGCCAAGGCTTTCAAAAGCGTACTCTTGCCCGAACCGTTTTTTCCCATGACCGCAAGCGTTTTGCCTTTTTCGGTTTCAAAATCGATGCCGTCTATTATGGTTTTTTCGCCTAACCGTATTTTGAGATCGTTTACCTTTATCACAGAATCTCAATATAAACACGCGGCAGACAGGTCAAGACTATTTTGTCTCTTAGCCGCCTTTTGCGACACCACCCCCGTCCGCCCCCCCCTTCTCTCTCTCTTTTGAACTATATTTTTTATTGACACTTAACCCTCTATTTGTTTTCTGAAACGAAAAACGGGGGAACAATGATAATAGAAAAAAGCCTTGATGAACTCTCCGCTCTTCTTGAAAAGAAAGAAATTTCATCCGGCGAGCTGACGCGCGCTTACCTTGAGCGCATAGAAAAACTTAATCCTTCTATAAACGCTTTCGTAACAATAAACGCCGATGAAGCGTTAAAGGCCGCCCAAGAATCAGACGAGCGCCGCAAAAACGGCGCGCCGTTATCGCCCTATGACGGAATCCCCATAGCCGTAAAAGACAATATAAATACAAAGGGCGTGCGCACAACCTGTTCCTCGCGTATGCTTGAAAATTATATTCCGCCGTTTGACGCGGCAGCCTTTGAAAATATCTCGGCAAAAGGTTTTATACTTACAGGCAAAACCAACATGGACGAGTTTGCCATGGGCTCAACGACAGAAACGTCATATTTCGGCGCGACAAAAAATCCGTTTGACCTTGAGCGGGTGTCTGGCGGCAGTTCGGGAGGTTCGGCAGCCGCGGTTGCGGCGCGCATGACGCCGGCTGCACTCGGCTCCGATACCGGAGGCTCAATCAGGCAGCCGGCCGCTTTCTGCGGAGTAGTCGGCGTCAAGCCGACATACGGGCGCGTTTCACGCTACGGCCTTGTCGCTTTCGCCTCATCCCTTGACCAAATCGGAACCTTTGCGCGGGATGTGAAGGGCGCGGCCGCGCTTCTTAAAGCGGCGGCGGGGAGAGACAAACGCGACAGCACATCGGCGTCCGCTGATGATGATTTCTCATCCGCCATCACCGGCGATGTAAAGGGGCTGACCATAGGCATACCCGAAGAATATTTTAAAGGCATCGACCCCGACGTAAACTCGGCGGTCATGAACAAGGTTTCGCTTCTTGAAAAAAAGGGAGCGCGCCTCGAAAGGATTTCACTCAAATATACCGAATACGCCATTCCGGTTTACTACCTCATAGCCACGGCCGAGGCCTCATCGAATCTGGCGCGGTTCGACGGAGTGCGTTACGGTTACCGTTCCAAAGAAGCCTCCGACCTTGAATCGCTGTACTTAAAATCGAGAAGCGACGGATTCGGCAAAGAGGTTAAACGCCGCATCATGCTCGGCACGTTCGCTTTAAGTTCGGGCTACTATGACGCCTATTACCTCAAGGCCCTCAAGGTGCGGAGTTTCATAATCGGCGATTTCAAAAACGCCTTTTCCAAGGTCAATGTCATTATAACTCCCGCAACTACGAGACCGGCTTTTAAGCTCGGGGAAATGACAGATGACCCGCTTCAAATGTATATGTCGGATATTTTAACCATCTCGGCGAATTTGGCCGGTATCCCCGGCATATCAATACCTGCCGGGCTTTCAGCGGAAGGCTTGCCGGTAGGACTTCAAATAATGGCAAACCATTTCGATGAGAAGACACTTTTTCAGACCGCGCGTTCCGTTGAGGAAGAAAGCGAGCCGATTGCTCCTAAGCTGTAATTTGCTTATTCCGGCTTTTTTGTCGGCCTGTTACAGCTACGGCGAGCTGCGCCTTGATGAAAAGATATACGTTACACAAACAGGCAACATCTGCGAAAACGCGGATGAGGCCTGCGTCAAGGCTTCGAAAAGATTCGTTTTCGTAAGAAAAAAATATTTCTGTCTTGCCGTGTCTTTCTCTGCCCCGGCTGCGGTGAACAACAAGGCTGTGGAACTCGCCCAAAAGGGCGAGTATGGCGCGGCCTCAATCCTGTTAAAAAAAATAACTGATGACAAAGAAATGGAGGCCGCCGCCTGCAACAATCTCGGCCTAATCAGCGAACTTAACGGCAGGCCCGAAGATGCCGCAGTCATGTACACAAGAGCCTGCGCCTTGGAGCCGAATAATGTTTTCTTCGCGAAAAATCTCGCTTCTTTGGGTTTG
>Ga0082212_10008476_pt1 | contig 13409 bp, 8 predicted proteins | sample TergutNt197P3_FD_71548 | JGI IMG/M metagenome (GOLD analysis project Ga0082212, IMG submission 71548) | Neocapritermes taracua P3 segment gut microbial communities from Petit-Saut dam, French Guiana - Nt197 P3 | ecosystem: Host-associated > Arthropoda: Insects > Digestive system > Gut ... | reverse complement strand
TAGTCCGTCGTTGATATGCGGCACAGCCCGTTCCAAAATGACGTACGAAGCATAATCTAAAAACCAAGACTGATACATACCCGGCAAGTGGTGGATGGCGTCGCTTCCACCTGTTGGGACCTTATAGCCTGAACGTGACAGTGATTCCTCAGATTCCGTATCCGTAGCCTGATTTTCAGTCACATCATATATAACTTCATCGTTATCTTCCTGTTCTTTCGTATATTCCGGTTCCATAGAATCAATGCGTTCTTTTTGCGCGGTGCAAAAATACAAAAAAAGATAGTATTGCAAATCAAAAAAATATCATTACGCATGTTCAACTATCAAATGCAACTAATTTATGTAATTCATGGACTCAACTTGTAACATTTTTAAGTTTTTTGCGTCTCTTAGGTAAGAAACAATTTACTTAAAATAGACATGAATTATTGGAAATGGATTATAGCGATTGCGTTTTGCCGGACAGCAATTATTTCTCAGGCGCAAATTACGGCCGACAGTAATATAGAACGCTCCTATCGGGCTACCCGGACAGTTATCTCTCCTGCCATTGACGGCATACCGGATGATGAATGTTGGAACAACGTAGGCGATTGGTCGGAAAACTTTGTTCAACAACGCCCCAATGAAGGGCAGCCGGCCACAGAAGATACCCATTTTAAAATCCTTTATGACGATCATCACCTGTATGTGGCATTCCGTTGTTTCGACTCTGAACCTGAAAAGATCAACCGTTGGCTTGCACCAAGAGACCAAAGGAGCGGAGACGCCATTGGTATCATCTTCGACAGTTATAATGACCGGAGAACCGGGTTCTCTTTCGGGCTTACGGCAGGAGGGACAAAATTCGATTACCTTTGTTTCAACAACTCAAACGACGACTATTCATGGAATGCCGTATGGGATGGAAAAGTGTCGCATGATTCAAGAGGATGGTACGCAGAATTTCGCATACCCCTCTCTCAGCTACGTTACTCCGATGCAGAAGGCGAACAGGAATGGGGCTTCACTGCCGTACGATACATCGATAGAAAAGCGGAACAATCTTTCATACACCTGATATCTCAGCAAAATAGCGGCTTTGTCTATTCCTTCAGCAGGCTTGAAGGTATTTCAGGGCTTCCCAAGTCAAGAAGAATAGAACTTGCCCCCTATACAACCGCCAAGTATCAACTTTCACAAAAAGAAGAAAGCAACCCTTATTCCAAATCCTCCGAATGGCGATTCGGTGCAGGCTTGGATGGTAAAGTAGGCCTTTCGAGCGACTTTACGCTTGACTTCAGTATTAACCCTGATTTCGGTCAAGTTGAAGCTGATCCCTCCACCATCAACCTGACCGCCTTTGAAACGTATTACGGAGAAAAACGACCTTTCTTCCTCGAAGGTAAAAACATTTTCAATAACTTAGGCGAAGCTCTTTTCTATTCGCGACGAATAGGATCACGTACGCTATGGTATCCCGACGACCAAGACGGAAGGTATGTATCCGAACCAAAGGAAACAACCATTATCAGTGCACTCAAAGTCTCCGGCAAAAGCAAAAACGGGCTGGCTGTAGGGTTGCTCAACAGCCTTACAGCAAGAGGAAACATAAAGATAAACGACTTCGGTCGCGAATATTCCATGAATGCACAACCATTTGCAAGCTATACGGTTGCGCGCTTACAGCAAGACTTCAAAAAAGGAAATACCATACTCGGAGCATTCCTCACATCAACCAACCGCGCAATCCACGAAGACCACCTCAAAGGTTTCGTCAGAAATGCATACGCAGGCGCTGTTGACTTCGAACAATATTTCCGTAAACGGGATTATTTTGTAAAAGGTATTGTGCAATACAGTCGTGTGGAAGGCGATAGGGAAGCAATCACCAAACTTCAGGAATCGCCTGTTCATTTTTATCAGAGAGAAGGCGTTACGCACCTTGGAGTAGATGACTCGCGCACAAGCATTACCGGAAATGCCGGGCGCATAATCTTGGGAAAAAGAGGACAAAATGCTAAAATAATCAGTGAACAGCGTTTTCAGTGGGCAACACCGGGATTCGATATCAACAACCTTGGTTACATACGAAAAGCCGACTACAAAACATTCAACGGATTTGTAGGGTATTCGGAAACCACGCCCAAAAGTATCTTTCACAGATACTTCTTCGACGTCTTCTATACATATGAGACGGATTTCAGCCACAAACCTCTTTTCGGAAGAATAGGATCGGAAGCAGAGCTTTCATTCAAAAATAATTACTTTGCCTATATATGCGCTTTCTATGATCCGACACAAATTGAGACATCCATGCTACGCGGAGGCCCTCCGATTGACGTCAACCCAAGATGGGGAACAGATCTCGTCATCAACACAGATGGTTCTAAGCGCGTTTCAGCCAACATCTATCATGGAACGGTACTTAGTGACATCAGGTATGCACAGTTCGCTAGCGCAACGATAAACTACCGCCCTGTGCCCAACCTAAACATATCTGCAAGTGTGGATTACAATTATTGGCACAAACAACTCGAATATGTAAACAAACCCAAACCAGACCACGATGACAGCAAACAAATTTACCTCATGGGGGCGCTCAAACAGGAAACCATAGGCCTTACCACGAGAATAGACTACATCATTACACCTGAATTATCCATACAATTCTACGGCAATCCATTCATCTCAACCGGTAAATACGCCCACTTCAAGCGGGCGACAAATACGATGGATAAAAAATACGACAATCGCTTCTATCTTGTTCAACCTGCTGAGTTGGCCTATAATGCCGAAGACAACGCATACACAGTGAACGAAACACATACAGGCAATCGCTATACGTTCGATAATCCCGACTTTAGCTTCCGCGAATTTCGCTTCAACCTTGTGGCCCGTTGGGAATATAAGCCTAACTCCATTCTCTATTTGGTATGGGCACAGGATCGTTCGGGCAGGGCATCGGAGTATATACCTTCCTTTTCACAAAATGCCAAAGCATTATTCAACTATTATCCCGGCAACGTATTGATGGTAAAATTGAATTATTGGTTTTCGATATAAGGACATTTATATAAATCCAAAATCCCGCGTTACGTTCCATCGCCAAAATGCTCATTTATTTCAAGTGAACTCCGCTTTTGCCTCTGTTGCAAGCCTTGATTTTCGAATTTCTATAAACTCCCTCAAGTAATTTTCAATTTTCAATTTTCAATTTTCAATTGATTTCGTATCTTTGCCCCCGTAAACGGGTCATAAACCAAAGAGAGAAGTCAGATGAAAGTATTGAAATTCGGCGGAACGTCAGTGGGTTCCGGGGAGAATATTTTGAATGTAAAGAAAATCGTGGATGCCATAGACGAGCCTGTGATCGTGGTCGTATCTGCCATGGGAGGCATTACAGATCAGTTGTTGCTTACATCAAAACTTGCTTCACAAGGCGATATGTCCTATCAAAAAGAATTAGACGAAATCACAAACCAGCACCTGAATCTTATCAAAAGCGTTGTTTCTGAAATAGGTCAAAGTGAAGCAATTCAACAGACAACAACAATGCTGGAAGAACTTGAAAATATCTTGCGGGGTATCTATTTGATTAGGGATCTTTCGCAAAAAACATCCGATACAATTGTCAGCTATGGCGAACGCCTTTCTTCCTATATCATTTCCCATGTGATCAAAAACTCACGACTGTATGATTCGCGTTTGTTTATCAAAACCATTAAACAATTTGAAAAACATATTGTCGATTTTGAAGTGACGAATCGCCTGATAGAAGAAACCTTTAAACCTCTGCCTAAAGTGGCGTTGGTACCCGGTTTTATTTCATCCAGTAAGGTCAACGGTGATGTGACCAACTTGGGGAGAGGAGGCTCCGACTATACGGCTTCCATCCTCGCGGCAGCATTGAACGCCTCCATTTTGGAAATATGGACAGACGTAGATGGGTTTATGACTGCCGACCCGAAGGTAATCAGTTCTGCTTACGTAATCGACCGGCTGTCGTTTACCGAAGCTATGGAATTATGCAATTTTGGCGCCAAAGTGATATATCCGCCTACGATCTATCCAGTATATCACAAAAATATCCCCATCCGGATACGCAATACTTCTAATCCCGATGCGCCGGGAACCTATATTTCCAACGAACAGTATACAGACACAAACAAAGCTACGATCAGAGGTATTTCATCGATCGACAATACTTGTTTAGTCACTGTACAGGGTTTGGGTATGGTAGGCGTTATTGGCGTCAATAAACGTATTTTCAGGGTGTTGGCAGACAATGGAATCAGTGTGTTTTTGGTTTCGCAAGCCAGTTCCGAAAACAATACCACTTTTGCGATCAAAAATGAAGAAGCCGATTTAGCCGCCCGTGTGTTGAACGAAGAATTTGCTTTGGAACGCGCTCAAGGCGAAATCAATGATATGGTTGTCAAGAAAGACCTGGCGACGGTAGCTATCGTGGGCGAATTTATGAAAAACTCGCCGGGTACTGCCGGTAAGCTGTTCGGTACTTTGGGACGCGCCGGAATCAGTGTAATTGCATGTGCGCAGGGAGCTTCCGAGACAAATATCTCGTTTGTAATCAAAAGGAAATATTTGCGTAAAGCGTTAAATTCGATTCACGACTCGTTTTTCCTTTCCGAGTATAAGATGCTGAATTTATTTATTGTTGGTGTGGGGACAGTAGGTGGGCACTTGTTGGAACAGATTGAGTTGCAACAACAAAAACTGATGAAACAGAATGGGGTAAAACTCAATGTGGTAGGTGTGGCCGATGTGAATAAAATATTGATACGACGCGAAGGCCTTGACATTAAAACGTGTATCCAAGACCTCTATTTATCCGGCATAGATATGTCCGTCGAATTGATTAAAGATGAAATCCTCCAAATGAATATCTTTAATTCCGTTTTCGTTGATTGTACGGCCAGCGACGAAATAGCCGAGTTGTATGAAACGTTGCTCAGCAATAACATTTCTGTCGTAGCGGCCAATAAGATTGCAGCTTCTTCGATTTATAAAAAATATGCATTATTGAAAGAAACGGCACGCAAACGAGGAATCAAGTTTTTGTTTGAAACAAATGTCGGCGCCGGATTACCGATCATTAATACAATGAATAATCTAATCAATAGTGGAGACCGTATTTTGAAGTTAGAAGCCGTACTTTCCGGCACATTGAATTTTATATTTAATACGATAAGCGAAGATATTCCTCTAAGCCGGGCAATCAAAATGGCGGTGGATGCAAGGTATGCCGAGCCTGACCCGCGTATCGACCTGAGCGGAACAGATGTAATCCGCAAATTGGTAATCCTCGCCCGCGAGGCTGGGTGTGCAATTGAACAGAGTGATGTCAAGGCTAATTTGATGATTCCTTCCACCTATTTCGAGGGTTCCATCGAAGATTTTTGGAAAAAAATTCCCGAAATGGATGCAGAATTTGAAGAAAAGCGCAAGAAACTTGCGGCCAGGGAGAAACGCTTACGTTTCGTGGCAAGCATGGACAATGGTGTTTGTCAGGTCAGCCTGATGGAAGTGGGCAGCCGCCATCCTTTCTATGAATTGGAAGGTAGCAACAATATCATCATGATTTCGACCGAACGTTATCACGATTATCCGATGATTATCAAAGGATATGGAGCAGGCGCGGAGGTAACTGCCGCAGGGGTATTTGCAGATATTATTTCGATTGCAAACATTCGATAATTGTGAAAAATTATTTTGTTTTGATGTAATTTTTGTATCTTTGTCAAGAAAAGTGATTTATATATTTTTAATACTATACGAAAAATGAAAAGAGTAAGTTTATTATTAGTAATGACGTTATCATTGATGGCGTCGAACATGAATGCCCAACAATCAGGTAATTATTTTGTTGGGAAATGGGAAATTGTGATGCAAGACACTCCTCAGGGAGACATTAAAATGACCATGAATATTGATAGAAATGAGGGGAAATTGGAAGCTACTCTAATGATGTCGGTCGAAACTAAAATTGTGAATATTAAAGAGACTGAAAAAAGCATTACGTTACCCTTTTCTACTCCAGATGGATATGATATTGATATCTATATAGAAAAAGTGGATGACGATAATGTGAAAGGAGTCGTCGCAGACATGATTGATTTGAAAGGACAACGAGTCAAAGAATGAACTATTGTAGGGGGGAGTGGGTTCACCTCAGTCCCCTCCACCACAACCACACATCTGTTTTTTTTGATACGCGTTTCACAAGGCAACTATCTTGGATGCTTATCTGTTTTTTTTATTATATTTGCCACAAAAAAGAATTAAAATCAAATCAAAATGAAAAAAGTAATTATTTTTTTAACCTTTTGTATCGGTGCGACATATTTGTGTGCCCAGCAAACTTCGCAGTGGAGTCCTGCTGCTACGGAATGGTATGCCCCTGTACCTCTTAAAGTGCAACCTGGTAGCACTATCGGCCAACCACCATCTGATGCCATCATATTATTTGACGGTACAGATCTCTCGAAATGGGAATCGTCAAGGCCGATACCTCCCAACTCGGAACGAGGAAGAAGACCCGATCCGGCTCCATGGAAAATTGAAAATGGAGCGATGGTCATTGTTCCCGGTACGGGCGGAATACAGACTAAAGAATATTTTGGCGATTGCCAACTGCATATCGAATTCAAATCGCCGCCTCCCGGTACACGTAACGGCCAGAATCGCGGCAACAGCGGTATTTTTATCCAAAACACGTATGAAGTGCAGGTGCTTGACGGGGATAACAATGAAACGTATGTAAACGGCATGGTAGGAAGTATCTATAAACAGAGTGCCCCATCAGTAGATGCCTATACCAAAAACGGCGAATGGCAGATTTATGACATTTATTGGAAAGCGCCTGTATTTGATAGTAACGGGTTGGTGGAACCGGCCATGATCACTGTGGTGCTGAACGGCATTCTTATACAGAACCACTACATATTGAAAGGAGACACCCCTTACATAGGTCTTCCTTCATATACACCTCACGGCCGCCTTCCGTTGTCTTTGCAAGACCATGGTTCCGAAGTCGCTTTCAGAAATATATGGATAAGAAACTTATAGTAAACAGATTATGTCTTCCTGAAGGATATTTACAAACCGGTGGCATGAAAGCCGCCGGTTTTAGTTTATCCATGTGGCTGTAATCATTTTTTAATAATAATTCGTGATCCCATAATGCTCCTCATCTACGCCCCCCGGATAACTAATCGAATAGCGTTTATTATGGATGTGATCTTTCACAAACATTTGCAAATCCTGTATCGCTTAACCGAATCGATAGATGAATTTCAACAGGCAACTATTAAAATCGCTTATGCCCCACAACCCGAAACTATCCATAATGAGGTTTTTATTTGGCAACACCCTTTATTGTCAGAAACAGACATCAGACAACAAACCATTGACTCCAGCCTGTTTGAAGAAGAACCTGTTTTTTTTCAATCTCCGTATAATCAATCATTTCTTCCTTTTGATATTTTTGCGTTATCCTTTTATCTGCTAACCCGGTATGAAGAATACCTGCCTCATCGCAAAGATGATTACGGCAGATTTCCGGCGACAGAGAGTATTGCTTGTAAATTAGATTTTCTGCAGAAGCCACTTGTCGATATCCTTGTATTGAAGTTTGCCCAAAAGTTGCAAACCGTTTTTCCCGAAATACATTATGAACTGCCGGCTCCGACCTATATTGCAACGTATGATATTGATCATGCCTACGCCTATAAAAATAAAGGATTCGTCAGAACGGTGGGAGGATTGATTAAACAGTTTCTTCGTTTTGATTTCAAAGAAGTTAAAAATAGAATCGCCGTTTTAACAGGGTGCAAGCCTGATCCGTTCGATACCTATCAATTTATTGAAAATATCCGACAAAAATATAACCTGCACAGTTATTATTTTATCCTTTTTTCCGGATTATCAGTATGCGACAGGGGTTTAAATCCCAATAACAAACAGTTTCAAAAGAATATTCGTCAACTATATGCCTCGGGAAAGATTGGATGCCATCCTTCTTATGCTTCTTCATTTTCACATTCGAAAATGAAAAATGAAATTCACAGCCTCGCTGAAGTGATTGGCGAAAAGATACGTTTCAGCCGTTCCCATTACCTGTTGTTAAATTTTCCGGTAACCTATCAGCAATTTATTTCCAATGGAATCGAAATGGATTTTACGCTGGGATATCCCGAACTGCCCGGTTTTAGGGCTTCGACATGTAAAGCGTTCCATTTTTTTGATTTATCCACAAACAAACAAACATCGCTGAAATTATTGCCTTTTACGTATATGGAAGCAACTTTTCTAAACTATATGAAAATCAATTCCGATGAAGCATTTGTATGGCTCAAATATTTGATTAATATGGTCAAATCCGTCAACGGAACGTTTGTCAGCCTTTGGCATAATGAGAATTTCGAAAAAAACGAGGAAGAATGGAAGAAGTTATACGAGCGAAGTCTGGATCATTTTTTTGAGAATTTCTAAAAACCCTACACTCTGCTGTAGAAGTTTTCCTTTTTAGTAATGAATTCTGTGCAAACGAAAATAGTTAAATTATGAAATAATATGGTAAAGATAGGAGACAAAGTGCGCTTCCTGAACAGTACAGGCGGGGGGCACGTAAAAGAATTTCAGGGCAAGAATAGGATTCTTGTAGAAGATGAAAGTGGTTTTGATTTTCCCATACTCATCAACGAGTGTGTGGTGATTACTGAAAAAGACAGCGGATTGCGCAACAACCAACCGCAACAACCCGAACAGACAGAAAGAAAGGATAAACCCACAGCACCAAAAAAGGCAACTCTTAACTCAACCAAGGAGACACCCGAAGGAGAAAGATTGAGCGCTTTCCTTGCCTTCTTGCCTGTTGATGCCAATCCAATGGTGACAGGTGCATACGAAGCGTGGTTGGTCAACGACAGCAATTATTTTTTGTGTTTCACTTATTTGAGTCGTCAAAATAACAGTTGGACAAGCCGTTATCAGGGACAGATTGAACCGAATACGAAGGTTTTTATGGAAGAATTCGGAAAGGATGTGTTGAACGATCTGGAACATGTCTGTATTCAACTGATTGCGTTCAAGAAAGATAAGCCTTTCGGACTAAAAAATGCACTTTCCGTCGAACTGCGGATCGATACGGTCAAATTTTATAAGCTACATTGTTTTGTCGAAAACGATTTTTTCGATGAAGACGCCTTGATTTTTCCTGTTGTGCAACATGATATTCCCGAAAGACAACTGCTTGTGACCACAACCGAACTTCAGGAAGCAATGCTTCAGAAGAAAAACGACTTTCGCCGAAAACCACAACCTGTCAAAAAACAGACAAAAAAAGAAAATCCAACGTTGGAAATTGACCTTCATATCAATCAATTGCTCGACACAACAGACAATATGAGCGCCGGAGAAATATTGAACTATCAAATGAACAAATTTCACGAAATATTAAAACAACATGCAGGGAAAAAAGGCCAAAAAATAGTGTTTATTCATGGCAAAGGCGAAGGTGTCCTCCGTACAGCCATAGAAAAAGAACTGAAGACGAGATACAAATCCTGTATGTTTCAGGATGCATCCTTTCAGGAATATGGTTTTGGAGCGACTATGGTAAAAATAAGATAATACGTAAGGGACAGGGATTAGCACGCATTTTTTTGTAAAAAAGATAAATTTATTTGCAAAATCTCTGATTTTTTGTATCTTTGTAGCCGATTATGAAGATGAGGTGGAGGGGGCGACAGTCCCCTTTCGTTTTAGAGGTATGATTGAAAAAGAATTTGTGGCATGTGTGGCCGAAGAACAATTGGCTTTTTCCGACTGTTATCTTGTAGATGTGACTATTAAGCCGGGCAATCTGATTGTGGTAGAAATTGATCATGATGTAGCAGTTGGGATTGACGACTGTGTAGCCCTGAGTCGCTATATTGAGGAACGAATAGACCGCGATATGGAAGATTATGAATTGGAAGTAGGTTCGTCGGGCGTCGGGTATCCTTTTAAAATCGTTCGCCAATATATTAAAAATGTGGGAAATGAGGTGGAGGTGCTTTTAAAAACCGGAATGAAGTTGAAAGGGATATTGAAAGCGGCGGATGAAAACGGGATAACCGTAGAAAATCGGGGAAATCGGAAAATCGGAGAAGTTGGGGATTGTAGGGGCGTACCCTGTATGGTCGCCCAAACTTATAAATATGACGAAATAAAATATACAAAAAAAACAATAAGATTCAAGTGATATGGCAAAAAAGGGAGAAGCAATCAGTATGATTGATACGCTGATGGAATTTAAAGAACTGAAAAACATAGATAAAGACACAATGATTAATGTGTTAGAAGAATCTTTCCGAAATGTGATTGCCAAAATGTTTGGGACGGACGAAAACTACGATGTGATTATCAACCCGGAAAAAGGTGATTTTGAAATATGGCGTAATCGTATCACAGTGGAAGATGGGAATGTGGAAGATCCGAATCTGCAAATAGCGCTAAGTGAAGCGCATAAAATTGACCCCGATTGCGAAGTAGGGGAAGAGGTTACGGATGAAGTTTTCTTTGCCGACTTCGGTCGTCGTGCGATATTAAACTTACGCCAAACATTAGCTTCCAAAATTTTGGAACTTCAAAAAGACAATCTATATGCTAAATACAAAGAACTGATTGGGTCAATTGCGGTGGCCGACGTATATCAAGTGTGGAAAAAGGAAATCCTTTTATTGGATGATGACGGCAATGAATTGTTGCTTCCCAAAAACGAACAAATTCCAACCGACTTTTACCGCAAAGGAGAATCTGTGCGTGCCATTGTGCAACGTGTTGACAATGACAATAATAATACAAGAATTTTGCTTTCGCGGACAGATAAGCTCTTTTTACAGCGATTGTTCGAACTTGAGGTGCCTGAAATCAATGATGGTTTGATTACAATCAGGGCAATAGCGCGTATTCCGGGCGAACGGGCAAAAATTGCCGTTGAATCTTACGACGACCGTATCGACCCGGTAGGAGCATGCGTAGGCATGAAAGGGTCGCGTATCCGAGGTATAGTCCGAGAACTTCGCAACGAGAATATTGATGTGATCAATTTCACACACAACACTTCCTTGTTCATTCAACGTGCACTAAGCCCTGCCAAAATATCTTCTATCAGAATCTATGAAGATGAACGAAAAGCAGAAGTCTTTTTGCGACCCGAAGAAGTTTCACTGGCTATCGGAAAAGGCGGTTTAAATATTAAATTGGCCAGTATGTTGACGAATTATACGATTGATGTATTTCGCGACATTGAAGAGGAAATAGACGATATCTACTTGGACGAGTTTGCCGATGAAATAGATTCGTGGGTGATTGATGCGTTGAAAAATATTGGTTGTAATACTGCTAAGTCTGTTTTGGATATGACACCGGAAGAAATTATGGAGCAGGCTGACTTAGAAGAACAAACTGTAGACGATGTATTTGCCATTCTATCCGCAGAGTTTGAAGAAGAACCAATCGAAGACAAAGAGGAGCCGGATTCCATTCACCCAGAAGACGAAGAAAAAAAGGAATAAAATAACAATACGCTATGCCTATTAAATTAATAAAAGTAACAAGAGACTTAAATGTGGGAATCGCAACGGTGGTTGACTTCCTCCATACCAAAGGCTATCAAGTCGAAAATAATCCGAACGCCAAGATTGCCGATGATCAGTTTGTTTTGCTTGTGAAAGAATTCGGAAAGGATTTGACTGAAAATGAACGAAGGCATTTCCTGGAGTTTCAGATACAAGAAAGTGCGCAGGTGAAAGTCGAAAGAAAAGTTGAAATCCCGAAAGAAGTGAAGGAAATAAAAACGGAAATTCCAGATGATTACAAACCTAAAATTATTTCCAAAGGTAAGATTGATTTGACTGCGCTTGATCCAAAACAAGAGGTAAAGTCTATACAGAAAAAGAAAAAAAACGAATTTGTTCAAGAAATTAATAGTGCAATCACGCAGTCAATCAAAGATGAAAAGATGACTGAATCTTCACAAGGAAATCAAACACCAGTCCTTTTGAAGGAAGAAAAAATATCGGAACCCGTAAAACCTGTACTTGTTGTAAAGGTTATAGAAGAAAAAGACCAGAAGGAAACTCCTGAAATTCAGTCTGAAACTTTGGCGGAAAAACCGGAATTATCGTCTGTGGAAGAGGTTTCTGAGAATATTAAAGAAAAGGAGGCAGAATCAGAAGCGCAAAATGTGTTCAGACTTCAACATCTCAAATTGGAATCAAACCTAAAAGTGACCGGAAAGATTGATTTGTCTTCGATTAATCAGTCTACCCGTCCTAAGAAAAAAACGAAAGAAGAAAAAAAGAAGCGATTGAAAAAAAAGGAAATCGTTTACACGGTTTTACAGATATTTCAGGCTGCTCCCAATACGGTTTTTAATTATAAACAAATCAGTAAGCAGATCGAGATTGAAGGCCGTGCGCAAAAACAGTTGATTTCAAACATCCTTTATACATTGGCTGACGACGGAATCATCGTCGAGCAGGAACCCGGCCGTTTTCGTTCCAACGGTGCAAGGACGAGCGCCGTCGGGACTTTTCAACGGCGGAGCAATGGGAAAAACGCCTTTGTCCCTGAAGATGGAGGCGAATCGATCAGAGTAGCCGAACGAAATTCAAAACATGCGATGGATGGCGATAAAGTACGCGTTCAGTTCTTTGCCCGCCGCAAGAAAGCCGAGCAGGAAGCCGAAGTGATCGAAATCATTGAATGTCGGAAAAGCAGATTCGTAGGGAGAGTCCAAATAGCAAGAAATATAGCTTTTTTAGTCACCGAAGACAAGACATTAGCCAACGACATTTTTATTCCCGACAACCTGCTTAAAGGAGCAAAAAACGATGATAAAGCTATCGTTCGTATTGTCGAATGGCCTGCAAACGCCAAAAATCCGATTGGTGAAGTAGTGGATGTACTCGGCAGATCAGGCCGGAACGATACGGAAATGCACGCCATCTTAGCGGAATTTGGCCTTCCATACAGATACCCTCAAAAAGTAGAAAAGGCTGCCAAACGAATTTCGGATGTTATCACGGCAAACGAATTTACCGAGCGTGAAGATTTTCGAACGACGCCTACATTTACCATCGACCCGCACGACGCCAAAGATTTTGACGACGCCCTGTCGATACGCAAAACAGACGTCGGGAATTGGGAGGTCGGCGTTCATATTGCCGATGTGACACATTATGTGAAACCCAACAGCCTCATTGATAACGAGGCTTACGAGCGTGCAACGTCCGTTTATTTAGTCGACCGTACCATTCCAATGCTACCCGAACGGTTGTGCAATGAATTGTGTTCGTTGCGTCCGGGGGAAGAAAAACGATGCTTCTCGGTCATTTTTGAAATGAATGATAAAGCGG
>Ga0082212_10008475_pt1 | contig 13409 bp, 6 predicted proteins | sample TergutNt197P3_FD_71548 | JGI IMG/M metagenome (GOLD analysis project Ga0082212, IMG submission 71548) | Neocapritermes taracua P3 segment gut microbial communities from Petit-Saut dam, French Guiana - Nt197 P3 | ecosystem: Host-associated > Arthropoda: Insects > Digestive system > Gut ... | reverse complement strand
GTACCCGCCGCCAAAAAGAACGGCGTGGGCCGCAACCGGATAAAGCTGATGTAGGTGAACGCGGCCCTGCCAGCCGGGGCTCAACTCCTGCGCGCTCTGGTAGCCGTCCATTATTTCTTTGAGGTACGGCGTGCCGAATAACGCCAGCATCGCCAGATCTGTTTCCCGGTGGCCGCCGTGGGCTGCGGGGTCGATCAGCACGGCCTCACATTGATGATCATCGCCATACGTCCACATCAAGTTTCCGGCCCACAAATCCCCGTGCAGGCGGGAAGGGGGTTCGGCTAACGAATCACCAGCCAACTCGGGCAAGCGGCGTCGTACGCCGTCAAACAACACGGCATCGCTCGCGTCAAAGGTGCCGTTGGCGAGGCCCTGGCGGTAAATGGGGACCAAGCGTGCCTCGGAGTAGAACGAGGCCCAGTCCAGCCAGTGGCCCCCCAGCATCGGCAACGCATTGTCCAATGGCCCAAAGTAACCGTGATCTTGGGCCGGGTTGTCGCCATCGGCGTTCAAACCCGGCGGCAACGCACCCCACGCTGCTGCGCCAGCATTGTGCAGGTTGGCGAGTTTGCGCCCGAATTCGGTGGCGGCCTCGGCCACTGGGTGCATGGAGGTCAGGAACTCAAGGTCAATGTGATCCCGGCCCTCATCCAGCACGCGCACCACCCGCGGGCCATCAATCGCGGCGGCCAGCCAGTTCAATCCGGCGGCCTCGGCCGCGAAGAAGCCCGGCGGCGTGGGCGTGGCGAATCCGGCGCGTGACTTCTGGTACACGGTCTGCTCACGATGACGCATGCCGCCAATCTAGTGTGTGTTGGGGCAAATCATCGAACGAGATGCCCTCAGTCATCGAAATGAGCCGGATAACGACGATGGCGGCCAGGTGAATCGATTATTCCGCGTGGTAGCCTCAGCGGCCCACCAGTACTGTTGCCAAGGGGTCATCCGGGCGCGCCGGGAGCACTCGCAAACGCCGCGCCAGTTGGCCTGCTGCGGTACCGGCCAGGTCTCGCAACGACGACGGCGTATCGGTATCCACCCGGATGAACCACCCGGAACAACCGTCCAAGTCACCAGCAGCAATCGCCAGCACCATTTCAACCGTGCGCTCCACCGGCGTCCAATGCACCCGATCCCGGTGCATCTCCATGCCCGCCGTCATGTCAGTCTGAACCACGCCGGGCGCTACCTCAAAAACCTTCAACCCCTGGTCCCCACCGGCCAACGCCAAGTGTTCACCCAGCCGCAGCAACGCGGTCTTACTGGCGTTGTAACCAGATGCCGCCTCCATGGGGTGGCTCGCCGCACCGGAAGACAAGTCCACGATCCGCCCGCCACCGACCTCCAGCATTGCTGGAATCAGCGCTCGTGCCATCAGGAATGGCCCCCGAACGTTCACTTCAAAAGTTCGCCACCACTGGTCGGGGTCCGCTTCCCACGCAGCGACCTCGTCATCGATCACTCCTGCAGCATTCACCAACAGGTCAATTGGCCCAAGCGCCTGCTTCGCGGCCTCAACCGCCGAGATGACCCCGTCCGGATCTGAAACATCAGCGGCAATGGCCACTGCGCTGCCCTCGCTCCCCGTCGAGTCAGCCGCTTCAGTGATCTTGGCCGCCACCCGCTCGAGTTTCGCGGCATCGGTTGCCACCAAGGCTACCTGCAGACCGGCTTCGGCCAGTCCAATCGCCACGGCTTTTCCAATGCCTCGTGACGCCCCGGTCACCAGAGCGGTTCGGGCCGGACCCAGCACCCGGCTTGACGTGGTGGTCGGCCCTCGGTCTGCAACTGCCATGCCACCAAACTTAGCCGCCCTCCATCTGCCTCGCCACCAAATCAAGGCGTCGCAAATCCCGACCGCCCGCCGTCAATCTCGACCGCCCGCCGCGAAACCAATCCACCGCCCATCCCAACCGCTCGCCGCCATCGTCGTGCAAAAGAGACAAATCACCCAGCCCAACCAAAACCTCCAGTCGAGCCCACAAAAACTTCCGGACGACTCGCCCTCAGAGTTCACTTAAGGCCCGGAAGTGACTTCTGAGGGCGAGTGGTCCGGTGATTTGGGAGTTCGGGCCCGGTTCTGGGCAAGGCGGAGCTAAAGCGATAGGGTGGCGGGCGTGAACGCATTCCTCGACCCGCATCGCCTGCCCTACCAGCTCCCTGACTTTGCGAACCTCACGCTCGCCGATTACGAGGAGGCCTTCCACCAGGGGATTGCAGAGCAACTTGCGGATATCGCCGTCATCGTCGGGCAAGAAGCGCCGCCAACGGTTGAGAACACCCTCGAGGCGCTGGAGCGGACTGGACAGTTGTTACGGCGGGTCATCTTCGCCTTCCACACCATCTTGTGGTCCGACGGCACTGACGAGGTCGAGGCCATGTACGCCCGGCTGGCCCCGAAATACGCCGCCCATCAGGACGCGATCTTGATGAACCGCGCCCTCTACGACCGTTTGACCCAGTTGGCGGTCGCTCCTGACTCCAGCGACGAAGACGACGATGGCGAGCGGGTGGGAGCCGATTTCGCGGATTCGACGACGACGGTAGCATCCAAGGCTGATGGCGAGCGGAGGGGAGGCAAATCCATTAGCTCAAAGATGGCGGAGGCGTCCGATGACGAGCGCGTGCTGGAGGGTTCCCCCGGTCCAACGCTGGCCGAGACGAAGTTTTTGCTCCAGACGTGGTTGAAAAAGATGCGGCGTGCCGGGGTGGCATTGGAAGGGGAGTCGGCTCAGAGGCTGCGGGAGATCAATGAGCATCTCACCGAGTTGGAGGCCGAGTTCGGGCGGCGATTGGTGGCCGGGAAGAATGCCGGGGCCGTTTTGGTAACGGATGAGTTGGAGTTGGCCGGTATCCCGGACGATACCAAAGCCACTCTAGCGGCTGCGGCTCACGCCCGGGGCGACGATGGTTGGTTGATTGATCTAGAACTCCCGACACATCAGGAAATCGTGGCCGTGCTGGAAAACGCGGACTTGCGGGCTCGGATTCAGTCGGCGGCCGAGTCGCGCGGGTCGCACGATGACGAAACTGATACCCGGGAAATCATCACCGAAATGGCAGCACTCCGCGCGGAGCATGCGAAGTTGCTGGGGTTTGAGACGCACGCGGCCTACGTTGCCGATGGCAACCTGATCGAAACGCCCGAGGCGATTGAGGAGCTGCTCGGGCAACTCGCGGCACCAGCCCTGGCCAATGCCAGGCGGGAAGCAGAAGCGCTGGAGAAGGTCCGCCAGGAACTCTCCAGCGCCCGGCAGGCAACCCAACCCGCCACCCTGCGCACTGCGACTTCGCGCAGCACAGGCTCCGACGCAGGGTCTAGCGCTTCGGATCCTGCGGCCGAACCAGGTAGCGACGGACGGTCGGGGATTACCGCCAGCGATTGGACTTATTTGGCGGAGTTGAATCGGAAGCACGAATTGGCCTTTGACCAAGAACAGTTACGGCCCTATCTGGAGTTGGAGCGGGTTTTGCATGACGGCGTGTTCCTGGCCGCCAACAAGTTATATGGCCTGAGTTTTGTGGAACGCCCGGATCTGGCGGGTTACCTCCCAGAAGTTCGGGTGTTTGAGGTGTTTGGCGAGGGCGATCCCCAGGTCCCGAATCAGGGGCGTGGATTGGTGCTGTTTGACGTTTATACCCGGCCCACGAAACGAGGTGGGGCCTGGATGGGTCTGCTGGTGGAGCAGGGTCACATGCTTGGGCAGCGTCCTGTAGCCGTGCAAAACCTCAACATTCCAGTTCCCGCGGAGGGTGAGCCCACCTTGCTTACGTTTACCGAGGTGAAAACGCTATTCCACGAGTTTGGGCACGCGTTACACGGCTTGCTCTCCGATACCCATTATCCCTCACAGGCCAGCCCGGAAGTGCCCCGAGATTTTGTGGAGTATCCCAGCCAAGTGAACGAGACCTGGCTGCTAGACCCGGAGATTTTGGGTTCGTACGCCAGGCATTACCAAACCGGTGCGCCAATGCCCGGCGAGTGGGCCGATCATTTACGGGAGTCGCAACAGCTCGGGGAGGGGTTTGCGTTGGTGGAGACCTTGGGCGCCAATGCGATTGACCAGGCCTGGCATCGGTTACGAGTCGGCGAGCAAGTGGCGGCGAGCGAGGTGGCCGAGTTCGAGGAACGCGCGCTGAAAGAGGCGGGTGTGCTCTATCCGCCCGTGCCACCTCGGTATCGGTCCACCTATTACAACCACATATGGGCGTCTGGGTACTCCGCTGCCTACTACGCCTACTTGATGAGTCAAGTTTATGACACCGATACCCGCGCGTGGTTTGCGGAGAATGGTGGCCTTACCCGCGCGAACGGCGAGAAGTTCCGCAAAGAGGTGTTGAGCCGGGGGTACAGCCGAGATCCCCGCAACTCCTACCGGGCACTGCGTGGGCGTGACGTAATCATTGAGCCGCTGTTGGAGTATCGCGGGTTGCGATAACTGCCCGCAATGACCGGGTACACAATGCACGAGAGGTTGCGGGTAGTTTCGACAAGCTCAACCACCCGCAATGACTTATAGGGTGGTTGAGCCTGTCGAAACTACCCATTTACGCCATCGGAATGCGCGTGTGTTGGCAGGTTAAGCCCGCAATGACGGAGAAGTCGGGTTCGGCGGCAGCGTCATCGTCGCGCAAACAGATGGCGATCAGCAGGGGTGGGCATCGTCGTCGTCGGGCAGCAAAAGAACGGCGAAAAGGCCGCGTAAGATACGCCGTCGGAGATAACGAGACGGTATCATCGGACAATATAGCGCTAATAGAGTTCGCCCAAAACTAAGTTTAGGAACGCTAAACCCCCTATCAAGTCGAGGGGTATCTTTGTACCTAAGCAATGAACTAATTACGCCAACCGGCGTGTAAGACCCCGAACGCTCCCCATACTTGGTAGGTCCCACGACGGACCATCCCGTTCGCACCGCAAATATCCGTTGACCGTAGTTTTAGGCAACACCCAGGGCGCGTAGCGAGGAAGTCTGTCAAATTTGTTCGGAAGGACCCATTATGAGAGCAAAAGTTGCGGCCCGCGTGGCAGCAGCAGTCGCGAGCGCCATGGTGCTGGTAGCCTGTGCTACCCCCGCGGTGGACGTGGCCCCAACCGCACCGGCAGTTACGGCTCCCGGTACCGAACCGGCGGCTCCCGGTGAAACCGTGGCCCCAGCCGTTACCCAAACGATTAACGTGGCCTGGGAGGCCAGCCCCAACACCACCAACAACATGACCGACTGGGGTAACCACACCCCCACCCAGAACGTCATTTACCTGACGCAGGGCCCCGGCTGGGCGTTCTTCGATCAGGATCTGAACTACGTGCGCAACACGGATTTCGGTACCTTCAGCCCCACGGACACCGCGTTCAACGCTGATGGCTCACTCACCGTGACCTACACCGTAAATGACAACGTGACCTGGTCTGATGGCGTCCCCTTTGACGTGGCCGACATGCTGCTGTGGTGGCTCGGGAACAACACCCGCTTCAACACCATCACCGAAGAGCAGTATGACGAGCAGTACTACACCTCTGGCGATGAGGGCTACGTGCCCCTGCCCGAGGGCGAGGTTTACTTCTCCGCTGGCTCCGCTGGTATGACCGATGTCCCCGCGTTCCCGATCATCTCCGATGACGGCCGCAGCATCACCTTTACGTTCGAGAACCCCCGCGCCGACTGGTACTTCCAGTTCAGCCCGTCGACCATCGCCGCCCACACCCTGGGTCGCTTGGCGTTCGGCATCGACGATCCGATGGCCGCCAAGCAGGCCGTTATCACCGCCATGGGTGGCCCGGATAACTACCGCGCTCAGACCGGTAATGAGGTTCCCACCGTTGTCACCAACATTGGCGTAGCAGGCCCGTTGACCACTTTCGTGGCCCCCAACGTGACTGAGCTCAGCCAGCTCGCCACCGTATTCAACACCGCCTTCGACTTTACTGGCCTGCCCAGCGATCCCGGCACCTTCCTCTCGCGTGGCCCATACGTCATGGCTGAGATTCTGGAAGACCAGTTCGTACGCCTGGTACGCAACCCCTACTTCACCGCTTATGGTGACGTAGTTGGCCGTCCAATCATGGATGAGATCACCGTTCGGATCATCCCTGACGCCCTCGCCCAGGCCACGGCCCTCCAAAATGGTGAAGTTGACCTGATCAGCCCGTCGGCCACCCAGGACCTCATCCAGACGCTGCAAGGCATCTCCGGTATTGAGTTCGAGGGCACCAACGAGTCCATCTGGGAGCACGTAACCCTGCAGATGAGCGGTGGCGGCGTGTTCGACCCCGCCCACTGGGGTGGCGATGAGGATGTTGCCCGCGCCGTGCGCCAGGCCTTCCTGCTCACCGTTCCGCGCCAGCAGATCATTGACCTGATCATCAGCCAAATTGATCCCAATGCCCAGGTGCGTAACTCCTTCACCTTTATCCCCGGCTCGCCTGGGTATGACCAAGTCACCGCCGCCAACGATTCCAGCTTCTATGCCGTTCAGGATCTAGAACTGGCCTATGAGTTGCTGGCTGACGCTGGCCTAGCCGATCAACTGCCGCTGCCGGTTCGCGTGCTTTATGCCGTACAGAACCCCCGCCGCGTACAGCAGTTCCAACTGATGCAGGCTGCCGCTCCCGAACTCTTCACCATCATTGATGAGGGTGACGAGACCTGGGGTACCCGCATGCGTCAGAACATCGGTAGCTACGACGTAGCCCTGTTCGCCTGGGCCTCGACCTCTACCGCATTCTTGAACGGTGAAGCCAACTACATCACGGGTGGCGTCAACAACATTGGTGGTTTCTCCAACCAGACCGTTGATGACCTGTGGTTAGAGGCACGTCAGACTACTGACCAGAACCGCATCATCGAGATCGCCGGTGAGATGGAAAACATCCTCATGAACGAGGGCTTCGGCATCACCATCTTCCAGCATCCTGGCGTTCTCGCCTGGAGCGATAGCCTGGAGAATGCCTCGTCCATTCCGTTGTCGCCGACCATGTTCTGGAACTTCTGGGACTGGCAGCGTACCGCCAACTAAGCATCCTCTTTGATTTACGTGCGTCGCTTGGGCATTCTTAGCCCGCACGACGACGACGATGAGGATCAAATCACATAATTGGTTATGAGGGGTGGATCCGCAGTACTTTCGCGGGTCCACCCCTTCAGCCATAGTTTTGTCCGGTAACCCGGCTATGCTGTGAGGTAGAAGAATTAGTCAGCCAGTTTGCGGGGGAGCCGCAACGCGAGTTTAAAGGACCAATGATGGCAGCAACGGTGGCGGTTGACCCGTCAACGCCGGTAGTTGAGGCGGTAGAGCCCGAAGACCGGCACATTCATGTGTCGTGGTTCCGGAGATCAGCCCCAATGCTCACGTTCATCGGGCGGCGCATTCTCTCGTCCCTGGTTGTGCTGCTGGGCGCCACCTTCATTGTGTACATGCTGCTCAGTTACTCATTGGACTTCCTGGAAGATCTGCTCACCTCAACTGATCCCAACGCGCCCGCTTTGATTGAGGCGCGGATCAATTTGTTGAATTTGAACACCCCGCCCATTGGCCGTTATTTCATGTGGTTGTGGCAGTTGGTTTCCGGGTGGTTCATTCCCGGCGAACACGCGCTCGGTTGGACCTGGGGCTCCACTTTTGGTCAAATCCCCGTCTCAGAGCAGCTCCTGATTGCCATACCCAACACCGTGTCTTTGGTGGCTGGCGCCACCGTGTTAGCAATTTTGTTCGGCATTATCGTAGGTATTGTTTCAGCGTTGCGGCAGTACACCAGGTTTGATTACGGCGTGACTTTCATGTCATTCGTACTGTTCTCACTCCCGAGCTTCTGGGTCGCGGTGTTGCTGAAGGTTTGGGGTGCCATTGGGTTTAATGACTTCTTGGCCAACCCGCAATTCAGTTGGTGGCTCATACTTATTGTTTCCTTAGCTTTGGGCGGTTTGCTTTCCGCAATTGTCGGGGGTTTGACGCGAACCCGGTGGATCGTTTTCTTGATTGCTGCGGCTGCCACTGCGATTTCAATGTTGGTGCTCACCCATACCAACTGGATTCACAATCCCAGTCTTGGAATCCCTGGCATTCTGGTCATCGGTTTGGCGATCGCCGTCGCCTTGGTCGCCCTTACCGTCGGGTTAAACCCCGCCGAGCGCGCTCCGGTTGATGACGTGACGGAGATGAACGACGACGGCGTGGTAGAGGAAACGGTAGTCACCAATGGCAACGGTGGCCGCGCCGGGCTCGGCGCTTGGATGCGAGCCAATCGGGCGTTTTGCGCCGCAGTGAGCACCGCGATTGTCGGCGCCATTCTCTATTACCCCTTGCAGTTTGTATTTGTTAATGCCAACTGGTGGTTGATTCTTGGGCTCGCCGTAGTGGCCGTGGCCGTTGGTATGGTCATAGGCTGGGCCTGGGGCGGTTTTGACCGGCGGGTTTCCATGCGGGTCGCCGCATTGACTGCTGCCCTGCAAGGCGTTTTCATTTTTATTGACCGCGTCATGCAGGTCTGGGTGTTTTACAACAACGCGCCGCAAATTCGGGGCCGCCCCATCGCGACCATTGGGTCTACCACCCCTGGTATCGCCACGCACTTCAATTACAACTTCTGGTTCATGAATTTGGATCAGTTCACGCACGTGTTGCTGCCCACCTTAACGCTGGTGCTGATTTCATTCGCCTCGTATACGCGGTATACCAGGGCGTCAATGCTGGAGGTCATGAATCAGGATTACATCCGGACGGCCCGGGCCAAGGGCCTTCCCGAGCGGATTGTGACCATCAGGCACGCCTTCCGCAACGCACTGATTCCGCTGGCCACGATCATCCCCTTGGATATCGCCGCAATCTTCGGCGGTGCGATCATTACCGAGTCAATTTTCGGTTGGCCGGGGATGGGCACCATGTTCATTAATGCCTTAAACGGACGGGAAGTGAACGCGATTATGGGTTACTTCCTGGTTACCGGTACCTTACTTGTTATTGGTTCCATTGTGGTCGACTTCATATATGCGGCCCTGGATCCCAGAATTCGGGTGGATGCGTAAATGTCTTTTGAACTTATTGAAGGTGGTTTGCAATGAGTAATATGGAGCCGTTACCGGATCCCCGCGACTTACACCAATACGCTGATTCACTAGAAAGCTCGGCTGGCCATGCCCAGGGCATAATCGAGGCCGATCTGCGGGATGTCTTATTGCCCGACGACGAACAGCGGGATATGTATGGGTCGAAGTTGGACGGCGATCCCACGCTCACGGCTGAAGATGCCCAAGCTATTTTGGATGGAAACCCGGAAGATGGGCTGATCTCTGAGCCCTACGGTTCTGGGGATTTCGGAGACGACGGTCTCGGTAGTGGCCACCATTTGAAGAGTCACATCCCGCTGATTGAGGAGCAAGACGTTCCCCCGGTAGCGGAGGCCGTGGTTACCGAATCAGTCGAGAACGCCATCGAGATTAAAGAGGTCGAGGGCTTATCCCAAGGCCGGATTGTTCTCCGGCGATTCTTCCGGCACCGCGGCGCCATGGTGGCCGCAGCGGTATTGATCAGCATCATCTTGCTGGTGACAACGTCCATTGGCTGGGGTTTCATTCCCGGCTGGTGGCCCACGGGTGTAAATGAGTTCAGCCCAGTAGTCAACCCGCAAGGCGCTCCGACCATGGGATTCCGCGAGATGGGCAATCCGGGAATCTGGTATGCGCTCGCCGGTTTGGTTGGTGCTGCATTGTTGGCCGCCGTCGTCGTGTTGATACTGAGTGCCGTAACTGGGCGCTCGGAACGGCTCGAGGGCGAGTCTGCTGCTCGCGACGCCGACGAGGATTGGACGGGTTACTCCGTCGATATCGTCCCCACGCCGCGCGCGGATGCCTTGCACACCTTGGCTGGCCGGATTTTCCGGTGGGCCATTCTGGGTGCCGTGGTGGTTGGGCTCATTTACTTGTTCACTCATCTTGAGGTGGGGCCGCACCCGTTCGGCCAAGATAACTTGGGCCGCGACGGCTTCGCCCGCGTGATGCGGGGAACGCAAACCTCGCTCATGGTAATGGGAATCATCGGTTTGGTGTCAACGATCATCGGGGTTATCCTCGGCTCGATTTCCGGGTTCTTCCGGGGGCACACCGATAACGTGATCATGCGTTTCACCGATATGGTCATCACGATCCCGACCATCGTTGTCGGCTCAATTCTGGGTGTGTTAGTCGGTGGCGGTGATGTACCGTGGATTATGGCGGCGATCCCCCGTACCGTGTTGCTAGCCCTGTTCCTGTCTTTCGTGACTTGGACCTCCATGGCTCGTTTGGTACGTGCTCAATTCTTGGCGCTCCGTGAGCAAGAGTTCGTGGATGCCGCCCGCGTGGCCGGTGCCTCCAACTTCCGGATCATGTTCCGGCACATTCTGCCTAATGCCGTGGGCGTCATCATCGTTAATGCCACGCTGCTCATGGCCGCGGCCATTTTGTTGGAGACCGCCCTGAGCTTCCTCGGCTTCGGCATCCGGGCCCCTGACGTTTCGCTGGGCCAGATCATCAACGAGTACCAGGCGGCGTTCGCCACCCGCCCGTGGTTGTTCTGGTGGCCCGGCTTGTTCATTGTGACCATCGCGCTGTGCGTCAACTTCATTGGTGATGGCTTGCGGGATGCCTTTGATCCGCGTCAGCGCCGGATTCCAACCGCTCGCGCCCTGGCCCGTGCCGAGGCCGCGAAGCAAGCCAAGGCCGAAAAGGCCGGAGCGGTTCCACCGGTGGCGGAGGCCGTGGTTGAAGCGGACTAGTCCTGTGTTTTACGCAGCCTCCCCCGTATGCGGGGGAGGACCGCGAAATATAGCCTCCCTCGTATGCGGGGGAGGTGGCCCGCGCAGCGGTTACCCTATAGCCTCCCCCGTATGCGGGGGAGGTGGCCCGCGCAGCGGGTCGGTGGGGGTAGCCCTAAGGCACGAACACCAACAACACCACACTCAAAACAGCAAGCCCAGCCAAAACCCCAAGCGTCAGCCAATGCCAGCGCACCACGGGACGAGCACGTTCCAAACGCGGATCGTCCAGCATCCCAGCATCACGCAACTCCTCCCACCGGCTGCGCACCAAAACGGCAGCGGCACCGGAGGGCGAGGTAGGCAAATCGCCAGGGCCAATGGTATTGCCCAGCTTGGCGGACTCGGGAAGTCCAGCAGAGTTCGATTTGAATACCGATTTATTTCCAGAGCGGGCTACTTCGGCTCGACCAGGTGCGGGAGCGGCCCAAGCCGAGTAACTGCCATAGGCCGTGTACAACGTCAAGGCAAAACGGGTATCAATCCGCTGAATGGCTGGCCAGGGCAGTTCAATAGTTCGGGTAATGTTCTTGATGGTCACGCCAGCCGGTGTCACTATCACCGCAGGCCACCAGTAGGCGGCCCAGATCGCGACAACCACCAAGGCCACCGGTGGTATGAAACGCCAGGTTTCAGCCGGGTGACTAATCACGGAAACGCCGAGGGCCAGCGCGGCTATCACAGCTGCGGCAATTGCCAATGCGCGGCCAAAGCCTGGGCGATACTCGACTACATCGGTGGAAACCATGTCAAAATGGTGGCAGAACATATAGGAGCGTGTTGGACAACACGCTCCGACGTTCGCGAGGTGCGCGAGCCCGCCTGTGAAGGCGAAGGCCACGCGCGTTCCGCGAACCTAAATGTATCTAGGAGACGGTGATTGTGGGAATAATCAGCAGTCTTCTAGGGCGTTCGCCGCAAGGCGGCGCCAAACACAGGTTTCGTGATGTCGAACCAGCGGGTTCGATGGTGATCACGGCGTTAGGAAGAGGAGCGTAACCAATGGCCAAGCGGAATGCGGCTGGAAGTAAGTCCGGAGGTCGGGCCTCCCGGTTGGTGTGGAAAGGCAACGACCCGGTCGAGCCGAGCGGTTACCCTGCCCAACCCTTGGATGGCCAACCGTTAATGGTGGGCGGCAAGCCGGTTGACACGAAGCCATCGTGGACGGCTGATGGCAAGCCCACCTGGACCAACAAGCCCCCGATCCTGAGCGTGCGCGATCTCACGGTTGAGTTTTTCGTGGATGGCGCCTGGTTCCCCGCTGCCAAGAACGTCACGTATGACGTGTATCCGGGTGAGGTGCTCGCCATCGTCGGCGAATCTGGATCCGGTAAAACGCAATCCTCCATGTCGTTAATTGGTTTGCTGCCGTCCAATGGGCGGGCGCATGGTTCGGCGAGGCTGTCGGGCAAAGAACTTTTGGGCCTCAGCCACAAGCAACTTTCGAGTATTCGCGGCAATGATATCGCCATCATTTTCCAGGAGCCGATGACGGCGCTGAACCCGGTTTATACGGTGGGGTTCCAGATTGTTGAAACCCTGCGCTCGCATACCAACATGAGTCCGAAGGCCGCGCGGGAGCGGGCGCTGGAACTCGTGAAACTGGTGGACATCCCCGATCCCGAGCGCTCGTTGGACAAGTATCCGCACCAACTTTCTGGTGGGCAGCGGCAGCGTGCCATGATCGCACAGGCCCTGGCGCTGGATCCCAAGCTGTTGATTGCCGATGAGCCGACGACGGCGCTCGACGTTACCGTGCAGGCCGAAATCCTGAAGCTAATGCGGGACCTGCGGCACCGGGTGGATGCCGGGATTATCCTGATCACCCACGATATGGGTGTAGTGGCCGACCTCTCAGACCGCGTGATGGTCATGAAAGATGGCAAGGTGGTGGAGGCCGGTACGTCCGAGCAAATCTTCTATCACCCCGAGCATCCCTATACCAAGACTTTGTTGGCCGCAGTGCCCCACTTGGGGTCGCAGACAGGGGCTTTGTCAGCCGCTTTAGTGCGCGGCGAACTGCCGCCGCCCCCGGTTTTCTCCGAGTACGCTCTCCAGGCCGAGGGTCTGATCATCGAGTATCCGGCACGGGGCCGCACCCCGGCGTTCCGGGCCGTGAATGGCATTGACTTCACCATCGGTAAGGGTGAGGTTGTCGGATTGGTGGGCGAGTCCGGTTCCGGCAAGACGACGGTGGGACGGGCCGCGGTTGGGCTGCTCCCGGTGGCGGGCGGTTCGCTCAAGATCAACGGCGTCGAGATGGCGGGCATCAAGCCCAAAGAGTTGCGTCAGGTACGGCAATCCGTGGCGATTGTGTTCCAGGACCCAGGTTCTTCGTTAAATCCCCGGCTTCCCATTGGTGAGTCGATTGGTGAGCCGCTGAAGTTGCAGAAGCAGGCTGACGGCGCCGAGTTGAACAAGCGGGTCGAGGCCCTGCTGGATCACGTGAATTTGCCGCGTTCCATGCGGAACCGGTATCCCCATGAGTTATCCGGTGGGCAGCGGCAACGCGTGGGCATTGCGCGCGCTTTGGCGTTGTCGCCCAAGCTGCTGATCGCCGATGAGCCCACCTCCGCTTTGGACGTTTCCGTTCAGGCTCGCGTTTTGAAGCTGTTCC
>Ga0082212_10008474_pt1 | contig 13410 bp, 13 predicted proteins | sample TergutNt197P3_FD_71548 | JGI IMG/M metagenome (GOLD analysis project Ga0082212, IMG submission 71548) | Neocapritermes taracua P3 segment gut microbial communities from Petit-Saut dam, French Guiana - Nt197 P3 | ecosystem: Host-associated > Arthropoda: Insects > Digestive system > Gut ... | reverse complement strand
GATGGCTACTGGACGTCCATGTACCGATCCTGTCCCAATCACCACCCCGTCTCCGGGCAGGGCTTTGCCGTCCATACCGAACTCTCTAGCATCGTGCTCTATAAACAGATCGTATTCGTAAAAAGATCCGGGGTCAAGCAGTTGATTAATGCGCTCGCGGGCAGGTAGTTTTCCCATAGCGATCTGTTTGGCGATGGCTGAGGCCCCTCCGCCCTCCACAGCCCGGGCTGTGCGTTCTTTAAGTTCTTTAACTTTTTTTCCAAATAGGTTCATAAAAGGGTCTTTTATTAGAGCAAAAGTAAAAATTTATTTGATAAACCAAGCACTAAAGTAAAATATTCGTACTTTTGCCGCTCATAAAACCCTTATCATTTTACCCCAATATGGATTCTTCTTTTGCATACCGCCACAACGGACCCCGTCCACACGAAATAGATGAAATGTTACAAATAATCGGAGTCGATTCTTTAGACGCCCTAATGGAACAAACCGTACCTTCCGATATTCGCATTCCCCGTCCATTAGCGTTGGACGCCCCGCTCAGTGAACAGGAGTACCTGAGCAAACTCAAAGATTTAGCCTCCAAAAATCAGCCTTTTCGCTCACTGATTGGCATGGGCTGGTACGGAACCGCCTGCCTGCCCGTAGTCATGCGCAACATCTTTGAAAATCCATCGTGGTACACCTCCTACACCCCCTATCAGGCCGAAATTTCTCAGGGGCGTTTGGAGGCTTTGCTTAACTTTCAGACCATGATTGTAAGCCTCACCGGATTACCCTTAGCTAATTGCTCCCTGTTGGACGAATCCACTGCCGCCGCCGAGGCAATGCGTATGATGTACGAACTCCGCCCCCGCGATGCAGTCAAAGCGGGGAAGAACATATTTTTTGCAGATCAAAATATCTTTCCACAAACCTTGTCGGTACTTCAAACCCGGGCCGAAGCCCTGGGGATTCAAATCCAAATCGGCGATTATCAAAATCATCCTTTAGCAGACCTCTGTTTTGGAGCCATGGTACAATATCCGGCTGCCAACGGGGAGGTCAGGGATTATAGCAATTTCTGTAACGCAGCCCACGAAAAGGGGGTATTGGTTTCGGCCCTCTGCGACCTGTTGGCCTTAGCCATACTCAAAGAGCCCGGAGCCTGGGGGGCAGATATTGCCGTAGGCAGCGCCCAACGTTTTGGATTGCCCATGGGTTTTGGCGGCCCCACCACCGGCTATATGGCCTGCCGCGATGAATATAAGCGTCAAATGCCCGGACGTATTATCGGCATCTCGGTAGACCGCTTGGGCAATCCTGCCTTCCGTATGTCCCTCCAAACCCGCGAACAGCACATCAAACGCGAAAAAGCCACTTCCAATATTTGCACCGCCTCTGCCCTGATGGCCTCCATGGCCGGTATGTTTGCCGTGTACCACGGCAGCGAAGGAATTCGCAATATTGCCCTGAATACGACCCGTTACGCCCATGCTGTGGCGGGACAATTAGAGGCTGCCGGATTCAAACTCCGCACGCCCCACTTTTTTGACACTATAGAAGTATATGATATTAATGCACAAGAAGTACGCTCTAAAGCCGTAGCCGCCGGCATCAATTTTTACTATCCAGATGCACACAGCGTCCGTATTAGTTTTGACGAACTGAGCACCTGTGCCGAAGCCCAAACCATCCTCCGTATTTTTGGCATTGCCTTTAAAGAGTGCAGTTGCAAAGATGGTTTTCCTCCCTTTATGGAACGCCTTTCTCCCCTCCTTACCCAATCGATCTTTAGCACTTACCATTCCGAAACCGAACTGATGCGCTACATCAAAAAATTAGAGCGCCGCGACATATCCCTGACCCATTCCATGATTCCCTTAGGATCCTGCACCATGAAACTGAACGCCGCCGCCGAAATGCTGCCGCTAAGTTGGCCGGAATGGGGCAATATCCACCCCTTTGCCCCCGCCGAACAGGCCGCCGGTTATATGGAATTGATCCGGGACCTGGAACACGATTTGGCCGTAATTACCGGATTGGACGCTACCTCTTTGCAACCAAATTCCGGAGCCGCCGGAGAGTATGCCGGATTGATGGTCATCCGCGCCTATCATTTGGCTCGTAACCAGCCGCAGCGCACTATTGTCCTGATTTCCACCTCTGCCCACGGCACCAATCCCGCCAGCGCCGCCATGGCCGGCATGGAAATTGTGCTGGTGGGTTGCGACGAGCATGGAAACATTAACGTGGACGAACTGCGCGCCAAAGCCGTTGAGCACAAAGAACGACTCTCGTGCATGATGATCACCTATCCTTCTACCCACGGGGTATTTGAGGTAAAAATCAGGGAAATCATAGAGATTATCCACCAAAACGGAGGATTGGTCTATATGGACGGAGCCAACATGAACGCTCAGGTAGGCCTCACCAACCCCGGCTTTATAGGCGCAGACGTATGTCACCTTAACCTCCACAAAACCTTTGCCATGCCCCATGGAGGCGGAGGCCCCGGCTTGGGACCGATTTGCGTCACCAAAGAGTTGGCGCCCTATCTTCCCTGTCACCCCATCCTCCCCTGCGGCGGCCCCGGTATGGGCGCCACAGGGTCCGCCCCCTACGGAAGTCCGCTGTTGCTCCCGATTACCCACGCCTATATTAAAATGCTGGGGGCAGAAGGATTAACAAGTGCGACCCAAATCGCCATCTTAAACGCCAACTACCTGTCGGTACAACTCCAATCAGCCTATCCCACCGTCTATACCGGCGCCAGCGGCCGCATTGCCCACGAATGTATTTTAGACCTCCGTCATTTTCGCAAGGAGTACGGCGTAGATGCTACCGATGTGGCCAAACGATTGATGGATTACGGATTTCATGCTCCTACCCTTTCGTTTCCGGTGGTAGACACCCTGATGGTAGAGCCTACCGAGAGTGAATCTCTCTCCGAACTTCAGCGTTTTATTCAAGCCATGCTGGCCATTAAGGCCGAATGCGAAGCGGTCAAAAACGGCGCCGCCGACAAAGACGACAATCTTCTCAAAAACGCTCCTCATACCGCAGGGGAGGTTTCCGCCGACCATTGGAATCATCCCTATTCCCGCGAAGAAACCGCCTACCCTCTGTCATGGATACGCGACAATAAGTTTTGGCCCCACGTAGCGCGCGTAGACAATGGCTACGGAGACCGGAATTTAGTATGTGCGTGCACATAAGAACATAGTGCCTCCGCCATTCTTAAAAAACCCAAATCCGTAAGGTGCACTCCGTCAACGGTGGCTTCGGCGTCGACTCCGACAAGTTTTTCTGCAGGAATATAAAAGAGTTGCCCGTAGCCCTCCCTGCTCAAGCGTTCATAAATGTCGTGCCATGTTTTATTCTTTTTTTCGACTGCTTCTGCAGCGCCGCTGCTAAAAGCCATGGCGGGAGTCAAGAGGTGTTCCACCATAAAAAGCGGAGTATCCGGATCGGCTATCAACAAAGCGTTTATAAAATCGTAACCCGACTGCTCTATGATCTCCTGCGTACAATTGGCCAAACAATCTACAAAACGGGCCCCTGCATCAATCTGCATCATTATTTCGGCGACCGACCTGTCCATACGGGCATTGCCGCTGAATCCCAAGTTGATCACCTCGCGCTGCAACTGCCGCCCCATGATGGCAGGATACGCCATACCCGGACGAGAGGCGCAACCACCCTGAGTAATACTTGTTCCGTAACATACAATCGGTCTTTCTGCTACGGGAAACGGACTCAAAGGCGTTCCAATCTGCGCGGCGGAATCAATTCCTACCTCCAATCTGACCACTCCGTCGTATAGGGGCAGGTTTAGCAAAAATTCTTTTCCCGTCCCGTCCATACCCGAAATCAATATTTTTTCGTTCTCTTTTCCCGATCCGGGGATCCCCGTGCCCGCGTAGCGCCATTCGTTATCCGCTAATATATAGAGGTCTATACCGCGCACCCCGGTAGCGGCCATGTGGTTCATCGCAAAATTGTTCCGCGCCGTCCACCGGACGCATACAGATCTGCTGTTACTCTTAAAGCGCACCGCGATTCCCGCCGAGTGAAGTCCCAAATCCCACAATTCGCTGCGAAACGCCTCTTTTTGAGACCAGGGCAGGCGGGTGTACGCCATGCTGTCCGCCGTCTTCATGGCAGGTTCCGCATCGCTCCGTCCCATAATTCTATAGGCCTTAGCATCGTGGTACGTGAATTCCAAAGATTTTTGTCCCGACAAAAGGGTCGGGGCCACCAATAATAAGCATAACACGAGTCGATTTTTCATAATATTTACCAGTTTGTTGCATCTATCCAGTGAATACGCAAACCCCGCCTTTCCATCCCCCGAAACCACGTCATCTGCCGCTTGGCATACTGATGAATCGCAATCTGCAACTGTTGCTTCATCTCTTCAAAAGAGAGGGTTTCGGTAAGGTATAAGGCCATGTATTTGTACTCCAATCCATAATAAATCATATCTTCTACGGTCAACCCTGCTTTCATCAAGCGTTCCGCTTCTTCGATCATCCCGTTTCTCAAGCGCTCGTCTAACCGACGGTCAATCCGGGCCCGTCTTTCCACTACAGGGAGGTAAAGTCCTATAATGCTCGGATCTATTTTAGGATAATCGGTACGGGGTGCAGGATGCCGCATACTCCATTCCGCAATTTCTATAGCACGGATCAGACGTTTGCGGCTTTGGGTATCGGTTGTATTGTGCAGGGGACCATAGGACTGCAAGCGGGCGATCAATGCCTCATGCGACAAGATTTCACAATCTTTACGTAAATCTCTGTCCTCCGGCACCTTCGGTAAATCAAAACCCCGACAAACCGCCTCCAGGTACAGGCCCGAACCTCCGCAAAGAATGGGAGTCGCACCCCGATTCTTTACGCCGTGGTAGGCTTCAAAAAAATCATGCACATATCGGTATACATTATACCGCTCTCCCGCCGCAACCATATCAATCAAGTGACAGGGAACTTTTTTTCCCTCAAATAGATAATCATCCAAATCTTTTCCCGTACCTATGTCCATGCCCCTGTATACCTGTCGGGAATCGGCAGAAAGTATCTCCCCTCCGCATGAAGCCGCCAACCGAACTGCAAAACGGGTTTTGCCCGAGGCTGTCGGGCCTAAAACAACCAACAGCTTATCTTCCACTCCTTACTTTTTCTTTTGGGGCAACAGCGCCGGTTTGGCTTTGGTAAAACTGTATATCAACAATCCGATTCCAAATAAAATAAAGGGAATGCTCAACCATTGGCCCATATCTAAATGCATGCTTTCTTCAAATGCTTCCTGAGGATTTTTTACATACTCAATAAAGAAACGGGCGGTGAATACCAGTATCAGGAACAGCCCCAAAAAGAGCCCCGTTTTGAGTTTGGGCAAGAATTTCTGATAGATCCAAAGCAACAAAAAGAAGATCAATAAATAACTCAAGGCCTCGTAAATCTGGGTGGGATGCATGGCCACCGTTTCTCCGCGCTGTGCAAAAATAAATCCCCACGGCAAAGAAGTTTCGACCCCGTAAATCTCAGAATTCATCAGGTTGCCCAAACGAATAAAACAGGCCGCTAATCCCGTAGGAATCACAATCCGGTCTAAAAGCCATATATAGCCAAAGCCATACTTGGGCCCATATTTTTTGACATAAAACCATACCCCGATTAAAATCCCGATCGTTCCTCCGTGCGAAGCCAAGCCTCCTTTCCACACCATAAGGATCTCCATGGGATGGGCCAAATAGTACGAAGCTTCATAAAAAAAGCAATGTCCCAGGCGCGCTCCAACTACCGCCGAAAAGAAAAGGGTGTAGAGCAGGTTGTCCAACATGGCGATCGGCAGATGCTCCCGCCTGAAAAACCCCCTTACCATATAATAGCCCGTAAAGAATCCGAGGACAAAGAGAATATTGTAATACCTAAACGAATACGTCCCAATACTAAACAGGTTCGGGTCTACGTTCCAATGGATGGATAACAAGTGATGCAGCATAAAACAGATGATTAGAATGTACAAAAGTACAAAAAAGTAAATACCTTTGCACCATGCCTCAAGCAAAATCCAACATAGAAATTAAAAACAAGCGCGCCGGATTTGAGTATGAATTTATAGAATCTTTTACCGCCGGTATTGTGCTGACCGGAACGGAAATTAAATCCATCCGCGAAGGAAAGGCCTCTTTGGCAGACGCCTATTGTTATTTTGTTGGGAGTGAGCTCTTTGTAAAACACATGCACGTGGCCGACTATTGGTGGGGCAGTTTTAACCAGCACGACCCCAAGCGGGAGCGTAAACTTTTACTCAACCGCAAAGAATTGCGCAAACTTCAGCGCAGCGTAAAAGAAAAGGGCCTTACCATTATCGCCACCCGTCTGTTTATTGCCCAAAACGGCTTTGCCAAACTCAACATTGCGCTGGCGCGTGGCAAAAGAGCGTACGACAAACGCCATACCATTAAAGAAAAAGATATTCGCCGCGATAGCGAACGGGAATAGGCCTCCCGCTATCGTTCTAACCGCGCAAATACGCTCAACGGCAATTGCTTACCAAATTTATCCTCCAATATCAGTTCTCCAAACGAACAACGCTCCGCCACACCAAAAGCCTGCCGTGCCAATGTTTGGGCCAATACCGCCGAATATCCATTGGAATAGAGGTTCAGCACCACAAAACTGTTTTTGGGGGCCAATACCGCATTACACTCCTGCAACAGGTCAAACAAACAGGCATCCAACTTCCAGCGCTCCCCTTCCGGGCCGTGTCCGTAGGCTGGCGGGTCCAAGATAATCCCCTGATACAATACCTCCCTACGCGACTGCCGCCGCACAAATTTAAGGGCGTCCTCCAATATCCAGCGAATCCCCTCCATCCTGCTCAACTCCATATTTTCCCGTGCCCAGGTAACCACTTGCCGCACTGCATCCAAGTGCGTTACATCGGCCCCGGCTGCACAAGCAGCCAGCGAAGCCCCTCCGGTATAGGCAAAAAGGTTTAATACTTTGGGCATTGCATCCACCTGTTTTACACGCTTTACCGCCTGATACACATACTCCCAGTTAGGCGCCTGTTCGGGAAATAGCCCCACATGTTTAAAAGCCGTAAGCCCCAGCCTCATGGAAAACCCAAATCCATCGCCTCGATAATTTATCAGCCACTGTTCCGGCATCTTCCTGACCGTTTGCCACGTTCCGCTATCTTCTTTCCCTGCCTTTCCCAAACCCGCACCCGATACAAAACGGGTATGAACCAGTTGATCCCATTCTCTTTCCGAAAAAGATTTATTCCACAAAGCCTTAGGTTCTGGACGCACCAGAAAATAAGCCCCAAAGCGTTCTAATTTTCCAAAATTACCGCTATCGACTAATTCGTAATCGGGCCAGTGTTGAGGAGAAAGCAATAACATTTCTTTTTCTCTGCTTGAATTGGAACGACAAATATAAAAAACTTTTGTAATTTCGCCCTATAACATTTTATTTATTTTACTATGCAACACATAGACAGCTATGATTTTACCGGAAAACGCGCCATTATTCGCGTAGATTTTAATGTTCCCCTAAACGCCGACTTTCATGTTACCGACGATACCCGTATCCGCGCCGCCATACCTACTCTTAAAAAAGTATTGATCGCCGGAGGCTCTATTATCATTGTATCGCATCTGGGTCGCCCCAAAGCTACCGAACCCAAATATTCGCTCAAACATATTATCCCGACTGTGGAAAAGCATTTGGGAGTATCGCTCCTCTTTGCCCCCGACTGTATGGGGCCGGAAGCCGCCGATTTAGCCAAAAACCTCCAACCCGGACAAGCCCTACTCTTAGAAAACCTCCGTTATTATGCGGAAGAAGAGGGCAAGCCCCGTGGTTTGGCCGATGATGTTACCGACGAAGAAAAGAAAGTGGCCAAAGCCCTCATCAAAGAGAAACAGAAAGAATTCACCGCCCGCTTAGCCTCTTACGCCGACTGCTATATTAACGACGCTTTTGGCACCGCCCACCGCGCACACGCATCTACTGCACTGATTGCCAAATATTTTACTAACGATAAAATGTTCGGATACCTGATGGAAAATGAGGTTTACGCTTTAGAGCAGGCCCTGCAAAACCCCAAACGACCCTTTGTCGCTATTTTGGGCGGAGCCAAGATTTCTACCAAGATTGCCGTTGTAGCGCATTTGTTGGATAGGGTAGATCAAATGATTGTAGGCGGAGGCATGGTCTTTACCTTTGTTAAAGCGCTGGGAGGATCTATCGGCGCTTCGCTATGCGAAGAGGATCAATTGGAATTGGCCCGTAGCATCATGGAAAAGGCCAAAGAAAAAGGGGTTCAAATCTCGTTCTTTACAGATGTAGTGGCCGCCGACGCCTTTGCCCCGGACGCCCATACCCAAATATGCCCCGTTGACCGGATTCCGGAGGGATGGCTGGGCATGGATGCAGGCCCCGAAACCCTAAAGAGTTGGGAGGGGATCTTAATGAACGCCAAAACCATATTATGGAACGGCCCGGCAGGGGTATTCGAAATGCCCGCCTTTGCCAAAGGTACCCATGAAATCGCAGCACTTTTGGCCAAAGCCACCTCCCAAAACGGATGCTTTACCTTAGTTGGAGGAGGTGATTCGGTAGCCGCCATCAACCAAATGGGCTTTGCCGACAAGGTCAGTTACGTATCTACCGGAGGGGGCGCCATGCTCGAATATTTAGAAGGGATCGAACTCCCCGGAATCAAAGCCATCAAAGAGTAATACCATATCAAATATCAACTCAAATCAATATCTTATGAAGAAGTTTCGTTGTACCGTATGTGGATACATCCACACGGGAGATACACCTCCCGAAAAATGTCCCCAATGCCGCGTTCCCGCCTCCAAGTTTGTAGAAGTCGCAGAACAAAGCGGTAAACTGGAATTTGCAGACGCCCATGTTTTGGGCGTAGCCAAAGGAGTCGATCCTCAAGTTGTGGAGGGCTTAAAAGCCCACTTTAACGGGGAGTGCACAGAGGTGGGGATGTATTTGGCCATGTCCCGCCAGGCCGATCGGGAGGGTTATCCCGAAGTTGCCGAGGCCTTTAAACGCTATGCCTTTGAAGAAGCAGAACATGCTGCACGTTTTTGCGAAATGCTGGGCGAGATCGTTTGGGATACCAAAACCAACCTCAAAGCCCGCATGGAGGCAGAAGCCGGAGCCTGCGCCGACAAAAAGCGCATCGCCACCCTTGCCAAGCAACTCAATTTAGACGCTATCCATGATTCCGTGCACGAGATGTGCAAAGACGAAGCGCGCCACGGATGCGGATTCGAGGGTCTGTACAACCGGTTTTTTAATAAGTAACCAACCAAACTGAAGTCATGATCGTTTATACGGTCATGATCTCTTTTTCCTTGGCGGCAAGCAACTCGTCGATTTTCTTGTAAAACTGCTCGGTTTCTTTTTGGATCAACCCTTCGGTATCTTTGGCCACATCCTCGGGCAAACCCTCTTTTTGCATCTTTTTGACCACCTCAATTTGGTCGCGGCGGGTGTTCCGCACACTTACCCGCGCCGTTTCTCCCTCGTTTTTAGCCCTCTTGACCAACTCTTTCCTGCGCTCCTCGGTAAGCGGGGGCACATTAATCCGGATCGTCTCTCCGTTATTTTGAGGGGTAAAGCCCAAATTGGCAGCCATAATCGCTTTTTCGATTACAGGGATCATCTTCTTATCCCAGGGCGTAATCAACATGGTGCGGGCATCGGGGGTAGTGATGCTCGACACCTGTTCAATCGGGCTGGGCGACCCGTAATAATCTACCGTTAGCCCGTGAAAAACAGCAGGATTGGCCTTTCCTGCCCTAAACGAAGCCAATTCGTCCGAAAAATGGTGTACCGCCTTTTCCATTTTGAATTTGGCGGTTTCCAATACTTCTTTGGTTTTTTCTATATCCATAATGTTCCTGTTAAATTGCTAAAACAACTCCGTACCCAAAGGTTCTCCCTTAACCAACCGCAGCAGGTTGCCCTTTTTATTCATATCAAAAACCACGATGGGCATCCTGTTTTCGCGGCAAAGGGTAAAGGCGGTCATATCCATTATTTTGAGGTTTTTTTCCAAGGCTTCGTCAAAAGTTAACCGACTGTATTTAATGGCCGTGGGATCTTTTTCGGGATCGGCGCTGTATACCCCGTCCACGCGGGTGCCTTTAAAGAGGGCTCCTGCCCCCAACTCCACTGCCCGCAAGGCCGCTGCCGTATCGGTAGTAAAAAAAGGATTCCCCGTTCCGCCCGATATAAGCGTAACCACCCCTCTATCTAACAGGGATGAAGCCTCATCCCGACTCCAATAACGGACAAACGACTCCATTGGAGTGGCCGAAAAAACTTCTGCCTCCAACCCCTCGCTTTTTAATGCACATCCCAGCGCAATAGAATTAATCGTGGTGGCCAGCATCCCCATTTGATCCCCATTAACGCGGTCAAAACCCTTGCCCACTCCCGACAACCCCCTAAAGATATTGCCTCCGCCCACTACAACGGCTACCTGCAAGCCAAGGTTGCAGACTTCTTTAATTTCTTTGGCATAAACGGTTAATACATTAGAATCCAAGCCCTGTCCACCAGGTCCTGCAAGGCTTTCTCCGCTCAATTTTAATAAGATACGTCTATATTTCATCTGTATAAGTTATCAAACAAAAGTAGCCAAATATTATGAAATTACCAAAAAGCCCCTATCTTTGCCTTAATCCATTACCCTTTAATACTTGTTTAATGGCCGGAATTTTTTGTTCATCCATCGGTAAAAAACTCATAATGAGTATAACCGGACTATTTCTTATGCTCTTCTTGTTGGTGCACGTAACCGCCAATATCACCAGTCTGTTTGGAGCCGAATGTTTTAATCGGGTTTGTGGATTCATGAGTACCCATCCGATTATTTTGGTCATGGTGCCCGTATTGGCTATTGGTATGATGCTGCATATTTTCTACGCACTGTGGCTTGGCTTCTACAACCTGAGGGCGCGGGGCAGCATACGTTATGCGGTAGCCAACAAAGGCCCCGCCACTTCATGGGCCGCCAAAAATATGCTGGTATTGGGAGGCGTTATCACAGGCGGCTTAGCACTGCACCTTATTCATTTTTGGTCGCACATGCAATTACGGGAAATTCTGGGCGAAGCCGGCGCAGATCCTTACCGACTGCTTGTTTATCAATTTAGTCTGCTCCATGTAGTTATTATCTATGTGATTTGGATCATTGCCCTGTGGTTTCATTTGACCCACGGATTTTGGAGCGCTTTTCAATCCTTAGGGCTAAATAATAAAAAATGGATGAGGCGATGGCAAACCATGGCTTATATATATGCCACTGTGGTGGCCGCCGGTTTTATTTCCATACCCCTCTATTTTTACTTCAAACCAGCAGGTCTACTATAATTCCGTCCGAAACAAACCATTTTGGGGGCGGGATGGTAATACGTCCCTCCTCCTCGTGCAGCGCTCCCAACGCCATCAAACGCTCTGCCACCCTGTCAAAATGTCGAAGGTATGCCGATTCAAATTTTTGAAGTTCCAATTCTTGACGAGAAAAACCTTCCACCGTTCTCAATCTAGTCATTATAAATTCATTGTATTTTTTCCTTGGGGTTATTCGTTCTCCTTTTGCAGCCACGCTACCCAAAGATACCTTTTTTATGTAAGACTTCACGTTAGCCACGTTGGCGTACCTCATCTTTCCATGGTACGAATGTGCCGACGGCCCCAGCCCCAAATAGGGGATTCCCTGCCAATAAGCGCTGTTGTGTTGAGACCTGAAACCAGCTTGAGAAAAGTTAGATACTTCGTATTGTTTTAGCCCCGCTTTTGGCAACAACTCCTGTAATAAGGCATATTGGTCAGCCGCGATCTGTTCGTCTACCGGTTGCATCAAGCCCCGATTCACGGCCTTATCAAAAGGAGTGCCTGATTCTATGCTTAGTTGGTACGCCGACAGATGTTCCGGACACAAGGCCAAAGCCCGCTCTATATTTTGCTTCCATTGAGCCGGAGAAAGTCCCGGAAACCCAAAAATCAAATCCACACTGATATTGCTAAAACCGACCTCTCGGGCAGCCTTTACCGCTCGGATTCCCTGGGCAGCGCTGTGCCTGCGGTGCATAAACTGCAGGTGTTCGTCAAAAAATGACTGAATGCCTAAGCTCAACCGGTTTGTCCCGCAGTCGACCAATATACGGCCATAATCCGGCGTAAAATCTTCGGGATTTATTTCTATGGTAATTTCCTTAAAATCACACTTCCACACTGTTTGCGCCGCATGAATCAAATCGCCCAAGTCCAAAGCCGGATATAGAGAAGGCGTCCCTCCGCCAATATAAAGCGTCTGAGGAGTATCTACAAAATCCTTTCGCAACGCCATCTCTTTTTTTATTGCCTGCAACAGCTCCGGCATCGGTTTTGCCGATGCTACCGAATAAAAATCACAATACCCGCAAAACTGCCTGCAAAAGGGAATATGAATATAAATTCCCGACAACTATTTAAGCGCTACGTCTGTAGATCCTAATTTAGCCTCGACAGTATATACGTCCACACTATACACTCCTTTGCGGAACATTCCGGGCGCTCCAAAGAAAATGCACACTTCCAAGTCGGATCCCTGATAATCCACCTCGCGGGAGGCAGAATAGATCAACGACTCGCCTGCAACGCTAAAGACCGATTCGCCCTCTCCGGTCATCAGCACCCCATCGGGCCCCTTTACCCGAATATAGACCCTGCGGGGACCTTTGGGGGCGATGTCGTTCTCCATTAAAAAGAAGCAGCATTTGAGCCTTTCTGTCCGGCTCGACCTATCGGAATCTTTGCCGTTAGACATCACCGCTGTCAAACCAAAATTCCGCCCCTTGAGTACCGAACCTATCTCTACCTTGCGGGCATATTCGTCGGTCGTGCTTCTCAGTTCGCTGTACTCGCGCTGCGACCTGCGGGCGTCTTCCCGGGCCGCCTGCGCATCTTGTCTTAGGGTCGTATTAAGCGTGTTCAGAGAGTCTATTTGGGTAATATAGTGGCGCATAATGCTCCTGAGGGTACCCAGTTCCTGCTCGTACTGACGAATTTTGGCGCGGTTGGTAGCCTCTGTTTGCTGTACCCTCTCTATCAACTGGTCTACCTTTTCCCGTTCCCGATCCAACTGGACGTTGAGGCTGTCGTTGTTAGAACTAAGTTCGTTATAATCCATCCTCAAACCGACTAATTGCGTGGTCAACTCTTCTTTTTCGACCTTTAAATCGTCGATCATGCCGTTGCGGTCAAACCAAATATAGGCCAATACCCCAAGCAAAACCAAAGCAACCAAAGCCAAACAGATGGTAACGGTTTTTAACCGTTTTTCGCGTTTTGATAGAACGCTTTGTTCTTTAATGTTTTCCATAATTATTTAATGGGT
>Ga0082212_10008473_pt1 | contig 13411 bp, 13 predicted proteins | sample TergutNt197P3_FD_71548 | JGI IMG/M metagenome (GOLD analysis project Ga0082212, IMG submission 71548) | Neocapritermes taracua P3 segment gut microbial communities from Petit-Saut dam, French Guiana - Nt197 P3 | ecosystem: Host-associated > Arthropoda: Insects > Digestive system > Gut ... | reverse complement strand
TTTGTTTACCAATGCGATTAAATATGCCGAGAAGGAAATTGTATTGGTTTCGGAACAGACGGAAGACTTATTCCATATTTATGTGAAAAGCGACGGAAAGTTGATTCCGGAAGATATGAAAGAGAAGGTTTTTGATCCCTTTTTCCGAATCGGCGATGAAACCGGCGCCCAAATACAGCCGGGAACCGGTTTGGGATTGCCTCTGGCTCGCTCATTAGCCGAATTACACGGAGGGAAGTTGTACTTGGATATTTCACCGGAAAGAAAAAATAATGTCTTTGTTGTGCAACTTCCGGTGATTCAATCTTCTGCCATCACAATCCGAGAAGAAAGCTCGGACCGGGAATTGGACCGTCCGACGGAGGGTAGCGCCGAACTTGGTCATTCACGAAGTAAATTGGCCGTATTACTTGTTGAAGATAACCGGGATATGCTTACCTTCCTGTATCATCGTTTAAAACCGATTTATACTGTTTTTAAAGCCTCAAACGGAAAAATTGCTTTGGAATATTTGCAGAAAGAATATATCGATGTGGTTATTACCGACATCATGATGCCGGAGATAGACGGTTTGCAGCTTTGCTCCCGGATTAAATCGAATGTGGAGACCAGCCATATTCCGGTGATTATGTTGACGGCTAAATCCGACATCAAGTCCCGTATCGAAAGTTTAGACGTCGGCGCCGATGCATACATGGAAAAACCTTTTTCGCCGGAACATTTGCTTGCCCAAATAACAAATATTTCAGTAAACCGGAACAAAATCAAACAATCGTTCATCAATTCTCCCGCACAAAACATCGGCAGTATCGCTTTGACCAAAGCCGATGAAATCTTTTTGGATAAAGCGACGCAGATAATCCACAAAAATTTGTCGGATGTTACGTTTAATGTCGATCATTTGGCAGACGCATTGAATATGAAAATTGCGATAGAAAAAGACAATGTATCCGAACTTTTGGACATATCGCAATCTGTCCGGGCAAAACCTTAGTTATTTGAAATCCTTAAAGGATTCTGCTGACATAACGCTTTCATGTGGCAGAACGATTCATCTTTCGCACAGCATCGGATTGATATTCCATACACCGCGTCTTGACGCTTTTCATAGCGGCGATTACGCGAGAAAAATGGAATCTGCTCCGTTTTCGTTTGATGAAGGTATGCGGGATATGCAAAACGCCGCTGAAACCTACGCGCATGAGATTACCGAGTACACGGGGGACATATGCTTGTATGGTCATAATCACTTGCAATTTCTCGGTAAAATTGGGAATAAAATACTTTGCAATCCCGGTAGCTGCGGACAGCCACTCGAATATGATACTCGTGCGCCGTATGCAATTCTATCAGACGAAAGTGGTGAAGTGAATATAGAACTTCATCGGGTCGAATGCGATATAGACAAAACAACAGCTGTCCTTCGGGAGTTTTCAGAAATTCCGCAGTTAAGAATCTGGCAAAAGTTGTGGACAGCCCTTCTCAAAACGGGGTCAGATATTGCCATGAGCAGATTTTGGCAACACGCAAGAGAAGTCGGGGGTAATAAGTTTCCGATGGAAGATGATGTATGGCGAAAGGTCATCGCTACATATCAATTTGACCCTGCGTGGGGTGTCTAACGGAAAACAATGGTGTGACATAGATAATTTTCAGGAGAGAAGCAGATGGAAGCAAACAGTAAAACCGGATGGGAGCGCGACAGAAGAATACACTTTGACGAAATCGTGGTGAATTATGATAAATATCGGTGGGACTATCCCATTGAATTATTCGCTGACGCTATCCAATACTCCGGGCAGGGAAACGGCAATCGAGCCATTGAAATAGGCGCGGGAACGGGAAAAGCGACAGCGCCTTTTCTTGATGCGGGTTACGCCGTGACCGCTGTGGAAATGGGCGCGAACATGACGGAATTTTTGCGGGATAAATTTAAGGGATATGAAAAATTAAACGTAATCACATCGACTTTTGAAGATGCTAATTTGGAAGATGAAAGTTGCGATTTGATTTACGCCGCTTCTGCTTTCCATTGGATAGACGCGGAGGTTGGTTGCCCAAAGGTAATGCGGATATTAAAGAACGGCGGCGCGTTCGTCCTATTCCGAAACAACGCCGTTCGAGCTGACGATGATGAACTTTACGACGCTGTTAATGCGGCATACGAAAAGCATTATTACAGCCAATATAAAACGGACGAACGACCTGTTAAAATATCTAAAATGACCGAGGATGATTTTAGGAAACCTGCCGAGATTCATAGAGGTTTTCGGTTTGATAGTTTGGAGCAATACGGATTCTGTGATATAGTGATGAAGCTGTACCGTGCCACAAGAATGCACGGTGCTGACGAATACATATCGCTTCAAGATACAATGTCCGACCACAGAGCTATGACGGACGAAAGCAGAGCGGCACTGTATGAGGAAATAAAAGAAGCTATTAACAAACATGGCGGGCAACAAAAAATGAATTTTATTTTCCAGTTGTATATGGGGAAGAAGCTGTAATTTATTACAAATCCGCAAAACGCCTATTTTGCCCGATTCAGTTCTGGTAATAGGAACAAGAATATAATCGGAACCGAAGACACGCACCCGCATGAAAAGGCGACGGACGCGCTGCCGGATTCCGATTATTCTGTCTCGTCAACAGTCGGCGTCACACAACATATGCCGATGAAAACGGAAGGTTCCGATTACATATTTTCAGTAAGGTTAAGAGCTACTTGCGGAGTCCGACCAAGCGCTTTAGCGCATCTTCATCTGTGATGGTATAGCGCTCCGGATTCAGCTTGCTGAACAACGGTGAATTTTCCGGCGTAGCTTTCGCAATTGCAGTGCGCTTGTGTTCAGTGTCGGCATATGCGTAGATTTGCGTAGTTTCTAGTTGAGCATGGCCGAGCCATTGAGAGATCAGCGTCAAATCCATACCGTTTTGATACAGGTGCATTGCCCGGCTGTGTCGGAATTGGTGAGGGTGTACGTCTTTCGGCACTTCGAGGCATGTCATGCGCGCCTTATCCGCATAGTCACGAAGCAAGTAGCGCACACGCCGATCAGATAGCGGATGGCGCTCGCCGTGTGCAACTGAGTAAAACATCGGCGCACCTGAACTCAGCGGAACGTCCGTGTGGTATTCGAGCAAATACTTTTTCAGATACTGCACTGTCCTGTCTGACAGAGGCACAGATCGGATTTTACTGTTTTTCCCATGCAGTATGACAGTCGGCTTTTTGCCGAAGCGCAGGTCTTTTAGTTCTATGCGGACGAGTTCGGAAACACGAGCGGCGGTATCATACAACATGATCAACATCGTCCGATCCCGCAATCCTAGCGATGCCGCCATATCCGTTTGCTCGACGATCGCGGTAATCGCGTCCATCGACATATAATCGACGGTTTCAACTTTATTCGGCTTTTTTAGCGCGACATTGTTCACTTCCTGTAAAATGGCGACGTTCACGACATTGCGATCTGCGGCATATTTCAAGAATGCGCGTATGGCGGAACGGCGAGCGTTCCTTGAGGAGATTTCATAGCCGCGGTCGGTTTCGAGGGAGTCGAGAAAAGCGGTCACGGAAGCTTCCGTCAACATCTCAAAAGTCACGTCTTGAATGGGCAGGTTGTTGTAAAGCTTTATGAAATCGACGAGCGAATCAAGCGCTGCACGGTATGACTTTTGCGTATGCACGCTCAATTTGCGCTGCTTGGGCAGGTAAACCTCCAGATAGTCATGAATGGCGCCGAACAAAGTTCCCAGTCCATACTTAGTAATTGTCGTTGCGTTCATAAGTCCGCCACCTCCGGGAACATATTGTCGAAAGCGCCCCAGTTCACGGCGGCGGACTTCGCGAGGTTCTCAGGCAGAATGTGGATGTAGTACGCAGTTTCATTCAGGCTTCCGTGCCCCATATACTCCCGTAGGTACGGCAGCATAGCCATCAGGTCGCGCCCTTCGTCAAGCCAGTGGTTTAGGCAGGCGCTCGCGAAACGGTGTCGAAGGTCGTACACACGGATGCGCGGCGGAATTGGGCAGTCCTTGGAACACATCGCCATCGTCCACGCTTTTACAAGCGCGGCTTGGATGCGCTCCCCTTTAAATGCGTCGCCGCTGTTCGACGGGAAGAAATACGGGCTTTCTCCGGCAAATACCGCCCGTTTGGCATCGTACCGGCGCACCATTTTCAGCATATCGTCAGACATGACCACGAGCCTGTCTTTATGATGCTTTGTATTGAGAATCGTAACCGTGCCGGATTTCAGGTCAACATTTTCCCGCAGCAATTCCCGAACCTCGTTTGGCCGCAGGCCGCAGGTGTACGTCAGGCGAAACAGCGTCGGCGCAATCTGATTCAGGAAAGGCTCTTTTTTATCCGCCTGAAGTTTGTCGATTGCTGCGAACAACGACGTCAATTCTGAATCCGTGAAATTAAATGGTATGTTCAGGCTTTTGTTCGTGCAGAATTTTTCGGTCAGGACAAATGCATCTTCGTCTATGGCGCAGAGATACAGGCCAAATTGCCGAATCGTGCTTGCCCTTTCATTGAGCATGCGCGGGCTGAGGATCGTCTCTGCATCAATCCATGCATAGACAATTTCGGGCGTCAGCCCAATGGCTTCGGGGTAATGTTCGATGCAGAATCTGTCAAACCTCAGAAGATTGGCGATGTGGTTTGCGTTCTTGAACCCGCGAGCCGTGCGGAATTCAAGAAAGGCGTCGAGCTTTAGCGCGAGTGCGCTTGCAAATCCGCTCATTTTCGCGCACCCCCTTTCGGACTGATGCCGTCGAAAGGCAGCGCGCACATTTTCAGATGCTCTTTATCCACTGCGATATATTTCTTCGTCGAGTCAACTTCGGCGTGACCCAACACCTGAGCCACAGTGGTCACTGACGTTCCCGACGAGAGCATCGACGTCCCTAGCGAGCGCCTCAGCGTGTGAAACCTTTTGCTGTCCGGCAGCCCCGCCCCCTTGCAGCATGATTCATAGATTTCACCGACAGTGACTGAGGATTTCAGCCCGATGTACGGCGACCTCAGCCGAAGGAAAATCTGCTCTGAGCCGCTGTCCGGTCTTGCGTTCAGAATGTAGTCGCTGAGTGCGTCGCCCACGTCTTTTGTAAGCGGCAAGATAACGGAAATCGCAGTTTTCGCCTGCAAAATCTTTATCTCGCCGTTTATCCAGTCAACATCCGTCAGCTTCATGGCGACGACATCGCAGGCGCGGAGGCCAAGGACGATGCCGAGCATCATCACGGCATAAGCGCGTTTGCCTTCCACCGTCTTGCGGTCGATTGTTTCAAGCAATGCAGCGAGTTCATCGGCTCCATGTGTCTCAGGGATTTTTTTGCCGCGGTTCACCTTGAATGAAAGCAAGGTCGTAAATGATGACTGCGACCGACCGGATTCATACAAATATACGTATAGCTTCATCATGAACAGGCGGACATTATGCACAGATCCCATTGCCATCGTTTCCGAGCAATGCAGCATGAATTTCTGGATCTGTTCCGCGCCGACTCCGCAAAAGTCGGCGAATCCCTGTTCCGCGAGCCACTCGAAATACTTGTGCGCGACCCACCTCATGTCGTTTCGTGTGTTTGCGCTGATTGATTTCCCTCTGGCACCGACAAGCGCAGCGCTGCTCATGAGAAAACCGTCAACCGCTTTTTGGAATTCCGGCAGCAATACTGTCCGCGCGCCCAACAGCGGATTTGACAAGGTGACGTCACCGGTTTTTATGAACCGAACAAACTGCTCCGTCTGTCTCCGCATATTGCTCGCGTGATCCTCGCCGATTTCACCGGCGTTGAACCGGCTGCTGATCTCGTGAATATAGTCCGAGACTATCCTGTCGTCAAGGCTGTTTTTGCCGAGCGCTTCGTGACGGCGAATGATTACCATGCACCTTTGCAGCTTTCCTATCCGTCCGGTCACGCTGATTCCATTTGCTGCGAGAGTGTCGTTGTACCTCTCGATCAGCTCAGAAAAATATTCCTGTCTCATCTTCGTATGGTTCTCCTTCTACAATAATGTTTGACCGTTGACGATCAACAAAATCATTATAGGCTAACCTTACTGAAAATATGTAATCGGAACCTTCCGTTTTCATCGGCATATGCTGTGTGACGCCGACTGTTGACGAGACAGAATAATCGGAATCCGGCAGCGCGTCCGTCGCCTTTTCATGCGGGTGCGTGTCTTCGGTTCCGATTATATTCTTGTTCCTATTACCAGAACTGAAATGCGCGATACGGACGATTTGCGAATATGGGTGGTTTTCTATCCCGCAAGCAATGGAAAGGTGGCCACCTTTCCGATGTCGCAAGCAGGGAAAGTGGGTGTCCACTTTCCCACTCGCGGCTTGCTGGGATGTATCCCAGACCCTCTCGGAAAACTTAAAAATGAGTTTTCCGTTAAGCCGGCGTTGCCGTCTGCTGCGCGTTCCTGCGGAACGCTAAAATCATGTGTTTAACCTTAATTATTTTTTTGTTCTTCAATAACAAACCCACACCAATTATCAGCGTACTGTAATAACAACGTCAATGGACTTTCATTCTTTGCAACGGAGCGATTATCATCTACATATTGACCGTCGTGGTAGGTAATCGCCTGTGCCTCTTCCTCCAATAGTGCGATGTAAGGCAAAGCAAGATATAGGCTACGTATTGGAACACTAAGATATGTAAGGTCTTTGTTGAAGCTGTATGGATATGTCGGCCCATATCCGTATTGTTTTTGCCGTTCAGTAGGTTTGTTTTTTATATACTGCGCTCCTTCGGTTGTTCCCGCTTTTCCCAAGTCGTGCAACAATCCGACGATGACACAGCTTTCATCTGAAATCTCAGGAGTAAGCACATCTTTAATTTGCAAGAGCGTTTCCGCTACATTTACACTATGTTCCAACAACCCGCTTTCTTTGCAAAGATGAAATCTTGTGGATGCAGGAGCCGTCATCCATTCTGTATTGCGTTCAAGATGTTCCATCAAATCTGCGAAGGATTCTGCGCGGTTTGTGACTTTCTGTTTTAGATTCTGATAACGTTCGATTACTGTCATGATTGTTTTCTCTCCGGGAATTTATTTTCGTAAATTTGCCTATATCTTGTACCGGTTATCCATTGGCTGTTGGGTTGCTCTCCGGTTGTTACTTGCCAAGATTTCTTGTCAATTTCCTGTGGTTCCATAGCCATAAGTGCTTTTTCACCGCTCTTAATTCCGATGAAAACTCTGCCACAATTTGGCTGACTGACCATACTATAAATCTGAGCTGAACCGAGTTTTCCAAAGTAGCCTTCGGATAAACTCCCAAGACCGCCGTGGCTCTTAGGTCTGTCCACGAATTTCTTGATTTGCTGCGCGATGTCACTTCCGAATTTTTGCTCATAAATCTGCTTGTATCGTGTGCCAGTTATCCACTGACTGTTCGGTTGTTCCCCCGTCGTCACCTGCCAGGACTTTACGTTTATTTCATGTTGCTCCATAGCAGATAGACCGCGTTCGCCACCTTGTATCCCGATATAAATTTGGCTGTTATTCGGCTGGCAAACCATTTCGTAAATGCTTGCTGAATCGAGTCGTTGCCTAAACTCTGTCGGCAATCTCTCACCGCTTATCCGCTGCTCGGCAAGGGCGATAAATTCTTTAAGCGCGAGCCAGTATTGTCGGTTACATTCAGGCGAATCATCATATTGAAATCCTTTGCTTAGTATTTCTTCTTTACTCATCTTCATTAGCCCGGCGGCACCGAGAGCCACGCCCACGAAGCCCTGTGTTTTTGTTTTCAATTCTGCGTATGTAGACCTTGGGAAAGTGGAACGGGTATTGCTCCGACCGCCTTTGTAAATAAAATCATAACCATAGAAGCCGTCTTTGATAAATGCTTGCAAGGATTCAAGTATTAACTTTGTTTGTTCATGTATTTGTTTCACTATTTGTGCTTCTTCGTCTCGAAAAATGCCGCTGATAATATCGCATATCGTGTCTGACCAAGTGGTTAGCGCGCACATATGAGATTGCTCGATGATGTTTACAAGACCGTCATACTCTATACTCGCCATCGGACTTATATCCGGCACAAGATAAACCAGTATTATTCTTTTATCTGGGTATTTCCGGCGCAACCCATAATACTCACGTTGTAGCTGTTTTTCTTCAATAGATCCATCGTAAATCTTGTTTTCAATTGCAAGCACATAATTTCCCCAAAAGTATACAACGTCGATAAGTGCGTTCGGAACGCTTTCTTCTAAAACACATTTTATTTCATCGTCAGGAGTTGCGTCTAGCTTTTGAAAGACATCTGAGTTGTGGCCCTCCACAACCGCCTTCACATACCGCTCCAAAAATAATTTACCAAGTCCATGTTCCATTTCCGGGTGCATAAACCAACCGAAAAGAACCGATGTCATTTCTTCAGGAAATTTCTTTCGTGATGCAAGCACTTTGAATATGTTCATGATTCATCTCCTACATATATTCTTAAAAATCCTTTTTCAAGTGAATAAGAAAGTAAAAGTTTTTTCTCCCCACTGTTAAAATCAACAATCAAGACATCGCCATCTAACGACAATACAGTGCCATTTCCAAATTCTTTGTGGGTTACTTGTATGCCCACTTTTATACCAGACAAGTCTATTTCGGGTTTTGCCGATAGCGTATGTTTGTTTTTCGCATCTTCGGAAAGAATTATTTTAATTGGTTCATAGATTGGACGTTTCCCAGAGAATTTTAGCCCGCAATAGTTTTTAGCACAATCCATGCCAACATTAAATATTCTGCCATCATCGCGCCTGACCTTGTATGCCGTATATCCTTTGCCGCTGCAAAGCTGGCATACGAATTTTTCTTCATGAACAATAGGTTCTGTTTCAGCAAATTCAAATTTATGACCGCTGGTATAGAGTTCAATGTTTTCCATGTCTGGCATTAGAAGTCCTCCCTCATAATGTATTCAATTCGATTATTGTATCCCTGTTAAAGTAATTTTTTTATTATCAGTTTTATCATTAAGAGGATTTTATCGGATTCCGATAAAATAGTTAGTTTACTTGGACTTTCACAGGCATCCAGCAAGCGCAACCAGATTCTTTCTTCAGACTCATCGAAACGCTCACTATGTTCAGTTTCATCGGCGGCAACTGCTTCAGCGATAGTCCTGTCCATGATGGACTGCATATTAAACTGGGAAAGGAACTCCCTAACTGAATCCTGTGTATAGCCGATAGCATCATCTTTTGTTTCGCCTGCGATAAAAGCAGGGGCATGATTGGTAACTTGAGCGAGCGCAAGCAATTCTTTTAACCCAAGTTCACCTTTCATATGAATTGAGCTAAGTCGCCTCATGTCTGTATCGGGATAGCCACAGAGTTCGGACAACTCCTGTTTTTGAAGATGGTCTAAATTTTCTCGAATTTTTTTTACTTCACTTTTAACATGATCTCTGTCTTTAGTTACATTTTTTTTATATGCAGAAAGGGCTGCGATTTGGGTATTTGATAGTTTGAACACATTATTGACCTCCTTTCAAAAAGAATTATAACATATATGATTCATATATGCAACATATATGAATCGTAATTTCAATTATTCTTAAAAAAAGTCCGCCGATATTAAATCGTCAGAGCTTTTATAAAATATGGTTTAACTCACCCTTGACAAGACAGTACGCACCCCCATATACATATATACTATAACTCAACGACACTGGACTGCACCCACAAATTCCGCGACTTCAAAGGTTCCTCCCGTGCCCTAAGGCGGCTCTCAGACCGTATATGCATTGAAAACGAGCTTTCAGTAATAGCAGACCCAAAAATGAAAAGCCAAAGCCTATACAAGCATTACGGGCAATGGCTCGGTGATGACAAAACGCCCCCGTACAAGGAGCGCCTAAAGGCGGCGATCGGCGCCGTACTATCTGAACAACCCAAAGACTTCAACGTATTCCTTGAAGCTATGAAAGCGTATGGATGGGAACACAAATACGGTCGAGGCGGAGTCATATCATTCAGGACAGAAGGCCAGGAAAAATATACCCGTTTGCGTTCGTCAACCCTCGGCGACGGCTACGATAAAGACAGTATCATCAGTATTATCGAAGACCGCGCCGCGCCCCGGTCCAGCAAAAATACCCAAGCAACCAAAGTCAACCTGATCATCGACATACAACAAAAAATGCGCGAGGGCAAAGGCCCCGCATACGAACACTGGGCGAAGCTGTATAACCTGAAGCAAATGGCCGCCGCCCTCCAATACCTACAGGAAAATGACCTGCTTGAATATGAGGATTTGGCGGCGAAAGCAGAGGCGGCGACGGATCATCACCATAGCTTGAGCGACATGCTAAAAGTCACAGAGAAAGCTATGAAACGCAATTCAGAATTGCGCGAGGCGATTGTACAGTATGCCCGGACGCGCCCTGTATTCGAGGAATACAAGGCGAAAAAATACAGCGGCAAATTCCGTGCCGAACATGAGGCTGAGATAGCCGAATACCGGGCGGCGCAGGCGGCTATGCGGGAATTGCTGAACGGGGAACGGCTCCCCAAAATGGACACGCTCAAAGCCGAATGGCAAACGCTGAAAACGGAGAGGCGCGATAGCTACCGCGAGTACCGCGCCGCGCAGAAAGAAATGCGTGATATCGTGGCGGTCAAGATGAATATTGACCATCTGCTCGGCCTGACAGAACGTGAAAAAAACAAGGAAATGGAGCGATAGCGAACATGACGCAACAACAAAGCGCACAGCGCGGGACAAGAGGACTTTTTGTCCTCTTGCGCCGGGTTTGGGGAGACTTCCCCAACAAGCAATATTGCGGCTGTGGCCGCAGTTGCCCTGCTTGCCAGAATTGAGAATATTAAGTAGCTTCCAACTCCTGTATTAGTCGTAACGCTACCATTACGCCATGCTCCGCGTCTAATGCGTATGCGTCCGCACCGATGCTGTCGGCGAATCGCTGTGTCACCGATAATCCTCCAACTATGATTTTTACCCTCTGTCTATACGGACTTTTATTTATTTCCTCAACGATTTTCCTCAAATCCGCTAGGGTGTAAGATAGCGTGCAGCTAAGCGCAAGAATACATGGTATCTCTTTCTCCAGCGCTTTGATGAATTTTTCGGCCGGTATATTAACTCCCAGATCAATTACGTCAAATCCTGCCGCAGTAAAGCTGCAGCTGATAATAGATTTACCCAGATCATGGAGGTCATTTTGCACAGTTCCCAGTACAATTTTTCTGTTGAGCATTGGATTCCCTTTAGATAACATGGGTTTCAATATATTAAGTCCTGTTCGCATAGCATCCGCTGCGAGCATGACATCAACGATATAGACCTCATTGTCTCTGAACAGCCGTCCCATCTTAGACATTCCTATAAGCAGAGCCTCTTTGACAATTATGTTTGCGGCGATACCCTGTTCAAGGCCAATGCGGATGTTGGTAGCAATTCTATCGGCGTCCCCATCCATTATACAGTTTTCTATTTCAACTAAGAGATCGTTCATATCCATCATTCGTTTCCTTATGATATAGTTATATTCCCTGCCACCAACGTCTGTAATCGCTGGGGTTTATTCCTACTCGTTTCTTGAATAACCGTGAAAAATACGCCGCGTCTTTATAGCCAACAAGTTCAGCGATTGCAACAACCTGCAAATCTGTTCTCTCGAGCAGTTCCTTGGATTTTGAGATGCGTACTTCAGTAATGTAGTCGAATATCGTCATGTTTAGCTCGTCTTTGAACAAGCGGCTCACATGTGATGGACTGTAATTAATCGCGTTGGCGATATTCTCAATGGTGAGATCGTTGGCGAAGTTGTTCTTCACGTAGATTGTAATCATCTCGACTGCTGAATATGTGTGTTCGTTACGTCGGGAGTAGATAAGGTCAGCCAAATTATCAAAAGTAACAATCGTCCAGGAATAGATTTGGTTAATCGTATGCAGTTCTCGCAAATCCGCTATGGCCTCGCTATATAGGTCGAACAACTCATCACCAGATATTCTCCGTTGGAATGCCATGCGCCCGACAGAAATAATCAGTTCAATGAGCAAGGCCTTTATCGTGTTTATATCCACTATGTCTGCAAGGAATATCTTACCAAGAGCTTTGTTTAAGATGCTCCTGTACGCAGGCTTATCTCCTAACTGAATACGCCCCAATAGTTCGTATTCGTCATGTTCGTTAAGTTCCAAATTGTAGTCATTTTCTAACAAAGCGAACTTCTCATCATCCGTTACAACAGGCGAGATTAACCTTGCCTGTTTGTTTTTTTGCCTTGATATTTCTTCGTATAAAACCGATTGCTCAGCCCAGGCTTTCTGCGCGCGAATAATGATCGAATTATCTGTTTGCATGGCGTAACACACGGCGTAAAAAAGCTGCTGAGCGGCATAGTGCACTTGTTGAGGTGTTTTATATGGTATCTCATTCCACGCCTGGGTGAAAGTTTGCCACGGTAACTCAAAATAGTCAAAATGAGGCGGCTTCATGTCCTCAATATGGTCAAGACGCTTGTTGATGCGGACACAACCGGCAATTACAGTGCCTACATGTTTGTCAATGTTAATTATTGGGACAGCCCATCTCGTTAAGCCTATTGGGCATAGAAAAATATAAGGTTGGCAGAGTTCCAGAGCAATTGCGCTTGCCGAAACCATTTGGTTCTCACACAAGGCAGCATATTCTAACGATGTCCCACAGAATAAGCATAGCATATCTTTCCGGCATTCTCCGCAGTCTGCACATCCAATTGTGGCATTGTTCAAATTAAAGGAGCAATACAATCCAGTTGAGTTGATGTAATTTTTTACTATTGAGCACAACAGCTTTGTCAGATAGTTATCTTGCACTCTCCTCACCTCAGTATATAAATAGCATACTTAACAAGTATTTCGCCATGGTAATCTTTAGTTTGGTTGTATTGTCCAAGCAAATAATAGAATAGTCCATTCACGTATATGCCTGCTTCGTTGTAAAGTAAAAATACAATGGCGGAAATGGAGAAAATACTGGTAAATTAAGGAGGCATACATATGATCGAAGAATTGAAGCAGGCAATAATTGACGGGGATACGGACGAGGCCATAGAGCTGGCGACAAAAGCTCTGGAGAGTACGGGAGCCGCAGAACTGGTTGACGCCGCACTGGTGCCCGCCATGGACAAGGTGGCGGAGATGTGGCAGGAGGGCGAGTATTTCATGTCCGACGTCATCCTTTGCGCCAACGCTTTCAGCGCGGCTATGGACATCATCTCTCCGGCGCTGGCGGCCTCGGGAGCAAAAACACTTGGCAAGTTCATGATCGGTGTGGTTGAGGGCGACTTGCACGACCTGGGTAAAAATATCGTGGTCGCCATGCTGAAGGCCAGCGGCTTTGAGGTCACTGATCTGGGCGTAGACG
>Ga0082212_10008472_pt1 | contig 13411 bp, 11 predicted proteins | sample TergutNt197P3_FD_71548 | JGI IMG/M metagenome (GOLD analysis project Ga0082212, IMG submission 71548) | Neocapritermes taracua P3 segment gut microbial communities from Petit-Saut dam, French Guiana - Nt197 P3 | ecosystem: Host-associated > Arthropoda: Insects > Digestive system > Gut ... | reverse complement strand
GTGTCAAGATAGTAACAATCCCTATCGCGATGACAATGTTGCACTAATCGCATCAGATGGCACTAGGACTGAGCTACAGTTCTACACAAGTGAGTCCTTCGAAGCAAAATCTGGCGAAATGCATGATTTTTACACAGTAGTGAGAGTATGTGATTCTAAGAATCCTAAACATGAAAAGCAGATTAAGCAGTTTACCGAAAGATCATGGGAACCACCAAGCCAGATCACTGTTCCGGAAAGGGCTGGTAGCATTGCATGAGTCACCGCTTGTAATATATTACGTTCGTTACCCAGACTTGAAACTGGAAAATAGGCGATTCTTTGCACGTATTACTACATCTTTGTCAGAATGGCGGCTGGATGGTTCACAGTGGACAAGACTCGATGGCTATCCCATTTTTGCCAGCTTGCTCGATGGGGATCTATCTATCTCTGAAATCCCAGCAAGAGATGTGCCACACTTTCTTGACAGTATTACGACAAGTAACTATACAAAGTGAATTCCCTTATTTGATTTGACAACCTCCACTCCGTGATACTCTTTTCTTGTCGGTTCGCGGGCTCACAGCGTTATCAAGTAATAGACTGACAGAATAGGAACACCATGGATGTGCTCCCCGCGTGGGCGAGGGTGATCCGACAAGCTCGCTTGGGCGCGAGAGAACATTCACGTGCTCCCCGCGTAGGCGGGGTGATCCACCGCCAAAGGGACCCAGTGAGTTTGCCGGGGCGTGCTCCCTGATACTGAGCAGGTGGGAGACGCTGTTCGCTTGGTTGCCGATTGAAACGCTGCTAGCTCGTGACCAGGGAAGTTACTACCAAGCGCTTCAAGACTCTAGAGAGCCAGAGATCGATGCAGCGCCTTTCATTTCTTACATGCCGAATGTGATTGAGGCGTCGCTAGTGGAGTACCGGTCAAATAGGGGTAGATCATGTAGCTTTATGCAGCTCGCCTAGGCGCTGGTTGAACTGCTCAGCCAACAGGTTTCTTCTTTTGACATCTCTGCGCAGTTGTCCACTGAACAAGTCAATGGCCATCAAAATCAAGATGCTGTACTCGTTGGCATCTATGAAGGCCCCAATGCTGGTCGGCACTAGTGCTGGATAGTGGGTAACCACCTGCGAAAAGAGCAGCAACAGGATGTAGAAGAGGTAGAGCATTGCCTTGAAAGAGATAAAGGCTTCCAGGATCAGTTGGAAGAACCGGCTCTTAGCCAGTGTTCTCAGTGCCTCTTCAGACTGGAGAGAGCGGAAGAGCAGGCGAAAGGTGTACTCATCAGAAGCCAGGGCCATCACTATTAGGCACAGGTTGGTGAAGTAAGCCAAGAGCACGGAATAACGAACCAGCCATGTGTAGACAAAATACATGGTCAGGCCCCAAATAACACCTGCAAACAGTCCATAGGCCAGGTACCGTGCAAACTGCTTCATTCTTCCAGGGGCGGTCATGTGTTGAGTCTAGCGGGGCAGGCAGCTTGCCCGGACTGTGATTGGCTATCTCGCCACTGGGCCTGCGGACACCCAGATAACCAGCCGGAAAGCTCCGGGATTCCGTTCAGATCTTTGTTGGTTCAGCCTTGGCGGTATTGGAATCCGCATCCGGGGCATCGGCCGGAATTGTCCAGGTCAAAGTCCTGATAGACCTCGTTCATGTTGAATTTGTTGACCAGTTTGATGGTTATGCCGCATTGCGGGCCAAACACAAGGAACCCCTTTTTTTTTTTTTGCCTTTTCTTCTCTCTCCCCGTCTCCCCCCCCCCCCCGGGGTGGGCGCCCCCCGGCAGGGATTGCCCCCCCTTCGCTTTCCCCCCCCCGCCCGGGCCCTTTGTTTTTGGGTGCGGGGAAAAAGGAGGTCCCGCCCGCCCCCGGCATCCGCGCTGCGGCAGCGCCGGCAATCCGCCGGGCCGCGTGGCTTCCTTTGACAGGCGATATCATTCTGCCGGAGTGGCTTCAAATAGCGACGCTGAGATATGAGCAATCAACAGGCCCGGAGCCTTGAAGTCTGACGGCAGGATAAGACCGTGAGGTTTGCGGGCGGCGGCGCTGAGATGTGAGAGGGAAAACATATGAACTACAACGCCAGATACCAGCCGATGCAAAGCTCCGTAGAGGAGCTGTACAGAGCATCGTCAGAACTCAACGGGTACGCTCAGCGCCTCGACGCGGTGAAAACGAGGCTTGGCCTGTTCCCGACGTTGATGGGATACAGGGGCAGTATCGGTCATCGCTCATCGGCCGTCGGCGCGGCGGCAGCAGCCGCGATGAAAAGCGGGCAGGGCCTCGATACTATCAGGATGGGCTACATGATCGGCGAGCAAAGCGCTTATCAACTGCTCAGCGGAGACCGTTCATTCAATGTCGGCGACGGCGTTACTCCGGTAAATATTCCTTTCGGAGCGATGTTCGTCCCGCTGCCATGGTGGAGGATATTCCGGGATTTTGTTTTTCCGGGAGGCGCCGTTGTCGGGCCCGCGCTTCGTATCTTGCAGTGGCCGGTCGTCCCGTGGTGGCTCTTTGAGTACATCAGGAAGCATATAAAGGATTTGGACTGGCAGCAGAGAGAACAGGGAACGTCGGGACGAGACGTTCTTGAACAGTATGACGGGACAGGCAGCTACGGCGGCAATCAGGGGTCTCCGGCGCAGAACTGGGAGGCTATGGCCGAGATAGTGCGCCGCTACTACCCCAACATGACCGATAAGCAGATCAAGGAGTATCTGAATACGCTGAACCACAACGGATGCGCCTACACGGCCCTTACAAACACCATCTTCACGGCGTTTCGGGGTAGGCCGGAAGATTTCGAGCGTACGTTCGGTTTTCCGATGTACGGAAAAAACGGCGATCTCAACTATGACGCCATGATCGTCGACTTCTACGCGTCGACCGGAAAGGGCCAGGATAAGCCATGGTATCTGTTCTGGATGTTCTGGGAGGACAATGACGAGTACGCCAGCAAGCACGGCGCGGGCCTGACGAACGCGGAGATGGAACGCTACTGGGAAGGGTATCTGAGAGAGCATGGCGTCGGCGTCGACGTGTCAAGAAACTTAAGCGTGACAAAGGACAACTTTGAGTCGCTTTCCCGAAACGGAGAGATAATATTGACAATGAGGCCGCTGAGCATGTACGCAAACCCGGACAAAAGCGGCTATCACGATACAAGAAACGGCGGGCACGCGGTCGTTGTTACGGGAGTAACGGACGACGGGCTGTTCATAGTGTCGAGCTGGGGTGATACTTATTACGTCGATCCCGTCGCCGACGCCGGCAAGTTCAGCTATATGCAGGTCAAGTATTAACGTACCGAAAGGAATTTCAGTTATGTGGAGTAAAGAGATCCGCGTTCCAAGCGCTAAAGAAGCGCTCCGGTTCGCGCCGATATCGTTTGATTTCGAGTCCGCGCGGAACCTGGGCCTCATCGGCAAGGGCGACGCGTTGACAGAAAGATACCTTACGGCGCAGGCGATATATAAGGCCGCCTTCTATTCATTTCTTGATAAGACGGCCGATATCAGCCAATATGAAAAGATGCTCGACGATTCCGGATATGTTTTCACGCCTGTTGAACCCGGTGAGCAAAACGTATACCAGCGTTACGGAAGTTACGGCAGCCGTTTCATATACTTGCGCAACAACTTCCATATAGAGAGGCTTGGCGCCGCAGACTTGAGCCTTCTTGACGCGGCGGACGACGACGGCGCGCTCGCCGGCCTGGCTGAGCGCACATTCAAAGATGTTATCGCGGTGCGTTCGCCCGGCGACGGGGGCGGCGTATATGACGTCGTGTACGATACAGGCGTGCTTTACGGCGCGGCGAAGGCGCCTAACGACGCGCTGGTCCTTTGCCTTGCTTACGGGTGGGAGTTCGATGACGCCGGCAAGCTGGTCAGTATCGATAACGAGAAGGCAAAGGAAACGGTCTCCGGCGGCGTGTCCGCGGCGATACAGGCGCAGTTGTCGGAACTGCTGGGCCTGCGCGTCGTAGTTTTCGTCTATAGTTGACAGGCTGCGGGCAGCTGACGCAGGGTTCCGTCCTATTTCTTATGAAATGTTACTATTAAGGGGGGCGCCCGTTTGCAGCGCTGCGTGGCATGGTTTTTGTTGTTCGCGAACCTTTGGTTCGCTAGTCAGCTACCGGCCTTTTCACCGGTATTCCCTCAACAAAAAAACCATACCACACGGCCCTTGATGGGCGGAATGTGAACGCTTACTATGAAAGAAGGATTTGCGGCATGAAGAATCTTCTCCCGATAGGCTCCGTGGTAACTCTGAACGGCGGTAAAAAAAGGCTGATGATAATCGGTATTCTTCAGATCAACCCCGTCGACGGCAGACAGTACGACTATCTGGCATGCCTGTACCCGGAGGGCTTTGTCGGAACAGAAAACACTTACCTGTTTAAACATGAGGATATACAAAAAGTTTCGGCCGAAGGGTTTACTGACGACGAGCATCATGAGTTCATTGAAAACCTGAGCGAGCTCTTGAAGGTCAGGAACGCTGAAAATTAATGTTTGCAAATGTGATTGACTTCTGGTAGAATGTTCAGCGTATGTCAGCTGACCAATTCAGGCGGGAGATAAACCGCTGTTCCGGGAGGAAGAACTATTGAACATTAAGAGCAGCGAAAAAAAAGAGAACAGTTTGGCGGAGATCATCATCGAGGTAGGCGCGGAGGAACTTGAGTCGGCTATCGGAAAAGCTTATGTCAAAAACAGGAACCGCATCGCGGTGCCGGGTTTCCGGAAAGGCAAAGCGCCCCGCAAGATCATTGAAAAGATGTACGGGGAGTCCGTTTTTCACAGCGACGCGCTCGACGCGCTCATACCCGACGCGCTGAAAGCGCTGGCCGACGGAACCGATCTCAAGATCGTCGGGTATCCGCAGGTCACGGACGCCGACTTTGCCGAAGGCAACAAGGGCGTTGATATCACGATCACCGCGACGTTGTATCCGGAGATCACTCTGGGAGAGTACAAAGGCCTGTCCGCCGTGAAACCGGCCGCCGAAGTCGCCGATGAAGAGATAGACAGCGAGATTGCAGGGATGAGGCTTCGCAACGCGAGCATCGAAAAGACTGACCGCCCGGCAATCAACGGCGACACCGCTATCATAGATTTTGAAGGGTTCCTTGACGGCGAGCCGTTCGAGAACGGCAGCGGTAATAATTTCGAGCTCAAACTGGGCTCCAATACTTTCATTCCCGGATTTGAAGAGAAAATGCACGGCATGTCGGTCGGCGAAGAACGGGATCTGGATCTTGTTTTCCCGGATAACTACGCCGGGCATCTTGCCGGGAAGGCTGTAGTATTCAAGGTCAAGCTGCTGGAGTTGAAAGAGGAGATACTCCCCGATCTTGACGATGAGTTCGCAAAAGACGTTTCGGAGTTCGATACGCTTGAGGAGTATAGGGCCGATATCCGGGACAAGCTCATGAAAGCGCGGGAATCGGAAGCGGACATCGCGTTTGAGAACGCTCTGATGGATAAGGTCGTCGAGTCGTTCGAGGCCGATTTGCCCGCGTCTATGGTGGAAGAGCAGATGGATATCGGGATGAATAATTTCGCGACGCAAGTGTCCGGATACGGGATGGACCCGTCCTCGTATCTTCAGATGATGAACACTACGCCGGACGTATTTCGCGAGAATATGAGAAAATCCAGCGAAAAACAGGTAAAGATCATGCTGGCGCTTGAGAAGATCGCGGAACTCGAGAATATCGAGGTGAGCGCGGAAGAAATTGAGAAAGAGTACGAAGAAGGCGCGAAGCGTTACAGCATGGAGGTCGATAAGCTCAAAGAATCCGTCAGCGAATCTATGATCACGCGCGATATCAAGATCCGGCTCGCGGCGCGCGTCGTGACGGAAAACGCCATAGCCGAAGATCCGCCGGAGGAACCGCCGGAGAAGGCCGGCGCCGAGGCGGCGGAAGCGGACGCGGCGGAAGAGGGCAAACCGAAAGAGAAGGCAGTTGCCGGGCAGTCGAAACCGGCGCAAAAAAAAGCCCCGGCGAGTAAAAAAACAACGGCTTCGGCAGCCGGAAAGGACGGCGGCAAGAAGACGGCGGGAACCGCCGCGAAAAAGCCGGCGGACGGCGGCGTCGATACGGCGGACGGCGGCGCGCCGACTACTGATGATGAAGCACCCGCGGTAAAAAGCCCGGCGGACAACCCGGCGGACAACGCAGGCGCTCCGGACGTCAAGGACGCGGAGAAACCGGCGGACAACCCGGCGGACAACGCAGGCGCTCCGGACGTCAAGGACGCGGAGAAACCGAAAAAACCGGCCGCGCGCAAACCGAAGGCCGCGGCGGCGCCATCAGGCGAAGAGTAAAAGCATTACTGTTTGGAGGAATTATGAGTTTAGTACCGATAGTAGTAGAACAGACTTCGCGCGGCGAGCGCTCTTATGATATTTTTTCAAGACTGCTCAACGACCGCATAGTTATCTTGAGCGAGGAAGTCAACGATACGACGGCGAGCCTTGTCGTCGCGCAGCTTTTGTATCTTGAAGCGCAGGATCCGGACAAAGACATACAGTTTTATATCAACAGCCCCGGGGGGTCTATAACTTCCGGTCTGGCAATATATGATACAATGCAGTATATAAAAGCGGACGTATCGACGATATGTATAGGCCTGGCCGCAAGCATGGGCGCTTTTTTGCTTTCATCCGGGACAAAAGGGAAGCGCCTGGCCCTGCCAAACTCGGAGATCATGATACATCAGCCGTCCGGAGGGTTCAGAGGTCAGGCGACGGATATCCAGATACACGCCGAGTACATCCTGCGCACAAAGGACAGGCTCAACGCGATACTGGCCGAAAACACCGGCAAACCGGTGGAAGAAATTCGCGAAGCGTCGGAACGGGATAATTTTATGACCGCTCTTGAAGCGAAAGACTTCGGGCTTGTAGACAACGTTATAACAAAAAGATAGATCCCGGGGGAACGTAATGGCAAGGTTTGAAGACCCCAGAGGGGTGCGCTGCAGTTTCTGCGGCAAAAGGCAGGATCAGGTCGAGCGCATAATCGCCGGACACGGTACGTCGTATATTTGCAACGAGTGCATCGCGCTCTGCCTGGACATCCTGGGTGAAGACTACACCCCGATGAAGGTAGTTGAGCATGAGAAAACGGAGCTTGATATTGACTACGGGCGGCTTCCGAAACCCGCCGACATCAGAGCGACGCTGGATATGTACGCTGTCGGGCAGGAGTCCGCAAAAATCGCGCTTTCTGTCGCCGTATACAACCATTATAAGCGTATCCTGCACTACAGCGACGACGATACGGAGCTGCAAAAGAGCAACATACTCCTGATCGGGCCCACAGGATGCGGGAAAACGCTTTTCGCGCAAACGCTCGCGAGGATCCTGAAGGTTCCTTTCGCGATCGCCGACGCCACTACATTAACGGAGGCCGGATATGTCGGCGACGACGTTGAGAACATCCTGCTGCGCCTTCTTCAGGCCGCTGATTTCGATATTGAGAGCGCTGAACGCGGCATAATTTATATTGACGAGATCGACAAGATCGCGAGAAAAAGCGAGAATACGTCGATAACGCGCGACGTATCGGGCGAGGGCGTCCAGCAGGCGCTGCTGAAGATAATCGAAGGCACCGTCTCAAACGTTCCGCCGCAGGGCGGGAGGAAGCACCCTCATCAGGAGTTTATCAGCATAGATACGACCAATATCCTGTTCATATGCGGAGGGGCGTTCGACGGTATCGACAAGATCATAGAGAACAGGCTCGATAAGAAGAGCATCGGGTTCGGCGCGGATATAAAAAGCAAAAAGGAGAAGGATATCGGGATGCTGCTGAAACATATCCAGCCCCACGACCTTCTCAAATACGGGCTGATCCCGGAGCTTGTCGGCAGACTGCCCGTGATCGCCCCGCTCAACTCGCTGACCAGAGACGATATGGTGCGCATACTGAAAGAGCCGAAAAACTCGCTGGTCAGGCAGTACACGACCATGCTGCGCTATGACAACGTCGCGCTTGAGTTCACCGACGAAGCGCTGGGCGCCGTTGCGGATAAAGCTATCGCGCTGGAGATCGGCGCGCGCGGTTTGCGCAGTATTCTTGAAAAAGCGATGCTGCAAACTATGTACGACATCCCTTCGGACAGAAGGATAGAGAAAGTTACGATTACAAGGGAATGCATAGAGGATATGACGCCGCCGCTTGTCACGAAGCGCCCGAAGCCGCAGATCGACCCCGACGTTATAAACGCTTCCTGATGACCAAAGGTTTTTAAGGCATGGATGATTATGTGGAAATAATGACGGAACGCCTGCCGCTGCTTGCTTTGCGCGGCCTTTCCGTTTTTCCGGATATGCTGCTTAACTTTGACGTGGAGAGAGCGATGTCGACAGGCGCGCTCGACGCCGCGAACAACGGGGACAGAAGGATATTCGTACTCGGGCAAAAGGATATAACGAAAGAACTGCCTACCGAACGCGATTTGTACAAGATAGGGACTATATGCTTTGTCAAACAGATACTGAAGATACCCGGAGGCGGGATGAAGGTGCTTGTCGAAGGCAAGCTCCGCGCGCGGATGATCTCGATGAGGGCAGACAGGCGGTATTATACCGCCGAAGTCGAGCCGATCGCGGAAGAGCCCGCCGCGAGTAAAACAGCCAGGACCGAGGCGCTGATACGCAAGAGCGTCAACCTGTTCGATACGTACGCCGCTTTGTCGGCGGGCGTCGCGAAGGAAACGGTGCTGGCGCTGTTCGCGTTTTCGGAACCCGGTAAAATCGCGGATCATATCATTCAAAACATGTATATGAAACCGGAGAAGAAGCAGCTTATTCTTGAAACGATCGCTCCGGTTAGAAGGCTTGAGATAGTTTGCGATATGCTCGCCCGGGAGATAGAGGTGCTGGCGATAGAGCGGCAGATCGACAACAAGCTGCGGATGCGCCTTGAAGGCAGCCACAGGGACCATATCTTGCGCGAGCAGCTCAAGGTCATACAGTCCGAGCTCGGCGACGCCGGGGGAGACGAAGAATCCGAGTTTATCGCCTACAGAAACAAGATCATGGCCCTCGCGCTCGATGAAGAGATAGAGAGCAAGATCCTCAAAGAGGTCGACAAACTGGAAAAACAGTCTTTCGGATCAGCCGAGGCGTCCGTGATACGAAACTACCTCGACGTTTGTCTGGAACTGCCGTGGAACAAAAAAACGAAAGAGCGTATAGATATCGCGGCGGCGCGCAAGATCCTTGACGACGATCATTTCGGCCTTGACAAGGTCAAGCGGCGGATCATAGAATTCCTTGCCGTCAGGCAGCTTTCGCCGGATATCAAAGGCGCGATCATTTGCCTCGTGGGCCCGCCCGGCGTTGGTAAAACGTCTGTGGCCATCAGCGTGGCAAGGGCGCTGAACAGAAAACTTGCGCGTATGTCGCTGGGCGGCGTTCATGACGAGGCGGAGATACGCGGGCACAGAAAAACGTATATCGGGGCTATGCCGGGGCGGATAATTTCGGCGGTCAGGCAGGCGGGGAGCCGCAACCCGCTGATGCTGCTTGACGAGATCGACAAACTGGGCAGCGACTACAGAGGGGATCCCGCGTCGGCGCTGCTGGAGGCGCTCGACCCGGAGCAGAACGCGACGTTCCGCGACAATTATCTGGAAGTCCCGTTCGATTTATCCGACGTCATGTTCATCACGACGGCGAACACGACCTCGAGCATTCCACGGCCGCTGCTGGACAGGATGGAAGTGATCGAGTTGTCAAGCTATACCGATATGGAAAAGCTTGAGATCGCGAAACGGCATCTTGTAAAAAAACAGCGGAAGAAGCACGGGTTGTCGGGCCATCAGCTCAGATTCAGGGACGACGCAATACTTGAGATCATATCAGGCTATACACGGGAGTCGGGCGTGCGCATCCTGGAGCGCGAACTGGCGTCCGTTTGCAGGAAAACGGCTGCGAAAATAGCTTCAGGCGAGGTGAAATCCGTTGCGCTGAGCGGAGATCTTCTGGAAGAGTACCTCGGCGCGCGGAAATATACGCCGGAGAAACTGGCGCAGGGGTTTGAGATAGGGCTTGTCAACGGCCTCGCGTGGACGCAGACAGGCGGAGCTGTGCTGGAGGTCGAGGTCAACGTACTCAACGGTACCGGCAAACTGGAGCTGACGGGGAACCTCGGCGACGTCATGAAAGAATCCGCCCAGGCCGCAGTCTCGTATATAAGGAGCAGAGCGGATAAGCTGCAGATCGACCCTGAGTTCTATAACAAGTATGATATCCATATCCACTTCCCGGAGGGGGCGACTCCGAAAGACGGTCCGTCCGCCGGAATAACGATGTGCGTCGCCGTGATTTCCGCGCTCAGCGGGGCGCCTGTGAGACGCGATATCGCCATGACGGGCGAGATCACGCTGAGGGGGCGCATCATGCGCATCGGAGGGCTTAAAGAGAAAACAATGGCGGCTATGCGGGCCGGGGTGAAGACGGTGATCATCCCCGCGGAAAACGAACCGGACCTTGAAGAGATAGACCAGACGGTGAGGCGCGCGCTCAACTTTATTTCGACCGAAAACATCGACGGCATACTCGACGTCGCGCTCGACTTTTCGGGCGTAAGGAAAGAAAACCAGCCGGTACAGGTCATGCCGATCGTCGATGATGAACCGCGGATACAGGACGCCGGCGCGACGATAAAACATTGATGATTAACTTACAGAATGTCGAATTTATCAAATCGGCGGCGGCCTCGTCCGGTTTTATCGAAGACGGGCTGCCGCAGATCGTTTTCTCGGGGCGCTCAAACGTTGGCAAGTCGTCCGTCATCAACATGCTGCTGAACAGAAAAAACCTGGCGCGGGTGAGTTCCACTCCGGGGAAGACGATCCACGTAAATTACTTCCTTATCGACAAGACCGCGTATTTTGTCGATTTACCGGGATATGGTTTCGCCAAAGTGGCTAAAAGCGAACGGGACCGCTGGTCAAGGCTGATGGAACGCTTTTTCTCCGCGGCGGAGCGAGTCACGCTCGGAGTTTTGATCGTAGACGCCCGGCATAAACCGACCGCCGACGACTGTATAATGGCGGAGTGGTTCAAGTCCTCCGGGCGCCCTTTTGTAGTTGCGGCGAATAAGACGGATAAAGTGAAAAACAGCGAAAAAGAGGGTAATCTGGCGTTGATACGCGAGACTCTCGGCGTTGGCGGCGAAACTCAGATCATACCGCTGTCCGCCGAAAGCGGCGCTAACAAGGGCGCCCTGCTTAATATGATTGAAAACACTCTCGGGAATTGATATAATATCGTTATGAACAATATCTTCAGAAATCTTGACTGGTCTTTTTTTACCGGGGCGCTCATGTCGGTGATCCCCGCGCTCATATGCATTACGTTTCATGAACTGGCGCACGGCTTTACCGCGTACAAGCTTGGCGACGACACCGCAAAGAACATGGGACGTCTGACGTTGAACCCGATCAAGCATATCGACATATTCGGCCTTCTGATGATGCTGATTTTCAGATTCGGGTGGGCGAAACCGGTGCCGGTCAACATGAATAAATTCAGGAAACCCAAGTGGTTCATGGCTGTAACCGCCGCCGCGGGGCCTGCGTCAAACATTGTTCTTGCGGTGATCGTACTTTTTATCTATGGTCTCGTTTTCGCGCCGCTGGGGTTCGGTTCAGCGTCGCGCGGCGCCGGAAAGGTCATTCTCGATATCATCGAGAGAACGGCGTATCTCAACGTTGCTCTTGCGGTGTTCAACCTCATACCCATACCGCCGCTTGACGGGTCGAAGGTTTTATTCTCGTTAATTCCCGAAACGTTATACTTCAAACTTATGAGGTATGAAAGGTACGGTTTCTTATTGATCATACTCATTTTAAACACCAGCTTCTTCAGCGCGACAATAGGATATCTGACGACGACGCTGTTCGGAAAACTCTCAGCCGTCGCTCAGTTCTCGTTCGGATTGGTCAACTGAGCCATGGACGGTCCGGTTTACAAGCTCGAGGGCGTCGTTAAGGCAAAAGACGAGACGCTGGATTTTGAAGGGCCGCTCGAATTGATCCTTCAGCTTCTGAGCAAGGATAAAATCGAGATCAGGGACGTCAGCGTATCGCTGATCCTTGAGCAATATCTGGCGTATCTGGACGTTATGGCCAAACTGGATCTCGACATCGCGACGGAGTTCATCGCCATGGCGTCGCATCTTACGTATATTAAGACGAAAATGCTCTTATCCGGCGGCGAGGAGGTTTCGGAACTCGAACAACTGATCTCGTCGCTTGAGGATTTGCAAAGGGGAGACATTTATTTGCAGATCAGGGCCGCCGCCGAAGCGTTGTCAGGCATGTACAGCCCGGACGGCGTGATGATGGCGGGCCCGCCGGAGTATCTGCCGCCGGACAACGAGTATAAGTACGCCCACGAAGCGGCCGACCTCCTGCAGGCGATCTTTCAGGTCGTTGGCAGGGAAAACGCTCTGATAGAAAGCGTCAATCCCAGGGAAGCGGTCTACCCGCGCCGGGTGATATTTTCAATACCCGAGAAAATCTCCGAGATCGTTGAGAAGCTCAGGCAGAACGGGAATATGCGGGCGGATGACTTATTTTATGACTGCGCCAACCGCGCGGAACTCGTCGCCACGCTGGTCGCGGTGCTGGAACTATGCAGAGTCGGCGCCGTTATGCTTACCGGCGGGGCGGGCGAAATGACGATCACTTATACCGGCGCCGGCCGGGAGTTGTCGGCTGCCGATTTTACGGAAGAGATTTAGTGTTTATATGGATAGTCACGATATCGAGCGCGCGATAGAAAGTATTCTTTTCGTTTCCGGCGAGCCTGTCAAACAGGCGCGTATCGCGGCGGCGCTAGGCGTTCCGGAACAGGACGTTGACGCGGCCGCCGACAGGATGAGGGACTGGTACGGCTTCGAACGCCGGGGCGTCAGGCTTGTAAAGCTGGACGATTCGCTGCAGCTTTGTTCATCGCCCGAGTTCGCCGATTACATTAGGTTTGCGCTTGAAACGAGGAAACCGCCTCAGTTATCTCCGCCTGCTCTGGAGGTGTTGTCGGTCATAGCGTATTTCCAGCCGGTGACAAGGGCGTATATCGAGAAAATCAGAGGGGTCGACAGCGTCTATACGGTAGGGCTGCTTCTTGAGCGCGGCCTCGTCGAAACGCGCGGGCGGCTGGCGGCGCCGGGAAGGCCGATGCTTTACGGGACGACGTACGCGTTTCTCAGGACGTTTGGCCTGGAGTCGCTTAAGGAACTGCCGGAGCTGCCGCTCATCGAAGGGGGCGGAGACGACAGGGAGGGCATCCAAAACGCCATATCCGAGCTCAGGGCCAGAGAGGCTGCCGCGCCGGAGCAGGCGGGCGAAGAAGCGGCGGGGAAAGAAGGCTCGCAGGCGGG
>Ga0082212_10006372_pt2 | contig 13412 bp, 13 predicted proteins | sample TergutNt197P3_FD_71548 | JGI IMG/M metagenome (GOLD analysis project Ga0082212, IMG submission 71548) | Neocapritermes taracua P3 segment gut microbial communities from Petit-Saut dam, French Guiana - Nt197 P3 | ecosystem: Host-associated > Arthropoda: Insects > Digestive system > Gut ... | reverse complement strand
TGGGACCGCGGGCGTCCTTGACATGGGATCGCGGGCGTCCACGCCGGCGTGACATGGGATAGCATGCGTCCCGCATGCGTCTTAATAAATAAAACGGGCGCGATTTATCGCGCCCTACAATTGAAGCGGGCTTTGCCCGCGATCATTTATTTAAACCGCGGACGGGACGTCCGCTGCCCCATGTCACGCCGGCGAGGACGCCCGCGCTCCCATGTCAGCGCCCGCGATCCCATGGCGGCGCCCGCGCCACCCACGCGAAAATTTCGTCAATATTTACCTTCATCAAAATTTCATTCATGACAAAAGCCCTCGCTGTTTTCATTGCAATCCTCAATGCGCTATACGTATTACGCGTGTAGTAATAAGTCGAGCAAAATAAAAATTTTTCAAATTTTTTTTCAATGCTTATTTCCTTGCGGCGCCAAATATAGTATCTATCTGTTTTTATTTTCTGAAATATCGGCGAAGTGGCTCCGTGGCAACCCGGCGCAAAGGGGAAGCGGGTGCAAGTCCCGCGCGGTCCCGCCACTGTAATCGGAATATCCAGGCCGGATATTCCGTAAGTCAGGAAACCTGCCTTCGCCTGTTTCGGTTTACTCTTCGAGAGAAAGAGGGCTGAAAATGCGTTTCCATTCCGTTCGTTTCACGATAAATCTTTCAATCTTTCTGATTGCCGTATTTTGGGCCGGAGCGTTTCATCCCCGCGCGTTTGCCGGAGAAGCCGATTCACTGCGCTGGCATTTTGAAGGACAGCGCCGTATGCGCGACAGCGGTGTTGAAGCTTCCTTCATTCTCTACGGCGCCGACGCTTTGAAGATCGACGAACTGGAGTTTTTTTACACTACCGCTGATTCCGCCCGCCGCAGAAATCAGGAAGTTCAGCCGGAAAATCCAAAAACGGTCTACCATAAAAAAGTTCCCGCAGATACGCGAAATATCGTCATCTATAGCGGACGCTATATTCAGCTTGAACTCTGGGCAGTGGCTAAAGCCGGCGGCGTTACCTATGTTACTCAGACCGCTTTGAATTTGTACGGCGAATCCGGACTGGAAATGGAAAAAACAGATTTTGAAAAGATCGACGCGCTTCCCATGTTTGCAGGCCTTGATATTCGCAGACGCGGCGGGTATGCGGCAATGACCGGCGAGCCGATTAGTTTCAGCATGAGAAGCGGTCCCGCCGTTGCGGTGCGGGTTTATCTGGACGGCGAAATGATAGATGAACTGCGCCCGGAAGATGATGTTTACAGTTACGTTCTTCCGAGCGGCCGCAAGCTGTCTACCCGGGCGTTGATGAATTACCATGAACTGTTATTTGTCGCCGACGTTTTTAGATCGGAATATGACGGGGGCGAAGTGCGGTTTACCTGCTGTCTGCCCATGTACCGTTCAATGCGCGACAACCAGGATTTTACCGGCGGCCTTGCCTTGCTTTTTTCAACCGCGGCGTTGACCCTGATTGCGGTTGTCATAAAAGGGAGGCGTTTCGCATGGTGACCTGGCTTCGCGCGGCTGTGCAGCACCTTGGTTTTATAGTATTCATTTACGGCGGGCGTTTCGGAATTCATCTTGGTCCGGCTGTTCCATGTTTTGCCTGCCCTTACGTTCGCGGCTGCGGCGGGCAGTGCTACCTTATGGGTTTTCAGTGGCTCTATGGTTTCGGCATGACGCTTGAAGCCCTGCGCGGCGCGCCGCTTATGACCGCCCTCGGCTGGCTGTTTGTTTTCATTATTCTTGTGGCAACGCTCGGCAAAACCTGGTGCGGTTGGCTTTGCCCATTCGGCCTCATTCAGGACTGGTTCTCGTTCCTGCGCCGGAAACTTGGTGTCCGCGAACGCATACTTACGGAAAAGACAAAGCGCGTACTCGCGCCGATAAAGTACGTTCTGCTGGTTTATATGATCGTCATTCCGCCGCTTATTACCGCGAAGATCCTGCACCAGGATTTTAATCTTCCTTTCTGCAATATATGTCCGGGCAAGTCGCTGCTGCCGTTGTTCGAGGGTAACACGCAGTATCTGGCGCTGAATCTAAGCAACGTCGTAACGCTGACGTTTTCCGCGCTGCTGCTTATTGTAACCGGCGTTATGCTGATCGGGATGTTTTTTAAAGACCGTTTTTTCTGCATCTTCTGCCCGCTGCTGGCGATGATTCATCTGGCGAAACCAGTTACTGTTTTGCGGTTGTCAAAAAATACGGACGCGTGTACGGGCTGCGGCAATTGCCGCCGCGCCTGTCCGATGGATATCTCGGAAGTTTCCGAAGAACGCGATAAGCCGGACGTACAGACGGGCGAATGCCTGAACTGCGCAAGCTGCGCTGAGTCATGCGTGGCAAACGGCGCGCTGCGCCTCAGATGGTTCAGGTTTAACATTTTTTCTTCATCGCGCCTGTACGCGTCAAGAACCGCAAAAACCGCAAGAACCGCAGGGAGCGCCGGAAAATCATGATTGTTCAAAATCAGCGTGAAGCAGATCGTCTGCAAAAAACCTCATCCCGCGTTCAAAGCGAAATTGCGCGCGAATTGGAATTACTGCGCGGCCGTCAGGATCATACGCCCGGCTGCGATTATTTCCTTGATTTGCTGGCGGGCGGTATTCAGCCTGACGCTCTGGAAAAACGCGCGGGAAAACCCGTTATAAATCTTTTATGCGTTCAGGCGCCGCTTGAACTTATTCACGCCGCCGGATTTCTGCCCTTCAAAATTTTCTCCGGCTCATACGCCGCCGACGCTCTCGGCGGCGCGGACGGACGCCTACCGGCGCTTAACTGTCCCATGCTCCGCGCCGTTCATGGAATTTTCCGCCTCAATGAATCTTTTAAAAATCAGCCCTGGGTTTTGCCTACCACCTGCGACTGGATTGTAAAACTGCCGCAGATGCTGCGACTGGAAGCCAAACGCTTTCACTGGCTTGAACTTCCGCATATAAAAGACGGCGCCGCCGCGCGGGAGCGATGGCTTTCGGAAGTATTCGGCCTTAAAAAATTTCTTGAGAAAACCGCCGGAATAAAAATCGACAGAAAACGTCTGGCACACTCTGTCGCCGTTTACAACCGCGCGTGGGGCGCGCTCACGCGACTTGAAGAACGCCGCCGCGCCGGAGCCGTCCCTTTTGTCTGGTTTCTCGTAATCGCAAATTCATTTTTCCTTGACGATCCCGAACGCTGGACGGACGCTGTGAACGCCCTGCTTCCGGATCTGCGTGACGAAAAGCGCGCCGGCCGCGTCTTTTTCGCTGGGTCACCCGTATTCTTTCCAAATTTCAAAATCCCCGCGCTTTTTGATGAAGCCGGTTTGACGGTAACCGGCGACGATCTCTGTTCATCGGGACGTATTTTCCCCGGCGGAATAAAAGCCGATGGCGCTTCGGAATACGAACTGGTCGCGGCGCTGGCGGGACGCTATCACGAAGGCTGTCTCTGTCCTACGTTTGCTGACAACGACCGCAGGATAAACAACATCATTGGCAATGCCGAAAATTTTGACGGCGTCGTTTTTCATGTGCTTAAAGGCTGTCATCCCTACGATATGGAAAGCTGTTTACTGGAAGAACCTGTCGCGCGGCGAGGGTTGAAATTCCTGCGTCTTGAAACCGACTACACGGCGGAGGACAGCCGCAACCTGCTGACGCGAATAGAAGCGTTCCGGCAAACGCTGAGGTGAGGTAAATACATTGAATATTAGCATCGGCGCGGATCTTGGCAGCACGGCCATCAAGGTGGTTATTCATTCGGGCGAAACCCCGTTATGGCGCGGAAGCGCTCCGACTGTTCCGAATCAGGAACGCGTAGTCCGTCGCCTGATTGACGAAGGGCTTGCCGCTATCGGCGCAAACGGCGCGGATTATCAGATCGCCGCTACAGGATACGGCAAAAAACTTCTTGCCGGGGCGCAAAAGAATATAGATGAAATTTCCGCCAACGCCCTTGGGCTTTTCAGGCAAAGCGGCGGCCGCGCGGGCGTCATAATAAATATCGGCGGACAGGATTCAAAAGTCATAAGACTTGCCCCGGACGGGCGCGTTCGGGATTTTCGGATGAATGACAAATGCGCCGCGGGAACCGGGCGTTTTTTCGAACAGGCCGCGCGTATTCTTGATGTTCCGCTTGAAGACTTTTCCCGGCTTGGAGCGGCATCGCAAAAGGAAATCGACATAAACAGCACCTGCGTGGTTTTCGCCGAAAGCGAAATCGTATCGTTGCTGGCGGCGGGAACGGCGCGTGAAGATGTTATACGCGGGCTTTGCGCCTCGGTTGCTCGGCGCGCGGCGGGGCTTATGGGAAACGGCGATACCGGAGGGGACATTTATCTTGACGGCGGCCCGGCTCTTAACGAATGTCTGGTCGCGGCGCTCGGTGATGAACTGGCTGCCGAAATACACGTGCTTGAAGCCCCGCAATACACGGTTGCCCACGGCGCCGCACTGTCTCTGCTTAATTAAGGATAGATTCTGTAAAGCGTGCGCGGGAACGCTATGGTTTCCCTGAGATGTGTCAGTTTGCATATCCACGCGACCACGCGCTCAATGCCCATGCCGAAACCGGCGTGCGGGACGGTTCCGTATTTGCGCAGGTCGAGATACCAGCGGAACGATTCCTCGTCAAGGCGGTGTTCGCCGATACGCCGCATCAAAAGGTCGTAGTCGTGAATGCGCGCGCCGCCGCCTATTATTTCACCATAGCCTTCCGGCGCGAGCACATCGAGACATAAGGCGACTTCCGGCCTTTCCGGGTCGGGCTGCATGTAAAACGCCTTAACTTCCGAAGGGTAACGATGCACTATCACCGGCGCGTCGTACTTTTCGGAAAGAATAGTCTCGTCTCCGCCGCCGAAATCGCCGCCCCATTTTATTTCCGAACCCGCCGCCTGTAATTTCTCCACCGCATCGTCATAGCTGAGACGCGGAAACGGCGGCGCGATTTTTTCCAGAGCAGAAACATCGCGCTCAATAACATCAAGCTCCGCGCGTCGCCTGGCCAGCACCCTTTCCAGAATGAAGCATATGAGCCCTTCGGCAAGCGTCATGGTGTCTTGCAGCGTGGCCCAGGCGACTTCCGGTTCCACCATCCAAAATTCCATGAGATGGCGCCTCGTCTTTGATTTTTCAGCGCGGAACGTAGGGCCGAAGCAGTAGACCTTGCCGAAAGCCGCCGCCGTTGCTTCGCTGTACAGTTGTCCGCTCTGTGTCAGGCATGCTTTTTGATCGAAATAGTCCGTTTCAAAAAGCGTCGTTGTGCCCTCGCACGCGTTTGGAGTAAAAATCGGCGTATCTATAAGCGTAAAACCATTGTCGTCGAAATAGTCGCGGCACGCCCTGATTATTTCATGCCGGATTTTCAAAATGGCGTGCTGGCGGGAGCTGCGAAGCCACAGATGCCTGTGCTCCATCAGAAAAGCGGTGCCGTGTTCTTTGGGCGTAATAGGATAATTTTCAGTTGTCTGGATGATTTTGAAATCAGTTACGTCAAGCTCGCAGCCGCCGGGCGACCGGGTGTCCTTGCGGACCTTGCCGCTGATTTCAAGGCTCGATTCCTGCGTCAGGCGGTCAAGCTCGGCAAAACGGTCGGGCGTAAAATTTCCTTTGAACGCCACGCACTGCATAACGCCGGTTCCGTCGCGCAGCAAAATGAACTGGAGTTTTCCGCTGCTGCGCCGGTTGTAAACCCAGCCGCGCAGCGTTATTTCGCCGCCTTCGTGTTCGCCCGCGTTTTCAATGTAAATTACCGGCATAATTTTTTCGCGTTTACGCTCTTTGCGATTTTTGCGGTTAAATTTTTTAACCGCAAAAATCGCAAAGAACGCAAAGTCCTGTTCAGAAAATCATTGATTGCGGCGCTATTCCATGCCCGTCGCAATAGGCGATATATAGCGCGTGATAGCTTTGGCGGATAAACAGCGATTCCGCGATGCCAAACTTATTCGCCAGATTCAGAATGTCGTCTTTTGTTCCTTCGAATTCTGCGTAATTGCCGATGGGCGTTTCATCTACTGCCACGTGAACGCCGCCGAGAGCGAATTCCTGCCTGTATTTCTGATACCGGAATCCCGGCTTCAGTCCAATCCGCTCAAATATCTCAATGGCGGTTTCGGGATTTTCGACGCCGGTTTCCAGTTCTTCGCGCGATTTGAAAATCACATCCGGCCGCGGAGCGCCCTTGTATGTCAAAACACCGCGCCCGGCGACTGACCGGACGCGTAAAACGCAGCTCGCCCGGCGCAGGCCGTCATCCGGAAAATCAAAAAGGATGTTGTCTTCAAGGCTTCTCTCGGACACGCGCTCCGCTCCGAGCGAAAGCGCGAGCCCGATAAAATTTTCGACGGATTCAATTATGATCTTTACTTCCGTTTCAACGCCCATTTTACGATTTTACAACCGCAAATTGCCTGAGGGCGACGCCGCATTCCGAAAGCAGCGAGAGAGCGCGGTCGTTCAGCATATATTCTTTATTGTATACGACTTCGACAATGCCGCTGTTTATGATCAGCTTCGTGCATTGCAGGCAGGGCGCGAATGTCGTATAGAGCGTCGAGCCTTTCAGGCTGATTCCGTGATATGCCGCCTGCGTGATGGCGTTTTCCTCTCCGTGGGAACAGAGGCATTCGTCAAGCGCCGTACCGCTTGCCGCCATGCCGTTGCAGCGCGGGCACCCGCCTTCGTTGCAGTTCCGCGCGCCGCGCGGCGTGCCGTTATATCCGGTGGAAATCACGCGGCGGTCTTTGACTATTATGGCGGCTACCTTGCGCTTCATGCAGTTGGAGCGCGTCGCCACAACCTTTGCTATATTCATGAAATACTCGTCCCAGCCGGGGCGTACGAAACGGCTCATCAAAGGCGGCAGTATCTCATCCAGCTTGCAGTGCAGGGCCTCTATCGTTTCGTTGTTTTCCATAACGCTGTCCGCCAGCGCTATCGTGGCGACAAGCTGCTGCGCCGCGGGATTTTCGGATTCGAGTTCGCGTTCCTCTTCCGCCATGAATTGTTCAAATGTCGAGGCGGCGTTTTCCCGCGCGCGTAAAAGGCTCCGTTTAAAGCGTGTTTTTACGGACGCTTCAATGGCGAACAAAGTAAAATCAGGCCGCCGCCGCAGTGCGCCGACTTCAGAGGGATTGCGGATTGAGTCGATCACGTAATTATGTTCGCTTTCAAGCCCGGCCAGCACGCGCTCGGCAAGGATGCCGGCCCCGCCCTTTTCGCGCATTTCGGTTCCCGTTTCGATCAGTCTTTCGCGCGTGACTTCTTCGCCCCGGCTCCGGATTTCATCGCGAATGGCGTCCGATAATGAAGCGTATTGAAATCCGCGCGCCCGCAGATAATCGCAAACCGCCGTTTTACCCGCCCCGTTTTTTCCCGTCAGTCCAATAATCATAAGCTGTAAATACTAAGCAGTTTGTTACGAAATTACAACGGGTCACTTGCCTGGACTATCCCCATTTTAATTCTGTCTATATAATACAAAAACAGCGTGTTCAAAGACTTCCACGACACTAGTGTCGCCAATACGACACGAAACCGGTAGACATTCAGAACGAGGATGACTCCAAAGGAGGTTTCACAGGATGTCAATATATGCCAAAAATATCAATTTTAACGGAAAATTCACGTCAAACGTGAGATTTCTGTCTCCAAAAGGTTTAATATATACCCGCGAACGAAATGATTTTCCGTTGGATGCGCGAGGATTTTTGACACGAGGCAAGGAAGGTTGAGCACGGCGTACTCAATAGTACGTAAGCGAAACCTGACGCCGCATCGTGTCAAAAAGACCGCGCAGGCATGGAAAATCATTTCGGTCGCGGGTATAAATACCGATGCCGATGTTTAGGGCAAAAGGGGAAAAATGGATATACAGGCAACCGGTGAAAAAACAGACTTGCTGGATGTTCAGAGAAGCATGGAACGTTTTGGCAACGACAAGGAAGCATTTATACAAATTATGCGTTCCTTTACGGCGAGCAACCTTTCCCTTCTTCCTATTGTGAAGGACGCGACGGAAGACAATATGGCAAAGTACGCCATTACCGTTCATGGAATAAAAGGCTCGAGCCGTAGCGTCTGCGCGGACAAGGTTGGCGACATGGCGGAAGCGCTGGAAAAAGCCGCCAAGTCCGGAGATTTTGATTTCATCCGCGCCAACAACCCGGATTTTGTGAAAACCGTCGAAGAACTCATTAAATATATTGATGATCTGACTGATAATATGTCGTCGGCAAACTCAAAGCCGGTGAAGGAAAAGCCTGATATGGAAACATTATCGGCGCTTCTTGCCGCCTGTAAAAGCTACGATATGGATGGAGTGGACGAGGCAATGGAGAAAATGGAAAGCTTCGAATACAAATCCGGCGGCGAGCTTGCGGCATGGCTCCGAACGAACGTAGATCATATGAATTTCAAGGAAATTGAAGAAAAGCTTTCAGCGTTGATGGAGGGAGAAAATGGAAACCAAGCGTAATAAAATCATATTAGTGGACGACAACATGGCCAACCTGGCCGTCGGCAGGAATTTCCTGAAAGCTTTTTACGAAGTCTATCCCGCGCCGTCGGCGGCCAAGCTTTTTGAGATACTTGAAAATATCATTCCCGACCTGATTCTCCTTGACATTGAAATGCCGGAGACCAACGGCTATGAGGCAATAACACAATTAAAAGCCGACGCTCATTTTTCCGACATCCCGGTTATCTTCCTTACCTCGAAAAACGATGAAGGCAGCGAATTGGAAGGCTTCACCCTTGGGGCGGTAGATTATATATCCAAGCCTTTTTCTGAATCGCTGCTGTTAAAGCGCATTGAAAACCAGCTCCTGATTGTCAGGCAGAAAAAAGATTTGAAGGATTATGCCGACAACCTGGAACTCAAGGTAGTCGAAAAAACCAAGGAAGTGACCAGTCTCCAAAACACGGTGATCGCCGCCGTCGCCGACCTGGTGGAATTCCGCGACGGCTGCACGGGCGGTCATACTTCGCGCACCAGGCATTACCTGGAAGCCATGCTTAATGAATTGATCCGAAGCAAGGTATACGAAGAGGAAGTTTCCAAATGGAACAAGGATATTTTCCTGGCATCGGTGCAGTTGCACGACGTGGGAAAAATCGCGATTACCGACCTGATTTTGAACAAGCCCGGAAAACTCACCGACGAAGAGTTTGAAATCATGAAAACCCATGTGACAATCGGAGTAGACGCGATAAAGAAAATTATAGGCGACACGAAAGAGCACGATTTTTTGCGATACGCCCTGCGCATCGCGGGCACGCATCATGAAAAATGGAACGGAACCGGCTATCCAAAGAGGCTTAAAGGCGAGGAAATACCGCTGGAAGGACGCCTGATGGCCATCGTAGACGTATACGACGCCCTTATTTCGGAACGTCCGTACAAGAAAGCGTTCACACACGACGAGGCAAATAAAATTATTGAGGACGGCGCGGGATCGCACTTTGATCCTAACCTTGTTGACGTTTACCGCGGCGTTGCGGATGAATTCGCCCGTATTGCAAAAACCGTATAACTGGTTAATGATTGGGGTTCTTGCAAAACCCCTGGGAGCGCGGACATCCTGTCCGCATTTTTAAAGAATTTGCGGACAAGATGTCCGCGCTCCCAGCAAAATTGAAGGTTTTGCAAGAACCTCTATTGGGAAAAATTTTGAATTTACAGAATATCAACTGGGGCATTATTGCCGTTCAATTCGCGGTGCTTCTGTTTTCACTGAGTATCCATGAGGCGGCGCACGCCTGGATGGCCGATCGGTGCGGGGATTATACGGCGCGCTATTTGGGCCGGGTGTCGCTGAACCCCATGGCTCACATTGACCCGATAGGAACCATTGTATTTCCGCTGATGAATTCAATCATGGGAGTTCCGCTTATAGGCTGGGCAAAGCCGGTGCCGGTGAACCCGATGCACCTGAAAAATCCGGCGCGGGATCATATGTACATTTCCATTGCCGGCCCCGGCGCGAATCTGCTGGCCGGCGTCGGTTCGCTGATTTTGCTGGTTCTTATAAAATGGTTCGTGCCGGGTGCGGGCATTGTGGTCACGGAGATGGCGCTAAGGTACGCAATCGTCGGCAACCAGTCGATAATCGCGCCGATAGTGACGATTCTTTTTTTCCTGATGATAATTAACTTCATGCTGGCGATTTTTAATCTCATACCTGTCCCGCCTCTGGACGGGCACTGGATTGTGGCGGGACTGCTTCCGCCGGGCGCGGCCGAGTCTTTTCAAAATTTTGGACGTTATGGGATTTTTTTACTGTACGGTCTTATGTTTCTCGGCATTTTCCGGGTCATCATGACTCCTGTCAACTACTGGCTGCGGTTTCTGCTGGTAGTGTCATAACGGCAATGGAAAGCATGGAAAACGCAGCCGCTCAAACGCCTACAGTTCCGCCGCCGGGCGGCGAAAAGTTCAATATCCATATGGACGTCTTTGACGGGCCTCTTGATCTGCTCCTTCAAATGATAAAAGAGGAAAAGATCGACATATGGAATATTCCCATCGCGCATGTCACCGAGCAGTACCTTGAATATCTTCAGATAATGAAAGAGCTGAATATCAATCTTGCCGGCGAATGGCTGATGATGGCGGCGACGCTTATATACATAAAATCACGCATGCTCCTGCCGCCCGACCCATCGGAAAACCCAGGCGATGAGATTGAGGACGATCCCCGCAGGGAGCTTGTTTACGAACTACTGGAGCATATGAAGTTCAAGAACGCAGCCGAAATGCTCTATACCCGCGAGGAAGTTGAAAACGCCGTCTGGGCAAGCCCGCCGGCCGATGTGATGGAAGAAACCGGAGACGTCGTTTCGGTGACGCTTTTCGACCTGTTGCGCGCGTTCCATGAGATTGTGCAGCGTTTTGCGGAACAGCGCTCCATTGAAATCGCCCATGAGGAAGTTACAGTCGAACAGAAGATCGCCGACATACGGCGCATATTTATGGTTCACGAAAAAGTTCTTTTTTCCACATTTTTCGCGGCCATAAATTCCAAGCAGCATCTGATCGCCACATTCCTGGCTCTTCTTGAGCTGGTGCGCCTCAGAGAAGTTCTATTGTTTCAGGAAGAGGCTTTTGACGAAATACAGATATCAAAGAGGGGCGCCAACTGATATGGAAATCAGCGAAATGCGGGCAATCATGGAAGCGGTTATTTACGTGGCTGAAGACCCTGTGAAAATAGAACATTTTAAAGAAGTGTTCTCCGACGAAAGCCCCGAAAATATAAAGCGGGCGCTTGCGGAAATGGTCGAGGAGTTCAACCGGCGCGAAGGCGGAATGCAGATTCGCGAGGTCGCGGGCGGCTGGCGCATGACGACGCGGCCTGAACACCATGAATACATCCGGTCGTATCTCAAAACGCGTCCCAGTTCAAAACTTTCACTGGCCGCGCTGGAAACACTCGCCATAATAGCCTACAAACAGCCGGTAACGCAGGCGGAGATTCAGGCAATACGCGGAAAAAAATCGAACAGCACTGCCCTGCAAACCCTGCTCGAAAAAAAACTGGTTTCGATTCAGGGGCGAAAACAGGTTATCGGACGGCCGATTCTTTACGGCACGTCAAAAGATTTTTTGATTCATTTCGGACTCAACAGCCTGGCCGACCTCCCCACGCTTGAGGAGTTTGCCCAGCTTGCCGAGGATCAGGCGCAGAAAAATTTCGACTTTTGATTTAAATCAGCAATCAAAAATCACATCAGGTGGTGAGCGTAGTGAAACCGTTTACGACTATTATTGGTTTTAGATCACGCGAGAAGCTTATAAACCATATCGTGTGGCTGACGGTCTTTGTTTTGTTCTGCGTCCTTGTGATGGCAGTCAACGGCCTGGCTTTTCAGTACATGATGAGATGCTATGAAAATGAAGAATTCACTTTTGTAGACGGCCTTTACTGGTCGATTACCACCATGACTACGGTGGGTTTCGGCGACATAACTTTTACTTCCCTCGAAGGCAAGCTGTTTTCCGGATTTGTTTCCATTGCCGGCATGGTGCTGTTTGGCATTCTGCTGCCTTTCAGCGTTATAGCCGTAATTTTCGGGCCATGGCTTCAGAGTCTCATGCGATATCGCCCGCGCGTTAAAATGCCGGGCAACATATCCGGACACGTCATTATCTGCGGCTGGGATTCCGTGGCCGAGGCGCTTATCAGGAAGCTCATTTTCGATAATATTCCCTATGTGGTTCTCACATCGGAAGAAACCGAAGGCAAGCATCTTGAAAAGGAAGGCATATCCTCCGTTCACGGCCGCTTTTCAGACGCGGATGCCCTCAGGCGCATCCGGGTTGAAGCGGCTCGCATGGTTATCGCCAATATGAGCGACAAGGACAACGCCAATCTGATCCTTACAGTTACTTCCATGTGTAAAACCCCGGTAACCGCCGTTGTTACCGATATGGAAAGAAAAGAACTGCTGAGCATGGCCGGAGCGGCTAACACCGTAGCTTTGCGGGGGGTGCTGGGCAACTACCTGGCGGTGCGCTCGACCACGCGCGGAGCGGCGGGACATGTGATTGATTCCATGGACAAGCTGCTTTTCGCGGAAATTTCTTCACAAGGCACGCCTTTCATCGGCAAAAATCTCAGAGAATCCGGGATCCGCCAAAAGACCGGGGCGTCGGTAATAGGCATGTGGGAGCGCGGTCATTTTTTTCTTCCCAAGCCTGATACGGTTATCACGGAAAAAATGGTGCTACTGCTTGTAGGCGACAGTGCCAACCTTGACGCCCTTGAAAAAATTACGGCGACGGGGTCGCATGATGATCCCGTCGTCATTTTAGGTTATGGCAACGTGGGCACCGCCGCCGCCGCTTTCCTTGATAAAAGACGCGTGCCGCGCGTAGTGGTGGATCAGCATTTGCTCCACCAGTTTATAGGGCAAGAGGGGTATATTCATGGCGACGCAAGCAAAAAAAGCGTTTTGGAAGAGGCGAATATCATGACAGCTTCCGCCGTGATCGTAACCACCAACGACGACGGGACCAATATATTTTTGACATTGGCATGCCGCCAGATTAATCCCAATATGCGTATTGTGGCGCGGGCCAACCGGGGAGAACATGTAAACCAGCTCTACGCGGCCGGCGCGGATTTTGTAGTGTCGCACTCATCCGTTGGGGCGAATATCCTTGCCAACCTGATCGAGGGCCGTCAAACCGTGTTTCTCGCGGAAGGAATCGATATTTTCTGGAAAAAAACGCCTTCTTCGCTGATCGGGCAAACTCTGGCGGATTCGCAAATGAATCTGCTCACGAACTCAACCCTGGTGGCAATACAAAACGCGGACGACGAGGTGCAGTTGAGTTTGGGGCATGATACCGTTTTTCAGGCCAACTCCACGTTGATTTTGGTGGGAGACTCGCAATCCGAAGCCATGTTTACCAAACATTTCTCCTAAATAAAG